>Ga0196958_10000820_pt1 | contig 10151 bp, 10 predicted proteins | sample S1v_10metaG_FD_148654 | JGI IMG/M metagenome (GOLD analysis project Ga0196958, IMG submission 148654) | Soil microbial communities from Anza Borrego desert, Southern California, United States - S1+v_10 | ecosystem: Environmental > Terrestrial > Soil > Desert | place: USA: California | collected...
GGAGCCGTCACCGGTCGGGACGCGGTCCCGTTGCCGGCGCCCCGGCGAGCCGGTGACCCGGCAGCGGTGACCGCCGACGTCAGGCGGATCCGGGAGGTGGTGGGGTGGGAGGCGAAGCGCGACCTCGCGGAGATCGTCCGTTCGGCCTGGGAGGCCACTCCGGGGCGGTGACCTCCGGGTCCCGACGACCCAGCCCCGCCTCCCGCGCCCGCACGATGGCCTCGGGCCGGCCGGCGACCTGGAGCTTCACGAAGATCGAGGACACGTTGTTGGCGACGGTCTTCGGCGAGAGCGACAGCTGCTCGCCGATGGCGGTGTTCCCGAGGCCCGAGGCGAGCAGGTCGAGGATCTCGTGCTCGCGGGGGGTCAGCCCGGGGAACGGCGGCTCCGTGACGCTCGGACCGGCGGCGAAGAACGCCAGCACCCGCTGGGCCACGCCGGGTCCGAAGATCGCCTCGCCCCTCGCGACCGCGGAGATCGCGCCGAGGATCTCCTCCTGGGTGGCGCCCTTGACCAGGTAGCCGTGGGCCCCGGCGCGCATCGCGGCGAAGACCGAGTCGTCGTCCTCGTGCATGCTGAGGATCAGCACGGCGACGTCCGGGGCCACCCGCGCCAGCTCGCGCGTGGCCGCGAACCCGTCGAGTCCCGGCATCTGCAGGTCGACCAGGGCGACGTCCGGGGCATGGACCACGGCCTCGCGCACCGCCTCCGCGCCGGTGGCGGCCTGGGCGACGACCTCGAAGCCGGGCACCGACGACAGGAGGGCGACCAGCCCGTCGCGCACGACGGGGTGGTCGTCCGCGATCAGCACGCGCACGACGCTCATGCGCCCCGCCCCGCCGCCAGGGGGAACGTGGCGAGCACCCGGCCACCGGCTGCCACTGGTCCCGCCTCCAGTCGGCCGCCGAGCTCGTCGATCCGCTGGCGCATGCCGGAGAGGCCCACCCCCGGCCGCCAGTCGCGGCCGGCACCGCCGTCGTCGACCACCTCCACCTCCAGCTCGTCTGCACAGCGCAGGGTGATGCTGGCACTGGACGCCTGGGCGTGCCGTGCCACGTTCGTCAGCGCCTCGGTGGCCACCCGGTAGACCGCGACCTCGAGCGCGGCCGGGAGCTCGGGCATCGGGTCGGACGCGAGACGTACGGCGAGCCGGCTGCCGTCGCTGCGGTAGGAGAGCTCCTCGATCCGGCGCCGCAGCGCTCCGACCAGCCCGAGCTCGTCGAGCACCGGCGGGCGGAGCGCGTCCACGACCCGACGGACGCTGTCGATCGCCTGCCGTGCCTCCTGCTGGGTGCGCGCGACCAGGGCGTCCGCACGCGCCGGGTCCGTGGCGCGCAGGTTCGCCGCGGCGTCCGAGGCGAGCGCGAGGCCGGTCAGCACCGGGCCCAGGTCGTCGTGGAGCTCCCGGCGCAGCCGCCGACGTTCCTCCTCCACCGCGGTGACGATCCGCTCGCGGGAGACCCGCACCTCCTCGGTCAGCGCGGTGGCGTGGACGGCGAGGGCGAGTGACGCCGAGAGCAGGTCGACCCCGCGGGCGTCCTTCGCCGACAGGGTCCGCTCGCCCGGGCGCAGGCCGAGGACGAGCGTCCCCACGTCCTGGTCGGCGTGCCGGAGGGTGACCCGGTGCCGAGGCTCGACCGGGTCCCCGGACTCCCCGAGGGTGCGACCGGCGATGTCGAGGACGGCGACGTAGGGCATCCGGAGGGTCTGCGCGAGCGACGTCGCCACCGCTGCGAAGGACGAGCCCTCGGCGTGCAGGTGCGGCGCCACCGAGGACATCACGCGGGCGGGGTCGCGGCGCTCGCCGTACGTCGCCTTCTCGACGAGCCGCTGCAGCCGCGGGTAGATCGGTCCCACCAGCAGCGCGACCCCCAGCGTCGCGAGCACCGACCGCTCGGTCCAGGTGGAGACCAACCGGTCCAGGACCGCGACCAGGAGGAGGTAGCCGGCCAGTGCCCCGAGCGAGAGCAAGGCCCAGGTGAGCGCCCGCGAGACCACCAGCCGGATGTCGAGCAGCTGGTGGCGCACGACCGCGGCGGTGATGGCGATCGGGATCAGCGGGATGGAGAACAGCACCAGGACCGGGGTCCCGGCGATCAGCGCCCACGGTGTGATCACCACGATCACCGCGACCGTGGCGAGCAGCAGCGACAGCAGCTGGCTCCGTTCGCCCTCGTCGCCCCTGCGGTACCGGACCACGAGAGCCGCGAGGGCGAGCGCCAGGAACGCGAGCACCCGCAGCTCCGAGAGCGTCCACAGCGGCGTCAGCGCGCCGTGGTCGGCGATCGTCAGGTAGCCGACCGGAGCCCCGTCGAGGATCGGTTCGGCGGACGTGGCGACCTCGACCGCGAACAGCGGTGCCGTGACCACGAACGCGATCGCGACCGGCCGCCATCGGACAGACGGCAGCCGTCCGGTCGGGAACAGCAGGAGTGCCAGGGGCAGGAACAGCGAGATCGACCACGGCCAGGACCACGCCGCAGCCGTCGCGGCGAGGCGCTGGACCTCGATCGGCGCCCCCGCGTCCGCGAGGACGCCCGCCATCGGTGCAGCCATGGCCGTGGTCGCGTGCCCGACGCCGTCGGCGACCAGGAGCCACCCGACCGGGTTCGCGGGCCGGTGCCACGCGATGATCGCCCCGCACAGACCGAAGGCCAGACCCATCAGCGCATTGGTGACGACGAACCCGTCGAGCGCCTCGCGCCAGGTCAGGCCCAGCACCGCCGAGAGCGCGACCGCGGTGGCCACCTCCGCCCCGACCACGGCGCCGGCCGCCACCGCGCGTCCGCCCGTCATGGCAACAGTGTGCTCGCCACAGTCCTCCCGCGGGGAGGGAACCGATTCCCGGGTCGAGCCGGGAGATCTCCCGTCGAGCAGGGCACCAGCACTCCGGCGCCGGGAACGCGACGGCGCGCACCGTGGACGCGTCGGGACCACCCACGTCAGGAGACATCCATGAGTTCCTTGCACAAGGTCGGGCTGGCCGTGCTCGGCCTGCTCGCCCTCGGCGACCTCGCCGCACCCCTGCTCACCGACGGCGAGCATCCACCCCTCTGGGTCGCGTTCGTCAGCGTCGGCCTCGGGCTCGCGTCGTTGGCCTGCCTGCCCGCCGCGTGGCGCGGCCGTCGCGGCGCCCTGCTCGGGCTGTTCGCGACCCGCCTCCTCTCCGCTGTGCTCGCCGTCCCCGTGTTCTTCGTCGAGGACGTCCCGGCCGGCGTCGTCGCCGTCGTCGGCGTCGTCGTCGGGCTCACGGTCGCGGGCGTCGTGCTCGCCCTGGCCGGCAGTCGTCGGACGGTGGTCCCGTGACCACCGCGCAGCACGCCCTCGCGAACCACGAGAACACGTCCGCCGGGCGAGCGTCCGTCGTCGCCCTTGCGTTGCTGGCCCCGATCGGACCCCTGGCCGTCGCGCTGCTGCGCTACCTGCTGCCCTACGAGACCGTGGACGGAGCCGGCGAGATCGTCCGCGAGGGCTACGCCGACCGGGATGCGATGTCCCTCGTGCTCTGGCTGTCCCTGGTGGCGGCGCTGACGATCGTTCCCGGCGCGATCGCGGTGGGCCGGCTGGTGCGGGCCGCCGCGCCGCGGCTCACCACGGTCGCGCTGATCCTCACGGTGCCGGGCTACCTGATGCTGCCGATGCTGGCCGTCCTCGACCACCTGGTCTGGATGGCGGCCGAGGCAGGCGCCAGCCAGGATTCCGCCACGGCGCTGCTCGAGGCCGCTCACCCGGCGACCGCGATCGCCACCGTCATCTTCGTGGTCGGTCACGTGCTCGGGACGGTGCTCCTGGGCGTGGCCATGCTGCGCTCGGCGCTGGTGCCGCGCTGGGCCTCGATCGCAACGATCGTCTCGCAGCCGCTGCACTTCGTGGCTGCCGTGATCGTGCCCAACCACACCCTCGACGGCGTCGCCTGGGGGCTGAACGCCCTCGGCTTCGCGATGGTCACCGTGGCCGTCATCCGCACCACCCGCTGAGACCCAACCGCCAGAAGGAGAAGAGTCATGCCCTACGTAGCCATCACCGAGTTCGATGCCGACTGGGACACCCACCTGAAGATCGACGCCGCCGTCGGTGACGCCCCCGCCGACGGGCTGATCGTGCACACCGCCGGCCCCTCCGACGCCGGGACGCGCGTGGTCGACGTCTGGGAGTCCAAGGAGCACGCCGACCGGTTCTTCCGCGACCGGATCCTGCCGGCCCTCGCGGCGGTGGGGGTCGAGCCCGGCCCGCCGATCTCGATGACGGAGTACGACGTCGAGATCGTCCGCACCTGAGAACCAAGGCCGGGGTGGCGGGTGGGGGTCACCGGGTCTCGACTCGCCGCCGCGGCCTCGCGAGCTCGGCCGCGGCGCTCGCTCGACCGGCACGGCCTACGCCGGGAGCTCGTTCCTCGCTCCCGGCGTGCCCGCACCCAACCATCGGCCAACCGGGGGTTCTTAGCGTGAGCCGGGTCAGGTCCCACCGCTCAAGGGAGAGCCATGACCCGGATCAACCTCACCGTCGACGGCCAGCAGGTCATCGACGACGTCGAGCCCAGGATGCTGCTCGTGCAGTTCCTCCGGGAACGCCTCGGCAAGACCGGCACCGTCGTCGGTTGCGACACCAGCAACTGCGGTGCCTGCACGGTGCACCTCGACGGAACCAGCGTGAAGTCCTGCAACGTCCTGGCCGTCCAGGCCGAGGGCGGCGAGGTCACGACCGTCGAGGGACTCGCCACCGACGGGCGACTGCACGCCGTCCAGGAGGCGTTCCGGGAGTGCCACGGCCTGCAGTGCGGGTTCTGCACCCCCGGCATGATCATGCAGTCCGTCGACCTCCTCCAGGAGAACCCGAACCCCTCCGAGGAGGCGATCCGGCTCGGGTTGGAGGGCAACCTGTGCCGCTGCACCGGCTACCACAACATCGTCAGGGCGGTGCAGAAGGCGGCCGAGTCGACGTCGAGCGAGCACCCCGAGGGGGTCGGCGCATGACCACCACCGACCCCGGTACCGAGGCGCCGGTCGCCGAGATCGGCCGCGACCGGCGGCGCAAGGAGGACCAGCGGCTGATCACCGGCCGCACCCGCTGGACCGACAACATCGTGCTCCCGGGCATGCTGCACATGGCGATGGTGCGCAGCCCGTTCGCCCACGCCCGGATCACCGGCATCGACACCTCGGCGGCGAAGCGGACCCCGAACGTCGTCGACGTCTTCGTCGGCAGCGAGGTCGCCGACGTCCAGGGCGTGATCGCCAACGCCTGGCCCCTCAACGAGGAGCAGAAGACGCCGGACCACCCGCCGATGGCGGTCGACCGGGTCAGCTTCGCCGGCGAGATCGTCGCCGTGGTGGTGGCGAGGAGCGCGGCGGCGGCTCGCGACGCAGCCGAGCTGGTCGACGTGGACTACGACGAGCTGCCCGCGGTCATCGACCTCAAGCGGGCAGCGGCGGACGAGGTGCTCGCCCACCCCGACCTCGGCACGAACGTCTCGTCGGTCTGGACGCTGGACTCCGCCGAGGCGGGCAGCGGCGGCAACGTCGACGAGGTGATCGAAGAGGCTCGCGCCAACGGCATCCTGATCGAGCGGGAGTACCGCCAACAGCGGTTGATCCCGGCCTTCATGGAGCCGCGGTCGACCGTGGTCGACCCCACCGGCGAGCAGGTCACGGTGTGGTCCTCGACCCAGATCCCGCACATCGCGCGGTTCCTGCTCGCGGCCACGACCGGCACGCCGGAGTCGAAGATCCGCTACATCGCGCCGGACGTCGGGGGCGGGTTCGGCGGCAAGCTGCAGACCACCCCCGAGGAGTGGCTGACCTTCCTGGCCGCCAAGCGCACCGGCCGTCCGGTGAAGTACACCGAGACCAGGTCGGAGTCGCTGATGGCCGCCCACCACGGCCGCGACCAGTGGCAGCGGCTGACCCTGGCGGCGACCAAGGAGGGCCGGGTCACCGGCCTGAAGGTCGACCTGCTGGCCGACATGGGCGCCTACATCGGCATCGTCGGTGGCGGCGTACCCGTCCTGGGCGCATGGATGTACAACTCCATCTACAAGTTCGACGCCTACCGGTTCACGACCACCCAGGTGCTCACCAACAAGGCCTGGGTCGACGCCTACCGGGGCGCCGGTCGGCCCGAGGCGACCTACGCGATCGAGCGGCTGATGAACGAGCTGGCCGCCGAGGTCGGCAGGGACCCGCTCGAGGTCCGCGAGATGAACTGGATCAAGCACGAGGAGTTCCCGTTCACCACGGTCGCCGGCATGACCTACGACTCCGGCAACTACGAGGCCGCGACCGCGCGGGCCAAGGAGATGTTCGGCTACGACGAGCTGCGCGAGGAGCAGCGCCGTCGTCGGGAGGCTGGAGACCCCGTCCAGCTCGGCATCGGCATCTCCACGTTCACCGAGATGTGCGGGCTCGCGCCGTCCCGGGTCCTCGGCCAGCTCAACTACGGGGCCGGAGGCTGGGAGAACGCCGAGATCCGGATGCTCCCGACCGGCAAGGTCGAGGTGATCACCGGCACGTCGCCGCACGGGCAGGGGCACGAGACCGCCTGGTCGCAGATCGTCGCGGACCGCCTCGGCGTGCCGTTCGAGGACGTCGAGGTGCTGCACGGCGACACCCAGGTGTCCGTCAGGGGTCTGGACACCTACGGCTCCCGGTCGCTGGTCGTCGGTGGGGAGGCGCTGGTGCGGGCGGCCGACAAGGTCGTCGAGCGGGCCAAGCCGCTGGCGGCGCACATGCTCGAGGCCTCGCCGGACGACCTCGAGTTCAGCGCCGGCAGGCTCCAGGTCCGAGGCACCGACAAGGGGGTCTCGATCCAGGAGGTCGCCACCGCGGCGTGGGCCGCGCACGACCTCCCCGACGGGGTGGAGCCGAACCTCGACGCATCGGCGTCGTACGACCCGGTCAACTTCTCCTTCCCGCACGGCACCCACCTGTGCGCGATGGAGGTCGACACCGAGACCGGTGGCGTGAAGATGCGCAAGTACGTCTGCGTCGACGACATCGGCAACATCGTCAACCCGCTGATCGTCGCCGGCCAGGTGCACGGCGGCCTGGTGCAGGGCATCGCGCAGGCGCTCTGGGAGGAAGCGGTGTACGACGACAGCGGAACGCTGGTGTCCGGCTCGTTCGTCGACTACCTGCTGCCGACGGCGGCGGACACGATCAGCTTCGAGACCGACCACACCACGTCGCCGTCGACGACGAACACGCTCGGTACCAAGGGCGTCGGCGAGGCCGGGACGATCGCGTCGACGCCGGCCGTGGTCAACGCGGTCGTCGACGCGGTCCGGCACCTCGGCGTCGAGGACATCCAGATGCCGTGCACCCCGGAGCGCGTCTGGCGCGCGATCCACGGCACGGGGTCCGGCGGCGAGACGACCGGGGCCGCGGCACCGCACATGAGCCCGGAGACCGGGATGCAGGGCACCGTCGATCGGACCGACGGCGCGAGCGAAGGAGGAACGCAGTGATCCCGGCACCGTTCGAGTACGTCGCGCCCGGCACCGTCGAGGAGGCGCTCCAGGCACTGGCCGAGCACGGTGAGGAGGCGAAGGTCCTGGCCGGCGGCCAGAGCCTGCTGCCGGTGCTGCGGATGCGGTTGAACGCCCCGGAGTGGGTGATCGACCTCGGCCGGATCGACTCTCTCCGCGGCGTCCGGGACGCCGGCGACCACCTGGTGATCGGCGCGATGACCACCCACCACGACGTCGGTCACGACCCGCTGGTGCACGAGCACGCGCTCCTGGTCAGCAAGGCGATCACCCACCTCGCCGACGCGCAGGTCCGCCACCGCGGCACCTTCGGGGGTGCGCTCGCCCACGCCGACCCCGCCGGCGACCTGGGGGCACCGGCTCTGGCCCTCGGCGCGACCTTCGTCGTGCAGGGCCCGGGCGGGTCCCGGGAGGTGCCGGCCGCGGACTTCTTCGTCGACCTCTTCGAGACCGCGATCGGTGACGACGAGATCCTCACCGAGGTGCGGGTGCCGAAGCGAACCGGGTGGGGTGCGCAGTACGAGAAGTTCGTGCGGGTCGCCCACCAGTGGCCGATCGTGGCGGTTGCTGCGACCGTGCGGGTCGAGGGCGACACCATCGCCGAGGCCCGGGTCGGCCTGACCAACATGGGCAGCACCCCGCTGCGGGCGACCGCGGTGGAGGAGGCCCTGGTCGGCCAGCCGGCGACCGAGGAGGCGGTGCGGGCGGCAGCGGCGCGCGCCGCCGACGGCGCCGACCCACCGAGCGACCTCAACGGGGACGCCGACTACCGGCGCCACCTCGCCACGGTGCTGACGCGCCGCGCGGTGCTCGCCGCCGCGGGACGCAACGGCCTGCCGCACTGACCCCTGACCGGTCCGACCGAGGACGCACATGGAGCTGACCCACAAGTTCGTCGTACCGACCCCCGTCGAGGAGACCTGGACCGTCTTCCAGGACATCGCCCGGGTGGCCGAGTGCTTCCCCGGTGCCCAGGTCACCTCGGCCGAGGGGGACACCTTCCGGGGCACCTGCAAGGTGAGGCTCGGCCCGATCGCCCTTGTCTACGGTGGCTCCGGCACGTTCGTGGAGCGCGACGAGGCGGGGCACCGGTTCGTTGTCGAAGCCAAGGGCAAGGACAAGCGCGGGAACGGTACGGCGGGCGCGACGGTCACGCTCTCGATGGCGTCGTCCGGCGGCGGGACCGAGGTCGAGGTGCTGACCGACCTCTCGATCACCGGCAAGCCGGCGCAGTTCGGGCGCGGCGTGATGCAGGACGTCTCGGACAAGCTGCTCGGGCAGTTCGTCGCCTGCCTGGAGGAGCGGTTGGGGTCCGGCTCCGAGGACGCTCCCGGCGCCGATCCCGCGGGGCCCGCGACCGGGTCCGACACCGACCCTGCCGCTCCGGAGCCGGGGGGCGATCGGGACCGGCCGCCCGCCGCCGGGAGAGCAGCGGCAGTGGCGTCCGCGGGCGGGCCGACGAGCCCGCTCGCGGACGGGCTCGGCGCCGGGACGGGCGACGACGCGCTCGACCTGGGCTCCGCGGTGCTGCCGGTGCTGCTGCGGTCCTACGGCAAGCAGGTCGCCGGCGCGCTGCTCGCCCTGGTCGGGCTGGCACTGGTGATCCGGCTCCTGCGGCGCTGATCGCGGAGCAGGCTCACCAGGTCGGGTGGTCCTCGCTGTCACGGAGCTCGACGTCCTCCTCGATCTCCTGACGCTCCTGCTCGGCCTGCTCGTTGTTCTCCTCGAGCTGGTTCTCCTGCGGGTCCTCCGGCTCCTCGGGCTCGGCGCTCGCCAGCTTCTCCTGGAGCCGGCGGTCGACGAAGCGCGCGTCCGCGGCGCGCTCGGCGAGGGTGCGGCCGTCGGGCTGCTCCGCACCGGCGTCCCTGTTCCCGCGGTCCTCGGTGCGGCAGCCACCCTCCTCGAGCGCGTCCACACCGGCCTGCCAGTCCTCCCGGGCCGCGGCCGCGTCGCCGTCGCGGCGGGCCGCGTCGCCGCGGGCCTCCAGGGCGAGGGCCAGGTTGACCCGCACCAGGCACTGGTGCTCGTCGGGCACCGACCCGAGGGCGTCGGCGTAGGCGTCGACCGCCGCGTCGGGGTCGCCGCCCGCGTGGAGCGCTGCGCCCTCGTCGAAGTGCGCGAGCCACGACTGGAAGAGGTTGAGCCGCTGGTTGGCGGCGAACTCCTCGGCGGCCGCGGCGTGGTCGCCGTCGTCGAACGCGCCGCGGCCCGCGCTGTCGTTGACGAGCATCAGCCCGACCTTCGCGGCGAGCAGCAGGGCGAGCACGGCCGGCAGCAGGCCGGCGAGCAGGAGGCGTCGGCGGAGCGGGGTCACGATGCCGCTCCCTCGGCCCGGGGGTCCATCGCCCGGCGCGAGGTCCACAGCGTGCGCCAGGCCCACCGCACCTCGAGGAGCACCAGCGTGAACAGCAGCAGGCCGAGCAGCCAGGTCAGGTCCCGCTCGGCCGGCGCGTAGTCGTCCTCGGCCGCAACGTAGTCGGCGTCGAACCCGGCCGCGACACGGTCCATCCGGCCCGGACGTGTGCGGTGCTCGAACGGGACGCCCAGCTCGCCGGCGATCTTGCGCAGGTTCTGCAGGTCCGCCTTCGACACTGCGTCGGTCCCGCTGCGGGGGTCGACGACCAGGCCCTCGGCGGGTGTGAGGTCCTCAGCCACGGGCATCGCGGCA
>Ga0196958_10000821_pt1 | contig 10150 bp, 12 predicted proteins | sample S1v_10metaG_FD_148654 | JGI IMG/M metagenome (GOLD analysis project Ga0196958, IMG submission 148654) | Soil microbial communities from Anza Borrego desert, Southern California, United States - S1+v_10 | ecosystem: Environmental > Terrestrial > Soil > Desert | place: USA: California | collected...
CGAGGCGCAGCTGGAGTGGATGCGCGGGTTCGTCCGCGACGAGATCATCCCCCTCGAGACGCTCGACCTGGACCGGGAGACGTTCGGGCGCATCACCGCGCCGCTCAAGGAGCAGGTCAAGGAGCGCGGGCTCTGGGCCGCCCACCTGCCGCCCGAGCTGGGCGGCGGCGGGTTCGGCCAGGTCCGCCTCGGGCTGATGCACGAGATCCTCGGCCAGTGCCGGTTCGCGCCGGGGATCTTCGGCAACCAGGCACCCGACTCCGGCAACGCCGAGCTGCTCGCGATCGGCGGCACGGCGGAGCAGAAGGAGCGCTGGATGCACCCGCTGCTGCGCGGCGAGCTGCGCAGCTGCTTCTCGATGACCGAGCCGGGCGCCGGGGCCGACCCGACCCTGCTGTCCACCCGCGCGGTGCGTGACGGCGACGACTGGGTGATCAACGGGCACAAGTGGTTCTCGTCGAACGCCTCGCACGCCGACTTCCTCATCGTGATGGCCGTGACCGACCCGGACGTGGCGGCGTACCAGGGCTCGTCGATGTTCGTCGTCCCGGTCGACACGCCGGGCGTGCAGGTCGTGCGCGACATCCCGGTGATGGACCATCCGACGATCACCGGCCGGCTCTACGGCGGGCACGCCGAGGTGCTCTACACCGACGTGCGGGTGCCTGCGGAGAACCTGGTCGGCAACCCGGGCGACGGCTTCCGGCTCGCCCAGCAGCGCCTCGGCCCCGGCCGCATCCACCACGCCATGCGCTGGCTGGGCCAGTCCAAGCGCGCCTTCGACATGCTGTGCGAGCGCGCGGTGAGCCGCTTCACGCACGGCTCGGTGCTCGCCGACAAGCAGATGGTGCAGGACTGGGTGGCGACCTCGGCCGCGGAGATGCAGGCGGCCCGCCTCATGACCCTGCACGCCGCGTGGACGATGGACCAGGTCGGCGCCTCGAACGCCCGCATCGAGATCGCGATGATCAAGTATTGGGGTGCCCGGGTCCTGCACGACGTGATCGACCGCGCCATCCAGGTGCACGGCTCGCTCGGTTTCTCCGGCGACCTGCCGCTGGAGGAGATGTACCGCGCCGCGCGTGCCGCACGGATCTACGACGGCCCCGACGAGGTGCACAAGGCCACGGTCGCGCGGCGGATTCTGCGCGGCTACGAACCCGTCGAAGTGCCCACCGAGCACATCCCGACGCGGACCGAGGCGGCCCGGCGCAAGTTCGCGCAGTACCTGGACGTGGCAACCGCGAACCTCTGAGGCCACGGCGCCGCCCGCGCATTCCGGCCGCACATCCATTCGTCGGGCGCGCGACACACCGGCAGATCCGGCCCGGATCGAGCCCCGGATCGACAATGCACGGGCGGCTCCTTTATCATCCGTCCCGCAATTAGCACCCACCTTGTTCGGAACCGCCGGAACCCTCGGGCCGACTCGACGTCGCCCCTGAGGGGGCAGCGGCATACCCGGAGCAGTTCGGAAAGGCAGAACCACGTGGCCACGAAGACCACCGTCACCCTGGTCGACGACCTGGACGGCAGCACCGCCGACGAGCAGGTCGAGTTCGCGATGGACGGCAAGTCCTACGAGATCGACCTCTCCGCGGCCAATAGCGCCAGATTGCGCGAGGCGCTCGCGCCCTTCGTTTCGGCTGCTCGCCGCACCAGCGGTCGCCGCCGTTCGGCCGCCGCCGCCCGGCCCGCCGCGGCCCGGCCCAGCACCGACCGCGAGCAGAACCAGGCGATTCGGGAATGGGCCCAGCAGCAGGGCATGAAGATCTCGGAGCGCGGGCGCATCCCGTCGAACGTCCTCGAGGCCTACCACCAGAACCACTGACCCTCAGCGCGGAGCCATCCGGATCGCCCCGTCGAGCCGGATGACCTCTCCGTTGAGCATCGGATTGGTCACGATGTGCGCCGCGAGCGCCGCGTATTCGGCGGGATCGCCGAGCCGCGCGGGGTGCGGCACCTGTGCGCCGAGTGACGCCCGCACGTCCTCCGAGGAACCGGCGAGCAGCGGCGTGTCGAACAGGCCCGGCGCGATCGTCACGACGCGGATCATCGCGCTGGCGAGGTCGCGCGCGATCGGCAGCGTCATCCCGACCACGCCGCCCTTCGAGGCGGAGTAGGCGGCCTGGCCGATCTGGCCGTCGAACGCCGCCACCGACGCGGTGTTGACGATCACACCGCGCTCCTCCCCGACCGGGTCGTGGCGCACCATCCGCTCGGCGGCCAGCCGGATCACGTTGAACGTGCCGATCAGGTTGATCTCGACGATCTGCGTGAAATCGGCGAGCGGGAACACGCCCTTGCGGCCGACGGTCCGGATGGCGTTGCCGGTGCCCGCGCAGTTGACCGCCACCCGCAGGGGCCCGAGCGCGTCCGCGGTGTCCAGCGCCGCGGTCACGTCGGCCTCGCTGCGCACGTCGGCGGCGGCGAAGTGCACCCCGTCGCCGAGCTCCGCGGCGCGCTCGGCCCCGGCGGAGGTCGGCAGGTCGAGGACCACCACCTGCGCCCCCGCCTCCCGCAGCGCCTTGGCGGTGGCGAGCCCGAGCCCGGACGCGCCCCCGGTGACCAGCGCGACGCCGTCGGTGATGTCCACAGTGGCTACTCCCTCGTCCTCGGTGTCCTGTCCTCGTTCACGATCAGGACCGTCATACCACCGCTACTCGGTGGCAGGTGCGGAGCCGGGGCCGCCGCCGTAGCGCCTGCGGGCCAGCACGGCGGCCAGCGCCAGCGGCACCGACACCGCGAACGCCAGCCGGAACGCCGTCCCGAACGCCCCGGCGTCGGCGAGGGGCGCGACGGCGGCGGTGCCGGCCGAGCCGCCCAGGAACAGCAGCGCCGCGAACAGGGCCACCGCGGTGGCGCGCTCCCGCGGCACGACCTCGGTGATCCAGCCCTGCAGCGTCGTGTGCAGGAACGCCCACGAGCCGCCCAGCAGCAGCCCCGCGACGACCACCGTCGGGACGGTCACGGCGACGGAGGGCACGGCCCATGCGGCGACGAGCATGCCGGCCCCGACGGCCGCCAGCGCCGTCGCGGACCACCGCCCGACCAGCCGGCGCACCACCCGCGACCAGGCGAGCGCGCCCACGCCGAACGCGGCGGCCACCAGCCCGGCGACCGCCGTGGAGGCCCCGAGCGCCTGCACGGCGGGCGCCAGGTAGGTCAGCACGCCGAGCACGATCACGCCCTCCACGAGCACGAGCGCGAGCACGACCAGCGCCCACGGGTGGCGCAGCACGGTCGCGATCGAGCGCAGCGGGTTGCGGGTCGCCGCCGCCTCGCGGTCCGGCTCGGGCAACCGGCGCAGGGCCAGCCAGAGCGCGCCCGCGGCGATCCCCGTGGCCGCCGGCACCGCGCGCCAGCCGATCAGGTCGGCCAGCCCGCCCGCGCCCGCCGTGGCCACCGCGGTGCCGAGCGACGAGGCGGTGAGCACGTCCGCGAGCGGGCGCTGGCGCACCGGCGCCGGCCACATGTCACCGACGTAGACCAGCGTGGCCGGGATCAGCGCGGCGAAGCAGGCGCCGGCGACCGTCCGCGCGACGCCCAGGACCAGCAGGTTCGGCGCGAGCACCGACGCCGCCCCGGCCAGCGCCGCCCCCAGCAGCGACACCCGCATGACCCGCACGCGGCCGATGCGGTCGCTCACCCACCCCCACACCGGCTGCATCAGACCGTAGGCCAGGAAGTACGCGCTCGCCACCACGGCGACGGCAGCCAGCGGCGCGCCCAGGTCGAGCCCGATGACCACGAGCAGCGGGGCGATCGCGAACCGGTCACAGGTGCTGGTCAGCGCGGTCAGCTGCAGCAGGCGCAACCTGCCCCGCTCCCCCGCCGCGGCGGCGGCCTCGTCGGCCTCGCTGGTCACCGTACGACCATCCTCCTCGCACGGGCACTCCCGCTGCCCCGGCGGGCGTGAGACCCGCCACTGGTTAGCGTTGCTCTCCATGAGCAGCAGCAGGGAGACCGCCGACCTCGACCCGGAGGAGTTCCGCAGGCTCGGCCACGCCGTGGTCGACTGGATCGCCGACCACCGGGCGGGCCTCGACGCGCTGCCGGTGCGACCGCCCGTGGAGCCGGGCTGGGTGCGCGCGCGGCTGCCGGCGAGGCTGCCCGAGGAGCCGGGGTCGCTCGACGCGCTGCTCGCGACGGTGGACCGGGTCGTGGTGCCGGCGAGCACGCACTGGCAGCACCCCCGGTTCTTCGGGTACTTCCCGGCCAACGCCTCCCTGCACTCGCTGCTCGGCGACATGCTCTCGGGCGGGCTCGGCGCCCAGGGGATGCTGTGGTCGACCTCGCCCGCGGCCACCGAGGTCGAGCAGGTCCTGCTGGACGGGTTCGCCGGCGCGCTGGGCCTCGACGAGGCGTTCACCTTCGCCGGCGGCGGGGGCGGCTGCATCCAGGACTCGGCGTCCTCGGCGGCGCTGGTGGCCCTGCTCGCCGCGCTGCACCGGGCGCAGCCCGCCTGGCGCGACGGGGGCGTCACCGGTGACGAGCGCGTCTACGTCACGAGCGAGACGCACTCGTCACTGGCCAAGGCCGTGCGCGTAACCGGGCTGGGCGCCCACGCCCTGCGGGTCGTGGACGTCATACCGGGCACCCGGGCGATGAGGCCGGACGCCCTGGCCGCCGCGCTGCGCGAGGACGTCGCGGCCGGGCTGCGGCCGGTGCTGGTCTGCCCGACCGTCGGCACCACCGGCACCGGCGCGGTCGACCCGGTGCGGGCCGTCGCCGAGGCCGCGCGCGCCCACGGCGCGTGGGTGCACGTCGACGCCGCCTGGGCCGGGGTCGCCGCGCTGTGCCCGGAGTTCCGGCACCTGCTCGACGGCGTCGAGCTCGTCGACTCGTTCTGCACCGACGCGCACAAGTGGCTGCTCACCGCGTTCGACGCCTCGCTGCTGTGGGTGCGTGACGGCACCGCGCTCCCGGCGGCCCTGTCGATCACACCGGAGTACCTGCGCAACGCCGCGTCCGAGTCGGGAGCCGTGGTCGACTACCGCGACTGGCAGGTGCCGCTCGGGCGCCGGTTCCGGGCGCTCAAGCTGTGGACCGTGGTGCACGGGGCCGGGCTCGCCGGGCTGCGGGCGCACGTCCGCGGGCACGTCGCGCTCGCCACCGAGCTGGCCGGTCGCGTGCGCGCCGACCCCGCGTTCGCGCTGGCCACCGAGCCCTCGCTGGCGCTGGTGTGCCTGCGGGTGGTCACCGGTGCCGGGCCGGAGGCCGACGACGCCGCGACCCGCGAGGTCCTGGAGCGGGTCAACGACTCCGGCGAGGCCTTCCTCACCCACACCGTCGTCGACGGCCGCTACGTGATCCGGGTGGCGGTGGGCTCCCTCGGCACCCGCGCCGAGCACGTCGACCGGCTGTGGGACGCGCTGCGCGCCGAGGCCGGCCGGATCCGGGGCCGCTACCCGTCGTGACGGGCGGCCCATGCGGGCGCCGGTTCGGCGGCACGGGCCGCGGCGATCGAGTCCGCGATCTCGCCGGAGCGGACGGCGATCGTGGACAGCAGCGTCGAGGACAGACCGTGGCTGTGCTCGGTGGCGCCCTGCACGTAGATGCCCGCCGTGAGCTCGGGCCGGGTCGCGAGGCGGTAGTCGCGTCCCACGCGCAGCCTGCCCTCCTCGTCGCGCAGGCAGGAGCCCGCGAGTGCGCCGAGCAGGTGGGCCGGGTCCGAGGGCCGGTAGCCGGTGGCGTACACGACGAGGTCGGCGGTGAGCACCTCGCGACTGCCGTCGACCATCGACTCGACGGCCAGCTCGACCCGGCCGTCCACCTCGATCGCGTCGGCGACGCGGCTGACGTTGTGGAACCGCAGCCGCTCCCGGCCGCTGACCCGTTCGTGGTAGTGCCGCCGGTACAGCGCCTCGATCAGCTCCGGGTCGACCACCGAGTAGTTCGTGTTGCCGTGGTAGCCGAGGATCAGGTCCTTGACCTCGGCCGGCGCCCGGTGGAACGCGTCCACGGCCGATGGGTCGAACACGCGGTTGGCGAACGGGGTGTCGTCGGCGGGGCTGTAGCCGTAGCGGCCGAACACCGCGTGCACCTGCGCGGCCGGGAACGTGCGGTGCAGGTGGTCGAGCGCCTCGGCCGCGCTCTGCCCGGCTCCGACGACGACCACCCGCCCCGGGTCGCGCACCGTGTCGATGCGCGTCAGCAGCTCGCTGCTGTGCCACACCCGCTCGCCGCGCCGCACCCCGTCCGGGACGTGCGGGACGAGGCCGGTGGCGAGCACGACGTTGCGGGTGCGCAGCGGGCCGCGCGACGTGGACACGTCCAGCAGCCCCGGCTCGCCGGGCACGGCCGCGATCCGCTGCACCTCGCTGCCGTAGTCCACGCGGTCGGCGAACCCGGCGGCGGCCCACTCCAGGTAGTCGTGGAACTCGATCCGGGTGGGGAACGCGCTCCCGTAGTTGATGAAGTCGACCAGGCGCCCGCGCGCGTGCAGGTAGGACAGGAACCCGTAGCCGCTGGCCGGGTTGCGCTGCGTCACGAGGTCCTTGAGGAACGAGACCTGCATCGTCGCGTCCTCGAGGAGCATCCCGCGGTGCCAGCCGAACCGCTCCTGCCGCTCCACGAAGCGGGCCGAGAGCGCCGGACCGCTCCGCTCGGACAGCGCGATCGCCAGCCCGAGGTTCGAGGGTCCGAACCCGACTCCCACGAGATCGAGCGCGACGGGCTCGTGCATCGTCTCCCTCCCCGGCCGCACGCCGTGCGCGGCCTTCGGAGGGCAGCCTTACCTAAGATCCGCCGGGCTTCAAGTCGCTGTGGCCCTGTCCTCACCCCGGCTCGCCGCGCCCCTTGCGGTACAGGACCCACGCCAGATCGCCGAGCGCGATGACGGCGACCACCACCATCGCCCACCCGAGCAGGGCGAAGTCGTTGGCGAAACCGATCCACGCCGCGCCCGCGGCGAACACGAGCCCGAACACCGCGAGCACCGCGCGCAGCGTCAGGGCGCTCTGCGCCGGTGCCGCGCCCCCGAATCCCGCCGTCGGGTCGTGGTAGTCCGGCATGCCGCGCTCGTAGTCGTCCCGGGGCCGGCCCCGCCCGCTCGTCTCTCCCTGCTGTGCCATGTCCCGGGGGTACCCAACCCGGGCGTCACGCCCCCTCGATCTCGTGATCGGCCTCCAGCCCGGGGAGGCGGTGGCGCAGGAGCACCCGGCTGCCCCGGTCGTCGAAGTGGATCAGCACCGACTCGGACATGTGGCTCATCAGCGGGATGCCGCGCCCGCCCTCCCGGGGCTCGTCGGCGGGCGGTCGCCAGTTCCCGTGGTCGACCACCTCGATGCACAACGTGCCGGACTCGGTCCACAGCGTCAGCTCCACGACCCCGGCCTCGTCCGGGCCGTAGGCGTGGCGCACGGCGTTGGCCGCCGCCTCGTCGACCGCGAGCACGACGTCGGCGGTCTCCTCCTCGGTCAGCGCGAGCGGGGCCAGCCAGCCGCCGAGCTCCCGCCGGATCACCGCGAGCTGTTCGGGGTCGGCCGGCCAGCTGCGGTGCACGAACTCGATGTGTCCCGGGGCCGGACCGGCGGAATGCTCCATGCCGCACACTTTCCACCAGCCGTGAGACACGCAAACGTCGCCTGCCGCGGCGGCGCGTCCGGTGGCCCGTTCGTCGCGCCGACGGGACCGGCGGACGCGGAGCGGCCCCGAATCGGCGCGGGGTCAGCCGCCGCCGCCCACCTCGTCGCCCGCTCCGCCCTCACCGGGCTCGCCGCTGCCCTCCTCGCCGGAGCCGGCGTCGCCGCCCGTGCCGAAGTCGTCGTCGACGTCGCCCTGCTCGCCGCTCGGCCCGACACCCGGCCCGCCGTCGTCGCAGGCCCCCGCGCCGGTGAGCAGCAGGCCGCCCGCGGCCACGACCGCGACGACCGATCGCCTGATCCTGCTGCGCTCCATGGACGAACGGTTCCCGGCGCCACGACCACGAAACGCAGCCGGGACGCCGGGAACCGTTCAGGGGGTGCAGAAGGAGGTCAGGCGCGCGCCCGCACGTCCCGGCCGAGCAGGACGCCCAGCCCGATCATGCCGACGGCCAGCACCAGGTGCAGCCAGTTGTCGGCGGTGTTCAGCGGGACGAAGTTCGCGGCGCTGTCGTGATCGATGATCAGCCCGTAGATCCACAGGACGGCGTAGACGACCCCGCCGCCGATGAGGAACGCCCGGGCGCCGGACGCGGTGCGCGACATCGCGAACCCGACGACGCCGAACGCGAGGTGCACCAGGTTGTGCAGCACCGACACGGCGAACAGGCCGAGCAGCAGCGCACCGGACATGTGGCCCGCGAACGTCAGCTGGTCGAAGTTCGTCGTGACGCCCGGGATGAATCCGAGGACCCCGACGAGGACGAAGACCGCACTGACGACCATCCCCGTCGTCTGGACGGGGTGGCGGGTGCGGGGTGTGAGTGCCGAGCCGGACATCATGTCCTCCTCTGTGCGGCAAACGGACGAAGGCGGGCGTACCCCCGAGCCCTTGGCGGCAACCCGCGACGGTCAAATCCACCCGGACGGCGGTATACGGAACCGCCGCGATCGCGGAGAGCAGCGGCTGCCCGAACCGGGCGGCAGGTGTTAGACCGGGCGGGCCGAGGGGTAGGCCTCCGCCATGACCCCGCAGACAACGGACGTGCCGAGCCAGCGGGCCACGAGCGCAACGGGCGCGCCCGTGGCGGGCGCCGGACCGGAGGGCGTCCCCCCGCACGAGGACCCCGCACGCCAGGATCTGAGCACCGCGTCGACGGGTGAGCTGGTCCAGCGGCTCTCCACCCAGCTCTCGGAACTGGTCCGCCGCGAGCTCGAGCTGGCCCGCGCCGAGCTCACGGCGAAGGGCAAGCGCGCGGGCGCCGGGGCCGGGCTCGCCGGCGCGGGCGGAGTGGTCGCGCTGTTCGGCGTCGGCGCGCTCATCACGGCCGCCATCGCCGGCCTGGCCACGGTCCTGTCCGTCTGGCTCTCCGCACTGATCATCGGCGTCGTGCTGCTGCTCGTGGCCGGCGTCCTGGCGCTCGCCGGACGCAGCCAGCTGCGCCACGCCGCGCCGCCGGTGCCCGAACAGGCGGTGCACGGCGTGCAGGAGGACGTCGCGACCGTGAAGGGCGCGGTGCACCGGTGACCGGCCCCCGGCAGGAGACACCGCGGGAGACACCGCAGGAGACCCACCGCGAGGTCGAGGAGCTGCGGGCCGAGCTCGGCGACACCGTCGAGGAGCTGGCACACCGCGTCGACGTCCCGGCCCGGCTGCGCGAGAAGCGCGCCGAGACCACAGAGCGGGTGCAGGCGCAGGTGACCCACGCCCGGGAGGTCGTCGCGGAGCGGGCCCCTGCCGTGCAGGGAGCACTGCGGGAGCGGCCCGCGCTCGTCGGCGGCGTCGGGGTCGCGCTGGGCTACCTGCTCCTGCGCCGGGCCCGCCGGCGCAAGCACCGGAAGGAGGAGAGCGGTGGAACGGGGTAGCGGCAAGCACAGCGCGCGCCAGGACGAGGCGCTCGCCGAGGAGGTCGCGGGCGAGCTCGGACCCGGTGGGTCGAACCGCGAGGAGTGGGCGGCCGCGGAGCCTCCGGCGGACGACGACCCCCCGGAGCGGACCGGCCCCGGGGAGTAGGCCCCGTCCGACGAACGGCACCCCCGTCGCTCCCTAGCCGACGGGTGCGTTCGTTTTGCGGGGCGGTCGCCCGCGCGGGCCGGCCGAGCGCCGTGCCCGCGACGAGGGCCGCGCCGGACCGCCGTACGCCCTGACGCCCGGCGCCCTGCTCAAGGCCGCGATGGTCACCTCCGTGGCGATGAGCCACCGCATCGACCGCCTGGCGGCGAAGGGCCTCGTCGACCGCAGGCCGGGGGCCGACGACCGTCGCTCGGTCCGCGTCGAGCTCACCCCGCACGCCCACGAGCTGATCGACGGGTGGTTCGCCGACCACCTGGCCGACGAGGCACGCCTGTTCGCCGCGCTCACCGCCGAGGAGCGCGGGCAGCTCGCCGCGGTGCTGCGCACCGCGCTGCACGCGCTCGGCGACACGGACATCTCCCTGACCCGTCCGCTCGCGGGCGCCCGTTCCCGTCCGCCGACCCTCAGGGCACCGGAGGCATCGTCGCCTCCGCCGGCTCCTTGTCGCCGCGCAGCCCGCGCCAGGCCGCGTGCCGCAGGCGTCCCTCGC
>Ga0196958_10000822_pt1 | contig 10150 bp, 8 predicted proteins | sample S1v_10metaG_FD_148654 | JGI IMG/M metagenome (GOLD analysis project Ga0196958, IMG submission 148654) | Soil microbial communities from Anza Borrego desert, Southern California, United States - S1+v_10 | ecosystem: Environmental > Terrestrial > Soil > Desert | place: USA: California | collected...
CGGCAGGCGGCACGAGCGGCCGCTCGTCGCGCTCGGCCACCGGGAGCCGCGCGTCCGGCCGCAGCGGTCGCATCCCGGCACGCCGGTAGTTCGCGAGCACCGCGGCCGCCGTCAGCAGGGCTGTCTCGGGCTCGCCGGCGACCAGCGGCCGCACCGCCGCCGGCAGCGCGGCCGGATCGAGCAGGCGCCGCTGCGTGCCGAGGAGCGCGGCGCTGACCAGCTCGTCCCACCCGTCACGGACCGCGTTCACAGCGGCACCACCCGGTCGCCGTCCCAGCACGTCATCGGTCGCAGGCCGGCCGCGCTCCATTCCCCGGCCACGGTGATCGGCGCGCCCGCCGACACCGCGAGCAGCGGCCACGGGTCCACGTGCCCGGCGAGCGGGAGGGCCGCCCCTTCGCCGTCGACGAGGGCCCAGCCGCCGGCGCCCCGCGCGGGCGCCACATCGGCGAGCAGCACCGGCCAGCGGTCCAGCCACGGGTCGGCGGCCAGCGCGGCCGCGAAGGATTCCAGGGCGGCGGTGACGTCCTCACCCTCCGGGCACCCGGCCCGGGCCGGTTCCCCGGCGTCGGCGACGAGCGCCCGCAACGGCGCCGCGCCGGGGTAGAAGGCCAGCTCGCCCCGCAGGACGTGCCCCGCGGGCAGGGCGGGCAGCGGCTGGCCGGGCGGGGCGAACGTCAGCACCAGCGCGGGCCGTCCGCTCGCCCGGCCGCGCAACCAGGCCCTGCGGGTGGTCAGCCGCTCCGTCACCTCGTCCACGACCCCGGCGACGAGCCACTCGTCGGCCACGCGCTCGCCGGTCGCGCGCACCTCGGCGGTGTCGGTGGTGAAGCCCAGCCGGGTCCGCACGGTGGCGGCGAGCTCGGCGGGCAGCTCCGGCAGCCGGGCGCCGGCCCCGGCGAGCACGTGCAGCAGCGCGAGCTCGGACAGCAACCGCCCCGGCCAGTCCCGGCCCCGACCGATCAGGCCCGCGGCGCGCCGCAGCCCGCCCGCGAGGCCGGGCGCCTGCGCGTCGACCATGCGGGCGGCCACCCCGTGGAGCTCCTCGGTGTCCACCCCGGCCAGGCCGCTGCGGATCCGGTCGACCAGCCACTCCCGCAGCTCGGCGGCACCGCCCGCGACGCGCTGGGCGCGCTGGTCGGCGCGCCGCGCGGCGGCCTCCTGGTCGCGGGGCGGCGCGTCGGGCGTGCGTCGCGGGGCCCGCTGGGCGCGGTCGGCGAGCCAGGTCCGCACCCACTCCGGCTCGGCCGCGGTGGGCACGGCGCCCTGCGCCCACAGCAGCAGGAGCCCGAGCGCGTGCTTGCACGGGGACTTGCGGCTCGGGCACGAGCAGCGGAACGCCGGGCCGTCCGGCTCCGCGCAGGTCCGGTACGTGCCGCGGCACGCGCCCCAGACGGCGGCGTCGGAGGCGCCCACCCCCGTCCACCACGCGGGGAACGCCTGCTCCCGTCCCGCGGCGGCGGACGCGGCGTCCGGAGCGAGGGCGAGCACCCGTTCCTCGCTCCACGGCACCCGCACACGATGGCACGCGCGGGCCGCGATCGGCACTTGATCACGACGACGGATACCCGCCAGCGCCCGCCCGGATGAACGCCCACGCTGGGCACCGTGACCATCGCAGCCCCGGCACACACGACCATCGAGCCCGGAATCCTGTACTTCGGCACGCCTGTCGTGCTCGTCGCCACCGAGAACGAGGGCGGCTCGGCCAACCTGGCGCCGATCTCGTCGGCGTTCTGGCTCGGCTGGCGCGCGATCCTCGGCATCGGCGCGAGCTCCCAGACCAGCCGCAACCTGCTGCGCACCGGCGAAGGCGTGCTGAACCTCCCCTCGGACACGCTGGCGCCCGCGGTCGACCGCCTCGCGCTGACCACCGGCTCCGACCCGGTGCCGCCGAGGAAGAGCGAGCGCGGCTACGTCCACGTCGCCGACAAGTTCGAGCTGTCGGGGTTGACGCCGGTCCCGTCGGAGACGGTCGCGCCGCCGCGGGTCGCGGAGTGCCCGGTGGCGATGGAGGTGGTCGTCGAAGCGGTGCACCCCATCGCGGAGGCGGACGAGCGGCTGCGCGGCGGGACGGTGGCGATCGAGGTTCGCGTGCAGCGGGTGTTCGTGCACGAGGCCGTCCGGCTGTCCGGTACCGACGACCACATCGACCCGGACGCATGGCGTCCGCTGATCATGAGCTTCCAGAAGCTCTACGGCCTCGGGCCGCAGGTCCACCCCTCGACACTGGCCCAGATACCGGAACGGCTCTACCGCAGCCCGGACATCGACCTCGCGCGCGAGGCACGCAGGAAGACCGTCTCCCCCGCGTAGGTGCGCCGGACCTCCGGGCCGGTTACCGTCCCGCGCGTGGAGCAGCACCAGGAGGACGCAGGCATGGACGGACCGCGCACGCTGGCGATCGACATCGGCGGGTCCGGGCTCAAGGCCATCGTGCTGTCCCCCGGGGGCGACATGCTCTCCGACCGCACGCGGCGCGAGACGCCCTACCCGTGCACCCCGCCGGTCCTGCTCGACGAGCTCGCCGCGCTCGTCGCGACCCAGCCGGAGCACGACCGCGTCTCGGTCGGCTTCCCGGGCGCGATCCGCCGCGGCCGGGTGCGCGAGGTGCCCGCGTTCTCCCGCCGCGGCCCGGGGCTGCCGCCGGACCCGCAGCTGGTGGACTCCTGGACCGGGTTCGAGCTGGAGACGGCGCTCGCCGAACGCTTCGGCAAGCCGACCCGCGTGGCCAACGACGCCGACGTGCAAGGCTGCGCGGTCGTGTCCGGCCGGGGCATGGAGCTGGTGGTCACGCTCGGCACCGGGATCGGGTGCGCGGTGTTCTTCGACGGCGTGCTCCTGCCGCACATGGAGCTGTCGCACGGCACGTTCGGCGGTCTGTCGATCGAGGTCGCGTGCGGCGACAACGAGCGCCAGAAGATCGGGAAGGACGCCTGGCGCGAACGGGTGCACGAGGCGCTCGACGCGCTGGAGGCGATGGTGCTGCCCGACCACCTCTACCTCGGCGGTGGGAACGCCAAGAAGCTCGACCCGGAGACCATCGGCCCGCACCGCACGATCGTGCCGAACATCTCCGGGCTGCTGGGCGGTATCGCCCTGTGGGAGCGGACGGAGGGGGATCCCGCGCGCGCCCCGGAGGCCGTCACCCCGGGGTAGGCGGCAGGATGGCGGCGTGTCCGCCACCGACATCCCCGCCGACATCCCCGCCGACGTCACGGCGACCCCCGAGTGGGCCGCGCTCGCCGAGCACCACGCCGCCGTCGCCGGCCGGCACCTGCGTGAGCTTTTCGCCGACGACCCCGAGCGCGCCACCGCCCTCACCGCCGCAGGCGCCGACCTCGTCCTGGACTACTCCAAGCACCGCATCACCCGCGACACCCTGCCGCTGCTCACCGCGCTCGCCCGGGCCGCGAAGCTCCCCGAGCGCACCGAGGCGATGTTCGCGGGCGCGCACATCAACACCAGCGAGGACCGTGCCGTCCTGCACACCGCGCTGCGGGCCCCGCGGGCCACGGCCCTGGCCGTCGACGGCCAGGACGTGCCCACCGACGTGCACACCGTGCTCGGGCGGATGGGCGAGTTCACCGACGCCGTCCGCTCCGGGGCCTGGACCGGGCACACCGGCGAGCGGATCCGCGCCGTCGTCAACATCGGGATCGGCGGCTCCGACCTCGGCCCGGTGATGGCCTACGAGGCGCTGCGCGCCTACGCCGACCGCTCGTTGACGATGCGGTTCGTCTCCAACATCGACCCCACCGACGTCGCCGAGGCCACCCGCGACCTCGACCCGGCCAGCACGCTGTTCATCGTCTCGTCCAAGACGTTCACCACGCTGGAGACGCTGACCAACGCGAAGGTCGCCCGGCAGTGGCTGGTGGACGGGCTCGGCGACGAGTCGGCCGTGGCCAAGCACTTCGTGGCCGTGTCCACGAACGCGAAGGAGGTCAGCGCGTTCGGCATCGACGAGGCCAACATGTTCGGCTTCTGGGACTGGGTCGGCGGGCGCTACTCCGTCGACTCCGCGATCGGGCTCTCGCTGATGGTCGCCATCGGCAAGGAGCAGTTCGCCGAGTTCCTGGCCGGCATGTACGCGATGGACTCGCACTTCCGCAAGGCCCCGCTCGAGGAGAACCTCCCGGTCGTCCAGGGGCTGCTGAACGTCTGGTACGCGAACTTCTTCGGCACCGAGACCCACGCGGTGCTCCCCTACAGCCAGTACCTGCACCGGCTGCCCGCCTACCTGCAGCAGCTGACGATGGAGAGCAACGGCAAGTCCGTGCGCGGCGACGGTTCGCCCGTCGTCACGACGACGGGTGAGATCTTCTGGGGCGAGCCGGGCACCAACGGCCAACACGCGTTCTACCAGCTGCTGCACCAGGGCACCCGGCTCGTGCCGGCCGACTTCATCGGCTTCGCCGAGCCGAACCACGCGATCGGCGTCGAGGGTGAGGGGGACATGCACGACCTGTTCATGTCCAACCTGTTCGCCCAGACCCAGGCGCTCGCGTTCGGCAAGAGCGCCGAGGAGATCGCGGCCGATGGCACGCCCGCCGACGTCGTGCCGCACAAGGTGATGCCGGGCAACCGGCCCTCGTCCACGATCCTCGCGCCGAAGCTCACGCCGTCGACGCTCGGGCAGCTCATCGCGTTCTACGAGCACGTCACGTTCGTCGAGGGCACGATCTGGGGCATCGACTCGTTCGACCAGTGGGGCGTCGAGCTCGGCAAGGTGCTCGCCAAGCAGCTCGGCCCGGTGCTGTCCGCGGCCACGGCCGACACCGCGGGCCTGGACGCCTCCACCGCGGCGCTGGTGCGGCGCTACCGGGAGTGGCGGGGCCGCCCCGCCTGAGAGAACGAGGAGGGGAATGGCCCGACCGACCGAACCGGACGACACCGCCGCGGACCACCCGCCGGCCGGGCTTCCCCGCTCCGCGACCCCCGCGCCGCTGCCCGCGCCGCGCCCCGTCCTGGGCGGCGTCGTCGCGGTCCTGCTCGGCCTCGCGGCGCTCGCCGGCTTGTGGGCGGCCACGGCCGGCGTGGGCCCGGCCCGCCTCGACGCCGCGGTGCTCGGCGAGACGGTGGACGCGCGCACCGGCCTGCTCACGGCCGCGGCCGTCGTCATCACCAACCTCGGCAGCACGGTCTCGATGGCGGTGCTCGCCTCCTCGGTCGGGATCTGGCTGTGGTCCGCGGGACGGCGGCCCGACGCCGTCCTCGCCGTCGGCGCGATGGCCGGTGGGGCGGGGGTGTTCCGCGGGCTGAAGGAGCTGCTGGACCGGTCCCGCCCACCGCTCGACGGGCGGCTGGTGCACGCCGGGAACGAGTCGCTGCCGTCCGGGCACGCCACCATGGCGACGGTCGTGATCGGCACGCTCGTCGTGCTGGCCTGGTCCGGCCGCAGCGCCGCCGCCCGCGTGATCATGACGGCCGCGGCCGCCGTGTGGATCGGTGCCGTCGGCCTCACCCGCATCTACCTGGGCGTGCACTGGTTCAGCGACGTGCTGGCGGGCTGGCTGGTCGGCAGCGCCTGGCTCGCGTTGTGCGTGGCCGCGTGGAGCTGGTGGCGCGCCCGGCGCCGCACCCGTGAGTGGAAACGAGTGCTCTAGCACTCGTATCCACTCACGACCCTTGTTCCGCGGAACACCACCACGTCGAGCGGCCGCCCACCGTGCCGTGTGCCATCGGGGCCCCGCAGCGCGGGCAGGACGCGTCCGGGTGCCGGAACGGGATCACCTCGCCGGTGTGCACCCCGCCGTGCGCGACGGCCGCCGCGATCGCCCGCCCCAGCTCGGCGTGCAGCCGGTCCAGGGTGGCCCGGTCCAGCTCGTCGGCGGGCGCCGCGGGCCGCACGCGCGCCTGCCAGAGCGCCTCGTCGGCGAGCAGGTTGCCCACCCCGGCCAGCACGCCCTGGTCGAGCAGCCGGGCCTTCACCGGCGCGCGGCTGCGCCCGACGCGCGTGCGGAACTCGTCACGGCCGATCGTCTCCGCGTCCGGCCCGAGCTGTGACAGGTCCGGCTCGAGGCGGACGCGTCCCAGCCTGCGCTTGTCGAACAGCCGCAACGTCCCGCCGTCGGCGAACACCACGGTGAAGCGGTCCCATTCGGGCTTGCGCGAACTGGCGTCCGGGCGCTCGGGCTCGCCGCCGCCCCGCTCCCCGTCCGGACCTGTGACGATCAGCCGCCCGCCCATGCCGAGGTGCACGCCCAGGTCGGGCCCGGCCGCGCCGTCGCGACCCACCGTCTCGCACCACATGGTCTTGCCGCGCCGGTGCGCCACCACGAGCCTGCCGCCGACCAGCGCCCGCGCGATCTCGCCGGGCGGGTGCGGTCGGCAGACCCACTCGTCGTTGTCGTCGACGGCGCGGATCACGCGGCCGAGCGCGCCGTCGAGGACCTGGCGCGCGCTCTCCACCTCGGGCAGCTCCGGCACGACGCCGAGTCTGCCGCCCGGTGCGTGATCACGCCCGGTCGCGGTCCGGCGGCGGCGCCGGTTCGGTGAGTTCGTGGCGCCGGTCGAGCATGTTCATGATCGGCGTCGCGAGCACGCCGTGCCCGACGACCGACAGGACCACCACGAACGCGGCTGTCGCCCAGAGCACGTCGACCTGCGGGAAGGAGGCGTGCGCGGTGGCGTAGCCGAGGTAGTACAGCGAGCCGATGCCGCGGATGCCGAAGGCCGCGATCGCCCGCTTCTGCCCGGCGGTGCCGGGCGCGCCGCGCAGCGACAGCCGGGCCGCGAGCGGGCGGACCAGCAGCACGAGCGCGACACCCACGCCCACCATCCCCCAGCCCAGCGGCTCCAGGATCCCGCGCACGACGGCACCGCCGAGCAGCACGAGCAGCAGCACCAGCAGCAACCGCTCGATCTGCTCGACGAAGTCGTGCAGCACCTGGTGGTACTCGTGGGTCCGCTCGGAGGCGCGGATCGAGCGGGCGCACACGAACACCGCGAGGAAGCCGTACCCGCCCGCCACCTCGGCGAGGCCGTAGGCGAGGAACGTCGCGGCCAGTGCGATGAACCCCTCCGCGTGCGACGCCAGCCGCAGCACCTCCAGGCGGGTGCGGAAGAACAGCGCGCCGAGCAGCCGCCCCACCAGCACGCCGCCGAGCATCCCGACCGCGACCTTGAACAGGACGTCCTGCAGCACCCACCCGGCCAACCAGCCCCGCGGGTCGGTGCCCATGGTGGCCATCGCGAGCGCGGCGTAGACGAACGGGAACGCGAGCGCGTCGTTCAGACCGGCCTCCGAGGTGAGCGAGAACCGGACCTCGTCCTCCTCGTCCTCCCCACCGCCGGGCCGCCCCACCTGGACGTCGGCGGCGAGGACGGGGTCGGTCGGCGCGAGGGCCGCACCGAGCAGCAGCGCCGCGGCGGGCACCAGCCCGACCCACCACCAGCCGAGCACGGCGGTCGCGGCGATCGTCAACGGCATCGCGACCGCGAGCAGCCGCCACGTCGACGACCAGGACCGCCACCCGATCGGCCGGTCGAGCTTCAGCCCGGCGCCCATCAGCGCGACGATCAGCGCGATCTCGGTGATCCGCTCCGTCACGCCCGGGTGGCGCATCGGGTCGGGGTTCGGCAGCGCGTCCACCAGCGCGAACACCGCCATCCCGAGCCCGAGGAACACGATCGGCATCGACAGCGGCCGGTCGGCCAGCAACCGCGGGAGCAGGCCGGCGAGCAGTGCGCCCACGCCGACGAGGGCGTAGGTGAGGTCGAGCAGGTCCACGCAGCGTCCGTTCCCCCGATGGTGGGCATCCGGTCCCGGATGCCCCGAGCGCGGGCGGCGAACCGCGCCGGCGATCGGACGAACGTCACGTTCCTCCGGAACCGTCGCAAGGTTCTCGGCCGAGCGGGAGCGCGCGAGTTGGCCGCGGCGCGCTCGGCGAGCGCCCGGGGCACGCACGGGACCGGGCCGGCGGCGCGGCCACCGGAGACCGCGCAGATCGGGCACCGGCCCGTCGCGGGATGGTCGGTGAGCAGCCTGCTGCGACCGCGACGCGCGCTGATCGCGGCCGTCGGCACACACCTGCGGGACTCGGCACACATGTCCGACCGCGGGTGCGACGTCGCGGACGTGTGTGCGAGCGGCGACGCCCGGAACACCGGCGCGGCATCCCGTGTTGGCCTGCTCGTGGGTCGATCACGGGTACGGGCGCCGGAGCTGCGGGGCCGCCGCTGGCTGCACACCGGCGGGACGGAGCTCACGCTCGCGGGGCTGCGCGGCAAGATCGTGCTGCTGGACTTCTGGACGTTCTGCTGCATCAACTGCCTGCACGTCCTGGACGAGCTGCGGGAGCTGGAGGAGCGCTACTCCGACGTGCTGGTGACGATCGGCGTGCACTCGCCGAAGTTCGTGCACGAGGCCGACCCGGGCGCCGTCGAGGCCGCCGCCGAGCGCTACGCCGTGCACCACCCGGTGCTCGACGACCCCGAGCTGAGTACCTGGGACGCCTACGCCGCGCGGGCGTGGCCGACGCTGGTGGTCGTCGACCCCACCGGCTACGTCGTCGCGCACCTGTCCGGGGAGGGCCACGCCCACGGCCTGTCCGTGCTGATCGAGGAGCTGGTGGCCGAGCACGACGCCGCCGGCACCCTGCGCCGCGGCGACGCCCCGTACGTCGCGCCGCCGGAGCCGGCCACCGCACTGCGCTTCCCGGGCAAGGCGATCGCCCTGCCCGGCGGCACGGTCCTGGTCTCCGACACCGCGCACCACCAGCTCGTCGAGCTGGAGCCCGACCTGGCCACGGAGCGGCGGCGGATCGGCACCGGCGAGCGCGGGTTCTCCGACTCCCCCGCCCGCTTCTCGGAGCCGCAGGGCCTGCTGCTGCTCCCCGGGCACGTGTCCGCGGGGTACGACGTCGTGGTCGCCGACACCGTCAACCACGCGCTGCGCGGGCTGCGCCTGGCCGACGGCGCCGTCAGCACGCTCGCCGGCACCGGGGAGCAGCTGCGGACCCGGGTGCAGCCCGGCGCGGGCGCGACCGAGCTGTCCTCGCCGTGGGACCTGGCCTGGTGGGAGGACCGGATCGTCGTCGCGATGGCCGGCAGCCACCAGCTGTGGTCGTTCGACCCCGCGACGGGCGCGGTCGCGGTGCTCGCGGGCACCACCAACGAGGGCCTGCGCGACGGGGCCCCGGACGAGGCGTTCTTCGCGCAACCGTCCGGGCTGGCCGCCGGGCCGGACGGCACGCTCTGGGTGGCCGACGCCGAGGCGTCCGCCGTCCGGTCGGTGGAGACCGCGCCGGCCGCGGGTGCGCACGTGGCGACCGCCGTCGGGCTGGGCCTGTTCGACTTCGGGTTCCGCGACGGGGACGCGGAGCAGGCGCTGCTGCAGCACCCGCTCGGCGTCGCCGTGCTCCCGGACGGCTCCGTCGCGGTCGCCGACACCTACAACGGCGCCGTGCGCCGCTTCGACCCCGTCGAGCGCACGGTCGGCACGCTCGCCCGCGACCTGCGGGAGCCGAGCGGCCTGCTCGTCGACGGCGACCACCTCGTGGTGGTCGAGTCGGGCGCGCACCGGCTCGTGCGCGTGCCGATGCCGGCGACTACGCGCGTGGACGGCCGGGCGCACCGGGTGCGGCGCGCCCGCACCGACCTCGGCCCCGGCCCGCTGGCCCTGCGCATCGACTTCACGCCGCCGACCGGCCAGCACCTGGACGCCCGCTTCGGTGACCCCACCTCGCTCACCGTGGCCGCGTCCCCGCCCGAGCTGCTCGCCGACGGCGCCGGCACCGCCCCTGGCCTGCACCGCGCGCTGCGGTTCGCGGCGGACGGCCCGTCCGAGGGCGTGCTGCAGATCAGCGTGGCCGCCGCGGCCTGCGACGACGGCGACACCGGGGGACGGCAGCCGGCGGAGCTTGCGGAGCCGGCGGGGCGGGGAAGCGCGGTGTTCGCGGCCTGCCACCGGTACCAGCAGGACTGGGGCATCCCGGTCCGCCTGGTCGACGGCGCGCCGGACGAGCTGGTGCTGGACCTGCGCGCGGTGCGCTGAGCCTCAGGAACCGGTGGCGCTCGGCAGCAGCGCCGGGCATCCGGACGTCACGTGCGCCGGGTCGTACTCGAAGTGCCACGGCTCGTTCTCGTACCGACGGCACCACCCGAGCTCGCGGCCGTGGCGTTCCACCCAGCCCGCGGAGGCGAG
>Ga0196958_10000823_pt1 | contig 10147 bp, 9 predicted proteins | sample S1v_10metaG_FD_148654 | JGI IMG/M metagenome (GOLD analysis project Ga0196958, IMG submission 148654) | Soil microbial communities from Anza Borrego desert, Southern California, United States - S1+v_10 | ecosystem: Environmental > Terrestrial > Soil > Desert | place: USA: California | collected...
GTGCACGCGGTGCTGCGATTCGGCCGCGAGGTCGCGTTCTCCGCGGCGACGGTCTACGCGAGCGCCGCCGAGGCCCGCGGCGCGTGGGACGCGCGGCTCGAGGCGCTCGTCGTGGACGCCGTGGTGCGCGGCGAGGCCGAGGAGACGCTGCTCTCGCGCGCCTCGGCGCTGGGGTGGGACCCCGCGGCCGAGGCGACGGTGCTCGTCGGCGACCCGCCGGCCGAGGAGCCGCCCGACCCGCTGCACGCGGTGCGCCGCGTCGCCAACCGCGCCGGGGCGACGGTGCTGCTCGGTACGCACGGGGCGCGCGTCGTCATGATCGCCGGGCCGGGGGCGCCGCTGGAGGACCTGTCGGCGTCGTTCGGGCCGGGCGCCGTCGTCGCCGGACCGACGGTCGCGGGACTGACCGAGGCGCACCGCAGCGCGACCCGCGCGCTCGCCGGGCACCGGGCGGTGCGCGCGTGGCCGGGTGCCCCGCGTCCGGTGGCCGCCGACGACCTGCTGCCCGAGCGGGTGCTCGACGGCGACGCGGGGGCCGTCGAGCAGCTGCGCCGCGAGGTCGCCGCGCCGCTGCGGGAGGCCGGCGCCGAGCTCGCCGCGACCGTCGAGTGCTACCTCGACGTGGCCGGCGTCCTCGAGGCCGCCGCCCGCCGCCTCTACGTGCACCCCAACACCGTGCGCTACCGGCTGCGGCGGGTGGCCGAGGTCACGGGCCGCCACCCCGGTGACGCGCGGGGTGCGCTGGTGCTCCGGCTGGCACTCAGCCTCGACCGGTTGCACGACGGTGCGGACTCCGCACTCGCCTGACCAGGTACGACGCCTCCCGGCGGACGCGCGGTGGCGGGTGTGTGACGTGCGGCATTGTGGGAACACCACAACGGCGACGGACGGGAGTTCGTCGCCCCGATGCCTACGGCGGTGACGCCGTGCCGTGATGAGGTGGCCCCGTGATCGCGATCCTCGCCCCCGGCCAAGGCGCCCAGAAGCCGGGCATGCTCGCGCCGTGGCTCGACCGTCCCGGAGCCCGCGAGCGGCTCGAGGCGTTCTCGGAGGCCGCCGGGCTCGACCTCGTCCAGTTGGGCACCGAGGCCGACGCCGCGGCCATCGAGGACACCGCCGTGACGCAGCCGCTGCTCGTCGCGAGCGCGCTGCTGGCGTTCGACCAGCTGCGCGGCGAGGTCGAGCCGCCCGCCGACGCCGTCGTGGCCGGCCACTCCGTCGGCGAGCTCGCCGCCGCCGCGATCGCCGGGGTCCTCGCCCCGGAGAAGGCGGTGGCGCTCGCCGCCGTCCGCGGGCGCGAGATGGCCGCGGCGTGCGCCGAGGAGCCGACCTCGATGGCCGCGGTGCTCGGCGGCGACGCCGACACGGTGCTCGCCCGCCTCGCGGAGCTCGACCTCGAGCCCGCCAACCGGAACGGCTCCGGCCAGGTGGTCGCCGCCGGCCGGAAGGAGGCCGTCGACGAGCTCGTCGCGAACCCGCCCGAGGGCGCCCGCGTGCGGGCCCTGTCGGTGGCCGGCGCGTTCCACACCCGCTTCATGGAGCCCGCGGAGAAGGCGCTGGGCGCCTGGGTCGGCGAGCACCGCGACGAGCTCGCGCCCGCCGACCCGACCCACGTGCTGCTGCAGAACGCCGACGGCGCGGTGGTGAGCGACGGCGGCGAGTTCCTCGACCGCCTCGTGGGCCAGGTGACGCGCTCGGTGCGCTGGGACGCCTGCATGGACACCCTCGCCGAGCGTGGCGTCGGCGCCGTCGTCGAGCTGACCCCCGGTGGCACGCTGACCGGCATGGTCAAGCGGGCGATCAAGGGCACGACCACGCACGCGGTGAACACGCCGGACGACCTGGCGAAGGCCGCGGAGATCGTCGGGGGTGGCGCGTGAGGCTCCAGCTGACCCCCCAGGCCGCCGGCGCCCGCATCCTCGGGCTCGGCAGCATGCAGCCCGACAAGGTCGTCACCAACCACGACCTCGAGAAGATCGTCGAGACCGACGACGCGTGGATCCAGAGCCGCGTCGGCATCGTCGAGCGGCGGTTCGGTGACGAGAACGACTCGGTGGTCTCCATGGGCGTCGAGGCCGGGTCGAAGGCCCTGGCCGACGCGGGCCTCTCCCCCACCGACCTCGACGCGGTCATCGTCGCGACCTGCACGATGCAGAAGCCCATCCCCAACGCCGCGGCCCAGACCGCCGACCGCATCGGCGTCAACGGCATCGGCGCGATGGACCTCAACACCGCCTGCGCCGGCTTCTGCTACGGCACCGGTCTCGCCGGCGACATGATCCGCTCGGGGACCGCGAAGCACGTGCTGGTCATCGGCTCGGAGAAGCTCTCCGACTGGCTCGACATGCACGACCGCACGACCTGCATCATCTTCGCCGACGGCGCGGGTGCGGCGGTGGTCGGCCCGGCGGCCACCGAGGAGGAGGTCGGCGTCGGTCCGGTGATCTGGGGCGCGGCCGGGGACCTCGTCACCACCATCGGCATCGACGAGACCAACGCGCTGCGCCAGGAGGGCCAGGCGGTGTTCCGCTGGGCCACGACGAAGATCGCTCCCGTCGCCCTGCGCGCCGTCGAGGCCGCGGGCCTGCAGCCCTCGGACATCGACGTGCTGGTCCCCCACCAGGCGAACCTGCGCATCGTCGAGGCGATCGCGAAGCGGCTGCGCCAGGCCGGCGCCCCGGACGACCTGCGCGTCGCCGACGACATCCAGTACTCCGGCAACACCTCGTCGGCCTCGATCCCGATGGCCATCGACCACATGCGCGGCGCCGGGCGCGTCAAGTCGGGCGACGTCGCGCTGCTGGTCGGCTTCGGCGCCGGCCTGTCGTACGCGGCACAGGTCGTGGTCCTGCCGTGAGAGTCCTGCCCTGACCTGCCCTACGGTGCGGACCGCGCACCACGATCCGACGGAACGAGAAAGGGAGCCCGTGGCGACCAACGAAGAGATCCTGCCCGACCTGGCGAGCATCGTGGAGGAGGTCGCCGGCGTCGACGCCGCGGAGGTCACCTCCGAGAAGTCGTTCGTCGACGACCTCGACATCGACTCCCTGTCGATGGTGGAGATCGCCGTCCAGGCCGAGGACAAGTTCGGCGTCAAGATCCCCGACGACGAGCTGGCGAAGCTCACCACCGTCCAGGACGCCGTCGACTACATCTCGAACCACTCGTGAGCGCCACCGGCCAGGGGGTCGTCGTCACCGGCATGGGAGCGACGACCCCGCTCGGCGGCGACGTGGCGACCACCTGGGACGGCCTCCTGGCCGGTCGCAGCGGGGTCCGCCCCATCGAGCAGGACTGGGTGGACACCTACGAGCTGCCGGTGAAGATCGCCGCGCAGCTCGCCAGCGAGCCCACCGAGACGATCAAGCGCGTCGAGGCCCGCCGCCTCGACCGCAGCGAGCAGACCGCGATCGTGGCCGCCCGCGAGGCGTGGGCGCACGCCGACCTCGGCGACTACCCCTCGCAGGAGGACGGCTCGCCCAAGGTCGACGGGCTGCGCCTGGCCGTCGTCGTGGGCACCGGCATCGGCGGGGCGCTGACCCTGCTGGGTCAGGACGACCTGCTCGAGCAGCAGGGCCTGCGCAAGGTCGCGGTGCTGACCATCCCGATGCTGATGCCGAACGGCCCCGCGGCGCACGTGGGTCTGGAGTTCGGCGCGGCCGCCGGCGTGCACGCGCCGGTGTCGGCCTGCGCGTCCGGCGCCGAGGCGATCGCCTGGGGCTGGCGGATGCTGCAGGCGAACGAGGTCGACGTCGTCGTCGCCGGCGGCACCGAGGCGTGCATCCACCCGATCACGCTCGCCGGGTTCAGCCAGGCCCGGACCATGGCCCTGCGCAACGACGAGCCCGAGCGTGCGTCGCGCCCGTTCGACACCGGCCGCAACGGCTTCGTGCTCGGCGAGGGCGCGGGCATGGTGGTGCTCGAGCGCGAGGAGTTCGCGCAGGCCCGGGGGGCCACCGTGCACGGGCGCCTCGCGGGCATCGGCACCAGTGCCGACGCGTACCACATCACCGCTCCCGATCCCGAGGGCACGGGCCAGAGCCGGGCCGTCGCGGCGGCCCTGCGCACGGCGGGCCTCGAGCCCGGCGACGTGGGCCACGTGAACTGCCACGCGACGGCCACCATGGTCGGCGACGTGGCCGAGACCGTGGCCATCAAGAAGGCGATCGGCGACCACCCGGTGCTCACCGCACCCAAGGGCTCGCTGGGCCACCTCCTCGGCGCCGCCGGCGCGGTCGAGGCCATCGCGACCATCCTCTCGGTGCGCGAGGGGCTCGTGCCGCCCACCGCGAACCTCGAGGAGCTGGATCCCGACGTCACCCTCGACGTCGTCGCCGGCGAGGCCCGCAAGATGCCGCTCGATGCCGCGATCAGCGACTCGTTCGGCTTCGGCGGGCACAACGTGTGCCTGGCGATCACCCCGCCCTGAGTCGGACCCGACCCCGCCCCGACCCCGACCGCCGCGTCCTCGCCGAACGCCTCAGCAGGGCGTGCGGAGCTGGCTGCCCGGGCGCGGGTCGACCAGGCGCGCCTCGTCGCCGTCCTGCTGCACGACGGCGCTGACCTGCCAGCACAGCCGGGGCACGCGGACGTCCGCGGGGGCGACCGCGGGGTCCTGCGTGGTCACGAAGCCCATGGGCACGACGAGCTCGCCCCCGGCCACCGGATCGATCCGCCGGATCACCACCGAGCCGACGCGCTGCGTGCGCGCGGTCTCGGCGAACACGCCCGGGTCGATCCGGGCGCCGGGCACGAGCGTCGCCCGGTAGGCGGCGAGGTCGCCGGCGTTGCGGGCGTCGACCCAGCGCTGGACGAGGTCGCGCACCGCGGGCGCGCGGGGGTGGGCGGCGGCCGACGGTGAGAGCGCCACCGCCGGGGGCCCGGCGGACCCGTCGGCGGGCAGGTCGGCGCCCACGAGCACCGGCCCGGTGTCGCCGACCGCGGCCCGGCCGACCGCGGCCGCGCGCTGCCCGAGCAGCGCGCCCGCCGCGACGATCAGCACCAGCGCCACGACGAGCACGGTGGGCACCACGACCCCGGGCCGCAGGCGGTCGCGCAGCACGCCGTCACGCAGCCGACCCAGCATGCCGTCCAGCCTGCCAGCCCTCCCCGACGTCCTGCCCGGTCCGATGGACGGTCGCCGGGTCAGCCGACCTGGTGCAGCCGCGCGACGGTCGCGCCCTCGCCGGCGAAGCGGAACTCCTCGAGCGCGGAGTCCCACCGGGTGCCGAGCAGGTCGTCCAGGCGCCGGGTCACCGACTCGCGGCTGGACGCACCGGCCAGCGCCGCGCGCACCTGGTCCTCGCCCAGGACGATGTCACCGTTCGCGCTCGTGCGCCCGTGCCAGAGGCCGAGGCCGGGGACGTGGCTGAAGCGCTCGCCGTCGGTGCCGGGCGAGGGGTCCTCGGTGACCTCGAAGCGCACCATCGCCCAGGCGCGCAGAGCGGTCGCCAACCGCGCGCCGGTGCCCGCGGGACCGACCCACGTGCACTCGGCGCGCACCGATCCCGGTGCCGCGTCCTGCGCGGACCAGTCCAGCACGACACGGGCGTCCAGGACGCCCGCGATCGCCCACTCGACGTGCGGGCACACCGCAGACGGCGACGAGTGGACGTAGACCACGCCACGGGTGCTCACTGCCTGACCTCCGGCTCGACGAGAAGCGCCTTCCCCAACGTCCTCGTCACCGTGGGCCCACGGATCACACCGCGCTGCAGTGTGCACCGTGGGACGGGTGTGGCGCCAGTGCCCCCCGGATCCCGGGCGTGTCGCGTTCCGTGTCCGTAGAGTCGTCCCACCGTGACCGAGGATCACCGGCCGGGCGCGGGCGGTGCGCGGTTCTCGGACGTGTTCGCCGACGCGCAGTTCCGGGCGCTGTGGGTCGCGCAGCTGCTCTCGGTGCTCGGCGACCAGGTCGCGCGCGTGGCGCTGGCGGTCCTCGTGTTCACCGAGACCGCCTCGGCGGGGCTGACCGCGCTGACGTACGCGCTGACCTTCCTGCCCGACCTCGTCGCCGGCCCCCTGCTCTCGGGGATCGCCGACCGGGCGCCGCGCCGGGCGACGATGGTCGTCACCGACCTCCTGCGCGCCGGACTGCTCGCGCTCATGGCCGTTCCCGGGATGCCGTTCTGGGCGCTCTGCGCGCTCGTCGTGGCCGGGCAGCTCCTGGCCGCGCCCTTCGCCGCGGCGCGGGCGGCGATCCTGCCGCACGTCCTGGACGGCGAGCGCTACGTCGTGGCCTCGGCGGTGTCGGGCACGACCTACCAGAGCGGCCAGGTGCTGGGCTTCGCCCTCGGGGGGCCGCTCGTGGCGCTGGTCGGCGTGCCGGGGGCGCTGCTGGCCGACGCGGCGACCTTCGTGCTCTCGGCCGCGATCCTGCAGCTCGGGGTGGTCGAGCAGCGGGTGACGGCCGCACCGGGCACCCGGGCCGACGGCGGGCTGCGCGAGGGCGCCCGCATCGTCGTGGGTGACCGGCGGCTGCGCACGCTCGTCGCGCTGGCCTGCGTGTCGGCGTTCGTCGTGACCATCGAGGGGCTCGCCGCGCCCTACGCGGCGGCGCTCGGCGGCGGCCCGGTCGCGGTGGGCCTGTTGCTGGCGGCGAACCCGCTGGGGGCCGCGGTGGGCATCGTCGCGCTCGCCCGCCTGGTGCCGCCCGCGCGCCGCGACCGCCTCCTCGGCCCGCTCGCGGTCGCGTCGTGCGTGCCACTGGTCGCGTCGGCGCTCGACCCCCCGCTGGCGGGACTGATCGCGTTGTGGGTGCTGTCGGGGATGGCCTGCGCGTACCAGGTGCCGGCCAACGCGGCGTTCGTCGCCGCCGTGCCCGACGCCCACCGCGGCCAGGCCTTCGGTCTCGCGGTGACCGCCCTGCGGGTCACCCAGGGCGTCGGCGTGCTGCTCGCCGGCCTGCTGGCCGAGCGGACCGGGCCCGCGGGCGCGGTGGCCGTCGCCGGGGGCCTGGGCGTCCTCGTCGCCCTCGCGTGTGCCGCTGCCTGGACGCGCGCCCGCTCGGCGTGAGCGCGTCCCGGGACGAGCGAGGGCACCCTCGCCCCGCCGGACGGGACGAGGGTGCCTCCGCTGCGTCAGCCGGCGGAGGCGACGTGCGCCGGCGCGCGGCCGCTCAGTGCCAGTTCGAGTCCCGGTGCCCGTCGGGGTCCGCGAAGTGCCAGTTCGAGTCGCGGTGCCCGTCGGGGTCCGCGAAGTGCCAGTTCGAGTCGCGGTGCCAGTTGGAGTCGCGGTGCCGGTTGGAGTCGCGGTGCCAGTTCGAGTCGGCCACGGGAGATCCTTTCGGAGGGATCGGCGTCGATCGGGTGGAGCGGGCGCCGGGAACACGGACGTGGTCCATCGCACACGGTGCGTGGTGGATCCCGGTCCCTGCGGCGCGCGCCCGCCGAACGCTCCCCGCACTGACGGAGAGCGATGGCACGATCACATCCGGACGCACGCCTCAGCACATCCGCCCTTGAATGCTCGCCAACGGAGCTGTGCGTGACCAGACGGCGACTGGGCGTCAACCGTGGGGGTGATTGCTGCTCAATGGGTGACGCACGCTGCCGAGTCCCGGTGTCCGTCGGTACCGTGTTCCACACGCAGGAACCGCTGGTGGCGGGTCCTGCCGACCCGGAGGAGGTCACTCATCGTGACGGCGCGCGAACCAGGAAGGGGTCCGAACGACCCCGGTTCCGCGCTCGCTCCCGCGTCCGGAGCAGCCGATGTCGAGCGGTCGGTACGGCCCGTGAACAGCGCGTCCGCGATGTCCGGGATGTCCGGACATCCGCGCCCGGTGCGCCTCGCACGCCGCACGGGTACCGACCGAGGCCGTGGCGTGGCCGAGATCACGCCCCCGCCCCGGCGGTTCGACCCGCGGCGCCTCGATCCACGGCGATGGAGCCTGTGGAACGCCCCGCGACGCGTCGTCGTCGCCGTCCTCCTGGTCGACGTGCTCGCCGTGGCGCTCTCGCTGGCCGTCGCGGGGCTCGAGCCGGTCGGGGCCGGCGACTGGCGCGCCCTCGGCCTGCTCGCGCTGGGCCTCGTCGTCCACGTCGAGACCGCCCGCGGTATCGAGCGACGGCGCGAGGTGGTCGCCGACGGCCAGCCCTACATCGAGCTGAAGTCGGTGTGGAGCTTCGCGGGGCTGCTGCTGCTCCCGCTCGGCCTGGCGCTGCTCCTCGTGGTGTTCACGTTCGCCTACTGGTGGGCGCGGGTCAGCCAACGACCGGTGCCGCACCGCTGGACCTACTCCGCGGCGACGGTGCTCATCGCGTCGGTGGCCGCGTGGGCGGTCCTCGAGCTGGTGCCCGGCGGCCTCCTGACGAACGTCGCGGGCCCGGTCGGCCTCCTCGTGCTCGTGGCCGCCGGCCTCACCCGCTGGACGGTCAACCACGGGCTCGTGGTCTTCATGATCTGCCTCAGCGCGCCCGGCACGCCGTGGTGGAAGCGCCTGGGCTCCCCCACCGACACGCTCATCGGGCTCGGTGCGCTCGCCCTCGGCGCCGCCCTGGCCGTCGTGGCGCTGACGACGCCGTGGCTGCTGCCGGTGCTGCTGGTGCCCGTCATGGGCATGCACCGCGGCTTCCTGCTCCAGCAGTTCGCGCGCGCCGCCCGCACCGACCCCAAGACCGGTCTCGCCAACGCCACCGCCTGGCGCGACCAGGCCGACCGCGAGCTGGCCCGCCTGCGCCGGCGGGGCGGGCAGCTCGGCGTGATCATGGTCGACCTCGACGCCTTCAAGGCCATCAACGACCGCCACGGACACCTCGTGGGCGACGCCGTGCTGCGCGCCGTCGCCGACACCCTGCGCTCGGAGGTCCGGCCCTACGACGCCGTCGGGCGCTTCGGCGGCGAGGAGTTCGTCGTGCTGCTCGCCGAGGCCGACCCCGAGCAGGTCGGGCGCACCGCCGAGCGCCTGCGCCGGCGGATCAGCGAGTGCGAGGTGGCGATCTCCGCGACCCTCGGCGGCGGCACCGTCGCGGGCCTCACCGCGTCGATCGGCACCGCGTCGTACCCGCAGACCTCGACGGACCTCGACGGCCTCATGGTCAACGCCGACGCCGCGCTGTACGCGGCGAAGCACGGGGGCCGCAACCGCGTGGAGTGCGCGCCACCGCGCTGATCGCGGGCGGTCAGCGCCTCAGCGGAACGCCGCGATCCCCGTGACCGCCTGGCCGATCGACAGCGCGTGCATCTCCTCGGTGCCCTCGTAGGTCAGCACGGTCTCGAGGTTGGTCATGTGCCGGAACACGGGGTACTCGAGGGTGATCCCGTTGCCGCCGAGCACGGTGCGCGCGGTGCGCGCGACGTCGAGCGCGGCCCGGACGTTGGCCAGCTTCCCGAAGCTGACCTGCGACGGGTGCAGCTGCTCGGCGTCCTTGAGCCGCCCGATGCGCGAGGCCGTCAGCGCGGCCTGGTTCACCCGGACGACCATGTCGGCGAGCTTGCCCTGGGTCAGCTGGAACCCGGCGATCGGCTGCCCGAACTGCTGGCGGTCGATCGCGTAGGTCCGGGCCGACTCATAGCACGTCCGAGCCGCGCCGACCGCGCCCCAGAGGATCCCGTAGCGGGCCTCGTTGAGACACGACAGCGGCCCCTTGAGCCCTTGGACCTCGGGGAACACCGCGTCGGCGGGCAGCCGCACGCCCTCGAGGACGAGCTCGGCGGTCAACGACGCGCGCAGCGAGAGCTTGTGCTTGACCTCGTTGGCCCGGAACCCGGGGGTGTCGGTGGGCACGACGAACCCGCGGATGCCCTTGCTCCCGGCGTCCGGGTCGGTCTGGGCCCAGACGACGGCGACGTCGGCGAGCGTCCCGTTGGTGATCCACATCTTGGAGCCGTCGAGCACCCAGTCCGCGTTGTCCCCTCCGGCTCCGGCGCGGCGGGCGCGGGTGCGCATCGAGCCCGGGTCGGAGCCCGCGTCGGCCTCGGTGAGCCCGAAGCAGCCCAGCGCGTCGCCGGTGGCCATCCGCGGCAGCCACTGCTGCTTGTGCTCCTCGGAGCCCCAGCGGTGGATCGCGTACATCGCCAGCGACCCCTGCACCGAGACGAACGAGCGCAGCCCCGAGTCGACGGCCTCGAGCTCGCGGCACGCCAGTCCGTAGCTCGTGGCGTTGGTGCCGGCGCAGCCGTAGCCCTCCAGGTGCATCCCCAGCAGGCC
>Ga0196958_10000824_pt1 | contig 10145 bp, 10 predicted proteins | sample S1v_10metaG_FD_148654 | JGI IMG/M metagenome (GOLD analysis project Ga0196958, IMG submission 148654) | Soil microbial communities from Anza Borrego desert, Southern California, United States - S1+v_10 | ecosystem: Environmental > Terrestrial > Soil > Desert | place: USA: California | collected...
CCCGGCGAGGCCGTCCGAATCTTCCGGGAAACCCTGGAACGGGCGGGAAACCGGCAGTACACGCTGAAGGTGTTCCCGAAAGCCCAGCACGGGCTCCGGCGGACCACGGATGGCTTCGACAAGCTCGACGGCTTCGCTCCCGGATACCTCGACCTCGTCGGAGCCTGGGTGAACGGCGTGAGGAACGAGCCGTCCGCCGATCCGCCGCCTCCGCAGGCGAGGCGGAGTGTCGCGCCGGCACCCCTCGCCTGGTACGAGGCGCCGTGGCTACAGGCCGGGGTGTGGGCGCTGGCGTTCCTGGCGTTCGCGGCCTACCCGGCGACGGCGTTGTTCCGTCGTCGCAAGGAAGTTCCGCTTGCCGGGCCGGCGCGCTGGCTGTCGTCGACCGGTTTGCTCGCCACGGCGGGATTCCTCGGTTACTACATTGTCCTGGCCACGGGTGGGGCGATGGCGCCGGGACCGGTCCTTTTCGGACGGACGTTGCCCTGGCTCGCCTTGCAGCTGGCCGCGATCGGTGTGGTCGTCACCGGTGTGGTGACGGGGATTTCGTGGTGGCGGAAGAAGGACCGCGGGGGAGTCCGGGTCGGCCTGCTGCTGGCCGGAGCGGTGCTGTTCGTGCCGTGGGCGGTCCACTGGGGACTGTTGGTGCCGTGAAACGAAAGCGGTCGTGATCGCCGCGTCCGCTGTCGGAAGTACATGATGGCCCCCTTCCTGTACCCAGGCGCAAGGAAGGAGGCCTTCATGTACCACGCCTCGGAACCGGCCGAGAGCCTGGGTGCCGGGCGGCCACCCGGCACCCAGGCGAACGGAAGCCGCGTCACCACGCCCGAGGGCGTGTCTTCACGAACGGACCTCCGGACCAGAAGATACTCAGGACTTCGGGGTCACGGCGAACCGGCGCAGTTCCAGGGCCGGGTTCTTGGCACGTACCTCGGCGATCCGGTCGGCGGAGAGCTCCCCGGCCGCGGTTCCCGTACGTTCGCCGAGCGAGGCGACGACGACGCCCATCGGGTCGACGATCATGCTGTGTCCCGAGCCGGTGGGCGCGGCCTGCCCCGCCGCGACGAGGTAGATCGTGTTCTCGATCGCCCGCGCCCGGACCAGCGTGGTCCAGTGGTCCTCCTTGAGCGGGCCGGGCATCCACTCCGCGGGCAGCAGAACCGCGTCCGCGCCGGCGTCGACCAGACGGCGGGTGACTTCCGGAAACCTCAGGTCGTAGCAGGTCTGAAGGCCGAACGTGATCCCGTCGACCTCGAATGTCTCCGGGGCTTCGATGTCGCCGGGCCGGACCAGTTCCGATTCGCGGAACCCGAAGGCGTCGTACAGGTGGAGCTTGCGGTAGAGCGCGGCGACCGACCCGTCGGGACCGGCCGCGACGAGCGTGTTCGAGATCCGGTCGCCGCCGGGGAGTGCTTCGTTGAGGCCTGCGACGACGGTGATCTGCCGGTCCTTCGCGAGACCGCGTAGCCCGGTGACGAAGGGGCCGTCGAGTTCTTCGGCCGACGTCACGAATTCGCGGCTCATCGTCGGTACGGTGAACAGCGAGTACTCGGGCAGCACGACCACTCGCGCGCCGCGGTCGGCGGCTTCGCCGACGAGGGAGGAGACGCGCGCGAGGTTGGCCTCTTTGTCGTTGCCGGGCGCGAACTGCGCCACCGCGACGTGCACCATGGGACCCCTTCCAATCAGTGGAACTCTTGTATACATGATGGATACTTGGCTGGTCCAGGTGTAGGCTCGGTCGCGGAAAGTAACGGTATGGAGGGGGAACGAGATGACTGTGACCGCCGAAGGGGGCGGCCCGGCGCGCGAGCGGGTCTACACGTGGCTGCGCGACGGAATCATCTCGGGCGAACTGGAAGGTGGCCGGTTCCTCGACGAAATGTGGGTGTCCGGCGTCGTCGGCGTGTCCAGGACGCCGGTGCGCGAGGCGTTCCACCGGCTGGCCGCCGAGCGGTTCATCAGCCTCCTGCCGCGCAAGGGCGCTCAGGTGCGCACGGTCACCGCCAGGGAACTGGAAGAGGTCTACCAGAGCAGGCGGCTGATCGAAGGCCACGCCATCGCGGCACTCTGCGCGAACCGGGCAGGCGCTCCCGCCGAACTGCCCGAACTCATCGAAGCGATGGCGAGCGCCGGCGCCGAAAGCGACTGGTTCGCCGTTTCGGGATTCGACCGCCGATTCCACCGCGCCCTCGTGAACGCGGCGGGCAACACCGTCCTGACCGAGCTCTACGACACCCTGCGTTCGCGGCAGCAGCGGGTCACCGTCCGGGCGCTGGAGGCACGCCCGGAACGGTTGACGGTGATCAACGAGGAACACCGGGCGCTGGTCGCCGCCCTGGACGACCACGACGTGAAAGAGGCGGCGCGCTTGCTGGAGGAGCATTTGCGGCCGGTGTCCGAAGTGATGTCGGTGCTGCCGCAGGAAGGCTGAACTCGATGGGACTCGAGAAGGTCGCCGGCGTCCTGCGTGACAACCTCACCGTCCGACGCGTCTACGGCGAGCCCGTGGAGAGGGACGGCGTGGTGATCATCCCGGCCGCGAACGTCGTCGGCGGCGGAGGCGGCGGCCACGGGGCCGAACAGGGCAAGGAAGGTGAGGGCGGCGGTTTCGTCCTCGCCGCGCGACCCGTCGGGGCGTATGTGCTGAAAGGCGGTGATGTGCGCTGGGTACCGGCGGTGGACGTGACCTTCCTCGGCGCGGTGTTCGCCGTCATGGTCGCGACGATCCACCGGGCTCGGCGCCGTCGATCCCGGTGAGGAGGAGATCGGGGCCACGCCACGGGCTACGCGAAAGCCGGGCGGCGAGCCCCGTTCCTGATCGAGCGGGCGCGGATCGGCAACTTTCGGGTTAGTTTGCCTGCATGGCGAAAAGCTCGGCGGTGGAGATCGAGATCGGCGACCGGACGGTGCGCGTCTCCAACCCGGATCGCGTCTACTTCCCGGCGCGGGGCGAGACGAAGCTCGACCTCGTCCGGTACTACCTCGCGGTCGGCGACGGGATCGTACGGGCGCTGCGGGAACGGCCGTGCATGCTGCACCGGTTCCCGTCCGGGGTCGCGGGGGAGAAGGTCCACCAGAAACGAGTTCCGAACGGTGCCCCGGACTGGCTCCAGACCGTCCGCGTCGACTTCCCCTCCGGCAGGCACGCCTACGAACTGTGCGTCACGCATCCCGCCGACGTGATCTGGGCGGTGCAGATGTCGACCGTCGAGTTCCACCCGTGGAACTCCCGCCGCGCCGACACCGAACACCCGGACGAGTGGCGGATCGACCTCGACCCGATGCCCGACTGCCCGTTCTCGACCGTGCGGAGGGTCGCCCACACCGCCCGCGAGATCCTGGCCGAACTCGGCATCACCGGCTGGCCGAAGACTTCCGGTGGCCACGGTCTGCACGTCTACGTCCGGATCGAACCGCGGTGGGGCTTCCAGGACGTCCGCCGGGCGGCGCTGGCCTTCGCCCGCGAGGTGGAGCGCCGGATGCCCGACGAGGTCACCACCACCTGGTGGCGCAAGGACCGGGACCCGGCGAAGCTGTTCGTGGACTACAACCAGAACGCCAGGGACCACACCATCGCGAGCGCCTACTCGGTCCGCGGCGTGCCCGAAGCCGTCGTCTCGACCCCGATCAGATGGGACGAGATCGACGACGTCGAGCCGCGCGAGTGCACCATCGCCACCGTGCCCGCGCGTTTCGCCGAACTCGGCGACTTGCACGCGGGCATCGACGACACGGCGTACTCGCTCGACACCCTGCTCGAGTGGGCCGACCGCGATGGTCTCGAAGCCGAAGACTAGGAGTCCGTAACTCCGCACTCGCGTGATCAAAGGCGTAACTCGCGTGATCAGAGGCGTACACGCGAGTTACGGCTCCGATCACGCGAGTTACGCGTCCGATCACGTGAGTTACGGACTCGTTCCGACGGCGAGTCCGGTGAACCGGCGGGTCACTTGCCGACGTACGCCGCCAGATGCTCGCCGGTGAGCGTCGAAGCGGCCGCGACGAGGTCGGACGGGGTGCCCTCGAAGACGACCTTGCCGCCGTCGTGGCCGGCGCCCGGGCCGAGGTCGATGATCCAGTCGGCGTGCGCCATGACGGCCTGGTGGTGCTCGATGACGATCACGGACTTGCCCGCGTCGACGAGCCGGTCGAGCAGGCCGAGCAGGTTCTCGACGTCGGCGAGGTGCAGACCGGTGGTCGGCTCGTCGAGGACGTAGACGCCGCCCTTGTCGCCCATGTGCGTCGCGAGCTTCAGCCGCTGCCGTTCACCGCCGGAGAGCGTGGTGAGCGGCTGGCCGAGGCTGAGGTAGCCGAGCCCGACGTCGTCGAGCCTGCTGAGGATCGCGTGCGCCGCCGGGATGCGCCCTTCGCCCTCGCCGAAGAACTTCACGGCCTCGGACACCGGCATTTCGAGTGCCTCGCCGATGTTCTTGCCGCCGAAGGTGTACTCCAGCACCGACGCCTGGAACCGCTTGCCCTCGCACTCCTCGCAAGTGGTCGCGGTACCGGCCATGATGCCGAGATCGGTGTAGATGACGCCCGCGCCGTTGCAGGTCGGACAGGCGCCCTCGGAGTTGGCGCTGAACAGCGCCGGCTTCACGCCGTTGGCCTTGGCGAAGGCCTTGCGGATCGGTTCGAGCAGGCCGGTGTAGGTGGCGGGATTGCTCCGCCGCGAGCCGCGGATGGGTGTCTGGTCGACCGAGACCACGCCTTCGGCGGCGGGGATCGAGCCGTGGATCAGCGAACTCTTGCCGGAGCCCGCGACACCGGTGACGACACAGAGGACACCGAGCGGGACATCGACGTCCACGTTCCGGAGGTTGTGCCGGTCGGCGCCGCGGATCTCCAGTTTGCCGGTGGGCTTGCGGACGCTGTCCTTGAGCGCCGCCCGGTCGTCGAGGTGCCTGCCGGTGATGGTGTCGCCGGCGCGCAGGCCTTCGACGGTGCCCTCGAAGCAGATCGTCCCGCCCGCGGTGCCCGCGCCGGGGCCGAGGTCGACGACGTGGTCGGCGATGGCGATCGTCTCCGGCTTGTGCTCGACGACCAGCACCGTGTTGCCCTTGTCGCGCAGTTGCTTGAGCAGGTTGTTCATCCGCTGGATGTCGTGCGGGTGCAGCCCGATGGTGGGTTCGTCGAAGACGTAGGTGACGTCGGTGAGCGACGAGCCGAGATGCCGGATCATCTTCGTGCGTTGCGCCTCACCACCCGAAAGCGTGCCGGATGACCGGTCGAGGGAGAGATAGCCGAGTCCGATGTCGACGAAGGAGTCGAGCGTGTGCTGAAGCTTCTCCAGCAGCGGCGCGACCGACGGTTCCTCGAGCCCGCGGACCCAGTCGGCGAGGTCGCTGATCTGCATCTTGCAGGCGTCGGCGATGTTGATCCGCTTGATCTTCGAAGACCGCGCGAGTTCGCTGAGGCGGCTGCCGTCGCATTCGGGACAGACGGCGAACGTGACCGCCCGGTCCACGAACGTGCGGATATGCGGCTGCATCGCCTCGCGGTCCTTGGCCAGGAACGACTTCTGGATCGTGGGGATCAGCCCCGAGTAGGTCAGGTTGATGCCCTCGATCTTGAGCTTGACCGGCTCCTTGTAGAGCAGATCGTCCAGCTGCCGTTTGGTGTACTTCTTGATCGGCTTGTCGGGGTCGAAGAAGCCGCAGCCGCGGAGGATGCGGCCGTACCAGCCGTCCATGGAGAAGCCGGGGATCGTCAGCGCGTTCTCGTTGAGGGATTTGGTGTCGTCGTACAGGGCGGTGAGGTCGATGTCGTTGACCTTGCCCCGGCCTTCGCAACGGGCGCACATCCCACCGGTGATGCTGAACTCGCGGCGCTCCTTCGTGGTCCGTCCGGCCTTCTCGACGGTCACCGCGCCCGCGCCCGAGATCGAGGCGACGTTGAAGGAGAACGCCTGCGGTGAGCCGATATGCGGTTTGCCGATCCGGCTGAAGAGGATGCGCAGCATCGCGTAGGCGTCGGTGGCGGTGCCGACCGTGGAGCGGGGGTCGGAGCCCATCCGCTGCTGGTCGACGATGATCGCGGTGGTCAGGCCGTCGAGCACGTCGACCTCGGGCCGGGCCAGCGTCGGCATGAAGCCCTGCACGAAGGTGCTGTACGTCTCGTTGATCAGCCGCTGCGACTCGGCCGCGATCGTGTCGAAGACCAGTGAGCTCTTGCCGGACCCGGAAACCCCGGTGAACACCGTCAGTCGTCGCTTCGGCAGCTCGACGGCGACGTTCTTGAGGTTGTTCTCGTTCGCACCGAGTACCCGGATCAGGTCGTGGCTGTCGGCGGGGTGTTTCTCGGGCGGTTGCGGCTCGGTGGTCTTGCGCATCGTCTCTCCATCCTCGGGTGGGCCGCGAGTACGTTCCGTCAGCCTCACCGGCTCGATTCAACCAGCTTCGAGCCGTTCGTCCTCATTGGTGATCACACTAGGTGAACGCGGCCCGCCGTCGCTTCTCGATTCCTGATCGGTCCCCTGGCCGCTAGACGCTCCAGCCCTCGCTCTTGGTCGCCTTCAGGTAGTCCTCGACCGGCGGGCCGACCGGCCTGCCCTCGTACTGCGTCGAGAGCACCACCGACGACCTGATCTCGCCGTGTTTGCCCAGCCGTTCGAAGAGGCCTTCGAGATGTTCGAGCGACACGGCCCGCACCTTCAGCATGGTGCAGCGGTCACCGCTGAGCCGGTGCAGTTCGACCACCTCGGGATAGTCGTCCGACTTGCTGGTGCGCAGCAGACAGCTACCGAGCGAGCAGCGCATCTCGACGAACGCCTGGAGGTCGTACCCGGCGCGGCGCGCGTCGACCTGCGCGCGGTACCCGGTGATGACGCCCGCCTCCTCCAGCCGCCGGACCCGTTCGGCGACCGCCGGGGCGGAGAGGTTCACGCGGCGGCCCAGTTCCTTGAACGAGAGCCGCCCGTCGCTCTGGAGCGTTTCGACGAGCCGCCAGTCGAGGTCGTCCAGCGCTCTTTCCGATCGTAAGGTCATCGCGCCCGGATTCCTTTCATGATGCGCCTCGCACCCCCGCGAGGCCTTCGACAGCCTATTCGCCGGGGCGCCCGGAATCCCTAGATTCGAAGCATGAAACCGATGTTCGCGCTCTTCATGGGTGTCGCCTGTCTCAGCACCGCGGTCGTCGGTCTGTCCACCACGGCGGCGTTGATCGTGGTCGAGCACGCCGGTGCCGCGTGGAGCGGGCTGCCGAACGCGGTACTGGTGCTCGGCTCCGCCGCGGGTTCGCTGTCGTCGGGGACCTTGGCCGCCCGTTACGGCAGGCGCTTCGTCCTGGTGCTGATGTACGGGGCCGCGGTGGCGGGTGCGCTGATCTCGTTCGCCGGTGTGCTCGGCGGATCCGTGCTCGCGCTGGTGGCCGGGATGCCGTTGATCGGCTTCGGCAACAGCGGGGCCCAGCTCTCGCGCTACACGGCCGCGGATCTGTCACCCGAGCACCGCAAGGGATTCGCACTGTCCACAATGGTCTGGGCGGGGACCGTCGGCGCGGTGGCGGGGCCCGCCTTGATCGCGCCGGCCGCGGCGAAGGCCGAAGCCGCCGAATTGCCCGCCCTGTCCGGTCCGATCGCGGCCGGGGCGATGGTCGTGGCCATCGCGGTGGTCGCGGTCGCCACCCTGCCGCGCGGTCTCGCCGCCCCGGAGGAGGGTGTGCCGAGGCGGGAGCGGATGTCCGTGCGGAATCCGGTGATCCTCGGGCCGCTCGTGGCGATGGTCGGCGCGCAGGTGGCCATGGTGGCGGTGATGACGATGACCCCGGTCCAGCTGCACCAGCACGGTCAGGGGCTCGACGTCGTCGGCTGGGTGCTGAGCGCTCATCTGGTCGGGATGTTCGCGCTGGCACCGCTGTCGGGCTGGATCGCCGACCGGTGGGGTGGTCGCGTGGCGATCTTCGGCGGGATCGGCACGCTCACCGTCGCGGCGGTCACCGCGATCGGCGCTCCCGATTCGCATCACGTGGGAATTCCGTTCGCGATGTTCTTGCTGGGCTACGGCTGGAACCTGGTGTTCGTCGGCGGCAGCAGCATGCTCAGCCGCGATCTGCCGCCCGCTCAGCGGACGAGGGCGCAGGGCACGGTCGACGCTTTCGTCTGGGGGACGTCCGCCGCGGCGAGTCTGCTCGCCGGACAGCTCTTCGGCCTGGGCGGATACGTTCTGGTCGCCGTCGCGGGCGGTCTGTGCGCACTCGTCCCGCTCGCGGTGATCGGCCGCCGGACGGCCGCGCCGGAACCCGGTGAAAAAGCCGGGCTCCGGTGAGCCGCGGAACCCGGTCACTTGCCGTCATACTGCTCCACTCCGACTCGAGCGCCCCCGTGATGACACAGATCACGTCGGTGACCGAATCGGAGGGTCCTAGGGTGAAAGCAGACAAGGTGCGGGAGATCGGGGGTGCTGGATGAGCGAGTTCGCGGTGAATCTGCGGGACCGGGTACGGCAGGCGAGGGAAGACGTCCAGCTCGCCGAACAGGCCTCGGACGAGGACAGGGCTTCGGCCGTCGGCGCCGATCTGGCCAACCTGGAGCGATTGGCCGCCGAGCACGGGGTGGAGCTGCCCGAGCAGACCTCGGACGACGCCCGGGCGTGACCCCGGGTTCCGTACCGGTGATCGGCCTTTGACACCCTGGGGCGTGTGACCGAAAGCCTGAACCGGATCCGTGCCTTCCTGGCGGATCGCGAACCGCCGACACCGTGCCTGGTGGTGGACACCGACCTGGTCGCGGAGCGTGCCGCCGCGGTCTCGGTGGCCTTCCCGGACGCGCTGATCCGGTATGCGGTCAAGGCGAATCCCGCGCCCGAGGTCCTGGACGCGGTGCGGTCGGCCGGTGCGGGATTCGACGTGGCCGGGACGGCGGAGATCGAGCTGTGCCTGTCCCGTGGCGCGCGAGCGGCGGAACTGGCCTACGGCAACACGATCAAGAAACCGGCGGACATCGCCTTCGCCCACCAACGCGGCGTCCGTGAATTCACCACCGATTCCGCCGGGGATCTGGCGAATCTGGCCGAGTACGCGCCCGGTTCGCTGGTCTCGGTCCGCTTGCTGACCGGCGGTCCGGACTCGGTGACGCCGTTCGGCCACAAGTTCGGCTGTGCCGCGGAGGTGGCGACGGCCCTGCTCCGCCAGGCCGTGGAAGCCGGGCTGCGGCCGGGAATCGCGTTCCACGTCGGTTCGCAGCAGCCGGATCCGGCCGCCTGGGAGATCGGGATCGCGACCGCGGCCAAGGTCGCCGCCGACGCCGGAGTGCACCTGGAGCGGCTCAACATCGGCGGCGGGTTCGCCACCGAGCACCGGGAACCCGTGCCGTCACTGACCGATTACGCGCGCGTGATCCACACCGCGCTCGAAGCGCATCTCCCGGGCCCGGAACTGCTCCTGGAGCCGGGCCGCGTGATCGTCGCCGACGCCGGGCTCATCAGGACCGAAGTCGTGCTGGTGACCACCCGTGCCGCCGCCGACGAACGCCGTTGGGTCTACCTCGACGTCGGCAGGTACAACGGAATGGCGGAGTGCGAGAACGAAGCCGTCGCGTATCGGCTGGAGCCCGTCGGCGTCAACGGACCGGAAGGACCGGTGGTCCTCGCGGGGCCGACCTGCGATGGTGACGACGTGCTGTACCAGCGGACGCCGTGTGCGCTGCCGGAGTCGTTGAAGGCGGGTGACCGGTTGGACATCCCGGGCACCGGGGCGTACACCGCCAGCTATTCGTCCGTCGCCTTCAACGGAATCGAGCCGTTGCGCACCTATTGTGTGGGGAGGTTCGCCGATGCCGGGTGAAGAACCACTCGTCGGCCGGTTCGCCGGCCGCCACGTACTCGCGGAGTTCGAGGGGATCGAGCCGTCGCTGCTCGACGACGCCTCTCTCCTGAAGAAGACCCTCGCCGACGCGGTGACCGAGGCGGGGGCGACGGTCTGCGAAGTCGTGTCGCATTCCTTCGCCCCGCAAGGGGTCACCGTGCTCGCGTTGCTGGCCGAATCGCACGCGTCCGTGCACACCTATCCGGAGATCGGCTCGGTGTTCGTGGACGTGTTCACCTGCGGGGACCGGGCGGATCCGGAGCGCGCGGTGGCGCTGCTGGCGAAGCTGCTGGGCGCCGGCACCGTCCGGATGTCCACTGTGGAACGAGGAGAGAACTGAT
>Ga0196958_10000825_pt1 | contig 10143 bp, 10 predicted proteins | sample S1v_10metaG_FD_148654 | JGI IMG/M metagenome (GOLD analysis project Ga0196958, IMG submission 148654) | Soil microbial communities from Anza Borrego desert, Southern California, United States - S1+v_10 | ecosystem: Environmental > Terrestrial > Soil > Desert | place: USA: California | collected...
TGTGTCCGCAGTAGCGCGGCGCCGGCTGACCGACCGCGGCGACGTACACCGTGTTCTCGATCGCACGCGCGGCGACCAGGGTCCGCCAGTGGTGCACCTTCCGCGGGCCCGCCACCCATGCCGAGGGCACGACGATCAGCTCGGCCCCGCGGTCGACCAGCGCGCGGGCGAGCTCCGGGAAGCGCAGGTCGTAGCACGTCATCAGGCCGACCCGCCACGGCCCGAGGTCGAGAACGGCGGGCTCCAACGGGCCCGGCGTGAGCCGGTCGGACTCGCGGTAGCCGAAGGAGTCGTAGAGATGCACCTTTCGGTATGACGCCGTCGCGGCGCCGCGCACCACCAACGTGTTGTAGGGCCGCTCCGGATCGTCGCTGCGCTCGAACATGCCCGCCACCACGGTGGTCCCGCGTGCAGCGGCCACCCGGCCGACCTCGGCCGCGAACGGGCCCTCCACCGGCTCCGCGAAGGGCGCCACGTCGGAGCCGGCGTCGCCGAAGTCGCGGGCGAACGCCTCCGGCAGCACGACCAGGTCCGCGCCCTCCGGGACCAGTCGGGCGAGGGCGCCGCGGTTCTCCGCCGGGTCGAGCGAGCCGGCGGCCTGGACCAACGCGATCCGCAGGGTGGCGCCGTTCGAGGTGGTGTCCGTCACCGCTCCAGCCTGCCAGCCCCCGCGTGGGTTCCGGCGGCACCACCGCCCTGCCAGACTCTGGGCCGTGATCCAGGGGGGACTGACCAGCTTCGCCGCGATCGTGCTCGCGGGCGGGCGCGCGACCCGGCTGGGCGGGTTCGACAAGGCGTCGATCGAGATCCGGGGCCGGACCCTGCTCGAGATCGCGCTGGACGCGGTCGTCGACGCGGCCGAGGTCGTGGTCGTCGGACACCAGGTCCCGACGGACCGACCGGCGACGTTCGTCGTCGAGGACCCCCAGTACGGCGGGCCGGTCGCCGGCCTGCTCACGGGGCGGGAGTCGCTGCTGCGGGAGCGTTCCGCGCTCGTCGTGCTGGCAGTGGACATGCCACTGGTCACGATGGGGACGGTCCGCCGACTCTTCGAGGCCGCAGCCGGCCACGACGGCGCGGTGCTCGTCGGCCCGGACGGTCGCCGCCAGCCGGCGTTCGTCGTCTCGACCGCACGCCTGGACGCGGTCTGCCCGGACCGGGAGGGCCGCCACGGCGCCGCGCTCCGCGACCTGCTGGCACCGCTCGACCTGGTCGAGGTGCCCTCCGTCGACGAGGAGCACCGCGACATCGACTCCTGGGAGGACCTGCGCGACATCGCCGCGGATCCGAGAGAAGGGCTCTAGGAATTCCGAGACGCGTCTTGTCAGGGGCGCGGAGGGTGTCCACCCTGGATGGGTGAACCTCCACGACTGGATCGACGAGCTGTGCGACCTCCTCGACGTCGAGGCCGAGGCGGACGAGGGCCTGCTGGGGGACCTGGCCGAGGTCGCCGTCGAGAACGTGCACCAGGCCGCTGGGCCGGTCACGGCGTTCCTCCTCGGGGTGGCCGCGGGGGTCCGGGACGCCAATCCGGAGCAGGTGGAGCGGATGGCGGCGCGGGTGCAGGCGCTCGCCGAGGCCTGGGACCGCCCCGCGTCCGCAGTGGTGGTCGAGGAGGACGAGGAGGAGATCGAGGACCTCGAGCTCGACGACGTGGACGAGCTGGACGACGAGGAAGAGCTCGTCTGACTGGCCGAGCGCCGACGCCCTGAACCGGCCGTCGGCATGATGGGGCCATGCGTGCCGTCACCACGACCGGTCCGGGTGGGCCGGAGGTCCTGACCGTCAGCGAGCTGCCTGACCCGGAGCCCGGACCCGGGGAGGTGCTGCTCGACGTCGCCGCCAGTGCGGTCAACCGGGCCGACCTCCTGCAGCGGCGCGGGTTCTACCCACCGCCGCCAGGTGCGTCGGGGATCCTCGGCCTGGAGTGCAGCGGCACCGTCGCCGCTCTCGGTGAGGGCGTGGAGCACTGGCAGGTCGGCGACGAGGTGTGCGCACTGCTCGCCGGCGGCGGCTACGCGTCGAGGGTGGTGGTTCCTGCAGGCCAGCTGATGCCGGTGCCCGAGGGCGTCGACCTGGTCACCGCCGCGGCCCTGCCCGAGGTCGCGTGCACCGTGTGGTCCAACGTGTTCATGGTCGCCGGTCTCCGGCCGGAGGAGGTGCTCCTCGTGCACGGCGGCGCCGGCGGTATCGGCACGATGGCGATCCAGGTCGCCGCGCGGCTCGGGGCGCGGGTCTTCGCGACCGCGGGGTCGCCGGAGAAGCGGGCAACCTGCGTCGAGCTCGGCGCCGAGGCGGCGATCGACTACCGCGAGGAGGACTTCGTCGAGGTGGTGCGGGAGCGGACCGGCGGCCACGGCGCCGACGTGGTCCTCGACAACATGGGCGCGAAGTACCTCGGCCGCAACGTCACGGTGCTCGCGGACCAGGGACGACTGGTGATCATCGGCATGCAGGGCGGCGCGAAGGGTGAGCTCGACATCGGCGAGCTGCTCCGCAAGCGCGGCGCTGTGATCGCGACCGCGCTCCGATCCCGGCCGGTCGCGGACAAGGCGGCGATCTGCGCGTCGGTGGTGGAGCACGTGTGGCCGCTCGTGGCCGAGGGCGACGTCCGCCCGGTCGTGCACACCGTGCTCCCGCTCGACCGGGCCGCCGAAGGGCACCAGCTGGTCGAGGACAGCGGTCACACGGGGAAGGTGCTGCTCCGCGTCTGAGCGTGGACCGCGATGAGCCACCGGACCGGTCCCGTGCAGGGCCTGACTAGGGTTGCCCATATGACCGACCAGTCCCGTGAGCAGCAGCCCGCTCCCGACGGGGAGCAGCAGATCGTCGTGATCGGCCCGGACGGCCAGCCCGTCGCCCGCGTTCCCGCGTCCGCGCTGCGGGGGCAGGGCGAGCCCGACGACGGGGACGACGACGGCGAACGCTCGATCACGGACATGGTCGAGCAGCCGGCCAAGGTGATGCGGATCGGCAGCATGATCCGACAGCTCCTCGAGGAGGTGAAGTCCGCGCCCCTCGACGAGGCGAGCCGCAACCGGCTGCGCGACATCCACCGATCCTCGATCGCGGAGCTCGAGGCAGGGCTGGCGCCCGAGCTGGTCGAGGAGCTGGAGCGGCTCTCGCTGCCGTTCTCGGAGGAGGCGACCCCGTCGGAGTCGGAGCTGCGGATCGCGCAGGCCCAGCTGGTGGGCTGGCTCGAAGGTCTCTTCCATGGCATCCAGACCGCGATCTACGCCCAGCAGATGGCCGCGCGGGCGCAGTTCGAGCAGATCCGGAAGGCCCTCCCGCAGGGCATGCCGATGCCGCCCCAGCAGGGCCAGCCGGGGCAGCAGCCACCGACCGAGGAGAACCGCCCCGGCGGCGGGATGTACCTCTAGCCCCTCCCGGCGGCCCTGGCCCCGCGCCGCTGCTGCTCCGGGGACCGCTGCTGGCGACCCTCACCGTCGGCTACTGAGGACGCTCGCGCTCGGGCCGCACGAAACCCGTCTCGTAGGCCGTGATCGCCGCCTGGGTCCGGTCCCGCGCACCGAGCTTCGCCAGCAGGCTCGCGACGTGCGACTTGACGGTCTCGACGCCGACGAAAAGCTCCCGGGCGATCTCGGAGTTGTTCCGGCCGGCAGCCACCAGGCGGAGCACGTCCTGCTCGCGCTCGGTGAGGCCGGCCAGCACGGCCGCTCCGTCCGGACCAGGGCCGTAGGTCTCGGCCAGCGTCCGGATGGCGCGCGGGAAGACCAGGGCGTCGCCCATCATCGTGGTCCGGATCGTCTGGACGATCTCATCGCCGGGCGTCCGCTTCAGCAGGAACCCGCTGGCCCCCGCCCGGAGGGCTGCGTAGACGTACTCGTCGTTGTCGAAGGTGGTCACCACCAGCACCTTGGGGTGCGGGCCTGCGGCGGCCAGCAGCCTCCTGGTGGCCTCGATGCCGTTGATCCGCGGCATCCGGACGTCCATCAGCACCAGGTCGGGTCGCAGCCGGCCGACCGCTGCCGGCACGTCGGCACCGTCCTCGACCTCGCCGACCACGACCAGGTCGTCCTCGGACTCGAGGATCGCTCGCAGGCCGCTACGAACCAGCGGCTCGTCGTCCGCGATCAGCACGGTGACCCGCCCGAGCGACACAGCCGCACCCTAACAACGCCCCCGGGGGAGGCAGGATGGGCACGTGGTCCGCATGACGGCGCACCTCGGGCGGCCGCTCGTCTACCTCCAGCTGGTCTTCCTGCTGCTGGGGGCGGCGCTGGCTGTCGCGCTGTCGATCCTGGACGCCACGATGATCGTGGTGCTCGCCCAATTCCTCGACGGCGTCCCGCTGGTGCTCGCCGGCATCCTGGTCGTCGCGGCGCCGATCGCGGTGACCGCACTGGTGCCGCCCATCCGGCAGGTCGAGGGGGTGGCCGCCGAGTCGCTGCTCGGAGTGACGTTCACCGACGGCACCCCCGGGCCGGGCCGGCGGCCAGAGGAGCGCGTACGCGCGACAGCCTGGTTCCTGTTGCACGTCGTGGCGGGCGGTGCGGTGGTGATGCTGTTGGTGTTCGTACTGCCGCTGGGTGTCTCCTACCTCACCGCGCCGTGGCGGGTCGCCGCGGGGGACCACGTCTCGTCGATGGGGTGGGTACGCGCGGCGGGCGGTTGGTCGGACGCCTGGCTGCTGCCCGTGGGTCTGGCGTTGCTGGCGGTCGGGCTGGCAGCGCCGCCGCTGACCGGGTTCGTGCTGGCTCGGGCGGCGCCCTCGCTGCTGGGTCCGTCGCACGCGCGGCGGCTCGAGCGGCTGGAGTCGGAGACCGCCCGGCTCGTGGAGCGCGACCGGCTCGCCCGCGAGCTGCACGACAGCGTCGGGCACGCACTCAGCGTCGTCACCCTCCAGTCAGCGGCCGCCCGGCGCAGGCTCCGCGCCGCAGACGTCGGGGCGGCCGAGGCGGCCCTCGAGGCGATCGAGTCGACCGCCCGGGAGGCGACTGCCGAGCTCGACCACGTGCTCGGGCTGCTGCGTGACCGCCACGGGGAGGAGCCGGCCCCGAGCCGTCCGGAGCCGAGCCTCTCCGACCTGGACTTCGTGGTCGCGGCCGCCCGGCGGGCAGGCATCGAGGTCACGACCGAGGTGGACGGCGACCTCGGCACGCTCCCCCGCGTCGTCAGCGCCGAAGCCTTCCGGATCGTGCAGGAGGCGCTCACCAACGCGTTGCGCCACGCCTCGGCTCCTCGCGCCGCCCTGCGCGTCGAGCGCCGACCCGACCGGCTGCGGGTCGAGCTCACCAACCCGACCGGCCGGTCAGCAGGTCGGCGCGGAGGCGGTCGGGGGCTGCGCGGTCTCTCCGAGCGGGCCGACGCCCTCGGCGGCACCGCCACCCACGGCAGCTCCGAGGGGACCTGGCGGCTGCTCGTGGAGCTGCCGCTGCCTCGGTCCCGCTGACCGCCGCCGCCGACGCCGGTAGTGCACGGTCAGGGCGGCGAGCAGCGGTCCCCAGATCACCAGGGGCAGGTAGACCAACAGCATCGTCGTGCCCTGCCAGGTCTCGAAGGTCAGGCCCGGGTCGTCATGCGGGCGACCCTGCACGTCGCGACCAGCGAGCCCGGTCGCGGTCGTCCAGCCCCAGAGTGCCGTGAGCAGGAGCGCACCGGTCGCGGCCGGGACGACCGCGACCGCGGTGGGCACCCGCCGGCCACGCAGCACCGGGACCCAGCGTGGCCACACCTCGCCCCAGCGGCAGACCAGTCCGAAGGCCGCGAAGGCGGCGGCCTCGGAGGCGAGCGACAGCAGCACGACGTACAGCTCCGTCGGCATCCAGGCCGACCCGGTCCCGTCGCGGACCTCACCGGCCCAGAGCGGGACGTGGAAGGTGAACGTCAGGACCCGCCAGACCGACGAGGGCAGCACGCTCAGCTGGATCGCCCAGACTGCGCCGACCGCCCATCGCGGGACGTCGGGCAACGGCCGGTGCGCCGTCCGCCACTCCGCGATCATGCTCCTAGCGTGCGTCTGACGGAGCGCCCGTTGCTCCCCCTGTGGAGGGAGCCAGCTCACCCGGAGGAGCGAGTGCCGGGGGGCCGCAGGAGGATCAGCGCCGGCGGCCGATGCGGGACAGGAGCAGCAGGCCGAGGATGCCGACCAGCCCCAGGGCCAGGCCCGGCGCGGCGGCACGCGTGAGCGACGGCGGCTCGTCGGTGCCACCGTCGGGCTCGGTGAGCTGCACCTCGGCGGGCTCGGAGCCGGGGTCCGGGTCGAGGATCCGCTCGAGCTGGTCACGCAGTCGCGCGCTGAGCCCGTTCGCGAGCAGCGTGGTCCCGCCGCACCGCGACGCCGCGAGCCGCCCCTCCCCGTTGGAGACGTCCGCGAAGAAGAGGTAGGTCCCGCTCTCCTCCAGCCGACCGAGCCCTTCCTCACCGACCGGCTCGGTCACCACCTCGACGACGTCACCGGTACCCACGCCGCCCCGCAGCCCGATCTCCACCTCGACCGAGTGCCGCCAGCCGCGGCGCCGCGGCCCTGGGCGTCGGTCCTCGGAGCCGCTGGAGGCGGTCTCCGACGCCTCGGGCTCGAGGCCGCTCGGTGCGTCCTGACCGCCGGTGCGTCCGCGACGTCGATCGCCGACGACGGTCACCGACCGCACCCGACCGACGAAGACCTCACCGGCCTCCTCGGCGCGCGCGAGGACCGCCTCGGGGTCGGTGATCTCGAAGGCCTCGCACGCGTCGACCACCGGGGCGGCGCGCCCTCCGGAGGCCGCTCCGGGGGGTTCGAGCGCGCCAGCCGGCGCCGCGAGCCCCACGAAGAGACCCGCCAGCAGGAGCGCAAGCAGCCGTCGTACCACGGTCCCCATCTCAACAGACGGTTGCCGGCGGCGGGAGGCCCACCCTCGGCCGGCCGTCACGTCAGACCACCCAGCCCTGGGATCGAGGACCCGACGGACGGAGCGGGCCCGAACCACCGATCCAGCTCGCGGGCCGCGCCGTCCTCGTCGACGGTCCCGGTCACGTCGTCGGCGGCGTCGATGACCTCCTGGACGGCCTGGCCCATGGCCACACCGCGGCCGGCCCAGCGGAGCATCTCGACGTCGTTGCGGCCGTCGCCGATCGCCAGCACGTCCGCGACATCGACGCCGAGCCGATCCGCGACGTACTGGAGGCCGGACGCCTTGGAGACGCCGACCGGGGAGAGGTCCAGCCAGGCCGTCCACCCGACGACGTAGTCGGTGCCGTGGAGCCCCAGCTCCGCGGCCATCTGGACGAAGTCGTCGGCGGTGGCCTGCGGGTCGCGGATGATCACTCGGCTGACCGGGGCGGCCACCAGCTCCTCGAGGGCGGTGACGATCAGCTCGCCACCGAGCTCGCCCGGGGGGAACGGCGCCGACACCCGGTAGCCGACGCCGCGTTCCTCGATCGCGACCAGCGCGTCCGGGTGCCGCTGGAGGATCGCGTGGACCGCCGGAGCGGCGTCGAACGTCTCCTCGTGCTCGATCTCCATCGGCGGGTAGCGCAGGATCACCGACCCGTTGCTGGCCACGACCCACAGTCGGTCACCCGACCGCTCGGGGTCGTGGAGCTCCAGCAGGTCCGCCACCGTCGTCATGCCGTGCGGCGCGCGACCGGAGGCGAGGACGACGTGGGCGCCAGCGTCCAGCACCCGTCGTACCGCGGCGTGCACCGCGGGCGGCACCTCCTCGTGGGTCGCGCCCGCACCGTCTACCCACTTCAGGAGGGTGCCGTCGATGTCGAGGGCGACGAGCTTCGGCCGCCAGCCCGGGTCGAGGTGCGGCGCCCGCTCGGCCGTCACCTCAGCCACCGGCGGTGACGGGCTTGATCACGTCGAGGCCCCCCAGGTAGGGCCGCAGCGCCTCGGGCACCCGGATCGAGCCGTCGGCCTGCTGGTGGGTCTCGAGGATCGCGACGATCGCCCGCGGGATCGCGGTCAGGGTTCCGTTGAGAGTGGCGACCGGCCCGGTCCGTCCGTCGTTCCGGACCCGGATGTCGAGGCGCCGTGACTGGAAGTCCGTGCAGTTCGAGGTCGAGGTGAGCTCGCGGTAGCGCCCCTGGGTCGGGATCCAGGCCTCGCAGTCGAACTTCCGGATCGCCGAGAGCCCGAGGTCACCGGCGGCGGTGTCGATGACCCGGTACGCGAGCTCGAGCTTGTCGAGGAACTCCTTCTCCCACGCGAGCAGACGCTGGTGCTCGGCGTAGGACTCCTCGAGCGTCGTGTAGACGAACATCTCGACCTTGTCGAACCAGTGCACTCGGATGATGCCGCGGGTGTCCTTGCCGTGCGACCCGGCCTCCTTGCGGAAGCACGGGCTGAACCCGGCGTAGCGGAGCGGCAGCGACTCGGCGTCGAGGATCTCGTCGGAGTGGTACGCCGCGAGCGCGACCTCCGAGGTGCCGACCAGGTAGAGGTCCTCGCCCTCGATCCGGTACACGTCGTCGGCTGCCTGGCCGAGGAAGCCGGTGCCGTCCATCGCACGCGGCCGCACCAGCGACGGGGCGATCACCTGGGTGAAGCCGGCGTTGCGTGCCTGGTCCATCGCCAGGTTCACCAGCGCCAGCTCGAGCTGCGCGCCGACCCCGGTGAGGAAGTAGAACCGCGAGCCCGACACCTTCGCGCCGCGCTCGATGTCGATGGCGCCGAGCATCCGCCCGAGCTCGACGTGGTCACGAGGCTCGAAGTCGAACTCCCGGGGGTTCCCGACGTGCTCGATCACCACGTAGTCGTCCTCGCCACCGGCCGGCGCCTCGTCCGCCGCGAGGTTGGGGATGTCCTTGAGGACCGCCGTCCACTCATCCTCGGCGGCGGCCCGCGCCGCCTCTGCCTCCTTGACCTCGGTCGAGAGGGTCTTGGTCCGGGCGAGCAGCTCCTGCTTCTCCTCCCCCTGCGCCCTGGGGATCAGGCTGCCGAGCTGCTTCTGCTCCGCCCGCTTCGACTCGAAGGCCGCGATCGCCGACCGTCGTGCCTCGTCGGCCTCGAGCGCCCGGTCCACGACGTCGCCGGACAGGCCGCGCTTCGCCTGGGCGGCGCGGACTCGGTCGGGCTCGTCGCGGAGGATGCGGGGGTCGATCATGCGTCCGAGGCTATCGGTGGCCCCGAGGACAACGCGCCCCAGTTCCTCCCGTCCTCAGAAGGGGGAGATCGGCTCGGGGGGCGGGAAGATCTCGTCCAGCTCGGCCAGGTCCTGCGGCCCGGGCTGCCAGGACGCCGCCGCGGCGTTCGCCCGGACCTGCTCGACCCCGGTGGCGCCGGCGATCACGCTGGCGACCGGGGACCGGGAGAGCAGCCAGCCGACGGCGACGGTGACCTCGCTGAGGCCTCGAGCGGCCGCGAACTGCGAGTAGCGCTCGAGCTCCGGGGAGGCCGCGACCTCGAGCAGGTGCTGGCGGGAACGGGTGAGCCGCGAGCCCTCGGGGGCGCGGCCACCGGCGTACTTCCCCGTGAGCAGGCCGTTCGCGAGCGGGAAGTACGGCAGCACACCGAGGCCGAACGCCTGGCTCGCCGGGAGCACCTCCAGCTCGGCGCGCCGGTCGATCAGGTTGTACTGGTTCTGGCTGGAGACGAAGCGCTCGACGCCGAGCGCCCGCGCGACGAGCTCGGCCTCGGCGATCTGCCAACCGCTGCGGTTGGAGTGGCCGACGTAGCGCACCTTGCCGGCGCGGACCAGGTCGTCGAGAGCGCTCAGCGTCTCGTCGATCGGGGTGTGCGGGTCGGGCGTGTGGAACTGGTAGAGGTCGATCCACTCGGTGTCGAGTCGGCGGAGCGACCCCTCGAGGGCCCGTACGACGTACCGCCGCGACCCGCGTGCCCCGAAGTCCGGCCCGTTCGCACCCCGCGCGTCCATGCCGAACTTGGTCGCCACCACCGCCTGGTCGCGCTTGCCCCGGAGTGCGGCCCCGAGCCGCTCCTCGGCGAGGCCCCCCCGCGAGCCGTAGGTGTCGGCGACGTCGAAGAACGTCACGCCCGCGTCGAGCGCAGCGGACACCACCCGGTCCGCACCCTCCTGGGACTCGGTCGCGGTGCCGGGACGGCCGAGGTTGTTGCACCCCAGGCCGACGGCGGAGACGACGAGCCCGGACCGGCCGACCCTGCGCAGCGGCGGCGTCTCCGGTCCCACGTCCCGGCCGTCGTCGGTGTCGCTGCTCATGCCGCCGACGGTAGCGAGC
>Ga0196958_10000826_pt1 | contig 10133 bp, 12 predicted proteins | sample S1v_10metaG_FD_148654 | JGI IMG/M metagenome (GOLD analysis project Ga0196958, IMG submission 148654) | Soil microbial communities from Anza Borrego desert, Southern California, United States - S1+v_10 | ecosystem: Environmental > Terrestrial > Soil > Desert | place: USA: California | collected...
CCAACGACGTGTTCGAGAAGTACCGGGAGATCCTGGCGCTGATCGGACGCCCGGACTTCCTCGGCGAGGACGTCCGCCTGGCGCAGCTGTTCTACCAGGCGCAGCTGGACATCTTCCTGAACTCGCTCTCGGTGTTCCTGCACGCGAGTGCGCTCGTCCGCTCGGCCGGAGTGCCGATCGCGAAGTTCCTCCCCTACGCCAAGGACAACTTCGGGATGATGGACTTCTACCTGGAAGCCGCCGTGGAGCAGGTCGAGAAGGGCGAGCACCCCGGCGACGAGGCGTCCGTGACGATGATGGGCGCGTCCGCCGACCACATCGTGCAGGCGAGCCGGGACGCCGGAATCGACGTCGTCCTGCCGGAGGCGATCAAATCGCACTACGACCGGGCGATCGCCGCAGGACACGGGGGCAGCTCTTGGACCAGCCTTTACGAGATCATCAAGGAAGGCCGCGAGTAGTCGCCTGACCGCGGGCGCATCACCGGTCCGTGAAGGCCTCCTTGAGGGACCCAGAGTCCCTCATGGAGGCCTTCACGGAACCACACCGTCGACCTGTTCCACGCCCAGCACGGCCAGGAACGCCTTCGCGGCCGGAGTGACCGTGAAGCGGTTCCAGACGAGGTGCTCGATCCGCGCGGGCGCGTCCCGCACCGGCACGGTGACGACGTCGGTCAGGTTCGGCACGTACTTCGACGGCAGCAGCGCCACGCCCAGACCCTGGTGGATGAGCCGCGCCATGAAATCGGCGGCCGTCACCTCGAAGGCCACCTCCCGCGTGATCCTCGCCGCGGCGAAAGCCTGATCCGTCTGGGCCCGTCCCGCGGATCCGGCGGGGAAATCGACGAAGACCTCGGTCGAAAGCCGCTCCAAGTCCACTTCGGACTCGACGGCGAGAGGATGTCCCGGCGCCACCACGGCGACGAGATCGTCGTGGCCCAGTTCGCAGGTGGCCACGCCGTGGGGCCGGTCGGACACCGGGAGGCCGAGGAACGCGACCTCGATCGCCCCGTCCTTGATCTGCTCCACCAGCTTTTCGCTCGCCCCGACCCGCAGCCCGATCCGGACGTGCGGGTACCGGCCGCGGAACGTGTGCAGCGCCGCCGGGACGTCGACCGCCGCGACGGTCGGGATGACCCCGACGGTGAGCCGCCCGCGGATCTCGCCGACGGCCGCGGCGACCTCCGAACCGGCCCGTTCCGCGGCTTCGAGACATTGCCTGGCGGCGGGCAGGAACGCTTCGCCCGCGGCGGTCAGCCGCACCCGGCGGCTCGTGCGCTCGAACAGTCGCGCGCCGAGTTCACGCTCCAGCCGCGCGATCTGGTGACTCAGCGCCGACTGCACGACCAGACAGCGTTCCGCGGCGCGCGTGAAGCTGTTCGTCTCCGCCACCGCCAGGACGTACCGCAGCTGCTGAAGCTCCATGCACCCATCGTGAATCACGATGGATCAGGTGACGAACATGTGTTGGACTCATTGATCGGCTGTGGTGAAGCTGAGAAGCGTGAAACCGCTGACCACCACCCCCCTCACCGCCGGTCTTCTCGGTACCGCGCTGACCGCCTTCGCTCCCGTCGTCTGGGGGACGACCTACGTGGTCACCACCGAACTCCTCCCGCCGGGGCATCCGCTGTTCGCCGGACTCATGCGCGCCTTGCCCGCGGGACTGATCGCGCTCGCCATCACCCGCACTCTCCCGCGCGGTACGTGGTGGCTGAAGGCGGCGGCGCTCGGCGTCCTCAACATCGGAATGTTCTTCCCCCTGCTGTTCGTCGCCGCCGAACGGTTGCCCGGCGGAGTCGCCGCCACGCTCGGCGCCGCCCAGCCGCTTCTCGTCGCGATCCTCGCCGTGGCGGTGCTGCGGCAGAGCCCGTCCGCGTGGCGGTTCGCCTGGGGGATCGTCGGGATGGTGGGCGTCGGCCTGGTCGTGATCGGTCCCGCGGCGGGTTTCGACCTCGTCGGGGTCGTCGCCGGGCTCGGGGGCGCCGGCACCATGGCGCTCGGCGTCACGCTCACCAAACGGTGGGGACGCCCGGCCGACGTGGGGCCGACCGCGTTCGCCTCGTGGCAGTTGACCGCGGGCGGGTTGTTCCTGGTTCCGGTGACGTTCGTGGTCGAAGGCGCGCCGCCCGCCATCGACCTGAACGCGGCTCTCGGTTACCTCTGGCTCGGCCTGATCGGCGGCCTGCTCGCCTACGTCCTGTGGTTCCGCGGCATCACGTCCCTGCCGGTCACCTCGGTCGCGGTTCTCGGCCTGCTCTCGCCGATGGTCGCCGCGGTGCTCGGCGCCGTGTTGCTCGGTCAGTCGCTCGGCCCGGTCCAGCTCGCCGGTTTCGCCCTCGCCCTGGCTTCGATCGTGGCCGGCCAGAGCACCCCGCCGACGAAGCAGGAAGGGGTCGTCCGATGAAGATCGCCGTTGTCGGAGCATCGGGAATGACAAGCTCCCGAGTCGTCACCGAAGCTCTTTCCCGCGGATACCACGTCACCGCCGTCTTTCGCGGCACTCCGCCGGAATCGCCGCATCCGAAGGTCGACGTCGTGCGCGGCGACGTCACCGACGTCGGCCGCATCTCAGTCCACCGGCGATGCTCGAGCCCGGTGTCCGGACCGGGGCCTATCGGCGAGGGACGACGACCATCGTCACCGCGGAGGACGGTTCGTCCGGGATCTCGGCGGCGGATCTCGCCGTCGCCATCGTGGACGAACTCGAGAATCCGGGCGAGGACCGGCAGTTCACCGTCGGGTACTGACGCTACAGCCGCCACTTCAGCTCCGGCGGGTCTCCGGGTGCGGGGGTCTCCGGACTTCGTTCGGCCTCGATCTGGATCTCGATGTTGGTCTTGTGCGAGATCGGATCCCAGATTTCCTCGATCGGCGCCAGCAGTGACTGGCTGACGCCTGCCCGGCGGGCGCGCGCCGCGTACCACGCGAACCCGGCCAGGAAGAGGGGAAGGCTGAGAAACGCGGCGACGGGTGCCAGGAATTCCATGCATCGGACGCTACAGTATCGTCGTGTATCCAGAAACGTTCTGTTACTGAATTGGCGGGCGATGACCAGGCTGACACGGGCCGAACAGCAGCGGCGCACCCACGAACACCTCCTGGAAGCCGGACGGCAGGTCTTCCTGCGGCGCGGCTTCCTGGCGGCGACGGTCGAGGAGATCGCGGCCGACGCCGGGTACACCCGCGGTGCCGTCTACAAGCATTTCGGCGGCAAGGAAGGGTTGTGGCTGGCGATCATCGAAGCCGGCGCGGAAGGCCACTTGTCGGAGCTGAGGAAAACTCTGGCCTTCGCCACCTGCCGTGAAGACTTGATCGCGGCCCTGGCTCCCATCGACGTGGCGGACGAAGACGCCGCCAAGTGGAGTGCGGCGGCCGCGGAAGTGCTCGCCGCGACGGCGCAGCAGCCGGAAACCGCCGTCCTCGTCGCCGCCATCCAACGGCGCCATGACGACGAGGTCGTCGCCCTGCTCTCCGAGCATGCGCAGCGGCTCCGCCTCGAACCCGCCCTGCCGCTCCAAGAAGCCGTCGTGATGTTGGGTGCTCTGGGCATCGGGCTCGCCCTGCGTCAGGCGGTCGCGCCGGCCGCCGACCCCGCCGCCATCCTCACCCACGTGCTGGACTCGGTGTTCCCGCCCGCGGCGACGTGAGAAACTCGGGCGCGTGATCGATTCCTTCACCACCGCCGACCTCGTCGACGAACACGGCGACCGGTTGCGCGTCTGCGACACCCAGTTCCGCCAGTTCGGCGGGCACCGGAAGTTCTCGGGCCCGATCCGGACGGTCTCCTGCCACGAGGACAACGGCCTGGTCAAGAAGCTGCTGGCCACCCCCGGTGAGGGCAGCGTCCTGGTGGTCGACGGCGGCGGCTCGCTGCACAGTGCGCTGACCGGCGACATGATCGCGAAGTCCGCCGTGGACAACGGCTGGGCGGGCGTGGTCGTCAACGGTGCGGTCCGCGACAGCGCCGAGCTCGCCGGGCTCCCGCTCGGGGTGAAGGCACTCGGCACCAACCCGCGCAAGAGTTCCAAGGCGGGCGTCGGCGCTGTCGACGTCCCGGTCGGTTTCGGGGGAGTCACCTTCACTCCCGGCGACACGCTCTACGCCGATGACGACGGTGTGGTAATCCTTCCCGCCGCCACCGCCTGAACCGGCTCAGACGACGATGACCCGGCGGCCGCGCGTGTGCCCGGCGTGGCTGTCGACATGGGCCGCCGCGGCATCGGCCAGTGAGTAGGACTTCTCGACCGGGATGTGCAGCCTGCCCCGTGAGATGAGGTCGACGGCTTCGGCCAGCGCGTCCGGCACGCTCCCCGCCACCCCGGAGAACCGGACGCCGAGCCGGGGCGCGCTGAGGTCGGCGATGGTGAGCACCTTGTCCGGATCCCCGGTCAACTCGACCAGTTCGGCGAGCACGCCCGCCCCGGCCAGGTCGAGAGCCGCGTCGACCCGGCCCAGCCGCCGCACCCGCTCCACCCACCCTTCGCCGTAGGTCGTGGCGACCGCTCCCAGACCGCGCAGATAGTCCTGGTTCGCGGCGCTCGCCGTGCCGATCACCGCGATGCCGCGCTCACGGGCGATCTGCAGCACCGCCGAACCGACCCCGCCGGACGCGCCACTGACCAGCAGTGTTTCGCCGGTTCGTACGCCGACTTCGCGGATGAGACGCAGGGCGGTCTCGACCACGGAGGGATATCCGGCCGCCTCTTCGAACGTCAGCCCTTCGGGGGTCACGGCCCACGCCGTCAGTACGGCGAACTCGGCGTAAGTGTCCGAACCCTCGCCGAACACCGAGTCGCCGATCTCCACATCGGCCACACCTTCGCCGATCTCGTCCACCACGCCCGCGGCGTCCAAGCCCACCCCGGACGGCAGCACGGTCGGATGGGCACCCAGGGCCTGGCCTTCCCGCACCCGCCAGTCGGCAGGGTTCACCCCCGCCGCTCGCACGGCGATGCGCACCTGACCTGGGCCCGCGTGCGGTGCCTGGGCGTCCACGAGCCGCAGGACTTCCGGACCGCCGAACTCGGTGAAGATCACTTTCTTCATGCCGTCGACCGTAGCACTAACGGTTAGTGTTTTGACACCGTTGTTGTTTTGGATCTGATAGCGTCAGCCCATGACCGTGCCGACCGGACGCCGTGAGCGAAAGAAGGCCGCGACCCGCCACAAGATCGCCGACACCGCTCTCCGGCTCTTCTCGGAACGCGGCTACGACGCGGTGGGCATCCGCGAGGTGGCCGCGGAGGCGGACGTCGCCGTCACCACGCTCTTCTCCCACTTCGCCTCGAAAGAGGCCCTGGTGTTCGAACAGGACGCGGACTTCGAGCAAGGTCTCACGCGGGCGGTCACCGAACGAGCACCGCGGGAGCCGCTCATTCCCGCGTTGCGCCGCGAAATCCACGCGATGGTGCGGCATTGCACGGCGGACGGCGTCGCTCCGATCCGGCGCATGATCGACGGATCACCCGCGCTGCGGCAGTACGAGGACTCGATGAGACTGCGCCACGCCGAATCCCTGGCGGCGGCCATCGTGGCCGATCCGGAGCTGTCCCGGTCGACGACTGCCTGCCGCACGATCGCGCGGTTCGCGATCGACGCCTATTCGATCGGCCGGGAAGCGGCCGATCCCGAGGCGGCGGTGGACGAGATCTTCCGGATGATCGAAGCGGCCTGGGAAGCCGTCAGCCCTCCGGCATGACACAAAGTTCCCTGGACCGTCCGACTCGAAGTCGTGGACGACGGGCTCATTTGCGGGCGACGAGTCGTTCCACCAGCCCGAGTTTGAATCGCTCCCGGTGCTCCACGGCCAGGCCGAGGCCGCCGATCTTGTCGAGCGGGCGACGGAGGAAGTGCTCGCCCGCCATCGGCACGGTGACCCTTTCGGCGAGCCACTGCAGACCGCGGACGGCGCGCGACGAACTCGCGATGTGGTCGAACAGGACGAGCCTGCCACCCGGCCGGAGGACCCTGGCCATTTCCCGCAACGCCTTGCCGTCGTCGGGGATGGCGCACAACCCGAGCGTGCAGACCACCGTGTCGAACGAATCGGCGTCAAAGGGCAGGTCGTGCGCGTCGGCCCGCCGCAGCGTCACCGGATGGCCGAGGCGTTCGGCGCGGCCGCGAGCGATGGCGAGCATGCCGTCGCTGAGGTCGATGCCGGTGAGCGTGACGCCTTCGGGATAGAGCGGCAGGTTCAGGCCGGTCCCGACGGCCACCTCCAGCACGTCGCCGATGGCCTGACCGCAGGCCCACGCGCGGGAATCACCGAAGAGTTTCCGGTCCAGGAACTGCATCTCCCGGTCGTAGTTCTGGGATTTGCCGTCCCAGTAACGGTTCCATCGTGCGGACCGGGTCATGACGCTCCATTCAGCAGCAGTGCTCGCCGCGCCAGGCCTCGCGGCCTTCCTTGACCGCGACCACGGCGATGACGAGCGCGACCAGCGGATCGGCCCAGTACCAGCCGAACAGGCTGTTGAGCAGCAAGCCGACGAGCAGCACGCCGGAAAGATAGGTGCAGAGCAAGGTCTGTTTCGAGTCCGCGACGGCGCTCGCGGAGCCGAGTTCGCGCCCGGCGCGACGCTGGGCGTAGGACAGGAAAGGCATCACGAGCAGGGAGATCGCCGCCAGCACGATGCCGACGGGGGAGTGCTCGGCGTGGTCGGCGCCGAACAGGGTGCGTACCGATTCGACGGTGACGTACGCGGCGAGCACGAAGAAGGACACCGCGATCACCTTGAGTGCGGTGCGTTCGCGGGCCTCGGGGTCCTTGCCGGAGAACTGCCAGGCGACGGCCGCGGCGGACGCGACTTCGATGACCGAGTCCAGGCCGAAGCCGATCAGGGCGGTCGAGGAGGCGACGGTGCCCGCGGAGATGGCGACGATCGCCTCGACGACGTTGTAGGTGATCGTCGCGGCGACCAGGAACCGGACCCGGCGCGACAGCGCCACACGACGATCCGCGTCCACTCTGGACTTCGTGTCGCAGCAGCCGTCCGCACAGGAGCTCATCGGAGCACCTGAAGGCCGGCGTCGTCCACACAGGGCTCGGCGGTGTCGACGGCGAGGACGACCTGGACCAGTTCCCGCAGCGCGCGGGCAAGATGCGCGTCCGCCAGCGCGTAGCGGACCTGCCTGCCCTCGTAGGTGGCCACGACCAGTCCGCAGCCGCGCAGGCAGGCGAGATGGTTCGACACGTTCGAGCGGCTCAAACCGAGCTCGTCGGCCAGCCTGCCGGGGTAATTCACTCCGTCGAGCAGGGCGACCAGGATCCGGCAACGGTTCGGGTCGGCCAGGGCACGGCCGAGCCGGGCGAGCGCGGCGCCCTGAGTCTCACACTTCAGCACGGGCAGAACAGTACATCCGTTGCTGACATATCGGCAAGGGGCTGAACCGTGACACGACGGAGTGTCCGAACGCGACCCTCTGTTTCGTCGCTGTCCGTCCAGTGGCCGCCGAACGCGGATCCGGTGGCGACCCGAAAGTGTTCGGCGCGGCCACTCCAACGGCCGCATCGCGAGTACACCCGGGAGTCTCCGCGCGGCCTCGCCTAACACCTCAGAACAATCCCTGAACCGATTGTGTGGTGGATTCAAGCGTCGAGTAACGCGGCAAAACCGTTCCTGCACAAAGGTGTAATCGGCATTCGGGTGGCCTTGTCTTATTACCTGAAAGTGCGCTTGTGCGGGAAAAACACCTTGCTATGTTGATCCTGCGGGGCCGCACTTCGGGGGTACGACCGGCACGCCGCGACTTGTGGTTCTTGTTTGTTCGCACGACTATCGAAGGGTGGACCTCGCTGTGACCGTGACCGAATCGGGCACTTCCGCCGAAGGTGTTCAGGGGCCGGAAAATCCGCGGCTGAGTTTGGGCCGGGCCGCCGCGCGCAACCTGGCGACCACGACCAAATCCGTTCCGCAGATGCAGGGAATTTCGTCCCGCTGGCTGCTGAAGATGCTCGAATGGGTTCAGGTGAACGGTGGCGCCTATCGGGTCAACCGGCGGCTCAATTACGCGGTCGGCGACGGACGGGTGACCTTCGTGAAGGCCGGCACCGAGGTGAGCGTGATCCCGGCGGAACTGGGAGAACTGAAGCCCCTCAAGGGATACGACGACGAAGAAGTACTCGCCGAACTCGCCCGCCGCTTCGAACAGCAGGAAGTGGCGGCAGGCGACGTGCTCGTCGAATTCGGCCACCGGGCCGATCGGGTCTATCTCATCGCCCACGGCAAGATCACCAAGACCGGTCCTGGCCCGTACGGTGACGAGACCGCGCTCGGCGTGGTCAAGGACGGCGACTACTTCGGCGCGCAGGCCCTCGTCGCCGGTGACGGCATCTGGGAGTTCACCGCCAAGGCGGCCACCGCCTGCACGGTGCTCACCTTGGCCCGCCAGGACTTCGAGCGCGTACTGGAAGAGTCCGAATCGTTGCGGGCCCAGATCGAGCTGGCGACGCAGGACTCCGGGCGTGCCAACGATTTCGGCGAGGCCGAGATCGACATCTCGTCCGGGCACGACGGCGAGCCGCTGCTGCCGGGCACGTTCGTCGACTACGAGACCTCGCCGCGCGAATACGAACTGAGCGTCGCCCAGACCGTGCTCCGGGTCCACAGCCGAGTCTCCGACCTCTACAACCAGCCGATGGACCAGACCGAGCAACAGTTGCGGCTGACCATCGAGGCGCTGCGTGAGCGCCAAGAGTACGAAATGATCAACAACCCGGACTTCGGCCTGCTCCACAACGCCGACTTCACCCAGCGCATCGCGACGCGCACCGGCCCGCCCACTCCGGACGACTTCGACGACCTGCTCGCCCTGGTGTGGAAGGAACCCGGCTTCTTCCTCGCGCATCCGCGCACGATCGCCGCGTTCAGCCGCGAGTGCAGCAAGCGCGGCATCTATCCGACCGGCGTCGATTTCGGCGGGCACAAGGTGCCGTCGTGGCGTGGGGTCCCGATCCTGCCGTGCAACAAGATCCCGGTGAGCCAGACCGCCACCAGCTCGGTGCTCTTGATGCGCACCGGTGAGAAGAGCCAGGGCGTGGTCGGCCTGCGCCAGATCGGCCTGCCGGACGAATACGAGCCCGGGCTGAACGTCCGGTTCATGGGCATCTCGGAGCAGGCGATCATCTCCTACCTGGTCAGCACCTACTACTCCGCCGCCGTACTCGTGCCGGACGCGCTCGCCGTCCTCGAAGCCGCCGAACTCGGCCGCGAAGGATGACCGCCACGACGCCGGAGGCGGAGCCGCGGCTCAGTCTCGGCCCCGCCGCCGCGCGGAACCTGGCGACGACCACCAAGACGCGGCCGCAGATGCAAAGCATCACGCCGCGGTGGCTGCTGAAGATGCTGCCCTGGGTCGAGGCGAACGGCGGCACGTACCGGGTCAACCGGCGGCTGACCTACGCCATCGGTGACGGGCGGGTGACCTTCACCAACGTCGGCACCGACGTCCGGGTCGTCCCGCAGGAACTCGCGGAATTGGCACTGCTGCGCGGTTTCGACGACGAGGACACCCTCACCGCGCTCGCCGACCGGTTCGTGCAGCGCGAGTACCGGCCCGGCGAGATCATCGTCCGGCACGGTTCACCGCTCGACGAGGTCGTACTGGTCGCGCACGGCAAGGTCGCCAAGGTGGCGCCGGGTGAGTACGGCACCGAAGCCACCATCGGGAGTATGGCCGACGGCGACCACTTCGGTGACGAGATGCTCGCCGGCATCGACCGGAACTGGCCGTTCACCGTCAAGGCCGTCACCCCGGTCATCGTGCTGGCCCTGCGCGCCGGCGACTTCGCGGACCTCAACGGCCGGTCCGAGGCGATGCGCCGCCACGTACAGGACATGCTGGCGCACAGAGGAAAGCCCCAGAACGCCAAGGGTGAAGCAGAAATCGAGATGGCGTCCGGGCACGACGGCGAGCCGCTGCTGCCTGGCACGTTCGTCGACTACGAGATCTCACCACGCGAGTACGACCTGGCCGTCGCGCAGACGGTGCTGCGGGTGCACACGCGGGTGACCGATCTCTACAACGGGCCGATGGACCAGTTCGCCGAACAGCTCCGGCTGACCGTGGCGGCGCTGCGGGAGCGGCAGGAACACGACCTGATCAACAACCGCGAATTCGGGCTGCTGCACA
>Ga0196958_10000827_pt1 | contig 10131 bp, 26 predicted proteins | sample S1v_10metaG_FD_148654 | JGI IMG/M metagenome (GOLD analysis project Ga0196958, IMG submission 148654) | Soil microbial communities from Anza Borrego desert, Southern California, United States - S1+v_10 | ecosystem: Environmental > Terrestrial > Soil > Desert | place: USA: California | collected...
ATTTTCATCTGTGTATGCCCTGACTGTGCCCATAAGGTGCCTGATGACTCAGCCTGAGCCGATCTTCAATAGCTACCCCCGTGAAATCGGCACGGAAGGGATCCGGTACTCTTTCGCCATGCTGTCTGCACGTTCTTGGACGATCATGCTCCAGATACCGAACGTGAAGCCGGGTTCCCGCAGCTCCACGCATCACACGATCGTCCCAGTAGACTTCACGGACGACCAGATCCGGAATGAGCTTTTCGAATGGGTCATGTACTGGGAAGAGGTCATCAAGAGGGAAAGGGAGAATCTGTGGACCTGACACCCCTTGACAACGAAGACTGGCTCCCCATCGGGGACAAGGGTCTGCGCTACCGTAGGGCCACAAGGCCCCATGGTGTAGATGTGCTGGCTCTGGAAGTCCCCTGTGTCAGTATCACCTTTCCAGCTATAAAGGAGTATCAGTTCGTCCCCACTTCCTACAGCGACGCCCAGGTCCGCAACTTCTTGCACGCGTGGGCCTATGAGTGGGAGAGGCTCATAGACAAGGAACTGGAGTACAGGACCGGCGATGACAAGCTGGCGTGACGAGTTCTTCGTGACCGAGTGGACCCCGATAGGCGACAAGGGTCTGCAATACCGCTTCGAGGAGCGTATCCGCGATTGGCGGGCCTTCGTCCGCTATCTCGACCCGTTCTGGACGAATGTCTGGGTCAAGGACCCCTGGATGACAGCCGTTCCGCTGGGCTGCGACGAGCAGTACGCGAGGCTGGTTCTGTTCCGGGTTGTCTATCGTGTAGAGAAGATGCTGGAAGGAGTAGACATTGTTTGATTTGAACATGTCAAGCGACTTTCCCAAATTTTGGTCGCAAAAAATCCGGTGTTCCCCCCGCTATTTGCAGGTGCAAAGTACCCCCCAAGGGGGTGCCCCTCGTTGTTGACATCCAATCAGCTACCCTAGGCCGTATGACCCGCTATCAGCTACGATATTGGTAAACATGCAGGTCAGAGGCTTGGTGACGACCCCTCAGTTTGACACCGCATCACATGACGGGGCGTAGGTAACCCACCATCAGATAGCACATCTTTACAGTGGATATGCAATCGCAAAGCGCAAAAACCCCAGGTCAAACGGGTTGTGGCTGAGGGGGTATCAGGTAAGGGGTCCCCTACTCCATGCATGTGCATATGTTGTATGAGCTGCCTATCAGCACGAGCAACGATTGAAAGAGAAACATTTCAATGAGTTAATTATTCATGTGAATAATGATTGCATGTGCATGTTATGCATGTGCAATGTATGTATGTGTAATGCATATGTGTATACATGTACTATATCAGTATGTATATGTACATACATGTAGTGTATATGCATATGCATGTATGTAGTATAGATGTACTAGGTATGTACTATGGTATGTAGTATAGGTATGTGCATATGTATCATGTACTGTAGTACTACATCATATGACACATACATGTATGCACTATGTACCATGGTATGTGGTACTACAGTACGTGGTATGTACTGCACTATACGTGTGTATATATGTAGTATGCATATGTACTACGGTATGTACCATGTAGGTAGGTGGGTAGGTGAGGGGTAGTCAGGTACTCTACCCATACAGTACATCAGTTGGTACATACACCACCACACACCATGCACCACCCACACCTACCCATCCCACTACCACACCACCATGCGCTACCAACCCAGGCTAGCTACCCTCACAGGCGCACCCATCACAGGTAGCCTTGTGCCTACGCCATAGCTTGGACTCATGTAGCAGGGTAGCGAACTGAGATACCGTCATACTTACCTCGTCCTCCTCTGACCCATCATCAGATACTACCCATTCCATACTTGACTGCGCCTCAGTATCCTCTGATGCCCACTCAGATACCACACCCTCAAGTGACTGGCCGTTAGGTAACCCCTCGTCAGACACCCAATCATGCACTGACAGACCGTCAAGTCCCAATACACCTGCACTCTTGCCATATCCACTCATGACTACTCCTTTACAGTCCTGCGTGACGCTGCCTCAGCTTGTGCCGCTGCATTCTGCGCCTTCTGACGTGCGATCAGGTCCATGATAGCAAGGTCAACTGACGAAGACTCAGTCTGCTCTACCTGTACCTGTGTTGGCATGTCGGCACCCAGCATCTTGCACAGGCGCTCAGACACCTTGATAGCCAGAGATACCGCTTTGTCGTCTCCCTCATCGATACGCGCATCGAGCACTTCCAAGTACCGAAGCATGCGATCTACTTCCTGCTTACGTACCTCATCTACCAAGGGCAGAGTGACGCTTGACAGGTACTCAGTCACCCACTTGTAAGCGGTAACGTGCGATACACCTAACGCTGCACCGATCTGACGGTATGTCTTACCGCGTAAGCGCATGTCATAGGCCCTGTTGATCTGATCCTGACGCTGTGTGTCATTCGCCATACTGTTAACCTCCTAAAGTGTTAGCTGTTGAACACATTGTAGGGCACAACTACCTGTGATTCACTCGCTACTCCCTGCACTCACACCACTACGCTACTCACGGGTACAAGATCCAAAGCTCTCAGCGCCTCTCTAACGAGATCCTTTAGCTTGCCCGCCCCTCAGTGCCCAGTTAGTGATCAAAAGAGTTTTCGCAGGTCAGACCCCCTAAAACCACCGATCTGTGATCATCCGCGATTAGTTCACCCGAGCGCTTGACACGCCTCACTGCCCTATGTACGTTTGATGTTGTCAGGGAAAACGCATCGAAGATCACCGGAGCTGATGATCATGGACCGCAGCGAAGCACTCGTAGACATAGAGGACGAGGAACTTGGCACAGAGTGGGCCGCTGCTCTGTACGAGAGCTACGCCGCCGACTGTGAGCCCACCGACACGACCCGCACCCCTGGTGTCAGCTTCGAGTACAACACCTCCCTGAATGCCTACGCGAACACGGCCCACCGGCTGTGTGAGGAGATCGAGCGCCACGTGTGGGAGAACACGTGCCCCTACTGCCACACCGTGCAGGAAGACATCGAAGATCACCAGTTCACCTGTGAGCCTATGTACTAGGAGCGTCAACGATCATGGTAACCCTCGTCAAGGTCTCAGACCTCACCCCGAACCAGTCCCGCACCTACGGCTACTACGCACAGAACAACTCCAGGATGCGCGCCATCTTCCTGGCCCTCAAATACGGTTCCTAGCGCCTGTGACTAACGAGTGCGCCCCTCAGAGCAGGGGCGTAGTCGCAGCATCACAGACACGCACACAGTCAAGGTCAACAAGTGAGAGGCATGATCATGAACCAGACTCCTGTCACCCTGTACGCGGGGGACACCTACTCACTCACCACCGGACGTGTCACGCGCTCCGCTCCCACCACAACGAACACTCCCACGGTCAACTACACAAGGGAACTCAACAAGATCTCTCACCCGCGTATGCGCATCCTGGAAGACAGCAAGGAACGTGTACAGCGGAACGACATGAACGCTCTGGCCTACGTCATGCGAAACGGTGGTGTCTGATCATGAGCGACCCGGACCGCTACTGCACAAAATCCCGCCCCTACGCACCCATGCACCAAACCGAGCATCTCGAACTCAAACGATCTAACCGCGTCGCACTCACGCGTGGGTCCCTCGCACTCGTCTTTCTCCTTCTTCTGTCTTTCGCTCTGTTCCTCACCATGCAGGGTGAAGGGGAAAGCACCCATGCGGACACTCCGGCGCCCGTCTCAGACGTTCTGAGCACCGACCCCTACACCTTGCCCGCATGCACGCTGGAAGACGGCTCAGAGCAGTCTCTGTGTCTCTGGGATGACGGGAGCGGAGACACCATCGTGAACGTGGCCTACGGGAACTGGACCTACAACCTGACCACGGGCAAGATCACTCAGTACTGATCACAAGGGGAACAGCAACCATGATCGATGCGGACGAAATCGCGTACTTGATCGTTCTTCACACGGGCGCCACCCCGGAGAATGCCCGTGCTGCGGCAGTAGAGATCCTGGCAGCACAACGGAGGGAAGAGCAGCACTGAATCCGGCCTAGTCCCCCATCCGACAGGGTGGGGGATTAGTCTTGTGATCACTCAAAATAATCTGTACTAAACCCTTGACAAGCCTCACACACAAGAGCACTCTTGAAGTAGATCAACAAACGCACACAAGATCCAAGGGAGATGATCCAGATGAGCAAGATCCAGAACTTCGCAGAGTTCCTGATCTTCGCACTGCTGATCATCGTGGCAGTCACCGCACCGACCACAACAACGGATCTCAGCGATGCGTCTCCCACCCGGATCGTTGCCAGCAAGACCGGCGACGTAATCCACACGACGAACGTCTAGGACTGATCATCATGGGTACGACTCAGAGCAGCGAGACCCTGTCATTCGCAGACTTCCTGCGGAGCCAGCGCACCACCACACAGGCACAGGTGGACGCTCGCACAAAGGAACACGACAAGCACGACGTACCGGCACATGAGCGTTTCGCGTCCGTCTCCGGCCGCTGAAAAAGAATCTTCGAAGAGAGTGTTTAGTCCTCTCAGCACAGTGGTAGAACTGAAGTAGCACAACAAATCAACGAAAACCGAGGGACTGAGTACCATGATCGAACTCACCAAAGACGCTGACATACGGTCCGCCATGATCGAGCGCTTCGCCCAGAACATCATCACCCGCTACGGGCAGGCCACCATAGAGCAGCGCATCGCGGGTGAGCGTTGGTACACCACTGCGAACCAGATAGCCCAGATGATCGCAGGCGGCGACGTGGTCAAGGGTGCCGGAGTCATCGCGGCACTGTCCGCAAACAAGTCATGGACCGAAAACCTCAAGATCGCCACCATGGCATTCAAGGACGGTAGCGCTTCCAAGCACGTCCGCACTCAGATCGTCAAGGCGAACGCCATTCTCTCCGGGGCCAACCCTCCCGAGGTGCTGGGCAACGGTCTGAAGACTCAGAACTTCTACCGCTGCATCGTTGACCCTACGGACGCCGAAGCTGTCTGCATCGACCGCCACGCACACGACGTAGCCGTTGACGAGGTCTACGGCAATGATGACCGTGGCCTCTCCACTGCCACCCGCTACAACATGATCGCGGACGCCTACCGCATCGCGGCCTCTCGTCTTGGCATCCTGCCCATGACACTCCAAGCGGTGACATGGGTGGTTCAGGTTGAGATCTACAGCAACTGGACTGCCCGCCACACGTCGAACGGCAATGCAGAGCGATGAACGCGACAGAGCATGTTGAGTTTCACGTGGAACAGTGCCTCATGTGTCGCTTTGCGGCACTGTCTCCGAACCCCTACCACAACGCTTGCGCCATCGGTCAGAGGCTCATGGACCTAGAGGCTGAGCAGACCAACGAGCAGGGAGAATGATCATGGCCAGCACTCGTGACCGCGTCCGCATCGAAGCAATCGCAGAGACTCAGCGTCTGCGCAACAGCGTCAACGGCAACCCCCGTTTCAAGGTCACCATGCTGATGCCCGATGGCACCGTGTGGACGGCTCAGACACAGTCTGACAGCTACGTCGCGTACGACATCGAAAACTCCGACAACTGGGGTGTGCCCCTGTGGGTGGACTTCAACGGACAGGGCAAGATCACGGCCGTTCACCCGGTGCAGGGAGTTTGATCATGAGCAGGATCAAATCTCCGGCCAGCGTCACGGACCCTACGCCCGAAGAGTACCTAGAGGCTTACGACCGCCTCTATGACGCCGTCAGGGGCGACGAACAGGCCATGAGGGACATCCGTACGGTCTACTGGCGCGGTTGGAACAGTGGTTGGGCCGGAGCACAGGACACAGGAGAATGATCATGGACGTACGCACACCCGCAACAGAGGTGACCGGAGAGAACGGCTTCACTGGTCTGCGCAACTTCAAGATGCCCATACCCGGCAGCACGGTCACGGCATATCTGGGGGTGTTCGAGAACAAGTCACAGGATGATCAATACACGTGGTCCTACTCCCTCTGGATCAATGACGACGACGATTACCGGGTAGCTATCGTTTCCTCCGGGTGGCTCGAACTCCCCACGTATGTGCGACCGGATCAGGTGGCACGCATCGCATTCCTGCTGGACGTCGAATACGGCACTGAGGGACGCGCACACGGCCTCTGAGCCCCTGCCTGGCCCTCGGATATCGCCGAGGGTCTCACAGGCTCTCAGAAGCCCGTACAGAGCTTTCGATCAAGAGAGGAAGATCATGTACCCGTGTGCGTGCCGAGACTGCATGGAACTGGCGACCAATCAGGGTGAACTGTGCGGGGAGTGTGAAGACGCCGAGTGTGAGCCCTACCCTCAGTCGGCCCTAGTTCGAGACGCCGTCGCGTACGCGGGTAGCGCATGGGTGTACGCCTGCCAGAAGGAAGGATGATCATGTCACATGCCCCTGAGAGCGGCTCCCTAACGGTATACCTAGTCCGAGCACAGTCAGCGGCCCCCGATGCTCCCTATGGGCCCGTCAGGACCCTGGGGGACCCCTACACAGACAGGGACAAAGCCAAGGGGCGTAGGGACCGCTGGATAGCGGCAGACCCCTCTTACCGGCACGCCTACATAGAGGCCGAGGTCATCGAACTACCGGAACCACCCAACCCTTGCCCGTACACACATGCCCACACAAGCTACTGGTGTGGTTACCCGCAATGCAGGGAGAGCTGACAATGCCTCACAAGCAAGCGCACACAGACAAGCTGTTGCAAGAGGACGTAGCCGCGATGATCCTTGACAGTACGGATGCCACCTGCACCACGGAGGAACAGGCCAGGGCAATGCGCGTCCTGGCAAAGGATGTGATCACAGTTGTACGGGAACGGGTATTGCGCGAGGTACAGCAATATGCCCGGGAAAATGTCCGCTGAACCCCTTTACAGCACACCCGCCCACTCGCTAGGCTGTACGTACAAACAAATTCAGGAGGCAACACATGAACACCACAATCCGCCCCTCTCACCCCGAGCACGTGGGCTTCCCCGCCGGACTACCCGCGCGTGAGTACAAGATCAAGTGCGTCTTCTCGGGACAGGGCTACGGTCACGCCATGAACCAGCCTTCCCCCTACATCGCGGGCATGTGGATGCACAAGCACTGGACCGAGGTCATGTCCCGGGTGAAGAACATGACCAGGCACGCCCACAAGCTGGCCCGTCATGAGGGCATCCACAAGGTGATGGTACAGACCGTCATGATCAAGGGCGGAGCGTACAAGCGCTCCTGGATCTTTCAGGACGAATGGGACTGTCAGGAGATCATCACCATGTGGATCGTGCCCGTCCCTGACACAGAGGACATACACACCCCGGCCCGCACCCGCTACACGCAATAGCGACCCCCGGACGCGGCAGCGCCATGCCACCCGCAATAGCCTGCCCCGTCCCCGCATTGCGGTCCGCAATTGCCTGCCCCGGCCGCGCCATGCGGCAGCGCATCTACCCTTGCGGGTGGGTAAGGCCCTCCACGGCCCCCAGAAAGGCCCGAACACCTCCTGCCTACCCTCCGGGGAGGGTAAGCGCCCCACAGCCTCTCAAACAGGCTCGAACACCTTCTAGGAGCACACCATGGCCGAAGCACTGGCTCACATCCGTACACGCAAGCTGGGCAAGACCTACCTCGCCTACACCACAGACAGGGAACACAACCTCACCCTTCCCGACCCGAACAACTCAGACCCTCACAGGTACGTCGCTCTCACGCTGGCCAAGCAGCTCACACAGTCCGAGGACGTACGCGTGGAAGAACTCTCCTGCTACGGCGAGGGACGGAAGTACCGGGTGACCGACTCATGAGGCACTGGCGATGCTGGTTCGGCCATGACTGGAAGCCCTGGACCGTGCACACGAACGGACCATGCGTCTTCAACGCGACCACCCATGTCTTCCGGTACTGCAAGAGGCGGCACTGTAAAGCGTCCGAACACCTGCACGCAGAGATCAAGAACTGATCCTGACAGCTCCCGCACGGTCCCGCGCACGTCTCGCACCCTCTCTCCCCAGGTCAGAGGGTGCCCTGTACCCGAAACACGTCAAATCACTGAGCTGGTAGGGCAGCAGTAGAAGACGTAACATACCCCTACCTACCCTGTACATACCTATACCTATGTTTTCTCTCTATATACCATTATTCTTAAATTTGACGTCTTTGGGGTACTACTACTACTATTCTTGCAGGTCAGTATAGGTTTGATCTTTGTCAGGATCTCTGTCAGCATTTTGCGGGATGTCGCCATCTAGAACGTTAGAAGGGCGATTGTGACCCAGCTCACTTGATAAGCGGCACAGATCTGTGCTACCTTCGACTTAGAAGAGGTACCCCCACCCCACTCTCACGGGCTCAGTGCCCGGAGTGAACCCACCCATACCTAGGTAGGACCGTGACCCGTAGGAAGATTCATCCTTGTGAGGGATCAGGACAGCCGCGCATCTGCGCCAGAAGGCTTATCCGTATCGAGACTGCCCGGAAGAACCAGGGCATGAGCCGCGCTCAGTTCTCCGACCAGATCTATCAGCGTACAGGACGTAGGTACACACCCCGCAAGATCTCATATGCGGAGCGAATCATACCTGGCAGTCACCTCGGAGACAACTATACGTATCTCACCGATGCTGCTGACGTTCTGCATCTCCCGGTATCCTACCTCATCACCCTGCCAGTCCACGTATACCCAACTGTCTGCCCTTACTGCACACTGTTCGGTCCCACCCAGTACTGCATGATTTGCGGAAAGAGTCGTCGATGAGCTGGACACCCCCACAAGATCAGTTCTCCCAGATGGTCATGCAGGTACTCAAGGACAAGAGGGAGGAACTGGCCTGGAGTCGCATGCAAGTGTCTGAACATCTCTACGAGACTCACGGCTATCGCATCTCACCAGACGAGTACCGATCTCTGGAACAGGGTCTTACCCGTCGCGTTCCCTTGCCTGTTGTGATCTATCTGGGCATGGCGTGGGGGCTGATGAGTCACCAGCTCTTCCCTATGCTGGATGGGGAGTTTGTCTGATGAGGGCCGACGTAATCAAGGCCGGACAGGTCTACGAGTACAAGGGCACGTACTATCCGGTGATCGAACACACCGTTGTCATCGTACGCGTCATGGACATAGGCGGGTTCACCTATGTCTTCCATCTGGACACATCCTCATACGGCGATCCTCCCAGGGCTAGGGCCCCGCAGGCAACAGAGCTGACGCGCTTCGCCACAGAGTACAAGGACTGGTTCCTTACATGATCAGCACACAGAACCTACGGGTCTGCAACCTGTGCAGTGCCGTCGTGCACTCGGGTTCCGGACACGTCAAGCACATGGCCTGGCATCAGAACATGCTCAGGCTGATCCGGGCAGCAATCGCGGACGCTGTAAAGGAAGCAGCCTGATGCTTGACCCTAGGCTGGCCGGTCACTGCGACGTCGAGTGGCACACGCACGACCCGAACAACCCCTTCTATATCTCTACATGCCGATGCGAATGTCTGGAAGTGGCCCAAGCGATGGAACAGCTACAGAGCGAACAGGTCTACGTCGTCTTCAGGGGCGTCCCCACGGTCTTCCGGGAGGGTGACCCGATAGTGGGCACAGATGACCCTCTCGCCCTCGCTGAGGAGGCCGCAGCCAACCTCGCGGAGCTGCACCACGAACCCTTCACGGTCATGGCTGTACCCGCGTCATCTCTTGACATGGCACTCGTTGCCGACTACCAGGGCGTAGTGGTCAAGACTCTACAGGAGAAGGAGAACGACAGTTGATCAACATCGGAGACACAGTCCGTGTGGGGCAGACACCCTACGACGACGAGCGCACACCACCGGACATGATCATGGAAGGTAAGACCGGACAGGTACGGGACATCGAATGGCCCGGCGGCACCGCTCTGTACATGGTGGAGCTGGAAGGCAGGCGGAACCCCGGTTCCACTGACAACCCAGAATCGGGCTGGGCTTTCTGGGAGAGCGAGCTGACAGTGGTCAAGGGGGACAGCAATGGATGAGTGCCAGGTGTGCTATGCCCAGATCGCTCTCAATGCCATTGGTGCTCACGCACGCTGGCACGCGAACCAGCGTCAGATACAGGAACTGACTGTAAAGAACCTAGAAGGTGCTCTCGACCTGATCCAGAAGATG
>Ga0196958_10000828_pt1 | contig 10130 bp, 9 predicted proteins | sample S1v_10metaG_FD_148654 | JGI IMG/M metagenome (GOLD analysis project Ga0196958, IMG submission 148654) | Soil microbial communities from Anza Borrego desert, Southern California, United States - S1+v_10 | ecosystem: Environmental > Terrestrial > Soil > Desert | place: USA: California | collected...
CCGGATGCTGAACGACTTCGTGATCCCCTACCTCGACATCCGCGACCGCGGCCGCGGCTACGCGGTGTCGATCATCAAGGCCGGGCTCACGGCGGTCGGCCGGGACGGCGGGCGGGTGCGCCCGCCGCTCACCGACCTCACCGAGGGCGAGCGCGAGGAGCTGGCGGCGCTCATCCGCAAGGTCGCCTGAGATGAGCGCGCTCCCCACCGTCGCGCGCGTCGAGGCCGTGCCCGTGGCGGGGCACGACAGCATGCTGCTGAACCTCAGCGGCGCCCACGGCCCGTTCTTCACCCGCACCGTGGTGCTCGTGACCGACAGCGAGGGCCGGGTGGGGCTGGGCGAGGTCCCCGGCGGCGAGACGATCCGGCGCACCGTCTCCGACGCCGCCGCGCTGCTGGTCGGGCGGCCCGTCGCCCGGTTCGGCAGCCTGCTGCGCACGGTCACGGACGCGTTCGCCGACCGGGACACGGCCGGGCGCGGGCTGCAGACGTTCGACCTGCGGACCACCGTCCACGCGGTGACCGGGCTGGAGTCCGCGCTGCTGGACCTGCTGGGCCAGCACCTGGGCGTGCCGGTGGCGGAGCTGCTCGGCGACGGGCAGCAGCGCGAGAGCGTCCCGGTGCTCGGCTACCTGTTCTACGTGGGGGACCGGCGGGCGACCGACCTGCCCTACGTCGCGGAGGAGGGCGCGCGCGACGACTGGGAGCGGCTGCGCCGCGAGCCGGCGCTCACCCCGGAGGCCGTGGTCGCGCAGGCCGAGGCCGCGCAGGCGCGCTACGGCTTCGCCGACTTCAAGCTCAAGGGCGGCGTGCTGGCGGGCGCGCAGGAGGTCGCGGCCGTGCGCGCGCTGGCCGCGCGGTTCCCGGACGCGCGGATCACGCTCGACCCCAACGGTGCGTGGCCGCTGGCCGAGGCGGTCGCGCTCTGCTGCGACCTGCAGGGCGTGCTGGCCTACGCCGAGGACCCGGTCGGCGCCGAGGACGGCTTCTCCGGCCGCGAGACGATGGCGGAGTTCCGCCGGGCGACCGGCCTGCCGACGGCCACCAACATGATCGCGACGGACTGGCGGCAGCTCGCGCACGCCGTCCGGGCGGGCGCGGTCGACATCCCGCTCGCCGACCCGCACTTCTGGACCATGCGCGGCTCGGTGCGCGTCGCGCAGCTGTGCGCGGACTTCGGGCTCACCTGGGGCTCGCACTCCAACAACCACTTCGACATCTCGCTGGCGATGTTCACCCACGTCGGCGCCGCCGCACCGGGCCCGATCACCGCGCTGGACACGCACTGGATCTGGCAGGACGGCCAGGCGCTGACCCGGGAACCGCCGCGGATCGAGGGCGGGGCGATCGGCGTGCCGACCGCGCCCGGCCTGGGCGTCGAGCTGAACCGCGACGCGCTCGCCGCCGCGCACGAGCGCTACCTGGCGCACGGGCTCGGCGCGCGTGACGACGCCGCGGCGATGCAGTACCTCGTCCCGGGCTGGCGGTTCGACGCCAAGCGCCCCTGCCTGGTCCGTTGAGCGGTGTTGATGACCTGGGAAGGAAGACGATGACCCCCGTCCTCGACCGGATCGCCTCGGTCACCCTGTCGTCGGTGACCCTGCCGCTGGGCGCCGGCATCAGCGACGCCAAGGTCCTCACCGGCCGGCAGCGGCCCATGACCGAGGTGGCCTTCCTGTTCGCCGAGATCCGCACCGAGGCCGGGCTGGAGGGGATGGGCTTCAGCTACTCGAAGCGGGCCGGGGGACCGGCCCAGTTCGCCCACGCCCGCGAGGTGGCCCCCGACCTGATAGGGGAGGACCCGAGCGACATCGGCCGGCTGTGGACCAAGCTCGTCTGGGCGGGCGCCTCCGTCGGGCGCAGCGGTGCGGGCACCCAGGCGCTGGCCGCGATCGACGTGGCCCTGTGGGACCTCAAGGCCAAGCGGGCCGGGCTGCCGCTCGCCAAGCTGCTGGGCGCGCACCGCGACTCGGTGCGCTGCTACAACACCTCGGGCGGCTTCCTGCACGAGCCGGTCGAGCAGGTGCGGGACAACGCGACGCGCACATGTGCGTCCGGGGTGGGCGGCATCAAGATCAAGGTCGGGCACCCGGACCGGGCCGAGGACCTGCGCCGCGTCCGCGCGCTGCGCGAGCACGTCGGCGACGGGGTGCCGCTGATGGTCGACGCCAACCAGCAGTGGGACCGGCCCACGGCGATGCGCGTCGGCCGGGCGCTGGAGGAGTTCGACCTGGTGTGGATCGAGGAGCCGCTGGACGCCTACGACGCCGAGGGCCACGCCGCGCTGGCCGGGGCGCTGGACACCCCGGTCGCGTCCGGGGAGATGCTCACCAGCGTCGCCGAGCACGCCGAGCTGATCCGCCACGGCGCCGTCGACGTCCTGCAGCCCGACGCCCCGCGCATCGGTGGCATCACGCAGTTCCTGAAGCTCGCGACGCTGGCCGAGCACCGCAACCTGACGCTGGCGCCGCACTTCGCGATGGAGATCCACGTCCACCTCGCGGCCGCCTACCCCCTCGAACCGTGGGTGGAGCACTTCGACTGGCTGTACCCGCTGTTCCCGGAGCGCCTGGAGACCCGGGACGGGCGCATGCACCTGTCCGACCGCCCCGGGCTCGGGATCACGCTGAGCGAGCAGGCGCGGGCGTGGACCGTCGACGCGGTGACGGTCGAGAAGCCCGCGATCGCCTGACCGGGCGCGTCACGATCTGACGGAACCGGCCGCGCGCCTTACGCTGCCGCGTATGGCGCGGTATTTCGACGTCCACCCGGTCGATCCCCAGCGACGCGCGATCGGCCAGGTGGCCGCCATCGTCCGCGACGGCGGGCTGATCGCCTACCCCACCGACTCCTGCTTCGCCCTTGGCTGCCAGCTCGGTGACGCCGACGGGCTCGAGCGGATCCGCAAGATCCGCCGCCTCGACGACAAGCACCACTTCACCCTGGTCTGCCGCGACTTCGCCCAGCTCGGGCAGTTCGTGCACATCAGCAACCGGGTCTTCCGCGCGGTGAAGTCCGCGACGCCGGGCAGCTACACGTTCATCCTGCCCGCCACCAAGGAGGTGCCGCGGCGGCTGCTGCACCCGAAGAAGAAGACCGTGGGCGTGCGCATCCCCGAGCACACCGCGGCCCAGGCGCTGCTCGCAGAGCTGGGCGAGCCATTGCTGTCGTCCACCCTGCTGCTCCCCGACGAGCCCGAACCGCTCACCCAGGGCTGGGAGATCAAGGAGCGGCTCGACACCGCGGTGGACGCGGTGCTCGACTCCGGCGACTGCGGCACCGAGCCCACCACGGTGGTCGACTTCTCCGGGGACGAGCCGGAGGTCGTCCGCCGCGGGGCGGGCGACCCGAGCCGGTTCGAGTAGAGCTACCCGCCCGCCATCGCCCCCACCACCAGGAACGGTTCGGTGCCCGCCGCCACCGGGGCCGGCAGCGGCGCGTCCGGTTCGTCGTGCGACAGGTCCTGCTCGCAGGCGAAGAACCGCACGAACGCCCGCCGCCGCAGGGTGGCGTGGTCGCGGATCGTGCCGCGCAGGACGGGGTGGGCGGCCTCCAGCGCGTCGAGCACCGCGCGCTGGGTGACCGTGCCGGTGACCTCGAGGGTGACCTCGCCGTCCACCCGGGCGAGGCGGCGCAGGTGGGTGGGCAGCTTGACGCGCACACCCGTGGCCGTGTCGCTCATGGCAGCGTCTGGACCTGGACCGACAGCACCGCCGGCAGGTCCCGCACGATCGGTGCCCAGGTGTCCCCGGCGTCGGACGAGGCGTACACCTGCCCGCCGGTGGTGCCGAAGTAGACCCCGCAGTCGTCGAGGGAGTCCACCGCCATCGCGTCGCGGAGCACGTTGACGTAGCAGTGCTCCTGGGGCAGCCCGGCGGTGAGCGGCTCCCACTCGTGCCCCCCGGTCCGGGACCGGTAGACCCGCAGCCTCCCCTCCGGCGGGAAGTGCTCGGAGTCGCTCGTGATCGGCACGACGTAGACGGTGTCGGGGTCGTGCGCGTGGACGTCGACGGGGAAGCCGAAGTCGGAGGGCAGGTCGCCCCCGATGTCGTACCAGTGCTCACCGCCGTCGTCGCTGCGCATGACGTCCCAGTGCTTCTGCATGTACAGCGTGTCCGGCCGGGACGGGTGCAGGGCCAGGTTGTGCACGCAGTGGCCGACCTCGGCGTCGCCGTCAGGGATCCCCTCCGACCGCAGGCCCCGGTTGGCCGGGCGCCAGCTCTTCCCGCCGTCGTCACTGCGGAACACCCCGGCCGCCGAGATGGCCACGTGCATGCGCGCCGGGTCCCGGGGGTCGACGACGATCGTGTGCAGGCACATCCCGCCCGCCCCGGGCTGCCAGTGCGCCCCCGAGCCGTGCTCGCGCAGGCCGCGCAGCTCCTCCCAGCTCTGCCCGCCGTCGCTCGATCGGAACAGCGCGGCGTCCTCCACACCGGCCAGCACCGTGTCCGGGTCGGTGGCCGAGGGCTCCAGGTGCCACACCCGGGCGAACTCCCACGGGTGCGGCGTGCCGTCGTACCACTGGTGCGTGCCGGGCACGCCGGCGTAGGTGAACTCGTTGCCCACCGGCGCCCAGCTCAACCCGCCGTCGTCGGAGCGCTGGACGATCTGACCGAACCACCCGCCGGACTGCGAGGCGTAGACGCGGTCGGGGTCGGCGGCCGATCCCGCCACGTGGTAGACCTCCCAGCCCGCGAAGTGCGGCCCCCGCACCTCCCAGTGCTCGCGCTTCCCGTCGGCCGTGAGCACGAATGCGCCCTTGCGCGTGCCCACCAGTACCCGAACCCCTGTCACGGTCGTCCTCCTCGCGTCACCCTGCGTGAGCACCGGCCCGGCTCGTGCGCCCGGCGCAGACTGGAGACCTCCCGCGGCGGCGGAATTCATCGGTCGGGCCGCCCCGATATCACTTGACCGCCGCCGAGCTGCCGTTCGCCACCCGGGCATAGGCGAAAGGCACCCGAATGGGCTACGGTGCGCCGGTGTGTGGCGCTGGTCAGCGGCTGTGGCGCCGCCCGTCGCACGAAGGCGCGCCCTGAGCGCACTCTCCGGCGTGGCGGTCGGACACAGCCCGTCGCGAGGTAGCGTGCCTCGCCAGAACATCCGGTGATGACGCCCCGCAGCGTGACCGACGTCACGCCCGCGGGTGCGCGGGCCGGCGCGACCGCATCGACTCGTGTGAGAGGACCGATAGGTGGGCGACAGGGGTTACGAGGGAGACTCGGGCTACCTCGCGCACCTCGGCGCGCCCCGCTGGGAGGCCGACCGCAGGAACGCCCCGCCGCAGCAGGCATCGGTCGACGCCGCTGCCGACGCCGCCGCCGGGGCCGTCGCGCGGCGCCTGCAGGAGCGCCTCGACCGGCACATCCGGCTGCTGGAGCGCCTGGACGACGACCGGCTCGGCGCCGGGGCCCCCGACCTCGCGGAGCTGCGCGACGCCGCGCACCGGATGCGCCGCGACACCGAGAGCCTGCTGCTGCTCTGCGGCCGGGAGCCCGGGGTGCACCACGGCGGCCCGCGCCGGCTCGGCGAGCTGGTCGCCGACGCGGCGTGCGCCGCGCAGGGGCCGCGCCGCGTCGAGGTCCGCCCCGGGCCGGCCGCGCTAGTCACGCCCGCCGCGGCGGTGGAGCTGGGGCTCGTGCTGGCCGAGCTCGTCGACCACGTCGCCACCGCCCGCCCCGGTGCCCGGCTGGAGCTGGTGAGCCGGCTGGACGACGGGCCGGACGGTCGGGGTGTCGCCGTGGACGTGGTCGTCGACGGGGCGGCGCTCCCGGACGCCGAGGGCGCGCACCGGATCAGCGCCGCGGCCGAGCAGCTCGCGCAGCGCTCCCGGCAGGGGATCGCCCTGCGGCGCCCGCCCGCGGGTGCTCCGGCGGCCCTGGTCGCGATCGTGCACTGCCCGGCCGCCGCGGTCACCGTCGAGGAACCCGAGCCGGAGTCGGAGCGGCGCCCTGAGCCGGCGCAACCGGCGGGGGCCGGCCTGCGGGGCGGGGCCGGGTTCGGCGCCCGCAGCAACGGCGTCGGGCACGGCGGTGGATACGGCGCCGGGCACGGCGGTGGGCACGCCGACGGGCAGGACACCGGCTGGGCCGCCCGCGGCGCGGAGCGCACGAACGGCCTCCCGAACGGTGCCGGCAACGGCGTGTCCCACAGCGGGTTCAACGGGGGGTCGAGCGGCGGGTCGAGCGGCGGGTCGAGCGGCGAGGCGCGCCCCACGCTGTCGTTCGACGAGTCGCCGACCTACTCGCCGTCGGCCTCGTCGCAGGTCGACGAGCTGTTCGGGCCCCTGCTCGACCTCCCGCTGGAACCGATCGACGACCGGTACGCCACCCCGATCTTCGAGGCGATCGCGTCGGCGTGGTTCCGCGAGGGCGGTGGGGACGAGGGCGGTGGCGACCGCGTCGGCGGGCGCGAGGCCCTGGACTGGCAGACCCCGCAGGACGACGAGTGGCGCGAGGCCGCCGCCCGTGCCGCCCGCTCGGAGTCGGCCTCGGAGGCGGAGCAGCAGCCCACGACGGCCAGCGGGCTGCCGCGCCGCAACCCGGGCAACCAGCTGGTGCCGCCGCCGCGGTCCACCGGCCAGCAGGGCGGCGGACCGGCGGAGCGGGTCCCCGACCGCATCCGCGACCGGCTCGGCAGCTACCAGCGGGGGCTGCGCGAGGGCCGGCACCGGGCGGAGGGTGACCCCGACACCTTCGGCACCGAGAACCCGGACCCCGAGAACTGGTGAGCGGCTCGCCCGGGATGACAGGGTGCCGGGTATGCGCTCCGATCGCCTGCCCGATGCCCGGTCCGATGACCTCGGCGCCTACGACGTCCAGGCCGTCCGGGGCCACTTCCCCGCGCTGACGGCCGGCTACGCCCACTTCGACGGTCCCGGCGGCTCCCAGGTGCCGGCGCCGGTCGCGGAGGCCGTGGCCGCGACGCTGGTCGCGCCGATGGCCAACCGCGGCCGGGTCACCGCGGCCGAGCGCACCGCCGACGACATCGTGGTGGCCGCCCGTCGCGCGGCCGCCGACCTGCTGGGCGCCGACCCGGCCGGGGTGGTCTTCGGGCGCAGCATGACCCAGCTGACCTTCGACGTCGCCCGGACACTGGCGGCCACCTGGGAGCCGGGTGACGAGGTCGTCGTCACCTCGCTCGACCACGACGCGAACATCCGCCCGTGGGTGCAGGCGGCGGACGCGGTGGGCGCGCGGGTGCGGTGGGCCGAGTTCGACCCGGCGACCGGCGAGCTCGGCGAGGACGACGTGGCGGCGGTGCTCTCGCCGCGCACCCGCCTCGTCGCGGTGACGGCGGCGTCCAACCTGATCGGCACCTGCCCGCCGGTCCGTGCGATCACCGACCTCGCGCACGACGCGGGCGCGCTCGCCTACGTCGACGGCGTGCACGCCTCCGCGCACCAGCCCGTGCACCTGGCGGCGCTGGGAGCGGACTTCTTCGTCTGCTCCCCCTACAAGTTCCTGGGCCCGCACTGCGGGGTGCTCGCCGCGGCGCCCGCGTTGCTGGAGCGCCTGCGCCCGCAGAAGCTGCTGCCGTCCACCGACGCCGTGCCGGAGCGGTTCGAGCTCGGCACCCTGCCCTACGAGCTGCTGGCCGGCACCACGGCGGCGATCGACTTCCTCGCCGGGCTGAGCGAACAGACAGGGCGGGGCCTCACCGAGGGCGGGCGGCGGGAGCGGTTGGTGTCGGCGATGGGGGCGATCGGCGCGCACGAGGACCGGCTGCGGGACCGGATCGAGGCGGGCCTCGCCCGGCTGCCGGGTGTCACGGTGCTGTCCCGGGCGGCGCGCCGCACGCCCACGCTGCTGGTCACCCTCGGCGGGCGGGAGCAGGAGGCGTACGCGTTCCTCGCCGAGCGGGGCGTGCACGCCCCGGCGGGCGCGTTCTACGCGATCGAGGCCTCGCGCCGGCTCGGCCTGGGTGACGGCGGCGCGCTGCGGATCGGGCTCGCGCCCTACGTCGACGGCACCGACGTCGACCGGTTGCTCGACGGCCTGGGGGAGTTCCTCGGGTAGCGCGGGGGCGCTCAGGCGACGAAGGCCGGGTCCAGGCGTTCGCGCAGCCGGCGCAGACCGTCGGAGGTGTAGCGCTTGACCGCCCCCGCGGACAGCTGCATCACCTCCGCGGCCTCGGCCACGCTGAGCTGCCACTGCATGCGGATGACCACGGCCTCGCGCTCCCGCGGGGAGAGGGCGGCGAGCGCGTCGCGCAGCACGTGGGCGTCGGCGACCTGCGTGGAGACGTCCACCGGCGAGCTGGGGGTCTCGGAGTCGCGGTCGGGGTCGTCGATGCTGACGTTCGCGCGCGCCGGGATCACCTCCCGCAGCTCGCGGTTGATCTCGTTGCACACGGCGGTGAGCACGTACGCCTGCATGTTCGTGATCTCGGGCGGGTCGCCCTGCTGGCGGCGCAGGATCTTCTCGAACGCCCGCTGGACGACGTCCTCGGCGCGACCCGGGTCGCCGACCTTGCGGGTGGCGTAGCGGACCATGGCGGGGGAGCGCTCGCGGTAGGCCGCGGCGAGCCGTTCGGCGAACACGGTGGCGTCGACCCGCGACACCCGCCCGATGCGGGACCGGCCGGGCGGCACGAGCCCCAGCACCGTGCCCTCGCCCCGCTCGGCCGCGCTCTGCAGCAGCCGCGTGAGGAGCGGGAACTCCTCGACCGGATCGACGTCCTCGCTGCCCCCCAGGCTCATGCCGCCATCGTACGGGGGACCTCCGACGGGACGCGGTCCGATTCCGCGGCGGCCCGGCGCATAGGGTTCCGCCGTGACCGACTGGTGGGTCCTCGCGCTCGTGGCCCTGCCCGTGCTGATGGTGCTCGCGGGCGTGGTCGTGCGCGGGCGGCGCCGGGCCGCGGACCCGGACTCGTTGACCGCCGAGCCGGAGGACCGGCCGCTCGCGGCCGTCGTGGCCAACCCCACGAAGCTCGAGCCCGGCACCCGGGAGCGAATCAGCGCGGTCTGCACGGGGCTGGGCTGGGCCGAACCGCTCTGGCTGGAGACCACCGTCGAGGATCCCGGCACCGGGCAGGCCCGGCTCGCCGTGGAGCGCGGCGCCGACGTCGTGCTCGCCTGCGGCGGGGACGGCACCGTCCGGTCGGTCGCACAGGCGCTGGCCGGCACGGGTGTCGCGATGGGGCTGGTCCCGGTGGGCACCGGGAACCTCCTGGCCCGCACCCTCGGCACCCCCGACAACGTGGCCGCGGCCACCCGGCTCGCGCTCACCGGGGACGACCGCGCGATCGACGTGGGGTGCATCCGGATCGACGGCGCCGAGGAGGACCGGGTGTTCCTCGTGATGGCCGGCACGGGCTTCGACGCCGCGATCATGCAGAGCACGCCGGAGACGCTGAAGGTCCGCGTCGGCCCGCTGGCGTACGTGATCTCCGGGCTGCGCGCCATGCGGGGCCGCCGCACGCGCGTGACGCTCGCCCTCGACGACGAACCGCCGGTGCGCCGCCGCACCCGCACGGTCGTGGTGGGCAACAGCGGCACCCTGCTCGGCGGGCTCGTCCTGATGCCGCGCGCCACGATCGACGACGGGGTCCTCGACGTCGTGAGCATCGCCCCGAGCACGGTGGCCGGCTGGATCGCGGTCGCCCTGCGCGTGATCACGAGGCGGCGGCGCGGGCACGAGCGCGTGGAGCACTGGCAGGCGCGGTCGATCCTGATCCGCACCGAGGCGCCGCAGCCGTCCCAGCTGGACGGCGACCCCGTGGGCGACGCGCAGGAGCTGCGCATCCGCGTCCAGCCGCGCGCGCTGGTGGTGCGTGTGCCCACCGTTCCGCCGCCCGACGCGCCGGACCCCGGGTAGGCCGGCGTGCGCACGGTCTACGTGATCGGCATCGGGGCGGGCGACCCCGAGCACCTCACGCTGCAGGCGGTGGCGGCGATGAACCGCACCGACGTCTTCTTCACCATCGACAAGGGCGACGCGAAGGGCGACCTCGCGGCCCTGCGCGCCGAGCTGCTGGCGCGCCACGTCACCCGCCCGCACCGGGTGGTGACCGCCCGCGACCCCGAACGCGACCGCGGGGCCGCCAGTGCGCGCTACGCCGACGCGGTCACCGACTGGCAGGACCGGCGGGCTGCGGTCTACGAGCGGATGCTCGCCGACGAGCTCGGC
>Ga0196958_10000829_pt1 | contig 10124 bp, 9 predicted proteins | sample S1v_10metaG_FD_148654 | JGI IMG/M metagenome (GOLD analysis project Ga0196958, IMG submission 148654) | Soil microbial communities from Anza Borrego desert, Southern California, United States - S1+v_10 | ecosystem: Environmental > Terrestrial > Soil > Desert | place: USA: California | collected...
CCTGCATACGTGGACGAGATCGTCCACGAGATTCTGCCGGCCGTCGCTCGCGAAAAGCTCGCGGTCTTCTGCGACGCCTTCGTCGAACGCGGCGTGTTCACTCGCGAACAGGGCGACGCCGTGCTGCGCGCGGGCGTGTCGCTCGGCATGACCCCGCGCCTGCACGCGGACGAGCTCTCCGACACGCACGGCGCCAGTCTCGCCGCGTCCCTCGACGCCGCGTCCGCCGATCACCTCATGTACGTCTCCGACGACGGCATCGCTGCCCTCGCCGCGTCGGACACCGTCGCCAACCTGCTTCCCGCGACGAGTTTCTTCCTCATGTCGCCGCAATACGCTCCCGGGCGCAAACTCATCGACGCCGGCGCGATCGTGTCGCTCTCCACCGACTGCAACCCCGGCTCGTCGATGACCGAGTCGATGCAGACCGTCATGCAGTTGGCGACCCTGCAGATCAAACTCACCGTCGAAGAATCTCTCACCGCGGCGACTCTGAACGGCGCCGCCTCCCTCCGCCTCGCCCACGACACCGGCTCCATCGAGCCCGGCAAACGCGCGGACGTCGTCCTCCTCGACGCCCCGAGCTACCTCCACCTCGTCTACCACTTCGGCGTGAACCTCGTCACGGCGGTGTTTCGCGACGGTACGCGGGTGGCGTGAGGGGCGGCGCCGCCGGGAACGCGATCACGTCGCAGATTTCGCCGCGATGGCCTCGACGATCTTCGCCATCGGCGTGCAGAAACCGACGCGGCGCGGCTCGGGCGACAGGATCGGAGCGGCGCCGACGTGGAGACAGACGACGTTTCCGGAGTTCGCGTCGAAGACCGGAGCGCCGCTCGCCCCGCCCGCGGTGACGTGCGTGTAGTACATCCGGTCGTCGCGAATGCTCGCGTCGCGGGTTGGTTTCGCCACGCCATGACCGAACCCGAGAGCAAAGCCGTCCGCGCCTGTCCACTGGAGCACGGCCACTCCGTCCAACTGCTCTTTGGTTTGAGTCTGGCTCACGAGAGCTACCGGTTCCGCGTGAGGTGGAGGCGGGCCTGCCAGTGCGAGCACTGCCACGTCGAGATTGGCGATGCCGGAGTCGAACAGAACCTTCGAGAACTTCGCTTGCGCACCACCGACGCCGGGAAAAACGACGCTGGCGCTGGCAACGTTCGTCTCGTCGTTCTCGCCGCCGGAGTGAATCACGTGAGATGCCGTGATGAACACGATCTGGTTTGCCCACTCTGGCCGCAGCGTGTCGCCCTTCACCAGAAATCCGGTACCGAGATTCATCGCCTTCTGCGAACCGGACATCGGCGCGCGGTAGGTGCCGATCGCCAGCTTGTAGTCGGTTGCGATGCGGTACCACTTCTCGGTCGCCGTCACGACGCGATCGGTCTTCGCGATCTTCAACTTCATCCCCTCGCGCAATCGCAGTTGGGTGCCCTCGAGCCGAGTCACGGCCTGCTGCGTCTCCTGCCTCTGAAGTTCGAGTGCCTCGGTGGTCGCCTTCAGCGTCGCGTTCCGGAGCCGGAGCGACCGTGCAGCAAGCATGAGAACGATGAGCAAAACGGCCATGGCGGCGACCGCCATCCACGTACGGCGCGACAACTTCGCCAATGCCTCACGCCGTCCCGCCGCGGCGACTTCCGCTTCTTCCAGCGCCTTTCTGCGCTCTTCGAGTCGTGTGCGCTCGGCGTCGGTCCGCGCCTCCTCGGCCTCTTCGCTGGCCTGGAGAAATTCTCGCTGGAGCGGCGAGAGCTCCGGTGCGTTCGGCGGCCGCGCGTCGCGCCACTGTTTGGTGCGGGCGAGCTCCGAGCCGCGCAGGAGCAGGTCCGCGTTGCGGTCCCCATCCTCCCACCGCGATGCAAGCTCGCCGACGCGCGTATGCTCGCGGATCCATTCGACGTCGATCGACAATGCCGCTTTAAGAAGTGCCAGTCCGCTTCCGAATCCTGATCCCGGCATTGCCGGCTCGGGATAGAAGTGGATGTAGTTGAGGTCGCGGAGCGGCTCGTACGGTTCCGAATCGCCCAGCGGCCGCGCCAGAACAGGGATCACGCGCTTCTGTCGCCGGATCGCCTCCTCGACTTCCCACCTGCACACGGGCGACCCGGCCGATGCCGGCGATAACACGAAGACGACGACGTCGGACTCGAGGATGAGCTGTCCGAGCCGCCGCTTCCAGTTCTCCGCGCCGTGAATCCCTTTGCGATCGATCGTGACGCTGAAATCGAACGCCGTCATCGCCGCGACGAGTTGGTCCGTGAACGCGAGATCGGCGCGTGCGTAGGAGACGAAGACCTTGAGTCGAACCTTTCCGGACGCCGCGAGAAATTCAGGAAGTACATCATTCCCCATGTGCGTCACCAGTATCTCACCACCGCAAGCGCGGCGCCCGATGCTCCGGCCCTCCGCCTTTCCGTTGCGGGCAGCACGCTCCTACGGCAGCCCGCGCGTTCTCCTCCGCACGCTCGGCGCTTTCCGGATCGCCGCTCCCGGCTCCACCGTTTCGAGCAGCGCTTTCGGTTTCGCCACTCCGGCGATGTGCTCGACCACGTGATTCGCCGAGCGCACTGCACCTTCCTGCCAGCCGGAGAGGTACGACACCTGATCGCCCGCGACCCAGAAGCGTCCTTCCGCGCGCAGCAGCGGCTCGGGGATCTCGTTGTCGCAGCCCCAGTCGTCCGCCCAGCCGCCGAGTTGATACGGCACGTTCTGCCAGGCGATGGAGAGCCCCAGCTCGATCGGCACGTGTTTGTCGAAATCGGGATGCAGCTTCTTCGCGCCGTTCATGGCGTGGCGCAGGCGCTGGTCGGGCGTCATCGTCCCGAAGTGGCGCGCGTTGAGGTCGTAGTTGTACGCGCCCGTGAGGATGCCCTTCTGTTTGAAGTACGCCCACGACGGGTACCACATCTGCGTGATCGGATCGGTCGTGTACGAGATGCCGCCGTACATCTGGTCCTTCGTTTCCCAGAAGCGGCTGTTCGTCTGCCATCCCACTTTGCACGTGTCGGCGAAGTTCACCGTCTCGATGGCGGCGACGTATGCCGGTGAGAAGTTGTTCTCGATGCGCGAGAGGATCGGCAGCGGGATGGTCGAGATGCAGTAGTCGGCGACGATGTGATCCTCCGCGTCCGTGCTGCTGCCGGCCGCGCGATGTCCGACGCGCACCTTCGCCTTCCCCCCCTCGGTCACGTTGGCCACGCTCGTCACTTCGCGGCCGGTGGTGATGAAGTTCGCGATCGGCGTCTTGAGGAAGCCTTCGCGCCAGATCTTGTCCATGCCGCCGACGGGCTGGAAGAGCGTCGGCTGCCACTCGTACTCCTCGGCCTGATAGAAGCGGTCGTTCCAGAAGCCCGAGCTCACGAGATCGCCGAGGGTGAGCGGCGCGACGACGTCACCGCAGTGATCGACGCCGGGCTCGCGCCCCGGCCTGTAGCCCGAGCGCGACGAGCCGGTGTAGTCGTAGTCGTTGCCCGACTCGACGTCGCCGAACGCGCTGAGGAGATTGAGGAACTGGATGCGGTCGACGCCTTTGTCTTCCAGCTCCTTGTCGAGCGCGTTCTTCAGCACCGCCTTCGCGAGCAGCTCGGAGATGTAGCCGCGCGTGTCGTTGGCGATACGGCGGTTGATCTGCGCCTTGTTCTTCCACGACCCGTCGCGCTGAAAGAAATTCGCGCGCGACATCATCGTGTAGACCTCGAGCGGGATGTTGAAGAGCGTGCAGTATTGCAGGATCGCGGTGTGGTGATAGGGGAGACGACCCGGCCCCGCGTTGAGGTAAAAGTCCTCCCCCTCGTCGAACTTGCAGATCTGCTTCGTGCCGGTGTTTTCTTCGATCGTGGCGTTCCGCCGCACGGTGTAGCTGCGCCCGCCCGGACGATCCTTCGCTTCCAGGATGTTCACTGTGTACCCCGCGTTGTGGAGCCGGTAGGCGGCGGTCAGCCCGGCGATGCCCGCGCCGAGGATCACGACGCGCTTGCCGTGCCCGAGATCCGGCGCCAGTTGCGCTTCGACATACGCGGCAGGGACGCGAACCATCCCCATCGCCACCATGGTCTCGTACACCGCCGCTGCACCTCCGGCGCGGCCGACGGCCTCCAGAAACGTACGACGCGTCCACTTCGGGGAGTCACTCATGGGACCTCCGCTCTCGTTTTGCCGTGATGGGATGCGGAAAGGGTAACGCAACCCGCACCCTCGCGTCGGCAGCTTTGTTGCAAAAAGCCCTTTGTGCTATGTTACGTGCCGTGACGCGACCTTCCGCTTCTCCTCACTCCCTTCACGAGCGAGCCCTCGCCGACATCCGCTACATCCGCTCGGCCGTGGAGAACGCCAGCGAGTTCACCGCCGTCTCCGGACGCGGCGGTGTGGCGATGGGAGTCACCGGTCTGTTCGCCGCCGCCGTCGCGGCGACGCAGACCGGCTCCCCCGTGCGCTGGCTCGCCGTCTGGATGGCCGCGGCGGTCGTCGCCACCGGCATCGGCGTGCTCTCCATGGCATGGAAGAGCAGGCGCGCCGGTGGTTCGCTCGTCTCCGCGCCCGCGCGCAGATTCGCGCTGGCGTTTCTGCCCGCCATCGCCGCCGCCGCCGCGCTGACGCTCGTCCTCGTCAGCCGCGCCGAGTTCGACCTGCTGCCGGGGATCTGGCTGCTGCTCTACGGCGTCGCCATTTCCGCGGGAGGCGCGCTCTCCGTCCGCGTCGTGCCGTTCATGGGACTGGTGCTGCTGCTGACCGGCGCCGCCGCGCTGGTGGTGCCGTTCGCCGCGGCGAACCTGCTGCTCGGTCTCGGTTTCGGGGTCGTCCAGATCGGCGGCGGACTGGTGATCATCCGGAGGTACGGTGGCTAGGGCGCTCAGGAAGACCCCGCCGGCACTCGACGCACCCATCGGCGGCGCAACGCAGCTCGAGCCGCTGATCCACGAACGGCTCCGCCTCGGCATCGTCTCCGCGCTCGCGGTGAACGCGTCGCTGACGTTCACCGATCTCCGCGCGATGCTCGGCACCACCGACGGAAATCTCAGCGTGCACGCGCGCAAGCTCGAAGAGGCGGGCTACGTCGAGTGCACGAAATCGTTCGAAGGACGCGTGCCGAAAACCGCCTACAACCTCACCAGCGCCGGCCGCGAGGCGCTGGGCCGCTATCTCGACCGCATGGAGGCGCTGATCCACACGATGCGTGGGTGAGCGTCCCCTTTTTTTACAGGGAGACTTTACGATGCAAGGTACTTTTCACGTCGCCATCATCATGGACGGCAACGGGCGCTGGGCCACCGAGCGCGGGCTGCCGCGGTCCGCGGGCCATCGCGCCGGGGCCGATGCCGTGCGCCGGGTCGTCGAAGCCGCGCCCTCCGCCGGCGTCGACCTCCTCACGCTCTACGCCTTCTCCGCCGACAACTGGAGCCGGCCGCAGCACGAAGTCGACGCGCTGATGACGCTCCTCCAGCGCTTCCTCGCCACCGAGACCGCGCGGTGCGTCGCGTCCGGCGTCCGGCTGAATGTGATCGGCCGCCGCGACCGCCTTTCGCCGGATCTCGTGCGTCTCATCGAATCGTCGGAAGCCGCGACCGCCGATGGCGGGAAGCTCCGGCTGCGCATCGCCATCGACTATTCGTCGCGCGATGCGATCGCGCGCGCGAGCTGCGACAAATGCTCGGCGCATTCGTTCCGCCAGCGCCTGTCGCTGGCCATCCACGCCGACTCGATCCTCGAAGACGTGGACCTGCTCATCCGCACCGGCCGCGAAAAACGGCTCAGCGATTTTCTGCTCTTCGAGGCGGCGTACGCGGAACTGCATTTCAGCGATCGCCTCTGGCCCGACTTCGACGCCTCCGATCTCGCCAGCGCGGTCAGTGACTACCGCATGCGCGAGCGGCGCTTCGGCGCGGTGGGGGTGGCCTCGTGAGCGCGCGTGGGATGGCGGTCAAGCGCGCCGAGAAGTACGGCTTCTGTTCCGGCGTGCGCATCGCCGACCTGAAGGTCAAGCGCTTCGCTGCCAGCGGCGGCCGCGGCGCCGTCCTCGGGCAACTCGTGCACAACGAGCGCGTCGTCGAAGAGATGGAAAGACTCGGCGTGCGCACCGTCGGCGAGATCGCGGCGGTGGAGGAGACCATCGTCTTCTCCGCGCACGGCGTTCCACCCTCCTTTCACGAGCGCGCAACGTCGGCCGGCCTGAAGATCCTCGACACCACCTGCAAGTTCGTCTACGACCTCCATCGCGAATCGCAGGATGCGCTGGCCGCGGGATACCACCTCGTCTTCATCGGCGACCCGAAGCACCGCGAGGTGATCGGCTACACACACGATCTCGATTCCGCGGCGTACCACATCGTGTTGACGATCGAAGACGCCGCGGCCGTCGACTGGTCGCGGTACGCGAAGATCAAAGTCTTCTACCAGACGACGCTCAACGCCGAGGAGTTCGAGGACGTCGTGCGGAGCATCGAACGCCGTGCCGCACAGGTCGAGCGCGCGGACACGATCTGCTACGCCACCAAACAGAACCAGGACGCCGCACGCCGGCTCGCGCACGATCCGGAAGTCGACCTGATCGTCGTCATCGGCGGCACGAAGAGCGCGAACACGAAACACCTCTGGGAGATCTGCCGCGAATCGAAGCCGTCGTACCTCGTGCAGGGCGCGGACGATCTCGACCCCGCGTGGTTCCGCAACGCAAAGATCGCCGGCGTGACGGCCGGCGCCTCGACGCCCGATTACGTGATCGAGGAGGTCGAGGCGCGCATTGCCGCACTGACATCGGGCTAGAATCACGCGCATCCATGCTCCGCGTCGCCGCCGTTCTCCTCCTGCTCCACGCTTCCGCGGGCGCGGCCACTTCTGCCGAAGATCAGCTATGGCTTTCGCCGGTGAATACCGGCGATTGCGTCGCCTCGCGGATCCACGCTGAACGATCGCCGCTGCTCGACGCCGCGGACCGGCGCGAATGTGCTCGCGAGCACCCCGACAGCGCGAAGGCGAAGGCATGCTTCGCGCGCGTCCGGATCGTCATGGGGCGCGAGGTCAACTTCTTCACCGACCGGTGCAGCGTGGCCGACTACTACATCGGCGTCAACGGGAAGGAGTACCGGCTGCGGCGAACGACCAGGGTGCCCGGAAAACCGACGGACTTCATCGGCTCGTTCGCCGGCGAAGGCATCACCGTCGACATCACGCAGCCTCGGCTCATCTCCAAAGAATACGAAGAAGGCATGCCGAAGAAGGAACAGAACGTCCTCGACGCGTACTACGACGTGCGCGTCACCGTGAAAAAGGGGTCGCTGCGACAAACCTTCAAAGCCACCCTGTGGTACGGCAAGTAAGTCGAACGGAGGCCATCCAGCCATGAAACGGTTTCTCGTCGCGCTCGCGCTCGTCGCGGCCGCGCTGCCGAACGTCGCGCAGCAGCCGGACGTGCGCACGCACTCGCTCCCCAACGGACTGCGCGTCCTCACCCTCGAAGACCGCTCGATCCCGATGATCAGCCTCTTCGTGTTCTATCGCGTCGGCTCGCGCAACGAGCGGCCGGGCATCACCGGCGTCTCGCATCTCTTCGAGCACATGATGTTCAACGGCTCGGGGAAATTCAAACCGAAGGAATTCGACCTTCACCTCGAGATGGCCGGAAGCGGCGGCAACGGCTACACCACCACCGACTTCACCGCCTACCTCGAGACGTTCCCGAAGTCGGCCATCGACACGGTGCTCGACCTCGAATCGGATCGCATGAAGAGCCTCCTCATCACGCCGGAGAACCTCGAGCAGGAGCGCGGCATCGTGAAAGAGGAGCGGCGCGTCCGCACCGACAACATCCCGCGCGGACGGATGTACGAAGAGCTGATGGCCGCCTCGTTCGTCGCGCATCCGTACGGCTGGCCGGTGGTCGGCTGGATGAAGGATCTCGACGCGATCAAGCTCGACGAGGCCACGCGCTACTTCAACGACTACTACGGCCCGAACAACGCCACGCTGGTCGTCGTCGGCGACTTCGTGACCGCCGATCTGTTGAAACGCGTGGAGCGCTTCTTCGGCGGCATTGCGGCGCGCGGCAACATCCTGCCGGTGGTCGACAACGAACCGGAGCAGCAGGGGGAGCGGCGCGTCACACTGGAGAAAGAAGCAGCGCTTCCGGCGGTGATGCTCGGCTTCAAGGCGCCGCCGGTGCGACACGCCGATGCTCCGGCCATCGAGATGCTCGAGGCCATTCTCGAGCGCGGCGAATCGTCGCGCCTCTACCGCAAGCTCGTCTACGGCGGCCTCGCCACCGAAACCAGCGCCTCGTTCCTCGGCTTCGACCATCCGAGCTCGTTCCTCCTCTTCGCCCAGGCGCAGGAAGGGAAGAGCGCCGCGCAATGTGAGAAGGCCATCGACGAGGTGCTCGCGGACATCCGCCAGAACGGCGTCACCGACACCGAGCTCCAGAAAGCGCGGAACCAACTGCGGGCGCGACTCGCGGGCGACCTGCAGACGATGGAGGGGAAGGCGAATCTCATCGGCACGGCGGACATCCGCTATGGCAGCCCGACCGCACTGTTTGCGCGCGCCGATCAATACGACAAAGTGACGCGCGACGACATCCGCCGCGTCGCGCAGTCGCTCTTCGTCCCACGCGCGCGGACGGTGGTCACGCTCGTCATCCCCGAGAAAGCCGCCGCCGCGGCTGGAGGTGCTCGATGAAAACGACATTGGTCGCGGCCATGGCCGCGCTGCTGATGGCGACGACGGCCGGCGCACAGACGATCGACTTCAAGGCACCGGCCGGCGGCATCGACCTGCCGGCGTACTCGCGCACGGTGCTGCCGAACGGGCTGGTCGTGCTCGTGATGGAGCGGCCCGGCGACGCGCTGGTCCACGCGCGTCTCACGATCCGCAGCGGGTCCGCCGCCGATCCCGCGGGGAAGGAAGGTCTCGCTGCGCTGACGGCCGCTCTTCTCACCACCGGCACGCCGACGCGCACCGCCGAGCAGCTCGCGGCCGAGATCGATTTCGCGGGTGGCGTGCTCCAGGCGGACGCCGGACGCGACGCCACCGAGATCACGTCCGAGTTCCTCGCGCGCGACGTGAAAAAGCAGCTCGAGCTGCTGGCCGACGTCACGTTGCGCCCGGTGTTCGCCGCGGCGGAAGTCGAGCGCGTGCGCGCGCAGCGCGTCGCCGAGATCGCGGCCACGCGCGAGAACCCGGAGAGCTACGCCACGTCGCAGTTCGAGGCGGCGCTCTACGCCGGCACGCGCTACGCGCACACGCCGTACGGCACCGGGCGCGGCGTCGGCTCGATCGGCCGCGACGACGTCGTGGCCTTTCATCGCGCGCGCTACGCGCCGAACGAAGCGATCCTCGCCATCGCCGGAGGCGTCAAGACCGCGGCCGCGCTGGAGCTCGTCCGCACCGCGTTCGGCGGCTGGGAGCGCCGCAGCGTCGCGAAGGTCGAAATCGGCACGCCGAAAAAGCTCGAAGGGAGGAGCGTCCTCGTCGTCGATGCGCCGGGGATGAATCAGACGCAGGTGCGCATCGGCTCGACCGGCATCCGCCGCAGCGAACCCGATTTCGTGGCCATCGAAGTCGCGAACGCGATCCTCAGCGCCGGCTTCTCGTCGCGGCTGACCGAGGAAGTTCGCGTCAACCGCTCGTTGACGTACAGCATCCGCAGCCGTTTCGAGCCGTGGGCCAGCGTCGGCCCGCACTCGATCGTCACCTTCACGCGCAACGCCACGACGCGCGACATCATCGACGCCACGTTCGCGGAGCTGAAGAAGTTCCGCGACGGTCCGATCCGCGAGAGCGAGCTGACGCGCGCGAAGAACATCGTCCTGTCGCGCAACCTCCTCGCCCTCGAGACCGCGGAAGGTCTGGCGCGGATGATCTCCACGATCGAGTTTCACGGCCTCCCACGCGATTCGGTCGACAACCTCGTGAAGAACGTGCAGGCCGTGACGACGGAATCGATCGCCGGCATCATCCGCAAACACTTCGACAGCGACGACGCCATCGTCCTCGTCTACACGACGGCGTCCGATACCGAGAAGCAGCTCGAAGGTCTCGGCACGCTGCGGAAGGTGCAGGCCGTGGAATGATCGTGAGGCGGTGCTTGCCGAGGTACGACGGCTGGCCCGGGCCGGCGCGCACTACGTCCGGCGACGCCG
>Ga0196958_10000831_pt1 | contig 10095 bp, 10 predicted proteins | sample S1v_10metaG_FD_148654 | JGI IMG/M metagenome (GOLD analysis project Ga0196958, IMG submission 148654) | Soil microbial communities from Anza Borrego desert, Southern California, United States - S1+v_10 | ecosystem: Environmental > Terrestrial > Soil > Desert | place: USA: California | collected...
CCGCTCACGGTGATCACGTAGTCGGTTTCGCGCGCTACGAAGAGAAGATGCGTGGTCCGATCAAGGTGTCACAGAAGCAGGCGGCCGGGATCGGCACGTTCCTCGCGCCGAAGACCCGGTTCATGGTCGGTTACCGGAACCTCCTGTACCGGGTGCTGGGGTCGAAGCCGATGACGGGGGTGTTCACGTGGCTGACTTCGCGCGCGGCCAACGCGGCGACACTGGAAAACTATGCCGCTCCGGTCGCCGCGCGGGGCTAGTTTCGATGGGTGATGGACCAGAAGGAGTTCCGGAAGGCCTGCTACGAAGCAGCTCGGCGAACGCGGGGCCAGGTCACCCGGTTCGTGCCCTGCGAGGTGGCCCGGAACTTCGAAACCGGCGAGATCGCTTATGACCATCGAACCGTCGCGGTGTTGTGGACGCAGTCATGGCTCGACGGCGGCAGGCGGGAGATCCTCGGCATCGCTGAGGCGCCCCGTGTCTTACGGACCCATCACCTTCGTCGACGAGCCGGGGTTGCTGGCCGTTCTGCGAGAGCTTCTTCCTGAATTCCGGCTGTACACCCGGGCCGAACTCGACGCCCAGTACTGGCGGCCCGACTGTCTCGGCAAGGTCCCTCTTCAGTACTCGGGACTGAAAAACTAGTTAGCAAAGCGTAGTATCAGCCGGGTGTTCACGACCAGGCCGGAACTGGCCGGCACCCACGGCATGGTGGCATCGACGCACTGGCTGGCTTCGGCCACCGGCATGGCGGTGCTGGAAAACGGCGGCAACGCCTTCGACGCGGCGGTGGCGGCCGGGTTCGTCCTGCAGGTCGCCGAGCCGCATCTGTGCGGCCCGGCGGGGCAGGTCCCCGGCATCTTCGTCACCGCAGCCGATCGAACGCCGCGCGTCCTCGCGGGTCAGGGAGTGTCGCCCGCGGCGGCGACACCCGAGTACTTCGCGGATCTCGGGCTCGACCTGATCCCCGGCAGCGGTCTGCTCCCCGCGACCGTGCCGGGGGCGTGGGACGGCTGGCTATTGCTCCTGCGGGATCACGGCACGAAGTCGTTGCGCGAGGTCCTCGGTTACGCGATCTCCTATGCGCGTAACGGGGTCCCGCTGGTCAGCAGGGTCGGTGACACGATCCGCGCGGTCCAGGACCTCTTCACCGAGCACTGGCCGACGTCGGCGGCGCTCTGGCTGCCGGACGGCAAACCCGCCGAGGGGCTGCACCGCAATCCGGCGCTCGCGGACACCTGGGAGCGGCTGATCGCCGAGGCCGAGTCGGTCAGTGGGCGGGAAGCGCAGATCGACGCCGGCCGTCGGACGTGGTCGCGGGGTTTCGTCGCCGAGGCCATCGATTCGTTCAGCCGCAAGGCGTTCCGCGACGACTCCGGCCGCGACCACGCCGGTCTGCTCACCGGCGAGGACATCGCGGGCTGGGAAGCGACGTACGAGGACGCGTTGCAGGTCGACTTCGGTGACTGGGGCCTGGTGAAGATGGGCGCCTGGACGCAAGGTCCGGCGCTGCTGCAGCAGGCACGGCTGCTGGACGGCCTGCGCGACGAACTATCCTATGTGGACGGAATTCCGACGGAACGCACCGTGCACTTGGCCGTCGAGGCGACGAAGCTGGCGTTCGCCGACCGCGAGGCTTGGTACGGGGACTCTCCCGACGTGCCGATCGAGTTGCTGATCTCCCGCGAATACGCGGAAACCCGCCGGGCGTTGATCACCGAGGAAGCGTCCGCCGAACTCCGGCCCGGAGGCCCCTCGCCGCGGCTGCCCGCGATTCTCGAGAAGCTGCGCGGACTCGAATCCGGCTCCGGTGCGACGGGGGAGCCGACGGTCGGGCCGCTGGGCGAGACCCGAGGCGACACCGTGCACATCGACGTCGTCGACGCGGCCGGGAACATGATCTCGGTTACGCCGTCGGGCGGCTGGCTGCAATCGAGCCCGACGATCCCGGAGCTCGGTTTCTGCCTCGACTCTCGCGGGCAGATGTTCTGGCTGGAACAAGGCCTGCCGAACTCGCTGGCCCCCCGAAAGCGGCCGCGCATCACGCTTTCGCCGTCGATGGGCCTGCGCGATGGCGAGCCGGTGCTGGCTTTCGGGACCCCCGGTGGTGATCAGCAGGACCAGTGGCAGCTGTGTTTCTGGCTGGCGCACACGCTCGGCGGGCTGAACCTGCAGGAGTCGATCGACTCGCCCGCGTGGCATACGACCGCGTTCCCGAGTTCGTTTCATCCGCGCTCGTGGACGCCGCGGGAGCTCGTGGTCGAGTCCCGGCTCGGTCAGTCCACAATGGACGCTCTGGCCGCGCGCGGGCACTCCGTCGTCGATGCCGGCCCTTGGGCGCTCGGGCGGCTTTCGGCCGTTTCGCGTTCCGGCGGTCTCTTGCGTGCCGCCGCGAACGCACGCGGAATGCAAGGCTACGCCGCCGGCCGCTGAGGCCCTCACTGCATATCGAGAGGTGAGCGAACTGCGGCGTGGCTTCATGGCCGATCGACGAGACCGCCCTGAGAGTGTCCACAAGGGACGCTCTCAGTTCCGCGGATCCGGCAGCCGCCGCGCCACCGTGATCACGCCGACCGTCAGCACCGCCTGGATCCCGATGACCAGCACGAACGCGCCTTTCATCCCGAGTGGGCCCGCCCCCGCGGTGGCGAACAACGTCCCCAGCGTCGCCACTCCCAGTGCCATCGCGGCCTGCTGCGAGGTCGTCAGCATCCCGCTGCCGACCCCGGCGATCTCCGGCGGCACCTTCGACAACACGATCCGGAACACCGTCGTCATCGCGAGCCCCTGACCGAGACCGCACAGCAGCATCCCCGGGACGAAATCGAGCACCCCCAGCTCCGGCCACCCGAGCAGCACGGTGCCGATCAGCACCAGCAGCCCGAGCAACTGCACCGAAAGCCCGACGGTCACCACCCGCTGCCCGAACCGCGTCACCAGGCGGCTGCTGACCAGGCACATCGCGAAGAACGCGAGGGAAAGCGGCGCCGTCGCCAGGCCGGAACTCAGCGGACCGAGGTGCAGACCGTCCTGCAGCGTCACCGCGAACACGAACATGAACGCGCTGAACCCGATGAAGAACGGCACCCCGACCAGCAACCCTTGGCGCACACTCGGCATCCGCATCACCGACGGCGGCAGCAGCGGAACACCCCGTGCGCGTTCCATCCGCCGTTCGACGTGGACGAACGCGGCCGCGGCGAACGGGAACACCACGAGCGACGTGACCGTCCACAGTGGCCAGCCCAGCACGGGCCCTTCCGCCAGCGGGAGCAGCAAGGACACCAGCGCGATCGCCAGGAAGACCGTGCCGGGAAGGTCGATGCCGAGCGGATTCCGCGAGCGGCTTTCCGGGACCAGCCGCCGCGCGACCACCAGGCCGGCGATCCCGACGGGCACGTTGACCAGGAAGATCGGCCGCCAGCCCGTGCCCCACAGATCGGCGGCCACCAGCACCCCGCCGAGGAACTGGCCGAGCACCATCGAAAGCCCCGCTGTCGCGCCGTAGAGACCGAGCGCCTTGGACCGGCGCTCGCCGGCCGTCGTCGCCTGGATGATCGACAGCACCTGCGGCAGCATCAGCGCGGCCGCCGCACCCTGCGTGGCCCGCGCCAGCACGAGCGTCAAGGCCGTCGGCGCGATCCCGCAGAGCAGAGAGGTGACGGTGAACGCGGCCAGCCCGATCAGGAACAGCTTGCGGCGGCCGAAGGCGTCACCGAGCCTGCCGCCGACGACGAGCAAGACCGCGTAGGCGATCCCGTAGGCCGCGACCACCAGCTCCAAGGTGGCCGACGAGGTGCGGAGATCCGAACCGATCGCGGGCAGGGCGATGTTGACGATGAAGAAGTCGACGAGGGGAAGTGCCGCCCCCAGCAGCACGGTGACCAGACCCGCCGAAGTCAGGGCCGGTCCGGCGGCGACGCGGGCAGGCGGCACCGGAACGCGCGTGGAAGTCATGGACACCACGATCAGCCGATCACGAACCTGGTACCAGGAGTGTGGTTATCCTGGTACCACCACTACCTGGTAACCGGCTCCGAGCTTTGCGAACCTGATGAGGTGACCATGACCGCCGATGCGCGCCTGGCCGAGGTGCGGCGGCACGAACTGGCCGCCTTCCTGCGCAGCCGTCGCGAGCGCATCACCCCGGACCAGGTCGGCCTGCCGATCGCCGGCAGGCGCCGCACCCCGGGGCTGCGCCGCGAGGAGGTCGCGCAGCTGGCCGGGGTCGGCGTCACCTGGTACACGTGGCTCGAACAAGGACGCGACATCAACGCCTCCGATCAGGTGCTGGACGCGATCTCCCGCACGCTGCGGCTCGACCCGTACGAGCACAAGCACCTGTTCACCCTCGCCGGCGCGCCCGAGCCGCCGCTGGAAAAGGACTGCAAGCTCCTCAGCCGGAACATCCACCGGATGATGGACAAACTGGAGCCGTTCCCGGTCTGCGTGCGCAACGCGCGGTGCGACATCCTCGCCTACAACCGGACCTACGACTGGCTGATGGGCGGCATCGACGCGATCCCGTTCGAGGACCGCAACACCCTCGTCCAATGCCTGACCAACCCCGACTGGCGCCGCAGGCTTCCGGATTGGGAGCTCAACCTGCCCCGCGTGGTCGCCGGGTTCCGCGCGGCGATGGCCGGACATCTCGCCGAACCGGCATGGAAGAACCTGGTCAAGCGGCTGCGGCAGGAATCGGAGGTGTTCGAGCGGATGTGGAAGGAACACGACGTCTCCACCGAGCGGATCGTCCTCAAGCGGTACCTGCATCCGGACGTCGGCCTGTTGCGGTTCGAGTTCTCGTATCTGTACCTCGGGCGGCGTTCCGAGATCTCGCTGGCGACGCTCACCCCGGCCGACGAGGAAACCGCGGCGAAACTGCCCAGCTCCTTCTGAAGAGGGAGGCGGACCAGGCTCGCGAGGGAGTCTTTCCCCGGCGGGAACGCCGACGCTGAGAGCATGACCGCAGCCGTCTCCGCCGCCAAGATCTCCAGTTCTCGGTTGATCGTCTGTTACGCCGCGATCCTGGGCACCCTGCCGTACTTGACCCTCAAGGCGTCCTGGGTCACCGGCGGCAGCCTCGGCCTTCGCGATCCGTCCTTTGTGGACTCCGAGCTGATGCTCTTCGCGAACCTGCTCACCGCCGGGATGGACGTCGTCGCGGTGCTCCTCGCGCTGGCGTTCACCTACTCCTGGGGGCGCCGGATCCCCGCGCCGCTCGTGCTCTTCCCGATCTGGATCGGCACCGGGCTGCTCGCCCCGATCGTGCTGAACCTCCCGGTGATCGTCGCCGACCTGACGAAACCGCAACCGGCCGACCTGCCGCTGGAGAACTGGGTCTGGGCCGTGGTCTACGGCGGGTTCGCCTGGCAGGGCATCCTGCTGCTGACCGCGTTCGTGCTCTACGCGCGCGACCGCTGGTGGTTCGTCGTCACCGGCACCGTGCGGCCGGGCACGATCGGCGTGGCGGGCAGGCTCGGCAGCACCGCCGCACTCGTTTCCGCGATCGGCCACTCGATCTGGGCGTTCGGCTCCGGCGGCATGTCGGCTCGCGGCCAGGACGTGGTGATCGCGGTGCTCGGCGTCCTCGCCGTGATCGCGCTGGCGACCGTGGCACGAGGACGGTTCTGGCCGCGGCTGGTGCTGGTGTGGACCGGCGCCGGGGCGATGGCGGGCTCGGGAGCGTGGGGGCTGTTCAGCGCGTTCACCATGGGATCCGCCGGTCGCGTGCCGGTGCTGGCCGTGCAGGTGCTCGGCGGGGTGCTGCTGATGACGTCGGTCCTGCGGCGGTTACCGCACGCGGCGTAGCCGAGAAGCCGCTTTCCAACGGACGCGATCCCGTCCCACCACGGGTAGCTTGCGTCCTGTGCTGCTGAAAGACCGGTATCCGTGGAGCCGCTGGGCGGGCCGCGTGCTGCGTATGGTGCTGCCGCTGGGCTTCGTCCTCGGTGCCACGAGCAGTGCTTCGCGCTGGCAACCGGGCCTGCCGCCGCTGACCACGTCCGGCGTGTCGTGGCTGGTCGCCACCGCGGTGCCGCTGCTGATCGTGCACCGCTTCCCGATGGCGGTCTTCCTGCTCACCTCCGCCCTGACGCTCGGCTATCACACATCGGACAACCCCGGCGGGCCGGTGATCGTGCTGCCGACGATCGCGTTGTTCGTGCTGACGAAGATCCGCGGGCCGATCGTCGCCGGGATCACCGGCGGGTCGCTGCTCCTGGCCACCGGGGTCGCGTTGTTCGTCCGGCACGGGTTCGACGGCTTCGATCTGCGGACCGGGCTGGGCCTGGTCTGGGTGATCGCGGTCGTCGGGATCGGGACGGCGGTGCGCAACGGGGTGGCCGCCGCGCGGGCCCGCCGTGAGCAGGCCGACGAGCACCGGCACCGGATGGCCGAACAGGAGCGGCTCACCATCGCCCGCGAGGTGCACGACGTCGTCGCCCACAGCCTCGCGATGATCAACGTTCAGGCGGGGGTCGCCGCGCACGTCGCCGACAGGCGCCCTGAGCAGGCGAAAGAGGCGTTGCTGAACATCAAGGAGGCGAGCGCTTCGGCGCTGAAGGACCTTCGGGCGACACTGGCCGTGCTGCGGTCGGGCGAGGACAAGGCCCCCGCGCCGAGTCTTTCCCAGGCCGAAGAGCTTTTCGAGCACGCGCGGGCCGCCGGGCTCGAGGTCCGTGTCGACGGCGAACCGGGTGAGCTGCCCGCACCCGTCGACGGCGCCGCGTACCGGATCCTCCAGGAATCGCTGACCAACGTGGTCCGCCACGCGAACCAGGCCCGCGGTGTCGACGTCGGATTCGAGCGGCGAAGCGGTGCGCTGACGTTGCTCGTCCGCGACGATGGCCGTGGCGCCGTCGAACCCGCACCCGGCCACGGGCTGCGCGGGATGTCCGAACGGGCGGCCGCGCTGGGCGGCGCGCTCACGACGTCCGTGGTGGACGGCGGATTCCAAGTGCGCGTGGACTTACCCATACCAGGAGAGAATCGCGGCATCCAGGAGGACTGATGAGAACAGTGGGGGAGCGATGACGATCCGGGTGGTCCTCGCCGACGACCAGGTGCTGGTGCGCGCCGGTTTCCGGGTGTTGCTGGAGACCGAAGACGGGTTCGAGGTCTGTGCCGAGGCGGGCGATGGTGAGCAGGCCGTCGCGGCCGCCGTCGGGCACCGGCCGGACATCGTCGTGATGGACGTCCGGATGCCCGGCGTCGACGGCCTCGAAGCGACACGGCGGATCACCGCGAATCCGGAGCTGGCCGGGGTGAAGGTCCTGGTCCTCACCACTTTCGACGTCGACGAGTACGTCTACGAGGCGTTGCGTGCCGGCGCGAGCGGGTTCCTGCTGAAGGACACCGATCCGGTGGAACTGCTGCGGGCGCTGAAGGTGGTCGCCGCGGGCGAGGCGTTGCTCGCGCCGACCGTGACCCGGCGGCTGATCGCGGAGTTCGTCGACCGCCGGAGAATCGCCGCATCGACGTGAGTGCCCTCCGCGAGATCACCGACCGCGAACGTGAGGTGCTCGGCCTGGTCGCCGGCGGCATGTCGAACGACGAGATCGCCGCGCAGCTGGTGATTTCGACGGCCACCGCGCGGACGCACGTCAGCCGCATCATGACCAAGATCGGCGCTCGCGACCGGGCGCAGCTGGTGGTGCTGGCCTATGAATCCGGCCTGGTCAGCCCCCGCCGAGGGTAAGGGGATTCCCCCAAAAAGCTGAGATTGCCGAAGTTCGTCTCCGATCACGGGTCGTGATCGAGTGCCCTGGATCGTTGACCCTCCGTTAAATCGCCACTGATTCGACCCCGTTGTGAGCAGAGCTGACCGGGTTGTGCATCTGCACGTGCATCGTCACGTTCGGTGGACCTTCGTCTCGACCAGGGGAAATGTCAGGCTCGTCGAAGTACCCGCCGATCCCGGTGCGCGTGCACTCGCCGATATGCCCGTACGGCTAATCCGGATTTCCCGGTGTTTTCACCACTGATTCACGAAAACTGGCGGCGTGTTCGGGCACGGATCGTGACTTTCTTGTTCGGCGAAGGCCGAAACAATTGTCACTTTCCGTCATGAAAAGTCCGCATAGGGACGCCCTGGACGAGTGCCGCGAGCATCAGGTTGCTTTCTCGCAATGCCGCTGAGCAGTACTCTTCGGAAGAACGGCCGCAGGGCACGTCACCTACAGGACGTGATTCTCACCCGGCCGGGCAGGGGCTTGATCGCTTTCACTTCTCACTGGGAGTCACTATTGACGACAAATACTCCTGATCCCCTTCTGGTGATCACCGCGGGCGTCGTCGTTCTCGCGTACATCGTTTTCGCAGCCATCCTCACCTGGCTCTTGCTCGCCGGAAAGGTCGCTCAGCCGGCGAAGGTCATCGGGGCGGTCGCGACTCTCGTGGCCGGGCTCCCGGCCATCCTGTACGCGTTCGCGGCGGTGATCGGCTGATGGGCGCGGACTTCCTGACGGCGGCCACCGAACGCCAGCGACAGCGGCTGCTCGAACTCGGCAGGCACGTGGACCACGGAGCGGGTGCCACCCTGCTCAACCAGGGTGAGCCGTCGCCGCCCGTGCTGTTTTTGCGCTCCGGTTTCGTGAAAGCGCTGCGTACGGCCCAGGGCGACACGGTGCCGATGGTCGTGGACCTGCTCGGCGCTGGTGACGTCCTCGGCGTCGAAGCCTGTTTGGCCGGTCGCTCGAGTCACCTCGCGTTCGTCGCCACGAAGCCGGTTCGCGTGCTGGAGATCCCGCAGGACGCCTTTCACGGCTTTCTCGGCGAAGACAGGCGGGCGATGGCGTGGATCGCCGCCGACTCGGCCCTCCGGCTGCGGCGGCGGGACATCGCGCTGGGTTTCGCGACGGCCAAGGTGCGGAGCAGGCTCACCGCGTTCTTGGCCCGGTTGCAGGCGCTTTACGGGATTCCGCGCGCGGAAGAGGTCGTCATCGACGTGGGGCTGAATCACGCGGACATCGCGTCCGCGATCGGCGCTTCCCCCGCCTCGGTGAACGCCGAAATAACGAAACTGAAGAAGGAGGGCTATCTGACCACGGGCTACAAGACGATCCACGTGAAGAAGCGTTTGCGAGAGGACGGCCCGCCGCTCTCCCCACCCCCCGCCCGGCCGAGGCGCATTCCGCAGATGCGGCTGGGCAGGCGGGTGGCGCTGGGATGACCCGACGAGGTCAGCCGCGTTTCAGCTGAAGCGCGAGCCGGATGACGAACACGACGGCCAGCACGGCGACCAGGGCGATCTCCCAGTCCATGGCGGCTCCTCCCCGTCCGGTGTCCGCTCCGATGCTCTGCCCATAGGGCGCGTCACCGGGGGAGGACGTTCACCGACACGGCCCAACTCACACCTTCGGACTAACGCCACGCCCTCACCCGAGAAGGAGCTACAGAGCACTGCCGACCGCGGCCCACACCCGATGCGGGTCGAGGTCCATCGGCCGCGAGTCCGGATCCGGCCGCAGCCGCCGCAGCAGCACCTGTTGCACCAGCGTCGTCGGCCGGACCGCCGCGGCCACCCGCCGCCAGAACAGGTGATCCTCCAGGCCCTCGAACAGCACCTCGGTGTTCCACCCGCCGAATTCGTCGATCAGCGATCGCCGCACCAGGTAGCCGCTACCCAGATACGGCAGCGTCCGCAGGCGCCGTTCCTCCGGCGGCAGCGCGCCGACCAGGCCGTCGACCGGGTCCGCGATCGGGCAGTGCACGACCTCCGCCCCTTCCGAAGCGGCCAGCAGGCGTTCCAACAGGAATCCCGAAGCACGCATCCCGCCGTCGAGCACCAGCAACCACGACGCCGTCGAACGCTCCAGCAGCGAGTTCCGGGTGAGTCCGCGGCCGAGCGGGGTGTCGTGCAGCAGGACGTCGTACGGGCGCGGACGCGGCCACGGGTGCACGCCGTCCTCGCCGACGAGCACCTTCCGCGGCACCACACTGCCGGTGAGCAGGTCGTTCGCGAGTTCGTCCGGGTCGACCTCACCGGTCCGGCGCACGATCAGCACGTCGACGTCGGCGGTGCCCGCCGGTGAAGCCGCCGCGGGCTCCCACCGTCGTGTGGCGACCCGTCGAGCCCCTGCCGCGCGCTGCGCG
>Ga0196958_10000833_pt1 | contig 10076 bp, 7 predicted proteins | sample S1v_10metaG_FD_148654 | JGI IMG/M metagenome (GOLD analysis project Ga0196958, IMG submission 148654) | Soil microbial communities from Anza Borrego desert, Southern California, United States - S1+v_10 | ecosystem: Environmental > Terrestrial > Soil > Desert | place: USA: California | collected...
CCCTCCGATGCGCCAGCCGTTAAGGTAACCCGCCTGGCTGCCAGTAACCCTATCAACCGTGAAAGTCACTTCGCTGGGGCTAACTGGGTAAACCGTGGCCGACCTACAGCGGGCTTCACCAAGGTCTACGAATCAGACGGTGTGACGCTGGCCGCCAACCAGCACATGGTCTCACCTGGCCAGATCGCCCGCTTCGACTACAACCTGACCCTGCCGATCGGCACCAACCCCGGCACCTACCGTGAGTGGTTTGAACCGATTATGGAAGGCGCCCCACGCTGGTGGATGCAGGGTGAATTCTTTACCGATGTGAAGGTTATTGATACGACATTCGAAGCCACTGTCCAGAACCGCTCATCATCCCTGACGATTAACCGGGGCAACCAGGCTACGGCATACATTGAGTACAAGAACACCGGCAACATTGAATGGTACGATGATTATGTTCCTGGCACCTCAGTCCGGCCTATCCGCCTGGCAGCCACATCGCCTATCAACCGTGAGAGTCAGTTCAATGCTCCGGGTTGGGTGAACAAGGGTCGTCCGACAACTGGATTCTTTAAAGTCTTTCAGTCCGACGGTGTGACGCTGGCCGCCAACCAGCACATGGTCTCACCTGGCCAGATAGCCCGCTTCGAATTCCCTCTGGCTGTCCCAGCCAATGCCACGCCTGGCACGTACCGTGAACGGTTTGAGCCTATTTTGGAGGGCGCACCGCAGTGGTGGATGAACGGCGAGACCTACATCGATGTCACTGTTCAGTAGGTAATAGTGGGCGCCTCCCTGACCGGCACAAGCCACCGTCATCCTGAACTTGATTCAGGACCCAGTCAAAGTGCTCTCCTTGCCCTCTCTCCTTACTTTTTGACCGCAAAAAGTAAGCAAAAACTCTCGGGTTAGCACCCTGACATGACTGCCCGCTGGCTGGCCTGTCCGCACAAAAAGAACGGCCTGTGGCCGCCCCCATTCTATATTCCATAGGAATAAATGGGGGACACTTTTTGTTGTATCCGGACAGCCTCATCCCTCAGTCAATCAGTCAGGGTGCCATAACCCGAACCCAAGTAGTACTAGGGTGTGCTTGTATGGCATAAAGAGTAAGCAAGAACCATTTTTACTGGGTTCCGGATCGCAGTCCGGAATGACGGGGCGCACCGCAGAGGACGTTAGTAAGGTTTGACCTCTATAGTGATAGTCTTTACGGAGTCTGGTTGGCTGATATAGAAATCGATGTACGGTTCGGCTACGCGTACGTCGCTGTTACGCTTGCCGTTCACTAGGTAATAGCTGGAGTTGTTGATGTTCATCTTAATGCGACCCTTGCCGGTGCGCTCCAGAACTATTTTGTTGGGCGTCCAGGACTTCACTTTGGCGTTATTGCTCAGCACTAACCCGCAACCCTTTTCATAGGCACAGCGGGGTGTCGCCTTGGTGTTCAGGTCCACTAGGGCGTCATTGGCTTGCAGGGTGCCGGTATTGAAGAGCGTCGCTTCGTATTCGCGGTAGAAGTGCGGCATACTGCCATCATTCGGTAGTTTGGTGCCGTCAGGCAATTTTGGCAGCGTGCCAAACATGCTGGTCTGGGTAAAGGTGTAGCTCTTGCTGTCTTTGATGGGCTGGACGATATCACGGCCCAGAATGTAGTTCTGGTAGCCGACGTTCAGTACAAACAGCTGGATGACACTGAGCGTCACCAAACAGTAGGCTGTCAGCTTAAAGAACGATTTGCGTGGTGCCCGGCTGGCGACAATACCAATAAAGATCAGCAGCGCCATGTTAAAGAATACGAACCAGCGCGACGAAACGCGCATTTCACCAAAGACCGGCACGTGCTTCAGGACATTGTAGGGTGTGAGGCTGTGCAATGCGCCAAAGCCCAAAGACAAGCAGACCAGTGCGGCCGCCAGCACTATCAGCGGTATGCGGAACTGCTGTACGAATGCTTTGAGTGCAGTACGTTTGTAAGCCAGGAATAAGACGCTGAGCAGTGCAGCTGCTAGGGCTCCCATGCCGATGGTGGCCGAGACTTCACCAAAGCCATATGGGGCCGGGAAGGCCTGGAAGGGAATGCTCTGGTTGTGGGCCAACGAGAACGGCCAGACCAAGCCCATAACTGACACTAAGGGGTCGGCGGCGGGGTCGGGGACCACGCGCGGGAACTGTTTGACGTTCTGGACGACCATGATGACGCGGTGGCCTGCAATCAGTATGAACAGGCCGGCAGCAGCTGCCATAGCCAGCAGGAAGGCCTTGAGCGGGCGCTTGCGGACGAACAGCAGGATGAAGCGGATGCCGATAATGACACTTATGATCAGCGTGATGTGAAAGAAGGGGTTATGTACGGCCGAGAGCGCCATAACTGCCAACGCACCACCGAGTACCAGACCGGACTTCCAATCTTTAACAGTCAGCGCCAGGTAGACATAGAGCGGGGTGAGCATGTACCACACAAAGGTAAAGTGCGGCGGGAGGTGGGCTACAAAAAATGAGCAGAAAATCCACGCCAGGCTGAGCAGGATGGCCATCCGGTACTCGACCTTAAAGTACTTGCGTAACAACAGCTGCATGGAGGCATAGCCGGCAACGGTGTAGAAAGCGATGGCCAGCTTCAGGCCGATAGAGGCTCCAAAGAACAATACAAAGATGGTTTGGATAGAGAACACGCCCATCTGCGGATTGGCATAGAGGGGTATACCACCAGAAATCCATGGGTTCCACCACGGGAACTGGTGGTATTCCAGGATTGACTGGCGAATGGCTTCATAGGCCTGCGCAAAGAAGCTGAAGTCGCCCCACTCAATGCGTGAACCACTGGTGAAGTATGGTGCGCACCAGGCAGCTACCAGCAGTAGCCCGCCAATTTGATAGATGTGCCGTTTGCCAAAGCCTGGCAGTCCTCGCACGAACGCTTGTATCCTAGACCCTATGTTTTGCATATCCTTACTACCCCTGCTTACCCAATTACGTTAGCGATTTTCTTGATCAATGTATTCTTTGCCAGGTCACCGTGAAACATAATACGTCGGGCGCCGAAGCTCCATATAAATACCAGCATAACAGTAATCAGCTTCGATATGAGGTAATGGATATCGGCCAGGGAGGTGAAGACCCACATAAACAGGTTATTCAGCAGCAGGGCCACAAAACAGATGGCAATAAATATGGCAATTTCCAGGTGGCGCTGGCGCCTGTTGCGCCTGGCAAAGACCCACAAGGTACTGAGGTAGTAATTAACAATAACAGATAGTGAAAAGGCGAGTGTGGTAGAGATGAGGTAATTCCACTCAAAGATGCCGCCAAATACGAACAAGAGCCCGAAGTCGACAACAAAGGCAACGATGGCCACCATGCCATAGCGCACCAGCTGCACCCGGCCGCGGCTGGTAGGGTTCACGAACAGGGCCTTCACAAACTGGACGGGTGTTTTACCCATAATCAGCAGACCCATTACGCTACCACCTTTGCGCGGCGCATAGCCTCGGGCAGGTCAGCGGCCTGTACGCCGATGCGGCGCATATCGTCAGCGTTATCGGCGGCACGCAGCATCTTGAGGCCCCACAGGTTGTCCTCGCCAACCGGTAATGGCAGGCGCAGCAGGGTGAGAGCCCGGATGGCGGTCAGGAGCACAATGAACGGTACTGGCACGAACAGGAGTTTTACACCCAACGTCTTGCCTATGGTTTCGTAGAGGGCTTTGTATTCGTAGACGTGCGGGTTGGCCACGGTAAAGCGCCCGGAAAGGTCTTTGGTGCAGATATTCTGGATGACCGCAGCCAGGTCGGCGATACCAATAATCTGCAGTGGCTGCTTGCCGCCATCAACCAGCGGTACCATGCGCTTGGTGCGCAAAAAGCCCACCATTTCCTGGACGATGCCGCCGTTCCCAATGATTAATCCGCAGCGCAGTACAGCATCCCCGGGGCCGTCAAACAGCTGTTCAATGGCCAGCTTCTGCTTGCCGTACACCGATACAGCCTGCTCATGGGCTGACATGCTGGATAGAAAGACCAGTTTGGTGTGGTGCTTACGGGCGACGACGCGTAGTTGCTCCGCACCGGTGGTATTGGCTTGCAGGGCATCGGGATGCTGGCGGTCATATTTGACGTATGCGGTGTGCACAATGTAATCGGCACCTTTGCACACTGCGTCATCGAAAGGTGTACCGAGTTCGTACTGGTGGTAGGTAACATTTTTGGCGGGTGCGGTCAGCTTGGCGGGGTTGCGTACCAGGCCGCGGACTGTCCAGCCTTTGCTGGCAAAATGGGTGACAAGTGTGCTGCCGACAAAGCCGTTCGCACCGGTGATAACAATGGTTGGTTTAGGCATTTTCTAATACTTTCTGCGCCGTTATATGCGCGTTGGCGAGCAGTGAAAAGGTCAAGCCGCGAGCTGGTAGATACGTAAACCCGGAGCTGTCCGCTACATAAATGTTTTTGGTGCCATGCATCCGGCCAGTAGGGTCGAGGGTAAACGGTTTTTCTTCGGTACTGAAGGGCAACGTGCCGGCGTAATGAATACTTGCACCGTAGCCGGGATCAACGCGCTTGGCGGCGTACAGGCCGAGCTTGCGGGCGGCAGTAATGAACTTCTTTTCGCGGGCGGCATAGGCGCTGCGCTCATCCGGGCCCAGCTCGTAATGTGCCTGTAGATGGTCACCGGTCGGTGTGCCGGCTTTGCTGACCAGGCTGACGTACTTTTGCGCCGTCGCCTCATCGGGGTGATGCACACCCATAATAACCAAACCCGACGCCAGGTATTGGAGCATTTTACGGGCGTCGCTGAAGTTCAGGAAGGGTACCTGGCCAACCAGGCGGAACAGCATGAGGGACTGGTAGCCATACAGTGAGGCAACGGAGCCGTCCAGGTCATTGCCAGCTTCATCCAGGAAGAGCGATAGCTGCGCGAAGCCCAGCTTCTTGGCCTCAACCGCCTTGCCGACCATCGATGGCTGCAGGCAGGGAATGTAGGTGTAGGGGTTGCAGAGCAGTGGCAGCTGGGTGTGTGGCTGGTCAGAAGAGCGCAGGGCTAATCGGGCACTCCCCAGCGCGCCACTCCCCAGAATGAGTTTGCGGCAGCGCAGCACTACTTGCCGGTGGCCGGGCACCGTCAGGCAGGTTACGGCAATATGATCACGCTTTTCGGCGTATTTCACTACCAGGTGCCCACCAATGTACGTAAAGTTGGATTGTTCACGCAGCTTATTGACGGTCATCCACGGGCGCCAGGCGCTCTGGTCGTTGTCGTGATAAAAGTCCATATCGTTGTACTTATATGCCTTGCGGTCGCCCTTGTCCTTAGTCAGCAGCGCGAGCGGTGTACGGCCCAGCGTAAAGCTGCGTTGGTCGAAGTACGGCTTATGGGCCTGATAGCGCTGCATAATAGCCTGATGGTTGCGATCCATTTGCGGTGAAGGCTGGTAGTTCTTGAGGTGCACCATGGTGTATTTGGAGGCGTCGTCCTTGGTAGCGCTAATACCAATACGCTTACTGACAGTTTCATAGGCTGCCGCCATGCGCTTGGTGTCTAATCCGGCAGCTGCTACGCCCGCGTCTGAATACTCCCAGCACTGCAGGCCCCAGCCGATACCCAAGCCACCATAGCCCAGGCTTTCCACGGGGAAGAACGTTCTGGACTCGATAGGCAGGTAGCGTTCAATGTCTTTCAGCATGTGCTTGCGGGGCGGTGCAATTTGGGCACCCTTGCCAATGTCACCCCAGACCACGCCCTCGGCCTGGTCGCCAATCATGTAGCGGTACTGGTCGGCTTCTTGCTGGCGGATAGTAATAAAATCTTTTTGCGGTACCAGCGAGTGATAGTCTGGGTTGGTATTACCTACGTCAACCATCGTCACGGCTGCACCGGCTTCTACCAACGTCTGGGCAGCCATAGCTGCTGAGCAGCCGGAGCCCACAACCAGATAATCATGGATAGGCGTTTTCATCGGATGACTACTTTCACCAACACAATGCCGAACAGGGATGTCAGCAGACCCCAAGCGCCAGTAAACAGGATGGGTATGATGTACCAGTGGGCCCGGTCCTTGGACAAGAATTGGTCATGGAATTCCGGCCGGGCTTCCAAAATAGAGAACATAGTATATATGCGGCTGCGGACTTCGGATGTACGGTTGACGATGTTCAGACCACCATCTATAGCCGCCACCGACCACGGGTGTTTGGCCATGAACGCCAGCAGTCGCTGTTCGTGCTTGGTAGGCTTGGTTTTTCGGCCGCTGACTGCCCGCACGTATAAATCAGCCGCTGCTGACGGCGGGGTTTGCCCCACCAGATATTCCCCAAAAATAGTAGCCTCAAGATACAGAGCTTGCTGCTTCGTACGTTGTTCCCTCATGTTACTTACTAGTATAACCTACAGAATCGCAGGAACGTTGTAAAAACGAGAGAAGGTGATGAAAGTCATGGCTACCAGTAATATCACGGACGTATACAGGCAACGCCGGGCATATACGGCATACTTGTCGTTCCTGATAAGTTTTTTGGTTCCAATGAAGACCAGCGGCAGCAGCGGCACGGCTGGAATAATATAGCGCCCCTGGGAGCCCACGATGAACGGATCGCGCGGCGCATTACAGAACAGGTACATGTAGGTTGACGAGCCGATGACGATACCCGCTATCGCCACCCAACCTATCCAGCGCAACCACTTGGGAATGGTGGCTGTATCGTGCTGTGCCGTCACAAAGACCGCCAGGCTGAGCAGGGCCACACCGGCACAGACTCCCAGCAGCGGCATGGGTGTATCCGACCAGCCGAAATAGCCCACAAAGGAGGTGGGGACGTAGTTGAAGTTGCTGGTCAGGAAGGTATTCAGCAGTACGCGCACAAAGTTCCAGGGCTCGTGCAAAATGTAACTCAGCTGGGCCTGGTAATCGTTGTGCGGGTAGCTCATATGGAAGCCCTCGACCACGAGGTCTTTGACGAGCAGATTCCAGGCCAACCCGAAGATAAGCGTCAGGCCAATCAATCCGCCACTTATCAGCCAGGCTTGCTTGCGTGCGATGTGCTTGTTGGCCAGCAATGCAAAGGCTACCAGGGTGAGCGGCAAGAAGGACAGTTTGACGCAGCCCATAATAATGAAGGTTGCACCCAAGAGGATCAGGTCTTTGCGGCTGAGCGGTTTATCGCGGAATGCCATGTGCAGGGTCAGGGCGACGATCATAAAAGCAAAGACGTACGAGGTTGCATCGGCACTGACGATGGCGAACTGTGAAATGGTCATCGGCATCAAAATCAACACTGCCATGATAAGTTTGCCGAAGGGCATCAGCCGGATAATAAAGAACACCATGACAGTAGCGAATAACAGGCCAGCCAGCCGAGCCATATACATCAGCGCCAACGGCGGGGCGTTGAACAGTTGGCCCAGCCAAATGGCTAACAGCTGCGGAATATAGGCTACTGGCGACCAGGCGGCGGTATTACCGAAGGCGCTGCCGGTGGTTTCACTGCCCCCATCTTTGTATTGCGTCAGGCGCTTAAAGTCTTCGGCATTCATTTTATAGGTGTAATGCTGGGGCAGGTCGTCAAAGGCATCATAGGTAAAGTCAGCCACACCCTTTGGTATCTGACCGCCCACGTTATGGTCGAAGTACTGCATAAATGTGGCAATACCGCCTCGGCTCTCGCCCACGCGGTCGGCGATAATATTACCCTGGGATATCTGATAGGCGCGTAAAAAGTGATTGGACTCGTCGCCGCCCTGCATTGGGGGAATGGCCGCGATGAACAGCAGTCCAAACAGTAAGACGCCTCCCGCTACAAACCATTCCAGTCGGGCAATGGGATTACGGAGCACGCTCCAAAGTGTTTTTAGAGCATAAGCGAGTCGTTGCATAATTGTTATTTTAGCTTATATACTTAGGCTTAATGAAACAATTTGTGCGCGACCACGCTTTTATCATCGCGCTCGGGGTACTGTTTTTCGGACTGAATGCCTGGGCTATCGGTAGTTGGTACTCCTATCAGCTCAATCCGGACGGCCTGTCCTATATAACGATTGCCGAAAAGTACGCCCGTTTGGACATCAAGGACGCCATCAATGGTTACTGGGGGCCGGTCATGTCACTGGCACTCGTACCCTTCGTGTGGATCGGCGCCGATATGATCATCGCTGGCAAGCTGGTGACGCTGATTGCCGCGACCATTATTCTGGGTGTGTTGTACTGGGCGCTCCTGCGCTATAAGGTCAGCCGGGCGATTACCTACGGCACGACGTTTACGGCCGCCGTACTGTTGAGCGAGTGGGGCACCTACGGCCCGATTACTCCCGACATGATCATGGCCCTCTGGACGATACTGCTGGCATTGGGGTTGTTGGAATTCATGCGCAAACCCACCCGCAAGTTAGGAATTATGCTGGGCATCCTGGGTGCGCTGATGTACTACACCAAGGGTTTTGGGCTGTACTTCTTTGTGGCGCTGATCGGCCTCGTCGCGCTGTGGCAGTGGTGGTACCGCGAAGGACGCGACCACAAAAAGGTGCTCCGCCGCTATGCGCCCATGGCGATTGTGTTTGCCATACTGGTGCTGCCGTTTATTGGTGTGCTGAGCGTTAAGTACCAAAAGCTGACTATTAATAATGCCGGCACCTTCAACTGGCGTGTGATGGGCCCACACCTCAACGGTGTACAACCTATGGATAATTTCGGGCCCTTCATCCCGCCCAACGACACCGCTGTTAATGCCTGGGAGGATGGCTCACGGGTGACTGACCCGTCGCAGGACTGGGGTTTGCTGGACTCCAAGCAGAACCTTATCCACTACCTCAATAAAATCTTGTGGGTGAACTTTAATAACGTCTTCAGCATTATGCGCGGCTTTGGGGCGTATGCCTCGTTTGCCATGGTAATCCTGATTATCGGCTGCTTCCAGCGCAAGTATTTCCAGCGGGAATACATTGTGTTTACGCTCATTAACGGCCTATTGATTGTGGGCTACGGGGTACTGTTCCTGGACGGCCGCTACATCTGGGGCGGAACACTCCTGGCGTTCATTGCCACCGCCCTGTTCCTGTCAACGCTGCAAAAGAAACAGCTGCTTTCGACGCTCCAGTTGACGGTGGGCGGCGTACTGGTGGGTGGTGGTTTGCTGCTGACAGTGGTGCAGGGCATCGTGGGCAGCCGCGACCTGGGCGAAGACCTGTACCGTATCTCCAAAGTTGTTGACCCCTTAATTCCGGAGGGTGCCCATGTCATGGCTGACCGCAACAACCCGGCATACCCGGTGTGTTACCGCATTAAGGCCCAGTGCTACAACGTCATGAACCCGTCGATTGATAATGCTGACGATTACTACCGGCTGATTAAACGCGAAGGCGTGAGCTACTACCTGGACTTCCATATGCGTGAAGATGACGCTGCACTGCAAAGCTTTGTGTCGCGCTATGGTTCTATGCTGGAAGACCACACTATCAAGGGTCAGCGCGTTACTATTTACAAGATCAACTAGCGCATCTGCCTGATACATACGTAAAACACCTGGCGTGGGCCAGGTGTTTTGATGTACGGTACGGAGCCGGTCTGCTAGCTTTCGTTATTCTCCAGCTGCATCCCGGCTGCCGCTTTTGGGCGGCGAGCGTCCGCGCTAAAGCGATAGGGGGTGTGCTTGATGATCCACATGGCGTGGTTGAAGCCGGTCTTAAAGTAGTTCTGGTGCGATTCACCCATGCGTTGGTGCTGCGCAATGGAATACTCGCCAAACTTGATGGCTGGGTTGATGGCAGCGTTGATTTTGATCTCAGGGCTGAGGTTCCAGTCGCCCATGCTCAGGTGCAAGTCTTCGCGGGCTTCTTTTTTGAAGACCCACATACCGGACAAGATGTCCTGGATTTTCTTGCCATAGAGCAAGCGGACTTCGGTGTTCAGCATCCACACGCCAAAACGGAGTTTAAAGGGAATTTTGGTACCGTCTTTTAATGGATAGCGGTTGCAGGAAATAAAGTCGAGGTCTTGATCGAGCAAATGGTCGATAATGGTCGCCAGGTCTTCCACGGGATAGGTGGCGTCACCATCGGCACCAACAATAATATCACCAGTGGCGTTCTGGATGCCGGTCATG
>Ga0196958_10000834_pt1 | contig 10075 bp, 4 predicted proteins | sample S1v_10metaG_FD_148654 | JGI IMG/M metagenome (GOLD analysis project Ga0196958, IMG submission 148654) | Soil microbial communities from Anza Borrego desert, Southern California, United States - S1+v_10 | ecosystem: Environmental > Terrestrial > Soil > Desert | place: USA: California | collected...
TGACCGGCATGCTCCGCTCCGACAAGGACGCGGCGATTTCCCGCTATGTCCGGCCGTATTCGGATACCGTCATCGGCCGCTCCCTCAAACGCAAGATCGACCGCGGACTCGTCCGGCACATCCCGCACGCGGCGGTCGAATGCGACGGCTCGACCGTGGTGTTCGCCGATGGCAGTCGCGATGACTTCCCGAGTGTACTGTGGTCCACCGGCTACCGCCCTTCCTATGAATGGGTCAAAGTAGACGGCGCGCTCGACGACTCGGGAGCGCCGGTGCAGGACCACGGTGTCTCCCCCGTCCCCGGCCTGTTCTGGATCGGGCGGCCCTGGCAGGGAAAGCTTAATTCCGCTCTCCTCAACGGCGTGACCGCCGAGTCCGCGGCGCTTCTGCGAGCGATACTGAACGAACGGACCTGATCGAATCGCCGACGGAGCCGGTGGGGGTGTCCCGGTTCCGTCGGCGACTCCTCACTCAGCCGCCGAAGGTGATCGACGCCGGGGGCGCGAAGACGGACGGGTCAGCCTGGCTGCCCGCCGCGATCGAGCACGGCCCAGCGGCACAATCGACCTGACCGGCCGGCTGCCCGGTGACCGGGTTGGTTCCGTTGAACGTCGAGCGCACCACGATGGACGCCGACACCGCTCCTGCCCCATCGGCGGTCGTCGACACGTAATCCGCGTAGTTACAGCTGAGCTGAGCCGGGTCGCTAGGCGCGTTGCACTGCACGATCGCGATACCCGAACCAGCGGGGAAGCCGCCGCCAGTGACACCGACGCTTTGCCCGTCGGACAAACCGCTCGCCGGACTGACACTGATCGACGGAGCGTCCGCGTAGGCGGGCTGCGCCAGAACGACCAGCGCGGCGGCACCCGCGAGTGCCATCGTCGCACTTGCGAGCCGCCTCTTGCCGGAAATGATCATGATGAATTCCTCCCAGTACATATGGATGTCGGCAAACGTCACCCGGCACCTGCAGTGCGCTCGAGCAACACCATACCGTGAACATAGGTAATTATTACCTGGGTACCCTAAATTGAGGGTACCCAGTGGTGGATCAAGGTCAAGTGGCATCCGGGTGAGCCGATCATCGAGCCGATCGCGGCTTCGAGCGACCTAAAAGTGTTTACCGCACAACAAAAGCCGGGTGCGCGAGGCACACCCGGCTTCAGCGTTGCCCGGAGCGGAACGGCGATCAGTGGTCGCGCGCGATGACCAGTTCCGCGATCCAGCAGAGCCGATCCCGGCTTGCCGACGGGGGCAGGCAGTCCAGCGCGTAGCGCGCCTTCTGCGCGTAATCGAGCGCGATGGCCGCGGTGGCCTCGATCGCCCCGGTCCGCCGCAACAGGTCATGCAGCAGATCCAACGCGTCGAGCGGCGTAAGGGATTTCGCCATGCAATCCCGGATGATCTGCCGCTCGGCCTCGGTCGCCGCTTGATAGGCCTTGATGACCGGCAGTGTCATCCGCGCGTTTTCCAAGTCACTGGTCGCGGATTTCCCCGTCGCTTCCTGATCGGAAACATAGGCCAGAAGGTCGTCATGGATCTGAAAGGCCAGACCGAGATACTCGCCGTAGGCGGCGAGTGCTTCGATGTCGGACGCCTGGCCGCCTCCCATGATCGCGCCACTCTCGCACGCACCGCGGAAGTACGCGGCCGTCTTGAGCTTGGCGACCATCAAATACGCGTCGGCGTCGAAACGCAGATCCCGCGACAGCTCGGATTCGAGGCACTGCCCACGACATAGATCGAGTCCGGCCCGTGACACCGCCGCGAGGGCCGAGACCACCCGGTCAGGCGGCACTCCTGTCTCCCGGCATTCGGCAAGGCCCGCGAACAGATCGAAGATCAACGCGTCTCCGGCGACGATCGCGTCACCGATGCCGAACTTGTGCTGCACCGACGCGCGGCCTCGGCGCAGATCATCGTGGTCGATGATGTCGTCGTGGACGAGGCTCGCCACATGGCCGCATTCGGCCCCGACAGCGGCCGGTAGCACCCAATCCAGTTCGCCGCCGACCGCCAGAGCCGACTCCGCCAGCAAAGTCGGCCGAAAGAGCTTCCCGGTCGGCACCAGGGCGTAGTGACACATCGTGCCCAGGAAGCTCGGATCACCCGCCCATCGCCGTTCCAGTTCCGTGGCCACCGTCGCGGTCACGTCCGGCCCGTACCGTGGCAGGTCGGCATAGGACGACGGTGTTTCGTATCTCGTGCCGGCCCCAGCCGCGTCAGGCAAGACTGTGCTCATGGTTCCTCCCTACGCTCGGCACTGCCCCCGACTACGGCCCAGTGAGCACCGTGACCTGGCCAGCGCTACCCCCAACTACCCTGCCGACCACCGCGGCGGGATGACCATCCGCCCGCAGCGCGGAAACCGCTGACGCGACGTCCCCGCCCGCGGGCACGGCGAACAGCAGACCTCCCGAGGACTGGGCGTCGTGCATCAAGACGGCCACATCCTCCGGCACTTGCGGATCAACCGTCACATTCCCGGAAAGATGCGTCATGTTCGCCCGTGTCCCGCCGGGCACGAAGCCACGGGCGATGGCCTCACGTGCCCCCTCCAGCAGCGGCACCGCCGAGGCGTCGATTTCGGCGGCCAGTCCGCTGGCCCGGGCCATGCGATGCAGATGGCCCACGAGGCTGAACCCGGTGACATCGGTGGCCGCGACCGCTCCGGCCTGGCGGGCGATCTTGCTCGCGGCCGCGTTCAACGTGGTCATGGACGCGATCGCGCCGTCGACCCAGGCGGGTTCCGCCCCGTCGTTCTTGATCGCCGTCGAGATGACGCCGGTGCCGATGGCCTTCGTCAAAACCAGTGTGTCGCCTGCCGCGAGCTTGTCGATCTGGAAGAGCTGATCCGGATGGGCCAACCCGACGACGGCCATTCCGTACTTCGGGATCGGGTCGTCGATGGTGTGGCCGCCGACCACGAAGCAGCCGGCCTCCCTCGCCACGTCGGCGCCACCGCGGAGGACGTCCGCGAGCAGGTCCATCGGCAGCTCGTCGCCCGGCCACGCGGTCAGGTTGACCGCGATGATCGGCATGCCGCCCATCGCGTAGACATCCGAGAGCGCATTGGCCGCGGCGATCCGGCCCCATTCGCGGGCGTCATCGACGATCGGCGTGAAGAAGTCCGTGGTGAGGATGAGGGCACGCTCGTCATCGAGGCGATAGACCGCGGCATCGTCGCCTTCGACAGCTCCGATCAGCAGATCGCCCGAGGCCGGCTCGAGGTCCGCACCCAGAGAGGCGAACATGTCCTCAAGCTTGGACAACGGCAGCTTGCACGCACATCCCGCGCCGCGGGACAACGAGGTCAGCTTGACCGCCGGGGGGTGCAGAGGAAGGCTCATTAGTGCTCCATTACTACATGGAGGAGTGCTCGACAGTCCTGACGCTAGCAGGCATCGTGCAGCAGGCGTAAGTCCAGCGCGGCTCTCGACTCAGATTCCGGGATTCGTTGTCATGGCGCGAGCTACCGAGCGGTACGGCTTTTACCCGAAGTGTCGTCCACATGTCGGCAATGTTGCCCACATCACCCGTTCGGACCTATGCCGCTGTCGGCAGAACGACAACTCCATGAGAAACTGGACGAATGACCGGCAACGCGCGCCCCAAGGACGCCGTCTTCGAGCAGTTCGCCCGAGTCGGCAAGGCTCTGGCGAGTCCGAAGCGGCTTGAGCTCATCGACGTGCTCGCCCAGGGCGAGCGCACGGTGGAGTCGCTGGCCCAGGCCGCCTCGCTCAAACTCACCACCGCGTCGGCCCACCTGCAGACCCTCAGGCAGGGTGGCCTGGTCACGAGCCGCAAGGAAGGCACGCGAATCTTCTACCGCCTCGCGGGCGAGGAGGTTCTCGAAGCCTTCGTCGCGGTGCGAAAGGTAGCTGCGAAGCAGCTGGCCGAGACCGAACGCGCGGCGCGCGACTTCCTCGGCGAGGACGGCGTGGAAGCGGTCGGCCGCAACGACCTCCTCGAACGCGTGCGCACCAAGCGCTGCCTGTTGATCGACGTACGCCCGGCTTCCGAGTTCGCGGCAGGACACATCGATGGCGCCCAGTCCATCCCCCTGGACCAGCTTTCGGATCGGCTGGCCGAGCTTCCTTCCGAGGTCGAGATCGTGGCGTACTGCCGCGGGGAGTACTGCGTTCTCTCCTACGACGCCGTCCGTCTTCTGCGAGCGAAGGGGCGCCCGGCCCGTCGGCTTGACGGCGGGATGATCGAGTGGCGCCTCGAGCAACGGCAGATCTCGGCGGCCGCGGCCTGATTTCCTGAACCGAGCTCGCCAAACTTTCCAGCAGGTCAGCGCCCACACGCAACCCGGCCACTTCTCGGCGACGGGCCGAGCCCATTAACAATGCCGCCCTGATGTGCAATCATCCACGGAACAGTGGATAGGACGGCTGGGGTGGGTCGACGCCGTCCTGCGGGGGACTTGTAAGCCGGCTTCTTCGTCCGCGCGCGAACATGCCGGCCGGGGAGACAGATGGCCGCACAGGGAATCACGGTCCAGCTCACCGAGCCGGCCCAGACCGAGGCTCGCTCCTATTCGGACGTAGTCGTGCTGTCCGCGGCAGCCCTGCTCTTGTCACGCTTGACGTCGGACCGACAGCTCAAGGTGCGATGGGAATCCCGTGCGGGCGACACCCGGGACGTGTCTGTCGAGGTAGCCGCGTCGATCGCCTGGCATCGGCTGGCCGAACAGGTCCAAGCCGCTTTGGCCGGGAACCCGGACGAGCTGGACCGGGATTCGCCCGACTGGTTCCTCGCCAGGCATGACGATCGCCACGGGAAGCCCTGGCTCACGGTCTCAGGCCCGCTGCCGACCGGCATGAAGCTCGAGCACCTGGGCACGTGGATCTCCACCATCGCGTCGCACGGAATCAACGGACCGCGGACAACCGTTCGTGAGATCTCCACGCTGACCGTGGAGGAACTGGATGAGCTTGCCCGGTGGAACCACACAGAGCGAGGTCTGCGTACCGGATGCCGTCTCGATGAGCTGTTCGAGGAACAGGTCCGGAAAGACCCGGATGCCACCGCTGTCACCTGGTCTGATGGCTCCCTGACCTACCAGGAGCTCGATCGCTGGAGTCGTTGTCTCGCCGATACGCTCCTCGAACACGGAGCCGGCCCAGGCGACATTGTCGGAATCGTCCTCCCGAGGGGTTGGCAGCAGGTAGCGGCGGCGCTCGCGGTTCTGTACACCGGCGCGGCGTACGTTCCTCTCGATCCGGGCTGGCCAGAGGCCCGTCAAGCGGTTGTGCTGCGGCGGTGCGAATCCCGGCTGGTCGTGACTGGAGAGCGGTCGACCGGAGACGATCTCCTCGCAGCGGCGACAGTTCAGTTCCCGGCGACGGCAGCGGCGACTTCGCCGAGCAGGCTTCCGCCTCGCTCGCCCGACGACCTGGCGTACGTGATCTTCACGTCCGGTTCCACCGGGGATCCCAAGGGCGTCATGATCGACCATGCCGGAGCGGTCAACACGATTCTCGATATCAACGATCGGTTCGCCGTCGTCCCCGCGGATCGCGTACTGGCACTGTCCTCGCTGTCGTTCGACCTGTCGGTCTACGACATCTTCGGCACGCTCGCGGCAGGCGCGACGATCGTCTGTCTCTCCGACGCCGAGTCAAAGGATCCATGGCACTGGCTGAGGCGGGCGACTTCAGCCGGTGTCACCATCTGGAACTCCGTACCGGCGCTGCTGCAAGCCGCACTCAGTGCCACGGGCGACCGGAATCCGGCTCTCCATCGGCTTCGCCTCATCCTCCTCAGCGGTGATCGAATCCCGCTTGAACTACCGCGTCGCACGCTTTCGGCGGCACCTAACGCCGAGATCATCAGCCTAGGCGGCGCGACCGAGGCGTCGATCTGGTCGATCTTCCAGACGATCACTCGAGTGTCTCCGTCCTGGACATCGATCCCTTACGGACGACCGCTCGCCAACCAGCGGTTCCACGTCCTCGACGAGCACCGCCAGCCCCTTCCGGAAGGAGCGCCAGGCGAGCTCTACATCGGCGGGGCAGGTCTTGCCCGAGGCTACTGGCGAGCGCCTGAACTCACCGCGGCAAGCTTTCTCGACCATCCCCGGTACGGCAGGCTCTATCGCACCGGAGACCTCGGCGTCCGAACCGAAGACGGCGTGATCGACTTCCTCGGCCGCCGGGACCAGCAGGTGAAGATCCGTGGGTTCCGCATCGAACTCGGGGAAGTCGAAGCGGCCCTGCACGCGCTCCCGCGAGTCAGTGCTGCCGCTGCCGCGGTCCACCGAACCGGTGCCGGTGAGCTCGCCCTCGTCGCTCATCTCGTGGCCGCCTCACCCGCCAACGAAAACGAAGTCACCACGGCGTGGCGTCACGTCTTCGACCATGCCTACACCCGCTCCGCGGACCTGACCGGTGAGCATCCCGAATTCGCAGGCTGGACCAGCGCATACACGGGTGAACCGTTATCTGTCACAGAAATGACCGCCTGGGCCGACGCGATCGCGCGGATCGTGCTGGAGGACCCGCCGCGGCGCGTACTCGAGATCGGCTGCGGGACGGGAATTCTCGTACGGCGCCTGGCATCCCACGCGGACACCTACCGCGCCGTCGACCCCTCCGACGTTGCCCTCGCCCACGTTCAGGCCTGGGCCGACACCCAACCGAGCGCGGTCACCCTGAGCCGGAACGCCGCGCACGAACTCGCCGACATCCCCAGCGCGTCGGCTGACACCGTACTGCTCAGCTCGGTGACGCAGTACTTTCCCTCGGCCGGGTATCTGATCAACGTCCTGGCCGATGCCGTCCGGATCACTGCGCCCAGCGGACGAATCATCATCTGCGATGTCCGCCACCGCGGCCTGCTGCCGCTCTTGTACGCGGATATCGAGGTAAGCCGCGCTTCGGACGAGACACCGCTGCACGACCTGCGCGAACGTATCGCCGCCCGGGCGGCCACCGAACAAGAACTGGCCATAGATCCAGCCTTGTTCCCCGAGCTGCGGCGACTGTCAGCCCGTATCGGCTCGGTGGAAGTCCGGCCACGCGACGACGTCGGCCCCGCCGAGCTGAACAAGTATCGCTACGACGTCGTCCTGCGACTCGACTCCACCGCACACGACCATCCGAAGAGAACCTTCGCGGGACTCGCCCGAGAGCGGGCGTTGGTTGAGTTGCTCAACACCAGCGACACCGGCACAACGGCGGCGGAACTGGCCGCGGCAGCCGACCGGACGAAATCCGACGGAGGCCTGCCACTTCCCCCTCCGCACCCGGTTTCGAAGCAGGAACCTCCACCAGCACAACTCTGGGAGACCTTCACCAACCGACCCCGCCCGAGGGTGCTCGAGCGTCCCCTCATCCGGCACTGGCGCGATCTGCTCGAAAGACAGCTTCCTGGCTACCTGGTTCCGTCCCTGTTCGTCATCGAGAACGAACTCCCGTTGACCGCCAATGGCAAGATCGATCGGCAACGGCTGAGCCTGCCTTCCGAGCGCGGTACCCAGGGGGCGCAGCCGGAGACCACCGCTCAACTCGTGCTCGCCGAAGCCTGGAGCGAGGCACTTGGCTTGACCGATTTCGGGATCGACGACAACTTCCTCGAACTTGGCGGCACGTCGCTTTCGGCTACGGTCGCCCTCCATCACCTGGCGGCACGCGGCTTCCATCTCAGACCGGAGGACTTCTTCCGGGCTCCCACACTCGCCGCTCAGGCTGCCCTTCTCACCGAAGCTGCCCCCGTCGGCCCCGCAGTCTCCGACCAGACCCTGCTTCCGCTCAGTGACACACAAGCAGGTCTTCTCGCCGAGTGCCTCGCCGATCCCGAGAGCACCACCTACGTCGTCCACAGCCACTACCAGCTGACCGGGAAGGTGAGCGTCGACGACCTGAATGGCGCTTGGCACGACCTGCACACCAGGCATCCACTACTGGGCGCCACCATCACTTGGGACGACGACGGGAAGCCGTACTTCGACCTCTCGCTCCCCCAGGTCGTCCGCTGGCAGGTATCCGATCTACGCGACCTCGGCGACCACCGGTCGAAGACGGCCGCCGCCGAGCGACTACGGAACGCTTGGCTGACCAAGCCGATGAACACCGACGACGACGGATTCGCCGAAGCAGTTCTGATCCGCCTTGACGACAAGCGGAGCGAGATCCTCTGGCGGGTGCACCACGTGGTGATGGACGGCTGGTCCCTCGCCGTCTCGGAACGTGACTTCTGGAGCTTCTACGAAGCCAGACGGCAGGGGCACGGAACGCCGGCGAAACCGCTGCCGACGCAGGGACGCTATCTCACCTGGCGCGACCGGCAGGATCGCGAAGCCGAGAACAAGTTCTGGACGAAAACGCTCGACGGCGTCGAGCCATGCCGGTTTCCACTGGTGGCCGAGGCGCCGAGCCGACATCAGAAGCGACTGGCCGTGCATATCGGCGATTCGACGGCCGCAGGGCTGGCGCAGCTGGCAAGAACCCGCCGAATGACGATCACGACGATCCTCCATGGCGCATGGGCACTGCTCCTTTCGCGCTATACAGGAACCGACGAGGTCACCTTCGGCATCACTTCGGCCGGACGCCCCTCCGAGATCCCGGACATCGACGAAGCCGTCGGCAGCTACGTCGTGACCCTCCCGCTGCGCTCGGCCGTACCACGGTCGTATCCCGCCGCCGCCTGGCTTACCGCACTCCAGGAACACCGCCTACGGTGTCAGTCCCACGAGCACGCCTCACCTGGCGCCTTCAGCCAAACAGGACAGTCCCACGGCGAACCGCTCTTCGACACCGCGGTCATCACCGACAACCATCCAGCGAACAGGCATCGCTGGCAGACCCACGAGCTGGACGTGACCCGCACCTCGGTCACCACCCGTACGCAGTGGCCCCTCACCTTGTTCCTCGACACTCTTCCCCGGCCACGGCTGACCCTTCAGTTCGACCCGGACCGGATCGACGAAGACGGTGCGGCGCAGATCGCCGGCCATCTCGCCACCCTGCTGGAGGAAATCGTCCAGCGGCCCGACGTGCCTCTCGGCGAACTCGAGATGCTCGGCCCAGCCGAAGAGCAACCACTCGCTGGCCCCAGCGCAGAGGTTCCTTCCCTGCCCGTCGATCTCCAGATCGCCGCCCAGGCGATTTCGTCGCCGGACGCCATAGCGATCACCTCAGCCGGCGAGGACCTGACCTACCGGTGCCTGGAGCGCAACGTCCGTCGCCTCACCGGAATCCTTCAAGCACGCGGGCATGGCCCGAGGTCCCTCATCGGCGTATGCCTCAGCAGGCGCGCTGGCCTCATCGTCGCATTGCTGGCCGTCCTTCGATGCGGTGCCGCGTACCTGCCGCTCGATCCGGACCATCCTCCAGCGCGAACGCTGCTCCAGCTCGAGGACGCTCACGCGGACGCGCTACTGGTCGACGCGACCACTCGTTCCCTGCTCGCGTCCACACAGGACATCATCGACGTCGACGCACCGGTCGAGCCCGGCCCGCCGACGCCCGCAGCTCAACGGAGCATGGACGACACGGCGTACGTCATCTACACGTCAGGATCCACCGGCCGCCCGAAAGCCGTTCAAATCAGCCATCGCTCCCTCGCGAACGCGCTGTCCTCCTTCCACTGCGAACCGGGAATCCGTGCGAACGATCGTCTGCTCGCCATCACGACGATCGCCTTCGACATCGCCGCGCTCGAGCTGTTTCTGCCGCTGCTGGCCGGAGCGCGCGTGGTCCTCGCCGACGCGCCCGTGGCGCGAGACGCCACGGCACTCGCCGAGCTCATCGACGAACACGAGATCACGCTGATGCAGGCGACACCGACGACCTGGCGCATGGTGATCACCAATGGCTGGAGGGGCGCCGGCCGGTTGCGCTGTTTGAGCGGTGGCGAAGCGCTACCGCGCGACCTCGCCGACGCATTGCTCGACCGGACCGCCGAACTCTGGAACCTCTACGGACCCACCGAAACGACCATCTGGTCGCTCACATACCGCGTCGAGCCGGGCGACGGAGCCGTTCCGCTCGGCCTGCCCGTCGCCAATACGCGCGTGCACGTCCTCGACGCCGGGATGAACCCGGTACCTCCCGGCGCGATC
>Ga0196958_10000835_pt1 | contig 10062 bp, 11 predicted proteins | sample S1v_10metaG_FD_148654 | JGI IMG/M metagenome (GOLD analysis project Ga0196958, IMG submission 148654) | Soil microbial communities from Anza Borrego desert, Southern California, United States - S1+v_10 | ecosystem: Environmental > Terrestrial > Soil > Desert | place: USA: California | collected...
TGAGACGCATCGCCGTCGCAGGAGAGCCGAGGATCACGAACCGAGCCCCCTCGCCCTCGATCGTGCACGCACAGCCGCGAAACACGTCCCCAGCTTCCGCCCCCTCGGTCAGAATGACGCGATACCGGCCGTCGTGCACAGCGCCCGCGGCGCGAGCCTGCCCACAGACGAGCAGCAGCACTAGAACGAAAAGCGACCTTTTCCTGGTCATTGCACACCTCGGCGGAGCTCCATCAGCTCCGTGGCGAAGACGAGCGTCTCCCCCGCCGCGATCGGATTGCGAATATACGCCATCGGCGGCATGCCGAGCCGTGTCCGTGCTTCATCCAACGCCCAACGACCGCGGAATGGAAATGGTAAGTCGCTGCGGCGGGAACCGGTGGTGACCCCGAGAGGACTCGAACCTCCGACCAAGAGTTTAGGAAACTCCTGCTCTATCCACCTGAGCTACGGGGTCATGCGGTGAGGGTGAAAACGGCGCGTGTCACTGTACTTGTTCCGCGGCGCGGACTCAACGGAGCGCCGCACGCGCGTGGGCGCATCGGCCGGCCGGAGGCCGACGCTGCGTATGCTACCCTCCGCGCCGTGGAACTCTGGACGTCGTTTCAACAGGCGGGCTGGGTGGGCAAGAGCGTCCTGGCCGTCCTCCTGATTTTCTCCGTCATCTCCTGGGCAGTCATGGTCGCGGTATGGCAACGGTTCCGCCGTTCCGAGCGCTCCTCCCGCCGCTTCATGCCCATCTTCCGTAAAGCCAAGCGCCTCGCCGACGTGCAGTCCGCCCTCGGCGCGCTCACCCATTCCTCCCTCGTCGGCCTCTTCCGCGCGGGGTATGCCGAGATCGAGGCACAGATCGCGCACACCGCCGACACGGGGCGGCAGACGGTGCGCTCGCTGGACAGCGTCGAACGCTCCCTCCTCCGCGCGTCGCGGATCGAGTCGGCCCGCCTCTCGCGGTTCGTGCCGTTCCTGGCCACCACCGCGGCGGCGACACCATTCATCGGCCTCTTCGGCACCGTCTGGGGAATCATGCAGGCATTCGGCGACATCGGCGCCACGGGCACGACCTCGATCACCGCGGTCGCGCCGGGCATCTCGGAAGCGCTCATCAACACCGCGGCCGGACTGTTCGCGGCCATCCCCGCGCTCCTCGCCTACAACCACTTCGTGCAGAAGCTGCGCAGTGCGCGCGGCGAGATGGAAGACTTCACCCTCGAGTTCCTCAATCTGACGGAGCGCAACTTTACCTAAGGCTGGCGCGTCTAACATCACCAGATGGCTTTCCGATTCGGAGACAGCGACGACCTCGGCGACCTGGCCGAGATCAACGTCACGCCCCTCGTGGACGTGATGCTCGTGCTGCTGATCATCTTCATGGTCACGGCGCCGATGCTCACGCAGGGCCTCGACGTGGCGCTGCCGCAGGCGGAGGGAAAGAGCTTCGAACTCGCCTCGAGCGATCCCGCCAAGGTGACGGTCACGTCGGCCGGCGCGGTCTACGTCGACGGCGCGGCCGTCGGCTCGGAGAACCTCGAGCTCACCCTCGGACCACTGTTGCGCGCGCGCGGAATCAAGCGCGCACTGCTCGAGGCCGACCAAGGCGTGCCGTACGGACGTGTGGTGGCGGTGCTGGATGTGATGAACAGGGCGGGTGTGCAACAGCTCGGCATGATCACGACACCTGCGGAACCCGGGAGCGGCAGTGCGCGACGGCGTCGCTGACGTGCTCGCGCAGCGCGCGAAGCTCGATCGCGGCCCCGCCGCCGGAGTCGTCGTGTCGCTCCTGCTGCATGGCGCACTGGCCGCCGCGGTCATCTATGCGGCGACACACGCGAGCACGCCGAAACCGGCCGGCATGATCAACATCGAGTTCGGCCCGATGCCGGCGGCCGCGCCCGCAGCGCCCGCGCGACCGCCGGCGGCCACACCCGTACCCAAGCCGGCGGAGCCCGCGCCTAAGATCGAAGAGCCGAAGCCCGAGCCGAAGATCGTCGAGCCGAAACCGAGCGCGCCCGAACCGCCGAAGAAGGTCGAAAAAGGGACCGTGCCGCTCGATCCCTTCGGGCGCTCGACGAAGAAAGGCTCCGAAACACCCGCAGCGGAACCGCCCAAACCCGCCCCCGCGGCAGCACCCGCGGCGCCCGCCGTTCCCGGCACCACCACGGATGTCCCCGTCGGCGGCTCCGGCATCACCGGACTCGAAGGCGGCGACTTTCCCTACCAGCGCTACATCGAGGGCATGCACCGCCGCATCGGCTCGAACTGGTTCCGCCCCCAGGTTGTCCCGGGGACCACCGCCATCATCTACTTCCGCATCCAGCGCGACGGCAGGATCAGCGACGCCAAAGTCGAGACCTCCAGCGGCAACGGCACCTTCGATCGCGCCGCTCTCAGCGCCATCCGCAGTTCGTCACCCCTCAACCCCCTGCCGTTCGGCTACGACGGCACGTACCTCGGAGTGCACCTCACGTTCAAATGATGAAGACACTGATCAAGATGTTGACTTTCTTGCTGGTGCCGATGTCCGCGTTCGCGCAGACGGACATCACCTCGACGATGACCGCGGGTCAGGCCGCGCAGGTGATCCGCATCGCCGTGCCGTTCCCGGCCCTCAACCCCGTCGGCGCGGCGGCGCCCGAGCCGGTGAGCACCGATGCCGTGCGCCAGAACTTCTACAGTCCGCTCACGCGCGACATCGCCTACTCCGGCATCTTCGCCATCGCCCCGCTGCCACCGTCCGTGCCGGTCACGCCGGACGTGCTGCGCACCGCGAACGCGAACTATTACCTGCAGCTCAATGTGTGGGCCGAGGGGGCGGAGTACGTCGTCGAAGCGCGACTCTCCGATCAGGCGGGCACACAGCAACTGCGCAAACGCTATCGCGCGCCGCAGGGAGCGTTGTCGCGCACCGCACACATGCTCGCGAACGAGCTGATCAAGACGTTCAACAACCGTCCCGGCGTCTTCCTCTCGCAGATCGCGTACGCGTCGAACCGCAGCGGCAACTGGGAGATCTGGCTCATGGACTGGGACGGCGTCAACCAGCGCCAGATCACGCGTCACGGCGCGATGTCGATCCTGCCGAGCTGGGCACCCGACAACGAGCGCATGGTCTATACCTCCTTCGCGCGCGGCACGAGCGACATGTACATCGTCGCGCGGCGCACCGGTGAGCGGAAGCTCGTCCGCAGTGGACTGTCCCTCAACACCTCCGCCACGTTCTCCCCGGCCAGCGACGACATCGCCTTCGTCGGCTCGGTGCGCGGCAATCCCGACATCTACCTCATCAAAGACGACGGATCGAACATCCGCCGGCTCACGACGACCACGTCGATCGAGTCGACGCCGGAGTGGAGTCCGAACGGCCGCCAGATCGCCTTCACCTCGGGGCGCAGTGGCTCGCCGCAGATCTACATCATGGACGCGGAAGGGGCGAACGTCCGCCGCATCTCCCATGAAGGCAACTGGAACGACGACGCGGTCTTCTCGCCGGACGGCGAGCACATCGCGTACACCTCGCGCGTCAACGGCCGCTTCCAGATCCGCATCGCGAACCTCATCACAGGCGTAAGCCGCATCGTCGCGGGCGAAGGATCGAACGAACAGCCGACCTGGTCGCCCGACGGGCAGTGGATCGCGTTCCAGTCGAACCGCGACGGCGCGTGGCAGGTCTACCGGATGCGCGCCGACGGCACCGACCTGCTGCAGCTCACATTCGAAGGCGAGAACAAGAATCCGGACTGGTCCAAGAAACCGGAGTGACGAAGTATCATCCGTGAAGGGAGTGGAAAGCCGATGAAGAAGATGACGAAACTGACTCTGACGAGCCTCGTGATGGCTCTGGTGCTCCTTGCGCCCGCGTGCCGTTCGCGCAAAACCCCGGCCCCTGTGACGACGCCCGCCGCGACGACGTCCTCGGTGCCCGACGTGCCGCCGCCGCCCGCGACGACGAACACCGACACGCGAGTCGCCGAGCCGACCGATTTCGTGCGGGAGACGCCGGCGCCGACCGAGGAGGTCTTCCCCGCCGACATCGAAGATCTCAACCGCATGGTGCAGCAGCGCGGCTACATTCGCGACGCGTTCTTCAACTACGACGAAGCGACGCTCGACGACGCCGCGCAGACCGCGCTCACCGCGTCCGCGAACTGGCTGAAGGGACCGCAGGGCACGACGTACGGTGTGCTGATCGAAGGTCACTGCGACGAGCGCGGGACCGAGCAGTACAACCTCGCCCTCGGCGATCGCCGCGCCAACACCGCGCGCGAGTACCTCGTCACCCTCGGTGTCGACAGCCGCCGCATCCGGACCGTCAGCTACGGCGAGGAGCGTCCGTTCGAAGAAGGCCACGACGACGCGTCGTGGGCGCAGAACCGGCGTGCGCACCTCGTCCTCGTGAGATAGAACCCCATGAAGATCCTCAGACCCGTAGTGGTGCTGGCCGTGGCGCTCGCCGCGGCCGGCTGCATTTCGACCTCGGATTTCGAGGCCGCGCAGCGCCAGATCGCCGAGCTGCAGGAAGAGCTCGCGAACATCAAACGCACGGCTTCCAGCAAAGAGGAAGTCCAGAACGTCAACGTGCGCATCGCCGAGCAGACGGAGACGCTGCTCAAGTCGAACGCGACGCTCGTGACGAAGGTCGCCGATCTCGAGGAGCGCATCCAGAGCGTGACCGGGACGAGTGAGCAGACCGGGTACCGTGTCGAACAGTTCGCGAATCAGATCGCGCAGATCCGCCGCGACCTCGATGACGTGCGTGCGCGCGTGACCACGCTGCAGGCGCCTCCGCCCGTCACGACCACCACCACCACGCCGCCGGCGAACGGTGCCGTGGCCGGTACCGAGGTGACGGTCCCGGCGACGCCGGCCGGCCCGCCCGCCGATCCGATCGAGACCTACCAGGCCGCGTACCGCGATTACCAGCGCGGCCACTTCGATCTCGCCATCGACGGCTTCCGTGACTTCCTCGACGGCAACGCCAATTCGCCGATGGCGGACAACGCCGCGTACTGGATCGCGGAAAGCCTTTTCTCGCAGCAGAAATATCGGGAGGCCATCGAGCAGTTTGATGCCGTGGTCAACCGCTATCCGAAGTCGGAGAAGGTGCCGGGCGCGCTCCTCAAGAAGGGGTACTCGTACATCAACGTGGGCGAGCGTGCACAAGGAGTGGTGCAGTTGCAGTACGTGCTGCACGAGCACCCGAGGTCGGAGGAAGCGTCGCTGGCGCGTCAGAAACTCCGGCAGCTCGGGATCGAAACGAAGTAGAATACGCCGCTTACCAACCCCGGCCGGGCTCTGCCCGGCCCGATTTTCATCAATTCAGCAGGAGCACACATGGCGAACATTCGCTCGGCCGAGAAGCAGAGACGTCAGGCCGAAAAGAGAAACGAGCGGAACCGCGCGGCCAAATCGAGCCTCCGGACCACTCTGAAGAAGGCCCGCACGGCCATCGTCGGCGGCGACGCCGACAAGGACACCCTGGCGACGTCGTTTTCGGCGATCGACAAGGCAGCCAAGACCGGACTCATCAAAGAGAACACGGCCAACCGCTACAAGTCCCGCCTCGCGGGCCAGTCGAAGCGCACCGCGGCCGACAAGTAAGCGGCGCACTTTTTCCCTCGGCGCGAAAGCACGCAAACGGCGCACGTCAGTGCGCCGTTTTGCGTTTGGGGAGCGGCTGAAATCGTCGTCAGTGCCCGGTTGTCGGTTGTCTGGGCCGAGTCGGCCCGGGCGCAAGATCCCCGGACCACTGATCACCGAGAACCGGTAACACAACGCTGTCAGCTTTTTCTGAGCACGATCGTTGCAGCTCCCCGCCCGGTGAAACTGCACAGGCACGTGCTGGTGGTAGACGACGACGCGGGCATCCGCGGGTTGCTCAGACTGCTGGCGGAGCGGCGGGGATTCACGGCCGACGTCGCGGTCGACGGGATCGAGGCGCTGCAGAAGCTCGGCGAGTGCACGTACGACCTGGCCATCATCGATCTGATGATGCCCCGCCTCAACGGCTATGACCTCGTGCTCGACATGAGCTCGCACGAGCAGCGGCCGACGATCGTCGTGGCTACCGCGATGACCGATGTGCTCATCGGCCAGCTCGACGCGAACGTCGTCCACTCCATCCTGCGCAAGCCGTTCGACATCGAGGTCGTCGGCTCGCTGATGACGGAACTGCTCACGGCCATGAACGCACGTTCCGACGACGCTCCCCTGCCGGACAACGTCGTCGCGTTTCCTAGAACCCTTCTAACAGGTTCGTGACGAGGCCTTCCGCGAAGCGCACGGCGATCTCCTGGATCGCGCGCGTCTCCTGGTCGAACGCATCCGTCGCGCCGACGTTCACCTCGTAGTTTTCGGTGAAGCGGTACTGGTCGTTCTTCCAGAGGACTTTGTCTTCGTTGCGGTGGTCGAGCAGCTCGATGTTCGCGGTGATCGAGATCTGGTAGCGCGTGGCGCGGCCCTGCTCGAACGCGATCGGAAAGATGTTGAACGTGTCGATCGAGCCGCGGAGGATGACGTGCGCTTCGCGGCGATCGTTGACCAGGCGCAGACGGCTGCGCGAGACGAACTCCTGGCTGACCGCCGCCGTGACGCGCTGCTCGAGCTCGACGCGCGTGGTGCGATTGACGAAGGCCGGCACTTCGATCGTGCGGATGGCCGGATCGAGAAAGTTGCTGCGCCCGACGAGCGCATAGCCGCAGGCGGTGAGCAGGAAAACCCCGAGGAGCAGGACGCGTTTCATCGCGGCGCAGGTTAGCACGGGAACGCCGGCGTCCTCGCCGGCTGGCCCGGCGGCGTCTTCGCCGCTGCTCACGGATTGCAAGTGCCACACGCTCTGTACCCCGCCGCGATGGCCTCCTCACGCGTCGAGAACATCGCCGTGCAGTTCGTGCACTTGAAGTAGCGGCAGCCTCTCCGGTGAAACTTGTGCGTGTTCGTGTTGCCGGCGTAGTTGGCCTGCTTCGGCTGCGGCTGCTCCGCGGGCGGCAAGGCGCGGGCTTCGTCGAGCGGCGGTGGCGGCAGCGACGGACCGGGAAGCGGTACCTGCACCTCGTCCGGCCGATGCACCTCCACCATCAGCACCATGGCCAGTGCCGTGATGAGGCAGAGCGCAATCGCGGCCAGCGATTCGCGGGTCACGAAGAGAAAGACACGGCCGCTGGAAAATGTGGCGGGCGGTCGCGAAAGAAATCTTACTTGCGGTAGGTCACCCGCAACTGCGAATCCTCGAGCTTCCCCGCCTTCTCCATCTTTTCGAAAGACGCGAGGTCGTACTCCCAGATCAGGGTGTTGCCTTCGCGGCGCGTGGCGTTGTGCGACACGACTTCGAACGGCGCACTGATGCGATAGGCCACGCGCATCTTGCCGAACGCGTCGCGCACGAGCTTCTCCGTCGCGGCGTCGAGCTTCGGCGCCTCCGCGGCCTGTTCCTTCACCGACGCGGTCGGGTTCTGCGGCTTCGCGCGAATCGTGAAGGTGTTGCCTTTCTCGGAGTACTCCAGACCTTCGAACGGGCTCTCGACGACGTTCTTCTGCGTGGGATCGCCATTGCCTTTCGACGGCAGCTTCACGCCGACGAGGTTCGTCAGGCGGTTGAAGCTGAACTTCATGCGCGAGTCCATCCCGAACTCACGCTCCTTCGCGCCGTAATCGAGCAGCGTCACGCCTTCGGGCAGACCTTTCTCGATGTCCGCGCGTGAGACATCCGTGCCCGACGAGGACGTCTTCGAAGACTTTTTGAAATCGGCCTTCGCCTTCGCCAGCTCGGCGGCGGTCAGCGGTCCGGTCTTCCCTTCCATCTCCCTGGCGAACTGCGCCATGACGACGACCATCGGCTCGAGATCGACGCCGAGGTGAAAGTCGGCGGTGCCGGAGAGATCCTTCTTCAGGTCGATCGACTGCTCGATCTCGAAACACCCCGTGAGCAACAGCACCGACAGGACCGCGAGCGCTTTTTTCATCATTTCACCACGATGTTGAGGAGTTTTCCGGGGACATAAATCTGCTTCACGATCTGCTTTCCGGCAACCCAGTTCTGGATCTTCTCGTTGCCGCTCACCGCCTCTTTCACCTTCTCCTCGGACGCCGGCGCCGCCACTTCCACCTGCCCGCGCAGCTTGCCGTTGACCTGCACGGCGATGACGACGGTGTCTTCCTGCATCAGCGCGGAATCGGCCACCGGCCACTTCGCCGTGAGCAGGAATCCCTCGTTCCCGAGCATCGACCACAGCTCCTCGGTCATATGCGGTGCGAACGGATGCAGCATCTTCAGCAGCGCCTCGTACGCCTCGCGGATGTTCGCGCCGGCATGCTCGCCGAGGAGATTCGAGAGCTCCATCAGCGCGGAGATGGCGGTGTTGAACTCGAAGCGCTCGATGCGCGACGTGACGGCGTCGATGGTCTGATGCATCTTGCGCGTGACGGCAGCCGGCACATCGCCGGACGCACCGTTCGCGACGCCGAGTCCCATGTGCCACACGCGTCCGAGGAAACGGAACGCGCCGACGACGCCTTCGTCGGACCACGCGGCTTCCTTTTCCGGCGGCGCGATGAAGAGCGTGTACACGCGCTCCGTATCCGCGCCGTAGCGCGCGATCAGCTCGTCCGGCGGGACGACGTTGAAGCGCGACTTCGACATCTTCGTCACTTCGGCGAAGAGCGCTTCCTCGCCGCGATACGGCTTGCCGTCGCGATGCTCCACCTCGTTCAGCGGCACCCACGACCCGCTCGCGTCCTTGTAGCCTTCCTTCGTGATCACGCCCTGGTTGAAGAGGCGCGTGAACGGCTCCTCGAACGAGATCAGCCCCATGTCGTGCAGCGTGCGCGTGACGAAGCGCGCGTACAGCAGGTGCAGGATCGCGTGCTCGATGCCGCCGATGTACTGATCGACGGGCAGCCATTTGTCGACGAGCTTCCGATCGAAGATCTTCTGATCGTCGCGCGGTGTGATGAAGCGGAGGAAGTACCACGACGAATCGACGAACGTGTCCATCGTGTCCGTCTCGCGCTTCGCCGCGGCGCCGCATTGCGGGCACGCGACGTTGACGAAAGCCTCGTGCTTGGACAGCGGATTGCCCTCGCGTCCCGTGAACGGCACGTCGAGCGGCAGCGACACCGGGAGCTGCTCCTCCGGCACCGGCACGAGACCGTCCTGGTCGCAGTAGATCATCGGGATCGGCGTGCCCCAGTAGCGCTGGCGGGAGATCAGCCAGTCGCGCAGGCGATAGCGCACGAGTCCCTTGCCGATGCCGCGCTCTTCGATGATCGCGATGATCCTGTCGATGGCCTGTGGCACCGGGAGTCCGTCGATCGGACCGGAGTTCGCGGCCACGCCGGTTTCGTCTTTAGCAGTGAACGGGAGCTCCGGCTCGTCGCCCGAGGTGAGCTTGATGACCGAACGGATCGGCAGCCCGTATTGCGTCGCGAAGGCGAAGTCGCGCTCGTCGTGCGCCGGCACCGCCATGAGCGCGCCCGTGCCGTACTGCGGCAGAACGAAGTTGCCGAGCCAGATCGGGATCTCTTCGTTGGTGAACGGATTGATCGCCGTTTTGCCGGTCGGGCGCCCTTCCTTCCCTGCTTCCTGACGCTCGAGCGCGGACTGGTTGCGCACCGTGGTGATCCACGCCTCGATCTCTTCGCGATACTCCGCGCCCTCGATCAGCTTCTGCACGTCGGGATGCTCGGGCGCGAGGACCATGAACGTCGCGCCGAAGATGGTGTCCGGACGCGTGGTGAAGACGCGGATGGGATGGCCGAGGTACGGCACCGGGAACTCGACGTCGGTACCGCGCGACTTGCCGATCCAGTTCCGCTGCATCAGCTTCACTTTCTCCGGCCAGTCGGTGAGCGTGTCGAGACCCGCGTCGAGCCGGTCGGCGTACTCGGTGATCCTGAAGAACCACTGCGAGAGCTCGCGCTGTTCGACGAGCGCGCCGCAGCGTTCGCAGCGGCCGTCGACGACCTGTTCATTCGCGAGGACGGTCAGATCCTGCGGGCACCAGTTCACCGGCGCGGTGCCGCGATATGCGAGGCCACGTTTGTAGAGCTGCAGGAACAGCCACTGGT
>Ga0196958_10000836_pt1 | contig 10057 bp, 8 predicted proteins | sample S1v_10metaG_FD_148654 | JGI IMG/M metagenome (GOLD analysis project Ga0196958, IMG submission 148654) | Soil microbial communities from Anza Borrego desert, Southern California, United States - S1+v_10 | ecosystem: Environmental > Terrestrial > Soil > Desert | place: USA: California | collected...
ATAAGTTGATCTTTACTTACAGATCCTAGTATATCTATTTCTGGTAAAGTTTTAGCTGTAACTACTCCGTTTATTTTGCTTATAATAGCTACAGTCATTTTATCATATTCTGTATCTATATTCTCTACCCTAAATTGAATTTTCTTAGTAGTAGCTGTTCCAGCTTCTACTCCTACATAATTATTGCTGCCTACAGAAATATCAAAAGAATTGATATAAACTGGACCAAAAGGTTTAGACCAGTTACTTTCTGTACCATCAAGAGAACTATATTTTGCAGCTATATAAACAGCTCCAGTCTTTATTGATCCTCCTGTTTCATCTACTGATGTAAGAGTAATAACAGGATTTTTACTAGAAGGAAATAAAAGTAAATCTTTTAAGTCCTGACTATTAGTAGCAGTACTTAAATTTATACATTTAGCTGTTACAGTTTTATCAGTAAATGTACATATAATATCTCCTCTATAATTTCTTTTAACTTCTCCAGTTATAGGCTTGTCTAAACTAAAACCTAGATCAGTCCTATCTAGTACAGCTTGATACGTATCTGTATCTTCATGATATAATCCAATAGCAGAATTAACATTATCAGTAGAGAATATAATAACTTTATCATCTATCGGAATTGCTCCATTAGGTGTATAGGGGATTGTAGCAGATGATACTAGAAATCCAGATTCATTTGTAACTGCTCCTAGCTTTTTATTAAGAATACCATTTTTTCCATAAATCAAAGAATTCTCTGGTTGATCTATTGGACTAGTCTCTTGAAATACTCCTTTTAGTGGTTTCATTTAGCTACGTCTTGATATTGTTCAGAACCTGTAAAGAAATCTGTATAGAAATGCTGAGGAGGTATAAGCCTTACCGTGGATCTTAACAATCTTTCCATTCTATCTACAGATGGGTATCTAATCTCATTAATAGCTCTAGGAGCATATATATGCTCCCACATATGAAAACATTTATCCCAACTAAATAAAGGATCTTGCCATCCTGCTTCAATTAGCTTTGCTCTCATATACCAATATAGAGCTTCTTTATAATTTTCATTACCAGGTATAAGTGGATAACCTTGTACATCTACAGGCATCTTATGGAAATATATCTTAATATTTCCCTCTTCAAAAGAAGTCTGTATATAATCCATCTGAACCTTATAGAATGCAGACGTACCGAAACTCACAGCTGCAATATCACTTCCGCTTATTCTACTGTCTATATGATTCTCTATAGTAACATCTGTATCTGTAATATACACACTAGAAGTACCATCTATATTAGTTAAAAATGAAGGCATACTAGCTACATGAGCTTGAGTGCTTCCTTCTCTTAATCTTGCTCCTTCATATTCTACTGCATCTAATGATAATAATCCACATGGAAATTTACCATGATAGTTTTTTATAGATATAGTCTTATAACAAGGTTTAAGTTCATTATTTGTTCTAAGCATACCCATAGCTTCAGGTATCCATTCTAAAAGATCACTCATATAGCTAGAATCATTAATTCTAGTATTTCTTATAAGTTTAGCTACAACGCTCTTTATAGATACAGATGTATATATCATTTCTTCTTTGTATAATTAAGTGGAAAGTATTCAAACTTTAAAGCTAAGGCTGGATTACGCTCAATTGCCTTAGAAAAAGTTTGTCTAAAGCCTTTACCTTTCTGCCCCCCTGAAGGAACAAAGGCATAAACTGATACATTTTTAATTGCACTAGTTTTACACCAAGCAACTCTACACCAATCATCATTAGTATAAAATACTACTACTTTCTTACCGTTTTTAATAGGAAGATTACCATCTTTATCTCTTAGTTTATCAGTTTCTTCCCAATTAATAGACTTCTTATTAAAGTTTCTCTCTACTCTTCTTCCACATAAATATCCCAAACCATTTAGTAGATTAACTTTTTTTCCATCTATAATCTTCTCTCCTGCCTTTGTGTTGTATACTGTAAGTATATTTTTAAATGTCTTATAGTCTATTATTTTTTTAACCTCTTTACTTCTTAGTATTAATTCCTTTCTTCTTACTTCAAATACTTTGATAGCAATTTCAACATCACTTATTTCTGTAAGATTGTTAGGATTTTTATTATCTATTAGCTCAATTAACTCCTCTTGTTTTCTAGCTATTTGTCTATCTACAAACTTAACCTCATTATCATTATAATGAAATACTTCACTAAATCTTGTTACCTTACCTTCTCTACTTAATCCTTTAATCACAAAATGAGGATTCTCTTCTACTAGTTTTTCAACATAGTAAGCATACATATCATTAACAGAGAATGTTGCCGGTTTAGTTGCTATTTTCATTTACCTTAACTTCAGTATTATCTTTAAACATTGGAGATCCTAATATAATTGCAAGTACTTCTTTAAGCATAGGATATTGTAAATCTCCTGGCATAGGATATTCACTATCATCAAAACTACAAAGTCCGTTGGAATCAGCACATTTAAATGCTGAAAGTTTAGAGGTATCTTCAAATACTCCTTGAATACCTATATATTCTATTAAGTATTCTTTATCTACTATAAATATATAATTGTCTCTATATTTATATCTAATATCGTTAGCAGTGTACTTATTATGTTGAAAGTATTGCTCTTTCCAATCTCCACCTTCACCAAAAGGTATTTCAAAATCTGGTGTACCAACAAACTCAAATACAGTATTATTGGCTCTTATTGGTTGTGGAATTTCTAATTTAGTTCTTAAGGCACAACCATAATCAATAGGACAATCTATTTTGCTCATCTTTTCAACAGCAGCAACAATAGATTTGAGATAAAGTCTCCTATCTCCTGGCCTTTTTTCAAGAGAATCTTTTAGAAACTTTAATCTAACAGCAGAAACCCACAATTTAACTTGTTCTTGAAACGGAACATCAAATTGTCTTCCTGCTCTTTCTGAAAGTATACCTATTATTTCGTTTAAAGTCATATGCTTTTAAAAAAGAATAGGGCTAAGTAAAACTTAAACCCTATCCTATGGTCCAACCTAAAAGTGATTATTAAACAAACATTCCATCGAAAGCTGTAGCTGGAGCTACACCTACAGGAGCAGCTATAATTATGTGTCCATAATGTCCATCCTGAATCTTAGGAGCAGCAACAGATTTCATAGTTCTGTAGTAATCTAGGAAAATCAGATTATAAGTAGTACCTGCTACAGTATAGCTAATTGGTTTACCATAATCTTCAGTAAATGCTGCATTCAAGGTAGTATAACCAGAGAATACATGCCCTTCTTCTTCAAGTCCTGCAACTTGAGTTGAAGTACCTTTACCTTCTTTATATCCAGTAGTGTATACTATATCAGCATTCTCCATATCCTCAGATAAAGTTACTCTGAAATGCGCTCCGAAATCAATAGCAGTTGCTTTGAATCCAATTGCTGTTGGAACTACAGTATTAACTAACAAGTTAGCAGCAGCTACAGATCCAGATGCGCCAGTATATGGTGTTTCTAACTCAATAATTGCAGTAGCTCCACCTACACCAGATACAGAAGCGATTTTATAGATTGGAGAAGCAGTAGTTGTACCACCAATTCTTAGATACATTCCCGCAGCCATAGCAGAAGCATCAGCATTAAACTCTCCTGCATCAGCAGCAGCACCGGCAGATTCTACAATAGTTACTGTAGTAGATCCATTAGTTACTGTAGCTGCACCACCAGAAGATGCTACAAATGTACCACCACCTACTAATAGTTCCAGATCAACTAGTTTACCATTATAGTAGTTCTGAGGTGAATCAGGATCATTCACTTGCTTAAGCAATCTAGCTCCGATAGCTATTAGAGAATCTCCTGCCTTAGCAGTTTCTTCATAATTCCAAGTCGGATAAGGTTGATTACCAGGAGTAGTTTCTTTGAAACCAAATGCAAAGATTTGTCCAGTTGTTAGAGTTCCTGAATTAAGATCTCCAGTAGTAGTACTTAAACTACCATAACCAAAGTTAGTAACTTGTTTAACAGGAGCAGAGTAAGCAACTTGTCTTACAACAAATTCACTGTAAGTAAATGTAGGAGTTCTTTTAACTTCTCTACTTACTTTACCGTTTGTATCTGTAAATACAGACATTTGTGCAATAAAGAATTTATCATTGGCTTGAAGTGCAGCATCAGCAGCATTAGTAGCTGCTACAGATTCAGCATAAGTTGTAGGACCAGAAGCATCATAAACTAGGAATACTCCCATTTCTCCATCTACTGCATTAGCCACAAAAGCTTGATAAGTTGCATCATCGGTGTAAGCTGTAGCTTTAGCTACAAAGACCTGAGCACTTAAACCTGCGGTTGTTTTGTTATACTTATTTTTCATTGTTATATATTATTTATGTTTATTATTCCATTCTTAGTAAATTGTCTTGTACTTTAAGTTGGTATGCAGGTGATTCAACTATATTCTTTAAATATTCAACAGTTAAATCACATATTTTTCTAGCTGCATTCTCTGAAAGATCACATGACTGATTCAATAATAAACTAATTTTTCTAGGTTTCCTAACGTAGTCTATAACTGCTGTATTTACTATGAATCTTTTTGAATGAAAAATAAACAGCTTATTTCCTGCCAAATTACTTACTGGACTTCTTGATATAGATTTATATAGTACATTATCATTAAGAACACTTGGAAGTGCTGCACTATTAGTTAATCTATTAGTGACTTCTTTCTCTGAACCTGACATAAATATGTCGTAAGATGTAGAGCTAACAGTCATAACATTAACAGTACCATCTATATTTATAGATCCAGTTAGTGCTATATCACTTACTATAATAAATTTATCTTGTTCGTATAAATCTCTATATCGCTCCCAATATACATTTATACCTCTTGAAGTAAGTACTTCCAGAATTAAATGTATAATTACAAATTTTTCATTAACAGCATTTAATCCAGTAGATATTTTATAATTTACAATATCAAATACAGTATTTCCATTAATAGTTATAGATAGCGTATTATAGTAAGGAGCTGAACCTTTAACTGAGTCTGTGAATCTTAATAAGCCTATATACTCAGACTTACCAGTAACATCAGTTGTAAAGTTTGTAGTACAGTCACTTACCATAATACTTCTATCATTCAAGAGATAATTATAATCTCTTGGCATCAAGGCATATCCTTTATCTTCTCCAGCTTTATAAACAGTTAAAGTATGATCTTTCTTTATAATGTTTTGAATATCAGCTAGTGAGGCTTCATTTATTTCAAATGCACCAGAACCATCTTTACGAGGTCTTACACATCTTTCAATAAATCTATCTACGTGTTTATTAAGACAATAATCAATCTCTTCAGGTTGAAAATAGTCATAAACATTAGAGGCTGCTTTTTGAAAGCCTTGTCCTACTTCTATATGATATTCTAAAGCTGTAAGCATAAATTATTCTTCGTCTTGAGTAATCTTCTTTTTAGCAGCAAATTCCTTATGTCTAGCAATAAGTGTTGCTACCTCTTGTGAGTATTCTGGATCATTAAAATACAAGATAGCTTCTTTCATATCTCTACCTATTTCTTTTCCAGATTCTTTTATTAGTATTCTAGTTCCAACTTTTTCAAAGACTCCTGAATGAATCATTTTATTAATTTTATATCTAGTATCTAATTCCTTATCAGAGTTTACTTTGATTAAATATGCAGATTCATTTTCAGCCTTTTTCTTAAGCTCTAGTACAATATCTTTAACTTGTCTAGTATCTACTCCCATATTTGTAAGTAGTTTATCGACTTTGGTTAAATCTTCTTTAGCAGCAAGATATATTAGTAAGGCTTCATCTTTTTCATCATTAGCTTTTCTAGCAGTATCTTCATTATCTTGAGGATTTTCAATATAGAATTTTATTAATTGATTTCCATCAGCTTCTAATTTATTTTTAGCTACTTGTGGATGTGATGTTATAAATCTATATTTGATATAATCATCTATATTCAAAGGCATATTATCACCAGATACAGGCTCATCATTATCTTTTTCTAAACCAGTCTCTAATTCTAGACCATCTTGAGGTATTTTAATATCTATCTCACAATAGAATTTTTCCATTTCTTTTCTAAACTCTCTTTCTTCTGGTAGTATAGATATAATATTAGGCATTAATAGTTTTTCTTCACTACTAAGAAGTCCAGTACCAGGAGTTCTATTAGATCTAGATTTAAAATAACTTCCAATACTTCTTGTTGCCTGTCCAAACCATTCATCAAGTTCTTTATTAGCTTCATGAGTAAACGCTACAGTCCTATGAACGTAGATAATTTTGCTATTCTTGTGTTTCATTTTATAAGTGTTTTTAGTTGCTTAAGGTTAATTATGTCCTATTTACATATATAGTAAAAATTGATTAAAATAAAAAGGGTAGATGAAAAATCATCTACCCTCATATAATTAACACTTAAACAACTTACAATCCTGCTATACATTCTAAGTGGAATGATTTATTAGCTCTTTTCATCTGTACTCCACACACAGACATTCTATGGTATGAAGATTTATCTTGATCTGAGCTAATCATTTTAATTTGAGCATCGCTCAAATTTTGTCCACCAGCAATGTTCATAGATCTTGGCGCATTAGTTAAACCACCAACCATACCATGTAGGAAAGATCTTCCTTTTTGAGTAACATGTTGTAAGTTTGGCTCTCCATCATAATCTGCATCATCAATGAATACCATTCTATAAGACTCTAGAGGTAATCCACTTTCAGGATGTAGAGGAGATTTAACTGCTCTCCTACCGTTATCAAAGATAGGATTATATTTTATCTTGATAACATAGCCATCGATATGATACATAGTATCAAAGTATCCACCAAGAGCAAGGCTATACATAGAACCACTTATAAACTTATCAGCAATGTTTCCAGCACCGAAAGCTCCAAGTACTACTGCACCTTGTTCTTTCATTACTCTGTCAAATTCTTCTCTTCCACCTGTACCAGTATGTAGAGTGATTGACATGTTACCAGTATCAGATTGACCAAATAGAGCATCTCTAACTGTTTTCTTCAACTTATTATAAGTAAGTCTAGAATATGTACTATAGTTAGGAATTTGCTCTAATAGACCAGATCCTCTAGGAATTACTTTACCTGTAAGAATATCTTTCAAGGCAATTCTTCCATCAGCAGCTCTATTGTATCTAGAATACCAGTAAGAGTTTTCAAGTTCCTCCAACCATGCTTTTTCAAACATGTAAACTTCATGATCCATCCAAAGGTTAGTTTCCCCTTTATCAGTCTTAACTGAAATGCTCATTACTTTCTCAGGAGCATTACCAGCCCAAGAATGAGATAGACGTACAATACCCATTTGGTTTTTATACTTACCTGGAGCTACACGTTTAAACTCAGTTCCTCTTGATTCAGATTCAGCATTAACAGTGTTAATTTCTGCCCATTTAGCTCCTGAAGTAAGCTGTGATATTGGACAATAATCTGAAGGAGAAGCAGGATCTAGAACACATTCATAAATCCAGTAATCACCTTCTTTAACAGGATCTTTTGTAACATAGGCTTGAACTAGCAATTCAGATTCTATGATATAATGTCTCTTAATCCAGTTATCAGTAAAAGGTATTTTAAATACGCTATTACCAACTCCAGGTTTATCGCCTGCTCCGTATAGAGAATCTGCTACAATAGATGCTTTATATGCTCTACCCATTACTGGATAAGTATATTGAATATCATCTAATTCTTTAGTATTACCAGATGGTCTAAAACCTCCTTTACCAATAATGTTTCCATATGTCATCATTGAAATAGGGAAACGCTTTGTATCATCTCCTAAGAGATAAGTAAGCTTCATTGATAATTCAGATGGTTTCCCATGTCTTTGGTGATACCAGTTTTGTTCATCAAGCATTCCTTTCGGATCATATATATCTTGCTGAACCTGCATACGTACTAAATTGCCTCTTGCCATGTTGATTTAATATTTAAGTTACTGTTTTTAGTTTTATAGTTCGCTTAACGCTTTATTTTTTGTTATTTTATTTGTGCTTTGTTTTAACTTATTATCTCCAGATTTCAGACTTCTTTTAATTTTCTTTGCATGTTCTGTCTTAGCTTTTCTTTGTACAAGTTCACTAAGATTTCCATTCTTCAATTTAAAGTACTCTGACTGAATTTCTTTTTCCAGATCTTGAGGAGTTATAGTTCTCATGATAACATAGTTACCATTATCATCTATCTGAATATTGCTAACTACTTTACTATAAAGAGCTTTCTTATCAGCTTCAGGAATTACTATTCCTCCTACTTCTCCTTTAGTAACTATTGAAGCAATATTGTTAACCATAGATTGAGCCAAAGCTCTTTTCTTATTAACTAATTCAGCAGCTTTTCTATCTCTATCAACTTCTGAATCTTGCTCTCTTTTTTGTAGTTCAGCTAATCCTACTTTTGCTTTATCGAGTAATTTTCCAGAATCAGCAGCAACTTTAACAAGTTCTAGTATATCCTCTTCTGGTACACCTCTTGACTTAAGAGCATTAACATAGATATTCTTTTGTTGATCTACATTACCTTCATCAAGAATTACAGCTTTAAAGCTAGGAGTTTCTTTTTTCTCAAATAGAATAGATGGATCAAGACCTTCTAATTCCATTTCTAAAGCTCTAAAAGCTTTAGGAGCTTTTTGTTGAAGAATAGCTTCATAATCTTCTAAACCTTTATCTCTAAAAGCTCTTACATATTTAGCTACACCTTCTGGTGTTTCAGGATCAACTCCTTCAAAATCTACCTCAACTTTTTCACCTGTCAATTTCTCTACATCTTCCCAAATAGATGCTGTATTTTCTTCCTCTTCCTCCTCATCCTTTTCATCTTCATCGTCTTTAGGATCCTTTATCTCCTCTTTCTTCTCTGGCTTTTCTTCCTTTTTGGCTTTGGGTTTAACCTTCTCAGTCTCATTATCTTCTGACTCATCGTTATTTTCCTCTTCTTCATCTTCCTGATCTTCTATTTCTTCCTCCTCTTCTTCTTCCTCTTCATCAGCATCAGGTCTTTCCTCTAGACCTTCAGTTATATCTTTTAAAGAGGGAGGTAACTGTTTGTTTTGTTCTTCACCAGTTCCGGGATTTTTAGATTCTTTTGCCATTGTTGTAAATTTAGTTTAAGTGTAATTATTATACAAGTTGTTTAAAATAATGCATTCCTTATTATCAATCTTTTTGAACTATTTTTTAGAATCATGCTTGTTCTTATTCTGCTTTGCTATCTTCAGAGATACGTCAGCTTTGTACTTATCCATTCTTTCTTTACTCTCTATAGCTTCTTTTTTGACTGATATTTCTTTATTCTTTAATGATAATTCTCTATCCTTATTAATTGAATCATGCATGATTTTTTCTCTCTCAACAGCACGTTTTTCAATCTCATTTATATCTGCAATTCCATTTCCATCTGTATCAGGAGTACCTTGGAAGGTATGAATAGCTACATCACCTTTGATATATTCTATTTGTTCCTTTCTGTCATACTCTCTTTCCATCTGTTCCATTTCTCTTAAGTATTTATCTGCCTGAACCTCAAGATCAAATGCATGTTTAATTTCTTCAAATTCCTGAGCAACTCTTAACTTCTCAATTTCTCCTTTAACTTTATTATCTTCCATTCTCTCTGCAAGCTCTTGTTCCATTTCTTCTAATCTCTTCAGTTTTTGAGCTACCTCAGCAAAGTTTTCAGCAGCAATAATTTCAGCTATCATAGAAGGCTTACCTTGATTTTGAGCAAAAGCTTGAGCATTTGCTTTAAGCATATTAAGCTTCTCAACTTCCTTACTAGAATTAGTTACAAATATATCAAGTTCGGAATCTAGATAATCTTCGCCATCTATATCTAACATCTCCATTCTACCATCATCACTCCTGTACATTTTCTTCTTACCGTCTATCCAAGCAAACTTGGATATATCAAGTAATCCTCTGTATTCAGTTTTAAGGAAATCTTCAAACTTATTAAATATAGAATCACTAATAACTGTAGATTGCACAATATTTTGTTGTACATTGCTAACAGCATC
>Ga0196958_10000837_pt1 | contig 10057 bp, 13 predicted proteins | sample S1v_10metaG_FD_148654 | JGI IMG/M metagenome (GOLD analysis project Ga0196958, IMG submission 148654) | Soil microbial communities from Anza Borrego desert, Southern California, United States - S1+v_10 | ecosystem: Environmental > Terrestrial > Soil > Desert | place: USA: California | collected...
ATTACCGGCCGACCGGTCGGTTTGTGGAATGGGCGGAGTTTAGGGGGGAGGGGGGGCGGTGTCAAGGAGGGAGGGGGTGGGGGCGGGCGGGGGAAGGCGGAAGACGAATGCAGAATGCAGAATGAAGAACGGAAGAAAAACGGGGGGATCCGACGGTCAGGGCTCCCGTCGGTTTCTCAATTCACCATTCTGCATTCTGCATTCTGCATTCATCTTCTAACTAACGATCCCGCACAGCCCGAGCACCACCGCCGTCAACAGTCTTGGCTCGATCGGTTTGGGGAAGACGAGCTTTACGTTTTCGGCGTCGAGCATCTCGCGCACGTATGCGGGGAGTTTGTTCGTCATGACGACGGTGGGGATGCGGATCTGGTTGCGGGAGAGGTGATGGAGGACGTCGAAGCCGCTGCCGGTCTCGAGCACGAGGTCGAGGATGAGGCCGCAGAAGGGTTGCTGGTCGAGGAGTGCGGTTGCCGTCGCCGCATCCGCGGCCATGACCACGGACACGTCGTGCGAGGCCATGGCGTCGCGGAGGTCGCGCACGACCGACGCGTCATCCTCGACGATGAGAACCGAAGCTGCCATGGGCCTCGGCGCGACGCACGAAAAGTGCCACGGCTCCGCGCGTGCCGCTCGCGATAAACTCTCCCGCGGCAAAGGAGCCCGCATGTTTACGAGACTCGCAAACCTCATCCGCGGTTTCTTCGGACTGTTCGTTTCCGGCGTCGAGCGCCGCAATCCCGAGGCACTGCTCGAGGTCGAGAAAGAAAATCTCCGCAAGCAGATCGCGAACTACAACCAGGGCCTCGCCGCACATGCGGGTCTCTGCGAACGCCTCATGACGCAGATCCGCAAGCTCGAGACCGAAGAGCGCGAGCTGCGCGCGAAAGCGGCGGCGAATCTGCGCGCCGGCAATCGCGAGGCCGCGGGGAACCACGCGCTGCGCCTGCAGACCACGCAGCGCGAGCTCACGGAGAATCGCGCGCAGCTCGAACAGGCCGAGACCACGTACAAAGAATTGCTCCAAGCGCGCGACGTTTCCGTACGCGCCGCGCAGGCGAAGATCGAAACGCTCAAGAGCTCCCTCGACGACCTCAAAGTCAAAAAGGCGACGGCCGAGCTCACCGAAATGGCGTCCGGCATGATCACCTCGATCGGCGGTTCGGGCGACACGCTCGACCGCCTGCACAAGATGGTCGAGGAAGAGCGCGAGCAGGCCGCGGGACGCGCCCGTATCGCACGCGATTCTCTGAACACCACCGACTTCCAGGTCAAGGAAGAAGAGCAGCGCGCGCTCGCCGATCAGGCGCTCGCCGACTTCGCGGCCGCGGAAGGCCTCGCGCTCGACAGCGGCACCTCCTCCGCGCCGGCCGCGGAGACGGTGAAGACGATGGGGCCGGCGGCGACGACGGAGTAGCGTGCGCTATCTCTGGCACGCCTTCTTCGCCCGCCCCGACATCCCGCTGCTGCGGTTGCCGTGGAACGCGATGGGCGTCGTGGCCGCGAGCGTCGCCGGCTTCGTGCTGAACGACCCGAACATCTGGGCCGTCACCGCGGCCGGTGAATGCATTTATCTCTTCACGCTCGCGTCGAACGGCGGCTTCCAGCGCTCGCTCGACGAACGCCGCGTCGTCGAAGCGCGCGGCGATACGGACGCCGCGCGCAAGAAGCTCAAATCCGAGCTCGGCGGAGCCGCGCGACGCCGGTACGAGAAACTCGAAGAGAAGCGCCAGCGTCTCGAGAAGCTCTATCGCGATCCGCAGAACGACGATCTCTTCGTCGACGCGAATCTCGATGCGCTCAAGCGGCTGACATGGCTCTTCCTGAACCTGCTCGTCGCGGAGCGCAATCTCAAGATCGCGCCGAAATCGGACGAGCGCGAGCTGCAGAAACAGATCGAGCAATGTGAGCGCGAGCTCGCCTCAGCGCCTTCGGATACCGTACGCACCTCGAAGGAAGCGACGCTGCGGTTGCTGCGCGAGCGCCTCAACAACATCGAGCATCGCACGCGTTCGCTCACCGAGGTCGACTCCGATCTCGCCCGCATCGAGACGCAGTTCGATTTCGCACTCGAGCAGGCAACGCTGCGCGGGCAGCCCGCCGCAATCTCCGCGAACGTCGAGCTCACCTCCCACCTCCTCGGCAATCTCGACGACGCGTACGGAGGGGGAGAGTCGCAGAGCTCCAGAGTGGCAGAGTAGGAGCCGGAGGGAGCCGAGTCGCAGAGCTTCAGAGTGGTGGAGCAGGACTCTCCCCCTCTGCAACTTTGCCCCTCTGTGTGACACTCTGCCCCCATGAGCCTCACGAGCTGGGCCACCCGCATCATCGCCCTCTACCAGTCGCACGCGGCGAATCAGTTCGTCCTCTACGGCAACGTCAACGACCGCTTCCTTCTCGACGCGCGCACGCTCGGCAGTCTCGAGGATTTTCTCGAGACCGTGATCCTCCCCCAGTTCGACGTCGTCCTCAGCTACGACCTCGGCAACGGCGTTCGCATCGAGAAAGGGAACGAGATCGTCACGAGCTGGCCCGCGTTCAAGGAGCATCCGGAGCTCCCGCGCGCGCCGCGGGCGGCCACGGAATGGCTCACACGGTTCTTCCGCTATTCCGCGAACCTCGCCAACATCCGCAAGCAGAAGTCGCATCGCATCGGCTTCTACATGAAGGCCGCGCATCTCGTCGCACCCGCGCTGCCGGGCGCGCTCAATTACGACCTCAGCGCCCTCGCCCTCCTCATGCGCGACTGGGCCTCGGACGAACATCTCACGCGCCACGACGTCGCGACGTTCCTCATCGCCGACAATCTCAACGACCTCCATCCACTGCTCGTGAATCACCCGCGCGCGGCGCCGATCGAAGTGCCGCTGCCGTCGACGGAAGACCTGCGCGCGGCCATCGCACTGCTCGCGAAGGATCACGCCGCCGTGCTGGCGGAGCTCGCGCCCGCGTACGACTCGCTCGCGCATCAGCTCACCGGCTCGACGCTCACGTCGGTCGAGAACCTGCTGCGCCTCAAGTCGCACGCGAAGGAAGTGCTGCACGCGAAAGACCTCGTGGCGATGCGCAAGGAGCTCGTGGAGAAAGACTCCGCGGGCCTCATCGAGTTCATCGAGTCGAAGCGCTCGCTCGACGATTTTCACGCGCAGGAGCACCTGAAAACGTGGCTGCGGCAGGACATCAAGCTGTGGCACATGAACGACGTGCAGGCGCTGCCGATGGGCTACCTGCTCTGCGGACCCGTCGGCACGGGGAAGACGTACCTCGTCGAATGCCTCGCCGGCGACGCCGGCGTGCCGGTCGTGAAGCTGAAGAACTTTCGCGACAAATGGGTCGGGAGCACCGAGGGGAACCTGGAGAAGATTTTCCGCCTGCTGAAAGGCCTCGGCCGCTGCTTCGTCTTCATCGACGAAGCCGATCAGGCCCTCGGCAAACGCGACGCGGGCAGCGGCGACTCCGGGTTGTCCGGCCGCATCTACGGCATGTTCGCCGAGCAGATGAGCAACCCCGCGAACCGCGGCAAGATCGTGTGGATCCTCGCCTCGAGCCGTCCCGACCTCATCGAGATCGACCTCAAGCGCCCGGGCCGTATCGACGTCAAGATCCCCATCTTTCCGTCGACGACGCCCGCGGAAGGATTCGGACTGATCCGCGCACTCGCGAAACGGCGCGGGATCGAATTGCAGGAAGCAGATCTCGCGACGCTGGAGCAAGTCATTCCGCCGCTGCTCACGCCGGGCGCCGCGGAGTCGATCGCGGTGAAGCTCTACCGCTCCGTGCGCACCGAAGGGCGGTCGCCCGTCGATGCGCTGCACGACATCCTCGAGGGCTACCAGGCGCCGGTGCCGCCGGACGTGATGGAGTTTCAGATCGCGCTCGCCGCGCGCGAAGCCAGTGACGGCGATTTCGTTCCCGAAGCGTTCCGCCATCTTCGATAGAATCGCGGCATGTCACTCCTGATGCAGCGCAAGACCACCGCGCCGCCGCCCCGTCTCGAAGGAAAAGAAGTGCTGGTCGGCCCCGATCCCCTCATCGCCAAAGTCAAAGGAGTGATGTTCGGCGCACGGAAGCAATTCCTCCTCGACACCATCGGCGAGGCCGGCTTCAACACATTGCTCGAAAAACTCACCCCGCGTACGCGCTCGTACGTGAAGACGCCGCTCGCCTCGAGCTGGTGCGAGTTCGAGTCCCTCGTCGAGCTCGATCGCGCGATTTTCAACGAGATGAAGTCGCTGCATCCGAACGTGCTGCCGCTCATCGGCGCCGCGTCCGCGGAGCTCGGCATCGGCCGCATCTATCGCTCGCTCGATTCCGCGGAGCTCGTGCAGTTCCTCGAAAACAACGCGCTGTTCCACGACCAGTACCAGAAGTTCGGCAACGTGCGCTTCGAGAAAACGCCCGGCGGCGGACGCATGGTCTACTCGAATTACCCGTGCTACAGCCCCATCTTCTGCGCGAGCGCGGTCGGCTACTTCATGGAGTCGATCCTCCGCCACGGCGGCACCGACCCGACCGTCGTCGAATCGAAGTGCCAGTGCCAGGGCGAGAAGACGTGCACGTTCGAGATGACGTGGCGCTAGCGCCGCTCCGCCCGCGGTAACCGCGCCAGCACTTCCTCGGTCAGGAAATCGACCTTCTCGTGCAGGTGCGTGATGACGGTCGTCGAACGGATCTCGATCTCCTCGTTGATGTTGCGCGCAACGCGGCGGCGCAGCATCTCGTCCGCGTTCCGGATGCGCTGTCCCATCGTGGTCAGGAGATCGAGCGCGGCGTCGGGATGCTTGCGGAGGAAGGAGAGGAGGTCCTGCCGGTCGAGCACGAGCAGCGTGCTCGGCTCGCGTGCGACCGCGCTCGCCGTGCGCGCACCGCCGCCGAAGAGCGACAGCTCGCCGAACACCTGGCCGGTCGAGATCCACGCGCTCCGCTGGGTCGAGCAGCTTGAAAAGCGGGACGGTCCCGAGGAGCTCGGCGGTCCGCATCGGCCCGATTCTAGCGTGCTATTCTCGCGAGTCCCGGATGGCCGACGACAACAAAACCATGGAAGCTCCGAACCCCGAGCTCGACGAGCGGGCCATCGGAAAAAAGTACGGCCTGCGCGAGCTCAACTACCCCGACTCCGAGCAGATCAAGGCCCTGGTCGCGTTCCTCAACGACACCGTCGAAACGGGGCGTTGCGGTCCGCTGCCCAAGACCGGCGTCGTCATGTTGCTCGACTTCCTGCAGGGCACCATCAATCGCCAGCACATCACCAAAGGTCCGCGCATGTCGCAGGACGAATTCGACGCGATCCAGAATCCGTACTACATCGCCGCACGCGTAGTGTCGAAGATCCAGCGCGAGCGGCAGGAGAGCGTCAAGGGAAAGGTTTACCAGACCACGTACCTCTCGCTGAACCAGTTCATCGAGGTGTTGCGCAGCCTTCTCGATCCGGGCTGCTACTGGATCCGCGTGAAGACCGTGCCGGACGGCGTGCGCGAAGTGATGGCCGCCCTGCGCGACTTCCTCGTGCTCTATCCCGAACAGCGGCGCAAGGGCCGCGCGATGTGAGAATGGCCATGTCGCGCTATCTGCAGAAGATCTCGCTCCGGCCGTTCAGCGACGCCGAGATCTGGACGGGCTGGGAGCTCGAGAACCGCAGCGGCGACATCGACGGTCTCATCCTGGCGGACGCAATCCCGGCCGAAGAGTTGCTTTCGCGCTACGGCGTGACGGAGTTTCAGAAGATCCCGGGCGAGTATCTCGACGCAGGCGAGTTCCGGCCGAAACAAGGATGACGCGCCTCCAGTGGATGTACTTCATCGGCATCATCTCCGCCGTCGCCATCATTCTCATCGGCGGCTGGATAAGGAATCACGTGCGCGTCAACGGTAAGCTTCCCGCCCCGCTCCTCTTCGGCCTCCGCATCGCCCTCGGCATCATCTTCCTGATCCTCGCCGTGATCGGCGCGTTCCTGCCGATCCTGCAGGGATGGGTTTTCCTGCTCCTCGCGCTGCTCGTGCTTTTCCCGAAGAGCAAGTTCGCGATCAAGGCATGCGACAAGATCGAGAGGAAGCTGCCGCGCATGGTGGCGTGGCTGCGGCGCCGCGGCATCGGGGTGCACGACTGATGGGAAAGCAGTATGACAAGGCGTATTTCGAGCGCTGGTACCACAACCGCTCGACGCGCGTGAACAGCGACATCGAGGTGCGGCGCAAAGTAGCGATGGCCGTGACGATCGCCGAATACTTCCTGCGCCGCCAGATCCGTACCGTGCTCGACGTCGGCTGCGGCGAAGGCGCGTGGCGCGAACACCTCCGTACCATGCGCCCCCGCATCGAATACCTCGGCCTCGATTCCTCGGACTACGTCGTCGAACAATTCGGCCGCGCCCGCAACATCCGTAAAGCGACGTTCGGCGAGCTCCCGCAACAGAAGCTCGAGGTCTACGACCTCGTCGTCTGCTCCGACGTCATGCATTACGTCCCCGACGACGAACTGCAGGTGGGCATCAAAGCCCTCGCCCACGCCACCGACGGCCTCGCCTTCCTCGAAGTCCTGACGAAAGAGGACGACGTGGTCGGCGACCTCGACGCCTTCATCAAACGCCCCGCGATGTCCTACCGCAAACTGTTCAAGGGCGTGGGGATGACGCAGGTGGGACCGTATTGCTGGCTCGGCCCCGCGTTCGAGGATTCGGTAGCGGCGATGGAGAGAAGTTAGGATTGAGGATTGAGGATTGAGGATTGAGAGTTGAGGATGCCTCGCCTCCCAATCCTCAATCCTCAATCCTCAATCCCATCAGAACCTCCCCTCCCTTTCCCCATCGTCCCCTTCGAAGGAGACATGCATGAGAAAAGCGGTGATGGTTCTGGCGTTGGTGCTGGTGGCGGGCGGCGCGATGGCGGATGGAGTCGTCGGCAGCGTCGGCGGTCGGAGCGATGACGGAGGGTTGGTCGGTTCCGGCGGCGGTATGCAGTCCACGAGCGTGGCCGGCGGAGAGCCGAATGCGGTCGCGCAGTTCTTCGCGTTTCTGCTGTCGATGCTCGACTGACGGAGTGCCGGCCTCCGGCCCGGCGCTCCTCCATGGAAATGCAACGGCCTGAAGCTTGCGTTGCCATGGAACGATGTTCCGTCTGGCGAGCTGCGCTCTCGCGCTGATCGTGGTCCTCGCGTCGGTGATCCTGCCGACGTGCGGAGGCATCTGCTGCCCGAAGACAGCGGACGCGTCCATCCACGCGCAGATGCCGTGCTGCGCGGGGGAGAGCTCGATGGCATCGCGGGAAGCGTCGCCCGCGCATCCCGCGACGTTTGCGCCGCGCGCGACCGCACCGGTGGCCGTCGTCGCGCTTCCGTGCGACGTTCCTCCCGCTCCGCGAATCCAGCGAACCGAACTCGTCGCGGATCGCACCCCCCACGAGCCCGCACCTCCCCTCTTCCTCCTGAACGCGCAATTCCTCATCTGATCCCGCTCACCGCTCTGCTTTCCTGCAGAAGTGCGTGTGAGGGTTCCGATGAAACGCATCCTTTTTCTATTGCTGATTGCGCAGCCTCTGCTCGCAATCGATTTCAACGATCCGCGGTCGCTCGTCGCCGTCGCGATCGAAAAACATCCGTCGCTCGTGCGGCTGCGCGCGGAAGCCGGCGCCGCGCGTGAGCGCATCGAGCCCGCGGCCGCCCTGCCGAACCCGATGGTGATGGCGGGCGTGCAGAACAAACAGCTCGACCTCCGCGACGACGAGATGATGACCATGTACATGGTCGGCGCGTCGCAGACGCTCGTGCGTCCCGAAAAGCGCGAAGCGCGTCGCGAAGCCGCGGAGCTCGAAGCGCATGCGGTGGAGAGCGAGCTCGCCTCGATGCGCGCGGAGATCGAGCGCGACGTACTGCTGGCGTGGTACGACCTCGCCGCCGCCGATGCGCACATCAACGCCGCGGAGATGGTGCGCGAGATGATCGCCGCCGTCGTCGCCGCGGCGCGCGTGCGTTACGAAGTCGGCAATGCCGCCCAGGGCGAAGTCATTCGCGCGCAACTGCAGCAGAGCAATCTCGAGCACGACCTGCTGCGCCTCCGCGGCGTGCGGCGCGCGGCTCTCGCGCGCCTGCTGCCGCTGCTCGAATTGCCGCTGAGCACCGACGTGCCGCGCGTCGTGATCCCGGAGCACACGGATGACCTGACGATCGACGCGCCGGCCACGCCTCCCGCGGATCATCCGGCCATCGTCGCGCTCGAAACGGAAGTCGCGCGCGCGGAAGCGGAGCTGCGGCTCGCACGCGCGGACGCGAAGCCGGACATCGATCTCGAAGCGCAGTACGGCTATCGCCGCCTGCAGCGCGACATGTTCAGCCTCACCGCGCGCGTCGAGTTGCCGCTGCGCCGCGACGTCACGATCGAGCCGCGCGTGCGCGAGGCCATCCTCCGCCGCGACGCCGCGAAAGCGCGCATCGCCGAGCTGCGCCGCACGCTGGTGCAGGCCATGGGCGAAGCGATCGTCGCGCACGAGGAAGCGACCAGCCAGATGAAGTTCCACCACGAGGTGCTCGTGCCGCAGGCCCAGCTCGCGTTCGAATCGACGCTGGCCGCGTACCAGACCGGCGCCGCGTCGTTCGAATCGATGCTCGATACCGAGACGAGCTACCTCCGCCTCCGGCTCGAGTACTACGAGTTCCTCGCGCAGCACGCGCAGGCGGTGGTGAATTACGAGGCGCTGCGCCGCGGCGCGAGGAGCATGCAATGAAACGCGTCGCCCTGATTCTGGCTCTGGTCCTCATGGCCGCGTGCGGCCGGAAGGAAGCCGCGGTCGCGACGACGGACACGCACGTCGAGCAAGCCGCCGCCGTCTACTCCTGCCCGATGCATCCCACCGTCTCCTCGGACAAGCCCGGAAGCTGTCCGATCTGCGGCATGGCGCTCGTGAAACGCACCGAAGCCGCGCCGTCGGCGGCAGGCGGCGCGCTGCGTGAGATCTCGCTCTCGCCCGAGCAGCGCGTGACCGGCAACGTGAAGACCGTGCGCGTCGCGCTCGACACGCACACCGGCACGCTCGTGACCACGGGCCGCGTCACGTTCGACGAGCGCCGCCTCTCGCAGGTGACCTCGTACACCGCCGGCCGCATCGAGCGCCTCTTCGTCAACTTCACCGGCGACTCCGTGCGACGCGGCGAAGCGGTGGGCACGATCTACTCGCCCGATCTTTTCGGCACGCAGCAGGAGTACCTCCTCGCGCTCGAGAACCGCGAGCGCATGCGCCGCGCCGGCTTCGCCAGCGCACGCAGCGCGTCGGACGATCTCGTCGAATCGACGCGCCGCCGCCTGATGCTCTTCGGCATGACCGCGGGGCAGATCGCGACACTGGAGAAAACGAAGAAACCGATCTTCGCCACGACCATCGTCTCGACCGTCTCCGGCGTCGTGACGAAGAAGCTCGCCGTCGAGCAGCAGTACGTCGCCCAGGGACAGCCGTTGCTCGAAGTCGCCGACCTTTCGCAGGTGTGGGTCGAAGCGGATGTGTACGAGCAGCAACTGCCCGACGTGGCCGTCGGGCAGCGCGTCGAGATCACCTCCGCCGCGACACCCGGCCGCACGTTCACGGGCAAGGTGTCGTTCATCGTGCCCGTGCTCGAAGGTGCCACGCGCACCGTGCGCGTGCGCGTGGAGCTGCCGAATCCCGGACTCGCGCTCAAGCCCGACATGTACGTGAACGTGCGCGTGATCGGCGCGCCCGCACCACCGCACATCATGGTGCCGGCCAGCGCGGTCCTCGACCGCGGCCAGCACAAGTTCGTATGGGTCGAATCGAAGCCCGGCACGTACGAGCCGCGCGAAGTGCAGACGGGACAACGCCACGGCGAAGCCATCGTCGTCGTATCGGGGGTGAACGCGGGAGACAACGTCGTCGTGGAAGGCGGGTTCCTCCTCGATTCGGAAGCGCAGTTGCGGTCGCCGGCCGCGGGAGGGCATGGCGCGCACTGAGAACGTCCGCGCGAGGCACTCACATGATCCGCCAAATCATCGCCCTCTCCGCCAAACACCGCTTCATCGTCCTCCTGATCTACGCGGTCGTCATCGGCGTCGGCGTGTGGG
>Ga0196958_10000838_pt1 | contig 10048 bp, 9 predicted proteins | sample S1v_10metaG_FD_148654 | JGI IMG/M metagenome (GOLD analysis project Ga0196958, IMG submission 148654) | Soil microbial communities from Anza Borrego desert, Southern California, United States - S1+v_10 | ecosystem: Environmental > Terrestrial > Soil > Desert | place: USA: California | collected...
CTTCGTGCTGCTGCTCGGCGAGATCGACCTGTCCGCCGGCGTGGCCGGCGGCGCCTCGGCCACGATCACCGCGCTCAGCATCGTCGACAACGGGTGGCCGTGGTGGGCCGCGACCCTCGCGGGCATCGCCGTAGGAGCCCTGATCGGACTGGTCATCGGGATGCTCGTCGCGCTGCTCGGGATCCCGTCGTTCGTGGTGACGCTGGCGTTCTTCCTCGCCCTCCAGGCGGTGCCGCTGAAGCTGATCGGGTCGGGCGGCTCGATCCGGGTCAGCGACGAGGTCATCCGTGGGTTGTCGATCAAGAACGTGCCGGTGGCCGCCGGATGGATCGTCGCCGTCGCGATCGTCGTCGGCTTCGCCGGGCTCTCGCTGTGGAAGCACCGCACCCGGGTCGCGAAGGGCCTGGTGCACAAGCCGCTGTCGCTGGTGCTGATCCAGATCGCCGTGCTCTCGGTCATCGTGCTGGGCCTCACCGCCCTGCTCAGCGAGAACCGCGCGGTCAACCCCGCCGTGTTCGACATCAGCGGCGTCCCGTGGGTGGCGCCGGTCGTGATCGCGCTCCTGCTGTTCTGGACGTTCGTGCTCACCCGCACCCGGTTCGGGCGGCACCTCTACGCGATCGGCGGCAACGCCGAGGCAGCGCGCCGGGCCGGCATCAAGGTCAAGCGGCTGAAGATCGCGGCGTTCGTGATCTGCTCGGGCATGGCGGCGGTGAGCGGCATCCTCGCAGCGTCGTACTCCGGCAAGGTCTCCCCCGGTTCCGGGGGTGGCAACGAGCTCCTGTACGCCGTCGGCGCTGCCGTCATCGGCGGCACCAGCCTGTTCGGCGGACGGGGCCGCGCCATCGACGCGGTCGTCGGCGGCCTGGTGATCGCGACGATCCCCAACGGCCTCGGCCTGCTCAACCAGGCCAGCTACATCAACTACCTGGTCACCGGCGGTGTCCTGCTGCTGGCTGCAAGCGTCGACGCGATCTCGCGACGTCGTCGCTCCGCAGCCGGGGTCTAGCCGATGGCGGGCACGCGGGGCGGCGGCACCGGCACCAACCAGGAAGCCGTCCGGCGCCACAACCTCGGCACGCTGCTGCGGCACGTGCACCGCACCGGGGAGACCTCCCGCGCGGAGCTGACCAGCCTGATGCAGCTGAACCGGAGCACGATCGCCGGGCTGGTCGGCGAGCTGGAGACGCTCGGGTTGACCGAGCACGCCACCCCCGCTGCCGGCCGGCGCAGCGCCGGGCGACCCTCCGCCGGAGTTCGGATCGCAGCGGACGGCCCCTACGTGGTCGCGGTCGACCTCGGTGTCGACCGCGCGGCCGCCGCCCGGGTCGGTCTCGGCGGCCGGATCTGGGAGCGGGCCGAGGCCACGATCCCCACCGAGACCGAGGCGTGGCAGGTCGGGGCGACCGTCGCCGCGCTGGTACGCGAGGTGCTCTCGGTCGCTCCCCACGACACCGCCCTGCTCGGCATCGGGATCAGCGTGCCGGGTCTGGTCCGGCGCGGCGACGGGCTCGTGCGTCAGGCGCCGAACCTCGGCTGGCACGACGTCTCCTTCGGGTCGATCGTGCTCGCCGCGCTGTCGCTCGACGTCTCGGTCAGCGTCGCGAACGACTCCGACCTCGCCGCGCTGGCCGAGCACCGCCGCGGCGCGGCCGTCGGCGTCGACGACCTGGTCTACATCTCCGGCAACGTCGGCGTCGGTGCCGGCGTGATCACCGGCGGTGTCCGGCTCGAAGGCGCCGGCGGGTACGCCGGCGAGGTCGGCCACCTCTGCTTCGACCCGCACGGGTCCGCCTGCCACTGCGGCAGCCGCGGCTGCTGGGAGACCGTCGTGGGCGCGCACGCCATCGCGAAGGCGATCGGCACCTCGCCGGAGGACGCGGCGCGGCTGGACGAGGTGCTCGCGCGCTACGGAACTCCCCCGCGGGAGCTGCGCCCGGTCGCGGAGAACATCGGCCGCGGCCTGGCCGCCGTCGTGAACGCCTACAACCCCAGCGTGGTGATCCTCGGCGGCTACTTCTGGCCGCTGTTCCGGATGCTGCGGAACGAGGTCAGCGGCGGGCTCGCCGAGCGCGTGCTCGCCCCGGCTCTCGAGTCGGTCCAGCTGACGATCCCCGGCCTCGGCCGGGACTCGGTGCTGCTCGGCGCTGCCGAGATGGCGTTCGAGCCGTTCTTCGACGACCCGGTCGCGAGCCTGGCTGCCGCGGTCACCGACGCCCGGGAGCGGCTGGCGGGCTAGGCCGGTCCACCCGGCGCGGTCGGCTGCCGTCGCCGCTCGCGCCAGGAGCGGAACCGGGCGAGCCCGCGGCGGATCATGCGCCCCACGAGGTAGAGCACGACCAGTCCGCACGCCAACAGCGCGGCGGCGATGCCGGCCGCGACGTAGGGGTGCTCGATGGCGAACCACACCAGCGCGAGCACGGTCACGTCCTCGGCGACGCTCACTCCGATGTTGCTCGCCGGCTCGGGCGAGGTGTTGACCGCGAGTCGGGTGCCGGCCTTCACGGCGTGCGACGCGAGCGCGCTGCCACCGCCGACGACGCCGGCCAGGGCCTGGTCGAGCGAGTCGGCCTCGCCGGCGATCAGGACGCCGATCACGCCGCCGACCACCGGCCGGATCGCCGTCGAGACCGCGTCCCAGGCGGAGTCGACGTACGGGATCTTGTCCGCGACGAACTCGAAGGCGTACATGAAGCCGGCCGCCGCGAGCACCTCCCACCGGGCGAGCACGTCCGGGACCTCCGCGAAGCCGCCGACCCGGTCGGCGAGGCCCAGCACCAGGACCACCAGGTAGCTGTTCACGCCGCTGGCCCAGCCGCTGGTGAACGTGAGCGCGAGGGACTCCACGTCCGCAGGCTAGTGCGTGTGCGGCCTGCGGGGCCGGGTACCGGAACTGACCGCGAACGAAGGAGGACGCATGAGCACGAGCAGCGACCCGAGCAACGAGCGCGAGGTGCTGGGCGACTACAGCGTCGACGACGAGACCCAGCTGCCCGCCTCGGACACGCTCGAGGACACCGACGCCGAGGACAACCTGGACCGCGGCTACTCCCCGCCGGAGAAGTACTCCCCCGCCCAGAAGTTCGGCACCACCGCGGCCGAGCAGGCCGAGGGCGAGTCACTGGACCAGCGCCTGGCCCAGGAGGAGCCGGAGCCCGATCCCTACGACCTGCCGCGGGAGGACGCGATCGTGGACGGCGACCTGGACAGCGGCGAGGTCGGCGACGAGCGCGCGGGACGGCTGGTCGACCCCGACCAGGGGACTGCCGAGGACACCGAGAAGGACCTGGTGGGCGAGGACGTCGGCATCGACGACGCCTCGGCCAGCGCCGAGGAGGCAGCGGTGCACGTCGTCCCAGACGATGCCAGGCCTGGCACCGTGTGACGACATTGCCGTCGCTGCCGTCTGCGGTCCGGACGGCCGGGGTACCGAGGAGAACGGCGGGGCCACGAGACCCGGGGCCCAACCGCCGCGGAACCGAGGAGGGATCCAGTGCTCGCACTGCTGTTGTGGATACTCGCCGTGGTCCTGGTCGTGTCCGGGATCGTCAGCCTGATCAGGGGCGAAGTCCTCTGGGGCATCGTGCTCATCATCGTGGGGCTGCTCATCGGCCCAGGCGGGGTCAGCATCTTCACCTAAGAGCTGCCACCGCCCGGACCCCGGGCGAGTGAGCACCCGACCTGGCCTCCCCTCTTGCGCAGAGGGGAGGCCTTGTCATGCCGGCGTGAGGTCAGCGGACGTCGACCCAGACCAGCCGGTGGTCGGAGGTCGGGAAGGGGAAGGTGCCGGTGAGGCGGTGGAGCGGGTCCGCTGTGGTCGGCCAGAACACACCCGAACCGACGATCCGGAGCCGCTTCGACGGCAGGACGTAGTCGACGCGGAGGTTGCCCGGCGCGGTGTCGGCGAAGTCGGCGGTGTCGTACGCCGGGTCGCCCTCGTGCGTCGTGTTCGCGCCACCCTGCAGCAGGCTGGCCTCGGGACCGCCCGCGGAGTTCGGCGGCCGGCGGTCGTTCACCTTCGGACTGTCGAGCAGCTGCCAGATCGCGTCGTCGACCGAGTCGCCGTCGTAGGGGTCGGCGTTCTGGTCGCCGGCGATCACGAACGGGTCGCCCTGCCTCAGTCCCCCGGTGCGCCCCTCGTCGTCGTAGATGTAGGCCGACCGCTTGCCGCCGCGGACGTAGTCGGCCCAGAACCTGATCTCGTCGTGGTTGCGCAGGCCGTTGCGGTCCTCGACCCCGTCGAACGTCGGTGGTGTCGGGTGCGAGGTGAGGAAGTGGACGGTCCGCCCGCCGATCCGGATAGGCACGTCCCAGTGCGACTTCGACGACAGCCGGAAGATGTCCAGCTCTGCCGGGGAGTACCAGTCCGCAGGTGCCTGGGTGTCCGGGTCGTCCGGGAGCAGCGCGCCCGGCATGTCCGCCCACAGGAAGTTCTGGAACGTCCGCACCCGGTTGGTCAGGATCGGGAACTTGGAGTAGACGACCATTCCGTACTGACCCGGGAACTCGCCGAACCCGAACGCGTCGTTGCCACCGCCTACGGTGCCGCTGTTGTCCAGGTCGTGGCCGCTGGGCACGCCGGTGTTGGACGGGGCGAGAAACGCGTACGGGTACTCGACCGGCGAGGCGCCGTTCTGCCCGACCTCGAGGTAGTTGTCCCGGAAGAGGTCCACCGCGGCTGGGTCGTGGTCGAACTCGTTGATCAGCACCACGTCCGGGTCGACCCGCTGGATCGTCTCCGCGACGTTGCGCGCCTGCTGGTTCCCTGGCGTGGAGAGGTCCGCGACCAGCTGTCCTGCGGCCGCTCGGTTGAGCGATGCGTTGAAGGTCGCGAACCGGACCGGCTCCTTGCCGAGGTAGCCGGCCCGGGCGGCCGGTGCGGCTCCTGGGGCAGAGGTGGCGGCGACCGGGAGCGCGGTCGCAGCGAGCGCGGCGCTGGTCAGGGCGAGGAGCAGGGTCTTCGTACGACGCATGATGAGCCTCCGAGATGAGCGGGATGCGAACGAATCTAGACCCGCGCCCCGCCGTTGGGCAGAGGCCGCAGGTGAACCGTCCGTCGCGGGACGCGGAACCGGTGCACCGACGCTTCTCCCCACCCGATCGCGTTGTGCGGGCGAACCCAGAGCTCGTGCCAGCCGTGAGCGACGGCCTTGAATCTCGTCGCGGTGCTCGAACTCGGCACTCCGTGCGCCCGGACGGTCCGCATTGGTCGATCGTCCAAGCGCACTTCGTAGGACTCGATGACGGCCCCGCGCCCGTAGGGATTAAGCCACTGAACGTATGCCGACCGCCGCTTTCCTATTCGAGAGGCCCAGACCTCTTCGACGGGATCCGGAAGACCCGCGCTCGTGATGGTGCTTGTCATCGTGGATTCGTTGCCGCTGAGGTCCCGTGCATAGAAGGTGACGTCGTGCGTGCCATCAGGGACGCGGAACCGCACCACGACGTCGGGGCCTAAACAAACGTCGTTGCCGTAGGGACAGAATTCGCCGAAGGGTCTCGGCCCACTGCCGTCGTTGTAGACGAACTCATCGAGGACGGTATCGCCGAGGCGAGCGCCTACGACCGCGAGATCTTCGTCCACCCAAAATGCCCACAGCTCGTATTGATAGATCTGGCACGGGTGCGGCGCGGCGGGGCACTGGTCCTCGGCGAACGACAACACCCAAGGTGGCGTGTTGTCCGGGGGAGACTCCTCAGCAGCTGCTCGCGTCGGGACCAGCACCGCCGTCCACGTGAGCATCGCGGCCAAGAGCCCGAGCCGCAGCCTCGTCATGGCGCATTCGTACCAAAGTTCGACCCCCGTGTCTGCTGCTTCGATCTTCGACGTGGGGCGCTGCTCCTCAGGTGGGCGTCCGACGAGACCGCCGGGGAGATCGCTCCTGCGGGTCAGAGCGACCGGCTCACTCCCACTCGATCGTGCCGGGAGGCTTCGACGTGACGTCGACGGCCACCCGGTTGATCTCGCGGACCTCGTTGGTGATCCGGGTCGAGATCCGCTCGAGGACGTCGTACGGCAACCGGGCCCAGTCGGCGGTCATCGCGTCCTCGGACGTGACCGGGCGCAGCACCACCGGGTGGCCGTAGGTCCGGCCGTCGCCCTGGACGCCCACCGAGCGGACGTCGGCGAGGAGCACCACGGGGAACTGCCAGATGTCGCGGTCGAGTCCGGCCCTGGTGAGCTCCTCGCGGGCGATCGCGTCGGCCTCGCGGAGGATGTCGAGCCGCTCCCGGGTGACCTCGCCGATGATCCGGATCCCGAGGCCTGGGCCCGGGAACGGCTGGCGCCAGACGATCTCGGGCGGGAGGCCGAGCTGCTCGCCCACCAGACGCACCTCGTCCTTGAAGAGGGTGCGCAGCGGCTCGACCAGCTCGAACTCGAGGTCGTCCGGCAGCCCGCCGACGTTGTGGTGGGACTTGATGTTCGAGGTGCCGGCACCGCCGCCGGACTCGACGACGTCGGGGTAGAGCGTGCCCTGGACGAGGAACGCGACCTTGTCGCCGTCCGCCCCGGCAACGGCGTCACCCAGGATGTCGGCCTCGGCGGCCTCGAACACCCGGATGAACTCGCGACCGATGATCTTGCGCTTCTCCTCGGGGTCGGTGACCCCGGCGAGGGCGTCGAGGAACTGCTTCTCCGCATCCACGACCACCAGGTCCACGCCGGTGGCGGCCACGAAGTCGCGCTCGACCTGCTCGGTCTCGCCCTTGCGCATCAGGCCGTGGTCCACGTAGACGCAGGTGAGCCGGTCTCCGATCGCCCGCTGCACGATCGCGGCCGCAACCGCGGAGTCGACGCCGCCGGAGAGCCCGCAGATCGCCTTGCCCCGGTCGCCGATCTGGGCGCGGATGTGCTCGATCTGCTCCTCGACGATGTTGACCATCGTCCAGGTCGGGCGGCAGCCCGCGATCCGGTAGAGGAAGTGCTCGAGGACCTGCTGGCCGTGCTCGCTGTGCAGCACCTCCGGGTGCCACTGCACCCCGGCCATCCGGCGGTCGGTGGACTCGAAGGCTGCGACCGGCGTGCCGATCGTCGACGCGAGGACCTCGAAGCCCTCGGGAGCCGCCGTCACGGAGTCACCGTGGGACATCCAGACCGTGTGCTCGGCGGGGATCTCGCTGAGCAGCGTGCCCGGCTCGGTGACCGTGACCGGGGTGCGTCCGAACTCCCGCGCACCCGTGGCCGCGACCTCGCCGCCGAGCCGCTGCGCCATCAGCTGGAAGCCATAGCACATGCCGAAGACCGCGGGCCCGGCGTCGAAGATCGAGGCGTCGATGCCGGGGGCGTCCCCGGCGTACACCGACGACGGCCCGCCCGACAGGATGATCGCCTTCGGCTGCTTCGCGAGGATCTCCGCCACCGGCATCGTGTGCGGCACGATCTCGGAGTAGACGCGTGCCTCCCGGACCCGCCGCGCGATCAGCTGCGCGTACTGCGCGCCGAAGTCGACCACCAGGACCAGGTCGTGCTGCACGGGATCGGCCGTCATGGGGCCAAGGGTATCCGCGGGGATCGGCCGTCCCGACCACGGCGCCGCGGCGGGACGACCTCAGAACTAGAACACGTTCCTATATCGTTCCGCTGTGACCAGAGCGGCGGCCTTGGCCAGGATCGGCGTCGCGTACGCGGCCGCCTTCGCTGCGGCCACCGCCTGGCTGGGGTGGGGTCCGGACACGGGCCGGCTCTGGCTGGACGCCCTCCTCGCCGACGTCGTCGCGACGCTGGTCGTGTTCGCCGCCAGCCGGGTGCACGGGAACTCCAGCTTCTACGACGCCTACTGGAGCGTGCTCCCCCCGTACCTCGCAGGCTACTGGTGGCTGGCCGGCGACCTCGGGACGGACGACGTGCGGGCCTGGCTGGTCATGGTCCTGATCACGGTCTGGGCAGTGCGCCTCACCGCCCACTGGGTGTCGACGTTCCCCGGCCTCCACCACGAGGACTGGCGCTACCCGATGCTCCGACAGCGCGCGGGCGGACTCGAGCTCGTCGTCGACCTGGTCGCCATCCACCTGGTGCCGACGCTGCAGGTCTTCCTCGGCCTGCTCCCGGTCTACGTCGCGCTCGTCCGAGCCGACCGCGGAGCGGGATGGCTCGACGCGGTCGCCATCTCCGTCGGCCTCGGGGCGGTCGCGATCGAGACGGTCGCGGACGCGCAGATGCACCGCTTCATCCGAGCTCGACAGCCCGGTGAGGTGATGGACCGTGGGCTCTGGGGGTGGTCGCGCCACCCCAACTACTTCGGCGAGATCGGGTTCTGGTTCGCGCTCGGACTCTTCGGCATCGCCGCGTCGCCCGCGGACTGGTGGTGGCTGATGGCGGGCACCGCCGCGATGGTCGCGATGTTCCTCGGCGCGAGCATCCCGATGATGGAGCAGCGGAGCCTCGACCGGAGGCCCGCCTACCAGGAGGTCGTCTCGCGGGTGCCGCGGCTGGTACCGCGCCCGCCACGCCGCCGGAGCACCGTGTGAGCGGTGTGGGCCGACCCCGGGTGGTCGTCGCCGGACTGGGTGACAGCGGGCTGCTCAGCGCGATCCACCTCGCCCGGCACGTCGACGTCGTCGGGATCACCGCCAAGCCTGGCCTGGTCAGCGGGCAGGAGCTCGGCCTGCGGGTCGCCCGCCCCGAGGACTGGGCCCGCGAGTACTGGGTCGCCTTCGACCGGTACCGCCGCCTGGACCCGGCTCGGGTCGTCCACGGCCGCCTGACCGGGCTGGACCTGGACCGGCGGACGGTGCACCTCGAGACCGCCGGCGGGAGGGCACTCGAGGAGACGTACGACGCACTGCTGATCTCGACCGGCGTCACCAACGGGTTCTGGCGGCGTCCCCACCTGCAGACTGCCGAGCAGGTCGGGACCGACCTGATGGCTGCCCATGCCCGCCTCGCTGCGGCGGGCGCGATCGCGGTCCTCGGCGGCGGGGCCGCCGCGGTGAGCACCGCGTTGAACGTGGCCACGCGATGGCCGTCCGCGCGGGTGGACCTGTACTACCCCGCAGACCGGCTGCTGACCAGGCACCACCCGCGGGTGTGGCACCACGTGCGACAGCGTCTCGAGGCGGCCGGCGTCCGTCTCCACCCCGGCCACCGAGCCGCGGTGCCGGAGGGCTTCGAGTGCGACCGGATCACCGAGGGCCCGGTCGAGTGGACCACCGGCCAACCATCCGCCGCCGCGGACGCGGTGGTGTGGGCGCTCGGCCGGGTCCGACCGAACACCGGCTGGCTCCCCTCCCACCTGCTCGACGAGGACGGGTTCGTGCGCGTGCGACCGACCCTCCAATCACCCGCCGACCCGCGGGTGTTCGCCGTCGGCGACGTCGCCGCCTCCGACCCGCTCCGGTCGTCCGCGCGCAACCGGGCCGACCGCCTGGTCGCTGCGAACATCCGCGACCACCTCGCCGGCCGACCGCTCCGGGAGTTCCACCCGCCCGGCAAGCGCTGGGGCTCGGTGCTCGGGCCTCAGCACGACGGGCTCCAGGTGTTCGCGCCGTCGGGGCGCCCGTTCCGCTTCCCGGCGTGGTCGGTCCGGCGCGTGCTCCAGCCGTGGATCGTGCGACGGGGGATCTACGGCGGGGTGCGGCCGCCGACGGAGGGGTGACCCTCCCACCCTGGCTCTCCGAGCTCGCAGGCTCGCTCGGAGGGCGCGAAAAAAGCACCAGGGCCCGGCCGGGGAGGGAGGGTGGCCGGGCCCTAGCTGTCCAAACAGCTGCTGGACAGTGCCTGGACCGAGCCCGGACTTCGGGAGGGAGCGTGAATCTCCGGGCTCGCTGGTGTCAACGAGAGCCGGCGGAGGGGGTTACGGGTGCTCGACAGGAACTTCTGCCGATTTCTTCCAGGCTCAGCTCACGCCCACGATCGGCAGCCGCAGGGCGGCGGGCGCTGTGGGCGGGACGGCTGGATGGGCGGGGGCCACCGGCTCGATCCGCTCGTACCCGGCGCCGAGCTCCGGCCGCCGGTCGGCCTCCCCCTTGTTCGGCCACAACGCCATCGCCCGCTCGGCCTGCGCGGTGATCGTCAGCGAGGGGTTCACGCCCAGGTTCGCCGAGATCG
>Ga0196958_10000839_pt1 | contig 10035 bp, 8 predicted proteins | sample S1v_10metaG_FD_148654 | JGI IMG/M metagenome (GOLD analysis project Ga0196958, IMG submission 148654) | Soil microbial communities from Anza Borrego desert, Southern California, United States - S1+v_10 | ecosystem: Environmental > Terrestrial > Soil > Desert | place: USA: California | collected...
CCCTCATGGCCTCTTCGGTCTCGGCGTAGATCACCAGCCGGATCCCGCAAAGCTCCCGGCCGCCCAGCGGTACGGGTTCGGCGTCGCGCGGCAGGACCACGACGGACGAGGACGGCGGCGCGATCTTCGTGCCGACCCTGTCGAACACCACGATCGCCGTCATGGCCACGGCTCCGCCGACCAGCACGGCGCCCGCGCCGATCACCCAGTACAACCATCGCGGTACCGAGGGTCTCCGTCGCGGTTCTTCCACAGGGACGATCATCACACAGCGCCGTTCGTTGGCCGCGCGGACACCACCCGTTCAGCCGAACTCTCTAGCGTCCTGCCGACTCGAGAACCTTCCAGGCAGGAGCACGATGAACAGCGAGGGGTGCTGGAGGGTCTGCGCGCCGGCCGTGTCTGGGTGGTCCACGGCGGACTGGCGCAGGAACTGGAGTTCGGCGCGTACAGCGGCTGGAACTCGGCCACCATGGGCGGAAGGCTCCGGGTCCGGCGCGGGGACGACGTCACGGTCGTGGTCTCGGCGCGGCTCGCGGCCCGGCCGAACGGCGGCGGCGCGATCCCCCGGCTCGCGCGGCTCGACCTCATCGCGGGACCGGTCACCGGCCCCGCGGCCGACCCCGACACCCAGACGGCTCCCGGCACACGGGTGGTGAAGTCCTTCGAACCGCGATGGGCGCCCGGGCGACAGGTCGCCTTCCGGTACACCTTCCGCGACGTGCGTGAGTCGTTCTTCGTGCGGCCCCGCGGCACGGACGGCAAGGAGCACGTGCCCGGCGGCATCGAGCCGAGTGCCGACCTCATCGGGCGATCCAACCCGTTCGAGGACCTGTGGCTCTACGGGAATCCGGTCTTCGTGGACGTCCGGCAGGCGTAGGGTTCGGCCTGGCTCCCGGCTCGACACCGAGGAAAGCGCCGGGTACCGCGACCGCTACCTCATTGGCCCTCGCTCAAGAGAGCGTGTCCGGGTCCGGCCCCAGCCGCGTTCCCTGCTCCAGCGTCGCGATCGCGGCGCCGTCGTGCGCGTCGAGCGCGAAGTCGAAGACGTCCATGTTCTCCTTGATCCGCTCCGGCGTGACGGATTTCGGGATCACCAGGTGGTTCATCTCGATGTGCCAGCGCAGCACGATCTGGGCCGGGGTCTTGCCGTGCTTCTTCGCGATCGTGGTGATCTTCTTGTCGGCGAGCAGATCCCCGCCGCGCGCCAGCGGGCCCCACGCCTCGGTGAGGATCTCGTGCTTCTCGTGGAAGTTCCGGAGCAGCGGCTGCTGCAACCACGGGTGGCATTCGATCTGGTTCACCGCGGGGACCGTCCCGGTCTCCTCGATCAGCCGCTCCAGATGCGGGATCTGGAAGTTCGAGACACCGATCGCCTTCGCCCGGCCGTCGGAGGCGATCTTTTCCAGCGCCCGCCACGTTTCCACGTACTTGTCCTGTGACGGCAGCGGCCAGTGGATCAGGTACAGGTCGACGTACTCGAGACCGAGTTCGCTCAGGCTGGCGTCGAAGGCACGCAACGCCGAGTCGTAACCGTGCTCGGTGTTCCACAGTTTCGTGGTGACGAACAGTTCTTCGCGGGGCAGCCCGCTGGTGCGGACGGCCTCGCCGACGCCGCGTTCGTTGGCGTACAGGGTCGCCGTGTCGATGGCGCGGTAACCCGCCTCGATGGCGGTGCGGACCGCGTCGACGACCTCGTCGTCGCCGATCTTGTACACGCCGAATCCGAGCTGGGGAAGGGACGTTCCGTTGTTCAACCTCATGCTGGGGACCATCCTTGAACCGTAACCGCAGCGGGAGGTCAAGGCAGAGCGGGCAGGTGGACCGTCACCGAAAGCCCGCCGCCCACAACGGGTTCCGCGGACACCGTGCCGCCGTGTGCCTGGACCGCGGCCCGCACGATCGAGAGCCCCAGACCGGCACCGGTGCGGGCGGTCCTGGCGACGCCGGCACGGCGGAACGGCTCGAACAGTTCGGGGACCGCGGCCGGGTCGAGCAGACCACCGGAGGACCGCACCCGCAGCACCGACCACTGTGGACCGGCCTGCGTGACGACGTCCAGCCAGCCGCCCTCGACGTTGTGCCGCACGGCGTTCTCCAGCAGATTGCCCGCGATCCGTTCCAGCAGCGCCGGATCGCCGAACGTCGGCGCGCCCTGGGTCGCGAATTCGGTACGGATACCGCGTTTCCCGGCGTCGGCCCGCACCGCACGCCATGCGCTCGCGACGATCACCGCGAGATCGGCCGGTTCCCTCGCCGCCAGCCCCGCGCCGTCCGTGCGCGCGAGCAGCAGCAGCGAACCGACCAGCCGCTCGGCCCGTTCGGTCGCGTCGCGGACCACGCCTGCCATCCGCCGCAGTTCGGCTTCGTCGGCCTGCTCGTCGGCCAGGGTGACGTCGAGTTCGGTGCGGATGACCGCGAGCGGCGTCCGCAGTTCGTGGCTGGCGTTCGCGACGAAATGCCGTTGCGCGTCGAACGCGGCTTGCAGCCTGTCGAGCATATCGTCGAAGGTCTCGGCCAGTTCGGCGAGTTCGTCCTTGGTGCGGACCTCGCCGATCCGCTCCCCCATCGATTCGATCGACAGACGGCGCGCCGTCCCGGTGATCTCACGCAGCGGCCGCAGGACCCGTGCGGTGAACGTCCACGCGAGGATCCCCGCCGCCAGCACGACGAAACAGAACGCGGTCGCGCCGAACAGCAGCACCCGCTCACGGGCGTACACCCGTAGATGCTCGGTGACGGCGGAAGCGTCGACCTCGACGCCGTCGACCCGCACCGTGGTGCCCGGCGGCAACCGCGGAACCGCGGAAACCGCGTCACCGACCAGATTCCAGGTCAGCCAGAGCAACAAGAGGCTGACCAGCGCCACCAGCCCGGTCGCGAGCAACGTGACCCGCGCGCGCAGGCTGCGGGCACCGGACAGGTTCACCCGCGTGCGGTCCCCTGCTCCGGCACCCGGTAGCCGGAGCCGACGACGGTCTCGATGATGCCCGGCTCGCCGAGTTTCTTGCGCAGTGTCATCACGGTGACCCGGACGGTGGTGGTGAACGGGTCGGCGTTCTCGTCCCACACGCGTTCGAGCAGTTCCTCGCTGCTGACCACCGAACCGGCGGCCGACAGCAGCACCTCCAGCACGCCGAACTCCTTGCGGGTCAGCTCGACCGGACCGCTCGCGCGGCGGACGGTGCGCCTCGCCGGATCCAGTTCGACGTCACCCGCGGTCAGCAACGGCGGCGCGGCCGGGGTCGCACGGCGGCCGAGCGCCCGCACCCGCGCGACGAGTTCGGGGAAGGCGAACGGCTTGGCGAGATAGTCGTCGGCACCGAGGGAAAGCCCGTCGACACGGTCCGAAACGGAACTGCTCGCGGTGAGCATCAGCACGCGGGTCAGCTCGCCGGACGCGACGATCTCGCGGCACAGGTCGTCACCGGACATCCCGGGCAGATCGCGGTCGAGCAGCACGACGTCGTACCGGGTGACGGTGGCCTTCTCGTGCCCGTCGTCACCAGTGAGCGCGATGTCCACCGCCATCCCCTCGCGCCGCAGGCCGCGTGCGATCGCGTCGGCGAGGGGTTCTTCGTCTTCGACTACCAGAATTCGCACGACCCCACGTTGCCACAGCTTCCTGAGAGTGACCTGATCGGACTCACGAGGCCCACCGCAGGGCGAACCACAGCCGCATCCGGGTCTCCGGATCCGCCAGGTCCACCCCCAGCGCCCGTTCGATCTGCCCGATCCGGTGCCGGACGCTGTTGCGGTGCACGCCGAGTTCGGTGGCCGTCCGGTCCCAGCCGCCGTGATGCGCGAGCCAGGTCCGCAGCGTGTCGACCAGTTCGCGGTCGCCCTTCCGGTCGAGTTCACGGAGCGGCGCCAGCGCTTGGGCGGCGAATCCGGCCGCCGCGTCCGGGGCGATCAGCGCGTCCAGCCCGAGGCCGGACGCCTCCGCCACCACCGGTCGTTCCAGCGCGGCGGCCCGCCGCAGCAACAACTCCACTTCGGCGCCCGCCTCGGGGAGCCGGTCGGACCGGACGGGCGAACCCACGACCGCGAGCCAGCCGTCGGCCCGGAGGCGGTCGAGGTCGCCGATCTCCGGTGCCTCGCGGACGATCGCGGTGAAGCGTGGGCCGGGCAGCAGCCGCACGAGCGGGGTGTCGAGCCGCGCGCGCAACCAGTCGTAGCGCGCGGCGACCTCGTTCGGCCCTCGGCGGTAGGCGATCCCGGCGACCAGGCGGTGTTCGTCCCCGCCGAGCACGCCGGTCTCCCCCAGCAGCAACGCCGTGGCGGTGGCACCCAGTCCGGCCGCGTCCGAACCCGCGCGGCCCACCAGCCCGAGCAGCGCCGCCCCGACCGACAGGATCGAGCGGTCCGCGCCGTCGAACCGCTCGGCCCGGCCGACCACGACCAGATGTGACGCCGTCGCCTGCGGATACACCGGTTGCGCGACGACGTGCGTGCCGTCGGCCAGTTCCGTCGTCGCGCTGCGGATCCCCCGGCCCGCGCGCAGCGTGGCGACCAGTTCCCGGACCTCGTCCGGCAGCGGCGACGGCGCGCCGTGGTCGGCGGCGAGGACGTCGCCGACACCGACCAGCGCCACCCACGCCCGCAGCCGCCCGGCCAGCGCGCTGGCGAGTTCGCCGAGCCCGCCGCCCGCCGCCCTGGTCAGCGCCTCGCGCGCGGCCGCGATCCGCCGCTGTTCCCGCTGTCCGGCCTCGGCCAGCGCGACCGACACCGCGCGGCTGATCGCCAGGAACGGCGTCCGCGGCTGCACGACGATCAGCGGCAACCCGTGCCGCGCACAGGCCGACCGCAGCGCCGCCGGCAGGGTCTCGTGGGTGCCCGGTGTCAGCCCGAAGCCGAGCGCGGAGATCCCGCTGTCGGCCAGCCGTCGGACGTAGCGATCGACCTCGGACGGCTCCGCCGGAAGGTTCACCCCGGCGGTGAGCAGCAGTTCCGCCCCGAGCAGGTAGGGCGCGGGGTCACGCAGTTCGCTGACGTGCGCCCAGCGCACCGGGGCGTCGAGCGTGCCCGGCCGCAGTGTCTCCACGACCGGGTCGAGCGCCAGTTCCGGGTTGCCGACCACGGCCCGTAACGGGACATGCGCATCCGAGTCGAACCGATCGCGGCTTTGGGTCATTTCATCCTCGATTTTCCACGCCTTGGCTGGATCATCCCATGTCGTTCACACCGCGAACGAACCTACGGTGACCCGAACGAAGCGAACAGCCCCAAGTCAAGGAGGACACCGTGGCCGGTGACTACGCGGTGATCGCGCTCTACATAGCGGGCATGATCGGGGTGGGCTGGTTCGGCCTGCGGCTGGCCAAGACCAAATCCGACTACCTGGTCGCGGGCCGCCGCCTCGGCTGGTTCATGTACTCGGGCACGATGTCCGCGGTGGTCCTCGGCGGCGCTTCGACGGTCGGCGGGGTGAAGCTCGGCTACACCTACGGCATCTCCGGCGCCTGGCTCGTGATCGCGATCGGCGTCGGCATCCTGGTCCTGCACACGCTGTTCGCGCGGCGGCTGGTGAAGCTGCGCGTCTACACCGTCGGCGAGATGCTCGACCTGCGCTACGGCGGCTCCACCAGTGCCATCTCCGGCGTGGTCATGTGGGGCTACACCCTGATGCTGACCGTCACCTCGACGCTGGCGTTCGCCACCATCTTCAAGGTCCTGTTTGCCGTGCCGAGCTGGGCCGGGATCGCCATCGGCGGGTCGATCGTGGTGCTCTACTCGGTGCTCGGCGGCATGTGGTCGATCACGCTGACCGACATCGTCCAGTTCGTCATCAAGACCATCGGCATCCTCTTCATCCTGCTGCCGGTCTCGATCGTCTCGGCGGGCGGCTTCGACGGGATGGCCGCACGGCTGGACGAGAGCTACTTCGAACTCACCGCCATCGGCGGCGACACGATCTTCACTTACTTCCTCGTCTACAGCTTCGGCCTGTTGATCGGCCAGGACATCTGGCAGCGCGTGTTCACCGCGAGGACGCCGGGCATCGCCACCGGCGGCGGCGTCATCTCCGGTGTCTACTGCCTGGTCTACGGCCTCGCCGGCGCGCTGATCGGCACCGCGGCCCGAACGCTGTACCCGAACCTCGCCAGCGCGCAGGACGCGTTCGCGACCATCGTCGAACAGCAACTGCCCGCCGGGATCCGCGGCCTGGTGCTCGCGGCGGCGTTGTCGGCGATGATGTCGACCGCCAGCGGCGCGCTCATCGCCTGCTCCACGGTCAGCACCTCGGACCTGCTTTCCAAGCTGGGCCTCAAGAACGCCGTCGACGAGGTCACCAGGAATCGCGTCACCACCTTGATCCTCGGTGTCGTCGCGATCGGCATCGCGATGGTCGTGGACGACGTCGTCAACGCGCTGACCATCGCCTACGACATCCTCGTCGGCGGTCTGCTGGTCGCCATCATCGGCGGGCTCGCCTGGAAACGCGGCACTCGTCAGGGCGCGCTCGCGTCGATGATCGTCGGTACCGTCGTGGTGATCGCGTTCATGGTCGTCGACGGCGTCGAGGCCAACAGCCCGATCTACTGGGGTCTCGGCTCCAGCCTCGCGGTGTACCTGCTGGTCAGCTTCCTCACCCCGCGTACCTCCGACGAGATCCTCACCGTGTGGACCCGCCGTCTGAACGGCAGTGCGGTCGCCGAAGAAGAAGAGGCGAAACTCGCCGCTTCGAAGTCCTGAAACCCTTACCCCCACGAAGGAGACCCGCAGTGAGTGACACCGCCCCGATCGGCCCCGTCGACTCGTCCAAGGTGCCCCGGTTCGCCGGTTTCGCGACCTTCGCGAGGCTCCCGCGGATCGACCAGGTCGAGCGTGCCGATGTCGCCGTCGTCGGCGTGCCGTTCGACGCCGGGGTGTCCTACCGCCCCGGCGCGCGGTTCGGCCCCGCCGCGCTCCGTGAGGCCAGCAGGCTCCTTCGCCCGTATCACCCGGAACTCGACGTCTCGCCGTTCGCCGAAACGCAGGTGGTCGACGCCGGTGACATCGCGCTCAACCCGTTCAACATCGGCGAAGCGATCGAAACCCTCCAGGACGAGGCCGAGGCGCTGACCGCGAACGGGACGCGGCTGGTGACCGTCGGCGGCGACCACACGATCGCGCTGCCGCTGCTGCGGGCGGCGGCGAAGAAGCACGGGCCGGTCGCGCTGCTGCACTTCGACGCGCACCTCGACACCTGGGACACCTACTTCGGCGAGCCGTACACCCACGGCACCCCGTTCCGGCGGGCGTCCGAGGAAGGCATCCTCGACACCGAAGCGCTGTCCCACGTCGGCACGCGCGGCCCGCTGTACGGCAAGCGGGATCTGGAGGAGGACCGCCGCCTCGGATTCGGCATCGTCACCTCCGGCGACGTGATGCGCCGCGGGGTCGCCGAGACCGTCGACGCGCTGCGCCAGCGCATCGGCGGCCGCCCGCTCTACATCTCCGTCGACATCGACGTGCTCGACCCCGCGCACGCGCCGGGCACCGGCACTCCCGAAGCGGGCGGCATGACCAGCCGTGAACTGCTGGAGATCCTGCGCGGACTGCGGGACTGCAACCTCGTCGGCGCGGATGTGGTGGAGCTCGCCCCGGCTTACGATCACGCCGAGATCACCGCCATCGCGGCCTCCCACGTCGCCTACGACCTGGTGAGCCTGCTCAGCCTGGGAAAGAGCGAATGACACCACGGATAGGCGGCGACGTCGTCGTCGAAACCCTCCGCGCGCTCGGCGCCGACACCGTGTTCGGCCTGCCCGGCCAGCACGCGCTCGGCCTGTTCGAAGCACTGCGGCGCACGGACGACCTGCGCGTGATCGGCGCGCGGGTGGAGAACAACCTGGCGTTCGCGGCCGACGGGCACGCCCGTGCCCGGCTCGCGGCGAACCCCGAAGGCCCGATCCCGGTGACCCCGATGATCGTCTCGACCGGCCCCGGTGCGCTGCTCACTTTGGCTTCACTGCAGGAATCCCGGGCGGCGTCGGTGCCGGTGCTCGGCATCTCCAGTCAGATCCCGGTCGCCGGGCTCGGCGGCGGACGGCACGGGTACCTGCACGAACTGCCCGATCAGCAGGCCAGTTTCCGTGACGTCGTGAAGTCGGTGCACGTCGTACGCACCGTCAGCCAGATCCCGACGGCGCTGCGCGAGGCCTGGGAATCGGCGGCGACCGCGCCGTACGGCCCGGTGTGGGTCGAAATCCCGCAGGACCTCCTGCTGGCGCCGACGGAGCTGCCGCGGATCACGTCGGTGACCGCACGGCCCGCTCCGCTCGTGCCGTTGCCGGAGCTCGTCACCGAGGCCGCGGATCTCCTCGGCGCGGCGAAGAATCCGGTGATCCTGGCCGGTGGTGGCGCGCTGCGCTCGGGCGCGCGGGCGGAACTGAAGGCGCTCGCGGAGGCACTGCGCGCGCCGGTGCTGTCGACGTTCGGGGGCAAGGGCGCCTTCGGCTGGGATCACGAGCTCTCCGGGCAGTCGTGGGTCGAAGACTGGCACAGCACCGAGTTCCTCTCGGCCGCGGACGTGCTGCTCGTCCTGGGTTCCGGACTCGGCGAGCTGTCCAGCAACTACCGTGAGTTCGCCCCGCGCGGCCGGATGATCCAGGTCGAGGCCGATCTCGGGAAGCTGGAATCGAACTACCCGGCGCTGGGGATCCACGCCGACGTCCGCTTTGTCCTGCGAGCACTTCTGGAGCAGGTGCCGTTCCGCCAGTCCGACGGTGCCGCCGAAGCCGCGGTGGCGGAACTGCTGGCCAAGGTGCGCGAACGCCTCGACGCCCAGCCCCTCGAGGTCGAGCGCAAGCTGATCGACGACATCCGCGCGGCGGTGCCCGAGGGCACGCAGACGTTCTGGGACATGACGATCGCGGCCTACTGGGCCTGGTCGGCGTGGAATCCCGAGGGCGCGCCGATCCACACCGCGCAGGGCGCGGGCGGGCTCGGCTACGGCCTGCCCGGCGCGCTCGGCGGCGCGGCGGCGACCGGCGGCCCGGTGCTCGCGGTGTCCGGTGACGGCGGCGCGATGTACGGCATCGCGGAACTGGCCACCGCGGTCCAGCACGGACTGGACGTGACGTGGCTGGTCATCGACGACGGTGGCTACGGGATCCTGCGCGAGTACCTGACCGGCGCCTTCGGCCGGTCCACCGCCACCGAACTCGCGCGACCGGATTTCGCCGCGCTGGCCGGATCTTTCGGCGTCGCCGCGAGCGTGTCCTCTTTGGACACCGTCGGCAAGGACCTCGCCGACGCGCTGGGCACCCCAGGGCCGTCCGTGGTCGTCCTCCCCGCTCTGCTGAAGATGTTCGAGCCGACCCACCTGGAGAAGGAATGACTCAGGTCCTCAATTTCATCGACGGCGCCGCAGTACCGGCGTCGGGCTCGCGGACACTCGACCTGGTGGATCCCACCACCGGCGAGGTCTTCGGCACCAGCGTCCTGTCCGAGCGGTCCGAGGTGGACGCGGCGCTGGCCGCCGCCGAGCGGGCGTTCAAGGTGTGGCGCAAGAGCACACCGGCCCAGCGTCAGCTCGCGCTGCTGAAGATCGCCGACGCGGTCGAGGCCCGTGCGGAGGAGTTCGCCGAACTGGAAATCCGGGAGACCGGCAAGATCCGGTCCGTGGTGCTCGACGAGGAGATCCCGGAGTGCGTCAGCGCGCTGCGGTTCTTCGCCGGTGCCGCGCGGCAGCTCGAAGGCACCGCGTCCGGGGAATACCTGCCGGGGCACACTTCGGCGATCCGGCGTGAACCGGTCGGCGTCTGCGCGCAGATCGCGCCGTGGAACTACCCGCTCATGATGGGTGTCTGGAAGATCGCCCCGGCGCTGGCGGCCGGGAACACCGTCGTGCTGAAGCCCGCCGAGACCACTCCGTCGACGGCGGTGCTGCTGGCCAAGGTCGCGGCGGAGTACCTGCCGCAGGGCGCGTTCAACGTGCTGTGCGGCGACCGCGACACCGGCCGCGCGCTGGTGAAGCACCCGATCACCGAACTGGTGTCGATCACCGGATCGACCCGGGCGGGCATCGACGTCGCCACCGTCGCGGCG
>Ga0196958_10000840_pt1 | contig 10012 bp, 9 predicted proteins | sample S1v_10metaG_FD_148654 | JGI IMG/M metagenome (GOLD analysis project Ga0196958, IMG submission 148654) | Soil microbial communities from Anza Borrego desert, Southern California, United States - S1+v_10 | ecosystem: Environmental > Terrestrial > Soil > Desert | place: USA: California | collected...
CTCGTCGATGCCCTGGTCGGCCTTGAACGCGCTGTCGAGCACGCCGCCCGCGAAGTCGAACAGCACGACGTCGCCCGGGATCGGGGTGACGGTGGTGTTCTCCCGGGCGACCTGCGCGAACCGCGGCACGATCGTGTAGACCTCGTTGCGCGCGTACTTCGCGTGCTGGGCGTCGCCGCCGAGCGGGCCGTCCGCGAGCGCCTGCCAGACGGCCGCGCACGTGCGCGGGGCTTCCTTCTCCAGCAGCTCCGCCACGCACGACACGCCCCGGCGGGCGAGGGTGATGCGGATGAACTTCGACATGAGCCGCTCCCGGCGTCCGAGGGGTACCGCAGCGCCGCGGATTGTTGACAATAGTACGAGCGCTTCCTAGCGTGTCAATCCTCGCCCCCCGCTCGGGAAGGTCCCGCCGAAAGTGCCCGTTTCCGCAGGTCAGCGCGAACTTCCGACGATCACCGTTCTGCACGGTGACGATCGACCGCCGGGCCTGCACCTCGACGGCATGCGCTTCGCCGCCGACGCCGCGGCGCTGGCCGATGCGCTGCCCGGCACCGAGGTGCTGCTCGTCTGGGACTTCCTGTCCGACGCCGTGCGCGACGCCTGGCCGGCCGCCGACGACGGGCTGCGCTGGGTGCACACCGCCAGCGCGGGCGTCGACCGGCTGACCTTCCCCGGCCTGCTCGACTCCGACGCCACGCTCACCAACTCGCGCGGTGTGTTCGACCGGCCCATGGCCGAGTACGTGCTCGGGCTGGTGCTCGCGATGGCCAAGGACCTGCCCGGCACGGTCACCGCGCAGTCCCGCCGCGAGTGGCGCCACCGCGAGACCGAGTCGATCGACGGCCGGCGCGTCGTGGTCGTCGGCGGAGGCCCGATCGGGCGCGCGATCGCACACCTGCTCGGCGCCGTGGGCATGGACGTGGAACAGGTCGGGCGCCGCGAGTTCGACGGGCTGCCGGGTCTGCTCCCCCACGCCGACTGGCTGGTGCTGGCCGCACCGCTGACCGACGCCACCCGCGGGATGCTCGACGCCGCCACGCTCGCGCACCTGCGGCCGACCGCCCGCGTGATCAATGTGGGCCGGGGCGCGCTGGTCGTGGAGCCCGACCTCGTGGACGCGCTGCGCGCGGGCCGGCTCGCCGGCGCCGCCCTCGACGTCTTCGCCACCGAGCCGCTCCCGGACGACTCCCCGCTGTGGACGCTGCCCGGTGTGATCGTGTCCCCGCACATGTCCGGCGACCTCGTCGGCTGGCGGGACTCGCTGGTCGAGGTGTTCCGCGACAACCTCGACCGCTACCGCGCGGGTGAGCCGCTGCGCAACGTCGTGGACAAGTCGCTGGGCTACGTGAGCACCGGAGGTAGGACGTGAGCGCGGACCGCACCGCAGCCGATCTGACCGCGACCGAGCTGCTGGCGGCCTACCGCTCCGGTGAGCTCTCCCCGGTGGAGGCCACCGAGGCGGCGCTGGAGCGCATCGCGCGCCACGACCCCGAGGTCAACGCGTTCTGCCTCGTCGACGCGGACGGCGCGCTCGCGAGCGCCAAGGCCTCCGCCGAGCGCTGGCAGCGCGGCGAACCGGCCGGAGCGCTGGACGGCGTCCCGGTCTCGATCAAGGACATCCTGCTGACGCGGGGCTGGCCCACGCGGCGCGGCTCCCGCACGGTGGACCCGGCGGGGCCCTGGGAGGTCGACGGGCCGCACGTCGCGCGCGTGCGCGAGCAGGCCGCGGTCCTGCTGGGCAAGACCACCACCCCGGAGCTGGGGTGGAAGGGCGTCACCGACAACCCGCTGACCGGCGTGACGCGCAACCCGTGGGACCCCACCCGCACGGCGGGCGGCTCCTCGGGCGGGAGCGCGGCCGCCGTCCTGCTCGGGATGGGGCCGCTGAGCCTCGGCACCGACGGCGGTGGCTCCGTGCGCATCCCGGCGGGGTTCACCGGCACCACCGCCCTCAAGCCGACCTACGGGCGGGTGCCGCACTACCCGGCGAGCCCGTACGGCACGCTCGCGCACGTCGGACCGATGACCCGCACCGCAGCCGACGCGGCGCTGCTGCTCGACGTCGTGTCCGGCGCCGACGCGCGCGACCCGTGGGCGCTGGCCCCCGCGGGCCCCGCCGTCGCCGCCCTGGAGGACGGGGTGGCCGGGTGGCGGATCGCGGTGAGCCCCACGCTCGGCTACGTCGACGTCCACCCCGGGGTGGCCGCGGCATTCGCGGAGGCGGTGCGGGTGTTCACCGAGCTGGGCGCCGAGGTCGAGGAGGCCGACCCCGGCTTCGACGACCCGGTGGAGGCGTTCGAGCTGCTGTGGTTCTCCGGCGCGGCCAAGTCGATGGAGCACCTCGGCCCGGACGAGCGCGCGCAGATGGACCCGGGCCTCGTGGAGGCCGCCGAGCAGGGCGCGCGGGCGTCGGCGCTGGACTACCTCACGGCGATGGGTGTGCGCAACGACCTCGGCATCCGCATGGGCGCGTTCCACGGCCGCTACGACCTGCTGCTCACCCCGAGCCTGCCGATCCCCGCCTTCGAGGCCGGGGTGGAGGTGCCGGCCGGGTCGCCGCGGAAGCGGTGGACGTCCTGGACGCCGTTCACCTACCCGTTCAACATGACGCAGCAACCGGCCGCGAGCGTGCCCTGCGGCTTCGCGGACGGCCTCCCGGTGGGCCTGCAGATCGTCGGCCCCCGCCACGCCGACGACGCGGTGCTGGCCGCGGCGCACGCGTACCAAGGGGCGACGGACTGGCACACCCGCCGCCCCGCACGGGGCTAGGAGCCACTTCACACACCCAGCACCCGCGTCACATAAGGCGGGCCTTGTGCGAAGTGCGTGCTGGGTGTGTGAAGTGCGGGGATCAGGTGGCGTCGGGGTCCATCGGGGGGACCTCGTTCTTCGACAGGCGCTCCGGGGCCGGCGGAGGCGTCGGCGTCGCCGATCTCGGCTTCGGCGCGTGGCCGTTGGGCTTCGCCGGGGCGTCGTCCTCGAACAGCGTGCGCTGCACGGCCGTGCGCGGGTTGAAGTTCCGCAGGCCGCGCAGCTCCTCGAGGGGCTTGCGCAGCTCGTCGAACTCCGGGCCGAGCTCGCCGCGCAGCTGCTCGCGCGCGCCGGTGGCGTACTCGCGGACCCGGCGGATCGCGCTGCCCGCCCAGGCGGCCGCGGACGGCAGGCGCTCGGGCCCGAGGATGAACAGCCCGGCCACGATGAGCACGAGGATCTCACCCCAGCCGATGCTGTCGAACATGGAGCCAGCCTAGTCGCCTTCTCGTCTCAATCCGAGCCCAGGACGACCGACACCGTCAACGGCCTGCCCTCGCGGATCAGCTCGACCTCGACCGTGTCGCCGGGGTTGTACTCGCGGTAGGCGACGACGAGCTCGTCGGCGCCCGCGATCAGCCGGCCGCCGAGGCGGACGATCACGTCGCCCTCGATGATGCCCGCCGCCTCGGCGGCGCCGCCCTGCTGGACGTTCTGCACCTGCGCGCCGTCGGTGGTGCCGTCGCTGACCGAGCGGGCGTTGATCCCGATCTCGGAGTGGGTGACCGCGCCGCCGCGGATCAGCTCCTCGGCGATGCCGCGGGCGTCGTCGATCGGGATGGCGAAGCCGAGGCCGATCGAGCCGCCCTCCCCCATCCCGAGGCTGCGGATGGCGGTGTTGATGCCGACGACGGCGCCCGTGGAGTCGACGAGCGGCCCGCCGGAGTTGCCGGGGTTGATGGCGGCGTCGGTCTGGATCGCGTCGATCACGGCGTTGGTGTCGGTGCCGGCCCCGTCCAGGCGCACCGGGCGGTCGACCGCGCTGACGATGCCCTCGGTCACGGTGCCCGCGAGGCCGAGCGGGGAGCCGATGGCGATCACGCCGTCGCCGACCGCGAGCCCGGCCGACGATCCGATGGTCGCCACCACCGGGTTCGCGACCTCGACCTTGACGACGGCGAGGTCCGTCTTCGGGTCACGGCCGACGATCTGCGCCGAGGTGCGCGTGCCGTCGTGGAAGACGGCCTCGATCGTGGCACCGCTCGCCTCGGCGGCCGGCGCGACCACGTGGTTGTTGGTGAGCACGTAGCCCGCGGGATCGATGATGACCCCCGAGCCGCCCCCGCCCTCGTCGCCCACCCGGATCTCGAAGGAGACAACGGCGGGCAGCGTGCGGCGGGCGATGTCGGCCACCGAGCCCGGGGGCCGCTCCCGCGCCTCGATGGACTGGGTGATCGTGGGATCGGGGTCGGTGAGGCCGTCGGCGCCCTCCGCCGTGAGGCGCCCGATCATCCCGCCCGCCGCACCGACGAGCACCGCGACGACCGCGAGCACGACCAGCGCCCGCGGCTCGACCCGGCGGCCGAACAGCACCTCGCGCAGGCTGAGCCGGGCTCCCTCGCCGCGGACGGCGGAGCCGTTGCGGGCCGTCGGGCCTGCGGGAGGCCCGAGCGTGACCGCGCTCTCCGGGTCGCGCCACGGGTCGCGCTCGGCGCCGTCGTCCCAGAACGCCCCATCGGCGCCCGCGCCGCCCGCCGTGACGTCCTCGGGGCGCTGCAACGACGGCGTGGACGCGTCGGGCCTGCCGAATGCGCTGGCCAGCGCGGCCGGCGGCGGGGCGGCGAGCGCGGTGCGCGGGGGCGGCGCCGACCCGTTGCCGTTGCGCCGCGCGGCGAACCCGCCGCCGACACCGCTGGGCCTGCCGAACACCGCGGCGACCGACGGATCCACGCTCGGGCGCTCGATGGGGCGCGGGCCCATCCGCGGGGGCTCGCCGTCCGGGGCGGGCCGCTGCACGGCACCAGCACCCGCGTCCTCGCGCTCGCCCGAACGCTCCGCGGGAGTGCTGCGTTCGTTCATCGCTGGGCGGGCTCCTGGACTGGGCGGACCGGACCCCACCAGCCTGCCTGAGCGCCGGTGAAGTCCGCGTAGCCGACGGGACGCGGGCGTCTCAGGGCCGAGCGGGAAGCTGCTCGAGCGGCTCGCGCCCGGCCGGGCGGGACGCGGTCGTGGAGGCGGGCGCCGTGGTGGGGGTGGCCGACGGGGCGGGCACGGGCGCCGGCGCGAGCCGCAGCCGCGCGTCGACGGGGCTCACCGCGTTGCCGCGCACCTCACCCGGCGGCGCGGACGCAGGCGCCGCCGGCCCGCTCGCCGCCGTGGGCAGCGCGAACGCGATGGCGCCGATGGCGAGCCCGGACACGGCGACACCGGTGCCGATGCGCAGGCCCCGGTGCGGGCGCCTGCCGTGCGACGGCGCGTTGACCGACTCGGCCTGCTCGGGCGCGGCGGGCCCCGGCCGCAGCACGGAGACGAACTGCCCATCGGGGGTGACCGCGAGCCCGGCGGGCGGGGCCGGCAGGTCGGTGTCCTGCGGGATCGAGCGCAGGCTCGACAGCAGCGAGCTGGGGAGGCTGGGACAGCCGGCGGTGCGGAGCGCGGCACGGGCCTGGCCCTGCGCGACGACCTGGGCGGCGCACTCGCGGCACTGCGCGAGGTGCTGGGTGGCGCGCAGGTGCGGGCCGGGCGCGAGCTCGTCGTCGACGTAGGCGACGACGGCGTCGGACGACAGGTGATCGTGACCCCAGTCCGGGGTGGTCACCGAGATGCGCCAACGCCCTGAGCTCACGCCCGTACCTCCTCCACTTCCGTGCCGCGGCGGTCGGCCGCCCGGTGGCGCTCGAGCGCGCTGCGCAGGGCGGCCCGACCACGGTGGATCCTGCTCCTCACCGTACCGAGCTTCACGCCGAGCGTGGCGCCGATCTCCTCGTAGGAGAGGCCTTCCACGTCGCACAGCACGACCGCGGCGCGGAACTCCGGCGGGAGCTCGTCCAGCGCGGCCTGCAGGTTCGGGTCGAGGTGGGTGTCGGAGAACACCTGCTCCGGCTCCGGGCCGCTGCCGGGCAGCCGGTCGGTGTCCTCGGGCAGCGCCTCCATCCGGATCCGGGAGCGGCGGCGCACCATGTCCAGGAACAGGTTCGTGGTGATGCGGTGCAGCCAGCCCTCGAACGTGCCGGGCTTGTAGGAGGCCAGCGAGCGGAACACCCGGACGAACGTCTCCTGGGTGAGGTCCTCCGCGTCGTGCGGGTTGCCGGTGAGCCGGTAGGCGAGGCGGTAGACCCGGTCGGCGTGCTCGCGCACGACGTCGTCCCAGCTCGGGGGCGTCCAGTCGGCCCCGTCGCCGGGCAGCACGGTGCTGCTCGACAGCGCGGCTGAGCCCTCGCTCATGGTCGGGTGCCACCTCCTGCGGCGGGTCGTGCCCTCTGCCCAACGGTGCGCCGGAGCCTCGAGTTCCCGGCACCCCCAACGGTCGACGACCCCGACCGATGCCTCCTACGGTGCCCGACGCCCGTGAAGGACGGGTGAGAACCGGCTGAGAGGAGCCTGATAGAACCGGGTCGGTAGCCTTCCCCCATGCAGGTCCCGGACGCAGCCACCGATCTGTGGGCACTGCGTGACCACGTCGCATCCTACCTCGCCGAGGACGACGCGCTCCTGTCCGCGCGCGCCGCAGCGTCCCGGGCGGGCTGCGGGCCCGTGGGGGCGGACGCGGGTGCCGCGCTGCGGTTCCTGGCCGCCACGATCGGGGCGCGCGCCGTCGTCGAGATCGGCACCGGCACCGGGGTGAGCGGCCTGTGGCTGCTCCGCGGGATGGCCGACGACGGCGTGCTGACCTCGATCGACGTCGATCCGGAGCACCAGCGCGTCGCCCGTGGCGTGTTCACCGAGGCGGGGTACGGCCCGTCCCGGCTGCGCCTGATCAACGGGATGGGCCTCGAGGTGCTCCCCCGGCTCACCGACGCGGGGTACGACCTGGTGTTCATCGACGCGGGCCCGGCCGACCACGCGCGGTACCTGGACGAGGCCGTGCGCCTGCTGCGCGACGGCGGCATCGTCGCGCTGGGCGGCGTGCTCACCGCGGGCGTGGTGGACCCGGAGGCCGACGACGACACCACGCTCGCCCTGCGTGAGGTTGCTCACCTGGTGCGGGAGGACACCCGCCTCGTCCCTGTGCTGCTCCCCCTCGGCGACGGCCTGCTGGCGGCGGTGAAGACGGCCTAGGTCCTTCGCGCACGGCAGCACTCAGAGGGCCGTGGCGCCCTTGCCCAGCACGACGACGCCGCCCTGGCTGACCGTGTAGCGGGCGCGGTCGAGCCCGAGGTCGACGCCGACGAGGGCGCCGTCGGGGACCACGACGTTCTTGTCGAGGATCGCCCCGCGCACCACGGCACCGCGCCCGACCCGGACGCCCGGCATCACGACCGAGTCGGAGACCTCGGCCCCCGCCTCGATGCGCACGTTCGGGCTGATCACCGAGCGCCGCACGATGGCGCCGGAGATGATCGTGCCGGCGCCGACCACCGAGTCCTGCGCGATGCCACCCTCCACGAACTTGGCCGGCGGCAGCGGGGCCGCGGCGGTGCGGATCGGCCAGCGCTGGTTGTACAGGTTGAAGATCGGGTGCACCGAGACGAGGTCGGTGTGCGCCTCGTAGTACGCGTCGACGGTGCCGACGTCGCGCCAGTACCCCGCGTCGCGCTCGGTGGCGCCGGGGACGACGTTGTCGGCGAAGTCGTACACCGCGGCGTCGCCCTGCCCCACCAGCCGCGGGATGATGTCGCCGCCCATGTCGTGGTCGGAGTCGCCGTCCTCGGCGTCCGCCCGCAGGGCCTCGAGCAGCACCTCGGTGGTGAACACGTAGTTGCCCATAGAGGCGAACGTCACGTCCGGGTCGTCGGGCACCGACGGCGGGTCGGAGGGCTTCTCGAGGAAGTCCGTGATCTTGCCGTCCGGCTCGGAGTTGATCACGCCGAACGCCTTGGCCTCGGTGCGCGGCACGCGGATGCCGGCTACCGTGACGCCTGCCCCGCTCTCGATGTGCTGCGCGAGCATCTGGCCCGGGTCCATCCGGTAGACGTGGTCGGCGCCGAACACCGCGATGTAGTCGGGCCGCTCGTCGTAGACCAGGTTGAGGCTCTGGAAGATCGCGTCGGCGCTGCCGGTGTACCAGCGCCTGCCGAGCCGCTGCTGGGCCGGGACGGTGGTGATGTACTGGCTCAGCACGCTGGAGAGCCGCCACGTGGTGGAGATGTGCCGGTCCAGCGAGTGGGACTTGTACTGGGTGAGCACGCAGATGCGGTGCATCCCGGCGTTGACCAGGTTGGACAACACGAAGTCGATCAGGCGGTAGTTGCCGCCGAACGGGACGGCCGGCTTCGCGCGGTCGGCCGTGAGCGGCCACAGCCGCTTGCCCTCGCCGCCGGCGAGCACGATCCCCAGCACGTTGGCACCCAGCGCGAGGGGCGAGGCGGGCGACATCCGGGCGGCGGTCACGGTGCCCCCTCGCTGGCGCCTGCCGGCAGCGTCGTCACGGATCCGACCCTAGTGCTCTCACACCGTGCCCGGCCAGCGGAACTGGCGGTAACACCCACCATGTGCATGCGCCCGGGTACCCGCGGCGACGCCGGAGATGCCTTACCGTTCGCGCGTGCGCATCGGCCTGCTCACCCGCGAGTACCCGCCCGACGTCTACGGAGGCGCGGGGGTGCACGTCGAGCACCTCGCCCCGGCGCTGCGCGAGCTCGTGCAGGTCGACGTGCACTGCTTCGGCGATCCCCGCCCCGACCGGCCGGACACCCACGCGCACCGGCCGCCGCCGTCGCTGGAGCGGGCGAACCCGGCGCTGCAGACGCTGGGCGTCGACCTGTCGATCGTCGACGCCGTCGGCGGGGTCGACCTCGCGCACTCCCACACCTGGTACGCCAACATGGCGGGGCACCTCGCGAAGGTGCTGCACGGCATGCCGCACGTGGTCACCGCGCACTCGCTGGAGCCGCGCAGGCCGTGGAAGGCCGAGCAGCTCGGCGGCGGGTACCGGCTGTCGTCCTGGGTGGAGCGCACCGCGTACGAGGCCGCGGACGCGGTGATCGCGGTCAGCGCCGGCATGCGCCGCGACGTGCTGGAGTGCTACCCGGCGCTGGACCCGGCGCGCGTGCACGTCGTGCACAACGGCATCGACACCGGCTTCTACCACCCGGACCCCGCCCGGGACGCGGTCCGCGCCGCGGGGGTCGACCCGGACCGGCCGAGCGTCGTGTTCGTGGGCAGGATCACGCGCCAGAAGGGCCTCGCCCACCTGATCGCGGCGGCGCACCGCATCGACCGCGACGCCCAGATCGTGCTGTGCGCGGGAGCCCCGGACACCGCGGAGATCGCCGCGGAGACCGAGGCCGCGGTCACCGAGCTGCGCGCCGCCCGGCCCGGGGTGGTGTGGGTGCGCGGGATGCTGCCCACCACCGACGTGCGCCAGCTGCTGTCGGCGGCCACCGTCTTCGTCTGCCCGTCGGTGTACGAGCCGCTCGGCATCGTCAACCTGGAGGCGATGGCCTGCGGCACCGCCGTGGTGGCCTCGGACGTGGGGGGCATCCCCGAGGTCGTCGCCGACGGCGGGACGGGTCTCCTGGTGCACTTCGACGAGCACGCGGTGGACGAGTTCCGCTCGGGGCTCGCCGACGCCGTGAACGCCCTGCTCGCCGACCCGGACCGGGCCGCGGCGATGGGCGCCACCGGACGGGAGCGGGCCGAGCGCGAGTTCAGCTGGCAGCAGGCGGCCGCGCGGACCGTGGAGGTCTACCGCGGGCTCGTCTGAGCCTCCGCCGCGCGGGCCCGGGCCCGGGCCCGGGCCCGGTGGGCGGCCACCGCGGAGCGGTTGGCGCAGGCCGCCGAGCAGTAGCGGCGCGCGGCGTTGCGGGAGGTGTCGGCGAACACCTTGGAGCACCCGTCGGCAGCGCACCGGCCGTGGCGGGAGATGCCGTACTCGGACACGAGCATCGCCAGCGCGAACGCGGTGGTGGCGCGCATCCGGTCGACGAGCCCGGCCTCCGGCGCGCTGTAGTGCAGGTGCCAGCCCTCGCTGTCGTCGTGGCAGGTCAGGTGGGGCTCGATCCGCACGTCGACCAGCAGGGCGTTGACCGCGGCCGCGGCCTCGTCCAGCGACGAGACGTCGAACATGGTGCGCAGCCTGCGCGCCCACGCCCGCAGCGCG
>Ga0196958_10000841_pt1 | contig 10011 bp, 14 predicted proteins | sample S1v_10metaG_FD_148654 | JGI IMG/M metagenome (GOLD analysis project Ga0196958, IMG submission 148654) | Soil microbial communities from Anza Borrego desert, Southern California, United States - S1+v_10 | ecosystem: Environmental > Terrestrial > Soil > Desert | place: USA: California | collected...
CGTACGAACTGACTGTGGACATGCTCGAAGACCTCCTCGTCACCGCGGGCGTCGCGTCTAATGCGCACGGGTTAGCGATCCGGAAGACGGCCGGTGCCCTGGTCTACAAGATCGGGAGGCGTCTGGCCGTGGAGCCGCAGGCCGAACCGTCCGACGACCTCAAGGCTGCCATCACCGAGCAGGGGGAGGCGGAGACCGATGACTGAGCGATTCAAGGCGACTGTGCGCCGTCGCGACGCCAGTGACGATGAAGGGCTCGACCCGGAAGACATCTGGCCCGCTGAGCTCCGGTGGGTTGCGGACTGGGATCGATTCGACGCTGAGACTGGGCGGTTCATCAGCGGTTGCACCTCACCGTTCGAAACGCATACCGAGGCTCTCGCCGAGGCCGCAGCGGAGGCGGATGACGTGAGGCGTCGCAATGCGGCGGAGATCGCAGAAGTAGGCGCGATGAAGCAGGAAGGAGCGGAGACCGATGCCTGAGCCGAAGGAGTGGGTAACCGTGAAGGAGGCTGCGGTCCTCGCCGGGAAGAAGCCCCGCACGATCTACGAGTGGATCGAGGACGACCGCCTCGCCGTCCGCCGCGACGACCAGAACCGGATGGTCGTGCTGTCGAAGGCCGTGATCCGTGTCGAGCCAACGATCCGGCGCGGCCGGCCCCGCGGTACGGTAAGCCGGAAGATGAGATGATCGCAACATGCCCATCGCATCGAAGCCCATCAAGTGGGTGAAGCGCGCCGCCAAGGACCTCCGCCCCGGTGACTGTGACAAGTGGGGCTACGGCCACGGCACGGAGAACAGCTTCCGCACGATCTCGCACGTGGAGCACGTCGGCAACGGTATCGTCCGCGTGTACCACCGCGAGACCATCGCCAGCTTCTACGACGAGTACGGCGAAACCTACGAGGTGTTGGTAGCCAGCGAGCCTGCTATCGACGAACGCAAAGCGACACGCCGGTCCTGAATCGGGCGCACATAAATACGCAAATGCCGCAATTGGTGCACGATAGATCGTAGATGGTGGACCAGTCCGCCCAGACGAAAGCCCCGGCCCTCTCACAGAGGACACCGGGGCTTCTCCGTCGGGCTACTGCGTGTACCGCCGCACGTCCGCCTGGCCCAGCACGTTCCATTCATGACCGCACGACCGGCACACGCCACGGAACTTCGGCAGCGAGTATCGAGGCGGGTTCTCCACGAGGTCAGCAGCCCCCTCACATGCCGGACAAATGACCGCGCTCACTTGAGCACCCACTTGAACGGCTCCCGCGCCGAGACAGCCTTCGCGTAGTCGGCGATCTGCTGCTCCGGCAGGTTCACCCCGATCGACGCGAACGCCGCCTTCACACGGGGCTTTACCTCAGCAACCGGGTGACCCTCGTACTGCGCACGGAACTTCCGGTCCGCGTCTTCGATCTTCTTGGCGATTCCCGCGAACAGGTCACGCATCCCCGAATTGTTCATCTTGACCTTCATGGTTCCCACGACCTCCAGTCGCACCCGAGGCCGGAAGACTCCTGCAGTCCTCCCTCCAAAGCACAAGGGCACACATCCACAGTCCCAGCGGTCCCGACGAATCTTTATCCCGACACGCCGACGAATTAACCGCGTCCGTAGACGCATCCCGCATAAGGGCAAGAGGCCCGAGTCGAGGTGAACCACCATGGCGTCAGCAACATTCGACTCCGAACGCGCTCGGGAGCTTCACGCTGCTGGGGCGTCGTGCAATGCGATCGCCCGTGACCTGGGTTGCGCTGCGTCGACTGTGTCGCGTTGGGCGAAGGGTGAGGGCCTGTCGTTCGATCGGTCGAAGACGGCTGCGGCGGTGAAGGCGCACACAGTCGACCTGGCCGCGGGTCGTATCCGTCTGGCGGAGAAGATGCTCGCCGCGTCGGAGGACATGCTTGATGTGATCGACGGCCCGTACGAGGTGTACAACTTCGGCGGGAAGGACAACACGTTCGAGTCGCGGGTGCTGGACTCTGCCCCGGTGGAGGTGCGGCGCAACGTCATCACGACTGCCGGCATCACGTTCGACAAACTGACTCGCATCGTGGAGCGCGAGACCGGTGGACTCGAGCAGGCGGTCGGTGTGCTCGACCAGATCGCGGACGGGCTCAAGGCCGCCGCCGATGCGATCCGTTCGGAGACGCCCAGTGATCCTGAGTGACGTCGAGCGGCTCGTGTCGAAGGCGCAGATCCTCAGCATCGTGGATGCGATGGATCGGAAGCTCGCTCTCTGGTTCGGGTCCGTGTCGGCCGGGAAGACCGTCGCGTCGCTATTCGCGTTCCTGCTCGCTGTGGTGCGTGCCCCGAAGACGGGCATCATCATCATCGCCGGCGGGTCGCTGCAGACGATCTACCAGAACGTGTTCGTACTGTTCCAGAACACCGCAATCTTCGGATCCGTGATCTCCTCGCAGATCGAGTACACGCCCGGTGCGACGTCGGCGCGAATCCTCGGCCGTGAGGTGCTGCTCGTCGGCGCGAAGGACGCGAAAGCTGTCGGCCGAATTCAAGGTGCGACGGTCGCGCTCGCATACGTTGACGAGGCCGCGCTAATGCCTGAGGCGTTCTGGAACATGCTCGTCTCCCGCCTCCGCGTCGACGGCGCACGCCTCCTCGCCACCATGAACCCGGCCTCCCGCAACCACTGGATCCGGAAGAACTGGATTGTCCCGGGCGCGGAGAAAAACCTCGTCAGCTTCCACTTCACGATGAAGGACAACCCGAACCTGTCGGCCGAGTACATCGCCGACATGGAGCGGTCCTTCTCCGGGGTGTTCTACGACCGGATGATCAAGGGCGAGTGGACGAACGCGGAGGGCGCCGTCTACCCGATGTGGGACCCGGCCCGCCACGTCATCCCGTTCGAAAAGATGCCCCGCCTGCGCGACGTCATGGGCATCGGGATGGACTACGGCACGACGAACACCACCGCGGCGCTCATGCTCGGCATCACCGACGAGGTGAAGCAGGACAGGCACGGTCGCACCGTCCCGCATTCCCGTCTCGTGATGATGGACGAGTGGCGGTACGACCCGCGCGAGCACGGCGATATCCGACTCACGGACGCCGCCCTGTCGCAACGGTTCCGCGCCTGGCTCCCGAAGGACCACACGCCGTACCCGTTGACGATCCCGCCGCGCTTCCTGATGCTCGATCCGGCTGCCGCGTCGATGCACATGCAGATGCAGCAGGACCTCCGCGGCACCGGCCTCTCCCCCTGGCCCGCCGTGAACGATGTCCTCCCCGGGATCAAGACCGTCGCGAACCTCCTCGACAACGACCAGATGATCGTCACCGACCGGTGCGAGGGCTGGATCGAGGAAGTCACCGAATATCGGTGGGACGCGAAAGCCACGGATGCCGGCGAAGACGTCGTCGTCAAGGAGAACGACCACTCCCTCGACGGTGGCCGCTACATCACCCACTCGACGACGAACTACTGGAAACCGCAGCTCGCCGCCTGACGCACCCGGAAAGGGGAGCCATGCCGATCCCCGAACCGAACACACCCTGGCTGCCCGCACCCTGGGACATGGCGTACAAGGCGTTCGCGGAGAACGACGCCTGGTACACAGGTGACGTCGCAGCGCTGGAGAAGCTCTACCAGCGGACGGCTACGACTCGCGCGACCCACACCCGCCACGGGCAGGAAATGCAGGGCGGTCTCGTCGGCACGGCTTCCAGGTTCTTCTGGGGCCGACCCGTTCCGGCGAACGAGAACCGTGCGCGTCTGCACGTCCCGGCTGCTGCGGATCTCGCGACCCTCGCGTCGGATCTCGTGTTCGCTGAGCCGCCCGAGGTGCGCCTCGAGTCTCCTGGTGAGCAGACGCTCCGTCGTGACGGGAAGGCGCAGACCCGCCTGGACCTGATCGCGAATGGTGACGAAGCACACGCGATGTTCAACCAGATGGGCGAACTGAAGTCCGCCCTGGGCGCCGTCGCGCTCGTGGTCCGCTGGGACACGGCCGTCGCCGAGCATGCGTGGCTGGAACCGTCCGCCGCGGACGTCATCATCCCCACGTTCCGCTCCGGCCGGATGGTCGAGTGCACGATGTGGTCGGAGTATGTGAAGGGCAGCGTCTACTACCGCCACCTGGAACACCACACGGTCGGCGCGATCGAGCACGCCCTGTACGCCGGCACCGAGATCAACCTCGGCCGCCGCGTCCCTCTCGCTGAGATCCCTGAGACGGCGTCGTACGCCGAGCTCGTCGACGGTGACTCGCGGATCCTCACCGGCATCGACCGCCTCACGGCCGTGTACAACAAGAACATCCCGACCGCGAAATGGCGGAAGAAGGGCGTCCTCGCTCACACGGGCCGCTCCGACTTCGCGCAACTGCACGGCCTGTTCGACTGGCTCGACGAGACCTTCTCCTCGTGGATGCGTGACCTGCGCCTCGGCGCCGGCAAGATCCTCGTCCCCGAGGCCGCGCTCGACTTCAACGGCATCGGCATGGGTGCATCGTTCGACGCCGGCCGAGAGATCTTCGCGGGCCTGAACGCTCCCGGCGACCCGTCGAAGATCGCGTTCGACAAGGTCCAGTTCGACATCCGTGTCGAAGAGCACGAGAAGACGGCGTTCGGCATCTACCGTGAGATCCTCCGCAAGGCCGGGTTCGCTCAGTCCGCATGGGGTGAGTACTCGGGCAAGGGCCAGATGACGGCGACCGAGGTCGATGACCGTGACAAGGCGTCCGAGCGCACCCGCGACAAGAAGATCCTCCAGGACCGGGTCGCGATCTCCCGTGCCGCATCCGTCGCGCTGGAGATCGACGGCAAGGTGTTCCCCGGCAAGGGCGGTGGACGCTTCGACCAGCCGACCGTCGTCTTCCCGGATGTGTCGCAGGAGGACCCGGAGAAGTTGGCTCGCACGCTGACGCTCCTGGACGCCGCTTCGGCGATCTCGCTCGAGCAGAAGGTCCGCCGCGCGAACCCCGACTGGGAAGACGACCAGATCCTGGCCGAGGTCGCAGCGATCCGCGCTGAGCGGTCCGCTGTGCCTGATCCGGCAGGGTTCACCGGCGACGACCCGGACGACGAGATCGAGGACGCCGGTGGCGAGTGAGCTTGAGCGCCGTCGCGAGCTGTCCCGGCTCTCGAAGACCGAGCTGATCGACTGGATCATCCAGATCGAGACCGCGCACGCCACCACGGCGGACGCAATCGGCGCGCTTCGCGACCGGGTCACCACCGCGTACGAGGAGCCGTGATCTGATCGGAGGGCATCGTGGCGCTGTTCGTCCCGAACCCTGAGCGGGAGTCCGTCGAGGAGCTGATCGAGGAGCTTTCCCGCTACCTCACTCAGCGCTACCGGGATGCCGAGGATGAGCTGATCCGCGAGGTCGCGAAGCGCGCTGTCCGTGACTTCCGCCTGGCATCGCTGCTCCCCGAGGCTGATGGCGGCATGGGGATGACGGCTGCGGAGCGCCGCGCACGGAACCGGGTTCTCGCTGAGCTCGCCGCGCACCGGGCGACGTCGCTGCGGGAACTGCAGGCGAAGGCGATGCAGATCGTCTCCGACCTTCGCCGTGAGGATCTCGCGAACCGGATCATCGGGATCGCGGCATCCGAGGGCGAGGCGGCAGCAGCGTCGGCCCTCCGCCTCGCCGGGTCGCTCACGCCCGTCACGGGCACGGCATCGCAGGCCGTCGCGATGGTGGCACTGTCGCTGGAGTCCCGCCTCGAGGTGCTGAATCAGCGCCTCACCCGGTACCCGCAGGACGCCTACCAGCGCATCGTCGCGACGTACTCCCCGAACACGCTGCTCGGCGTGACGACGTCCCGCCTCCAGCAGGCGTCCGCGGTGCAGCGGTTCATCGCCGAGGGCATCCCCGGCTTCATCGATCGCGGCGGCCGTCGCTGGACGATCGGCGCGTACGCCGAGATGGCCGGCCGCACCACCGTAAACCGCGCGTTCAACGATGCCGGGATCTGGCGGATGCAGCAGTCGTCCATCCACCTCGTCACCGTCGTCCGTGGACTCGACTCGTGCCGGAAGTGCGCGGCCTGGGCGGGCAAGATCCTCTCCACCGACGGCACGCCCGCCGGGCCCCGAGTACTTCCGCACGTGAGCCGCGAACAGGCCGTCACGGTGAACGTCGCCGGCACCGTCGAGGAAGCACGCGCAGCAGGCTGGAACCACCCGAACTGCAGGTGCCGCCTCGTCGCGTACTCTCCCGGCCTCACGGTCCCGCAGGATGACACGACGTACGACGAAGCCGCCGAGAAGGAACGGGCGCAGCAGCGAGCGCTCGAGCGGGAGATCCGGTCAGCGAAGCGCCGAGAGGCCGCCGCGATGACCGACACCGACCGCGCGAAGGCCGCCGCCGACGTCCGCGAAGCTCAGGGCGAGATGCGCGACTTCATCAAGGCGACGGGCCGCAACCGGCAGTCGTACCGCGAGCAGCTCGGCTTCGCCGACGGCCGCTGAACACAGACCATCCCGGCAGGGGTCAACGCGGCGGCTTGCACCGCGAAGGCTGCTCATGACGCGCTTACCTTTCTGCGCGAGGTAGACCTGCCCCCGCCGGGATCACACCCTTCCCTCACGAGCGCGATGGGCCATCCGCGGATGAGTGGAAGCCGAGCGCGGGGTCAGGCCCCGGACCTCGCCCCACCGGCTCGCGTACGCGCGAGAAGGCCGCCCCGCGCTCCCCACATGCCCCGTGCCGTCGTCGGCCCTGCACTGCGACGGCACGGCCCCACCTCTCCTCGCGCGCAGGGTGCGAGGGACCAATGAGCAGGAGGCTCACCATGGCAACACCCACGAAGTACCGGCACCCGGTCGCGCTCAACCGCGACGGCATGGCGCAGATCGGCCCGACGCCGTTCCAGCTCCGCGGCATCCGCCTCATCGAAGGCGAGGGTGGCGGAGGCGGAACTCCGCCCGCTGACCCGACTCCCCCGGCGCCGACCCCTCCCGCACCGACACCTCCGGCTCCTCAGCGGCCCGCGCCCACTCCGCCGGCGCCCGCCCCTGTGAACTACAAGGGCGACCCGGACGAGTACGTGCGAGAACTCCGCGAGGAAGCGAAGAACCACCGTCTCGCCGCCGAGAAGGCGCAGCAGGAGCGCGACGCCGCCGCCAGTGAGCGTGACAGCGACCGCGCCGCGCGTGAGTCTCTCGCCCGTGAGAACCACCTCCTCCGCGTCGCCGGCAAGTTCGGTGCCAACGCGGATCTGCTGCTCGACTCCAGCAGCTTCATGAAGACCTTCGCCGACGTGGACCTGGCTGACGAAGCCGCGGTGCAGAAGGCGATCGAAGACGCGCTCGAGAGGAACTCGGCGTACAAGGCAGGACCGCAACTCCCCGGCACAAGCGGTGGCGGGCATCAGGGCGGCGGCCACTCCAACACCACCCCCACCCTGCAGGGCGCCGTCGCGGCGCGTATGCAGGGCTAGCTCCCCGGAAGGGAGATGAATCATGCCCGTTACCCTCGCTGAGAGCCGGAAGAACGCCGTCGAGGACCTCGACGTCGCCGTGATCGACGAGTTCCGCAAAGAAGACGCTGTCCTCGACAGTCTGATCTTCGACGACGCGGTCAACCCCGTCGGCGGCGGCGCGACACTCGACTACGGTTACCGCCGTCTCGAGACGCAGCGCAACGCCTCGTTCCGTGCCTACAACACGGAGTACACGCCCGAGCACGTCACGACCACTAAGCACTCCGTCACCCTGGCTCCCCTCGGTGGCTCCTTCGAGGTCGACCGTGTGCTCGCCAAGCTCGGCCCTGCCGCATCGGGCGCTGTCGCGCTCAACATGCAGCAGACGATCAAGGCGACCCGCACGAAGTTCCAGGACGCCGTCATCAACGGCGACACCGCGGTCGACGCCAACGGCTTCGACGGTCTGGACAAGGCGCTTGTCGGCACGACCACCGAGGTCGGCGCGGATGTCGTCACGGACTGGCGGGACTTCGACACGGACAACCGTGCCGAGCACAAGGCGCTCGACCGGATCGACGACTTCCTGTCGTACCTCGACGGCACCCCGTCGGTCATCCTCGGCAACGCCCGCGCGCTCGCCCGTGTGCGCGCCGCGGCTCGCCGTGCCGGGATGTACACCCGCAACCCCGTCGACGGCCTCATGGGCGCCGACGGACGTCCGATCACCCGCGAGCAGTACGGGAACATCGTGTTCCTCGACCCCGGCGCGAAGCCTGGCTCGAACAACCCGATCATCCCCATCGGCTCGCGCACCATCGGCGGACAGGCGACGACGGGTCTCACGGACCTGTACGCCTACCGTGTCGGCCTCGACGGCTTCCACGGCGTCTCCACCGCCGGCGGTCAGCTCGTGCAGACCTGGCTCCCCGACTTCACCACCTCCGGTGCCGTGAAGAAGGGCGAGGTCGAACTCGGGCCGATCGCCGTCGCCCTCAAGGCGACCAAGGCCGCCGCCGTCCTCCGCAACGTCCGCGTGCAGTAAGGAGCTGCTGATCATGGCTACCAAGCAGAAGACCATCAAGGCCCCGAACGAGAAGTTCTCGGGTCTCGTCGCTGGCGTTCACTTCGTCGACGGTGTCGGCAAGACCGACGACGAGGCGGCGATCGCGTACTTCGAGCGCCAGGGTTACGGAGTCGGCGACGAGCCGGCCGAGCAGCCCGGGAACCCGGGTGCGAAGTACCCCCTCGGCGATCCTTCCGACAAGTGGAAGAAGGACGAGCTCCTCGCGTACGCCGCCGATCGCAAGGTCGACATCGGCGAGGCGAAGACGAAGGACGAGATCTGGGGCGCGATCAAGCCCGGTGGCACCCCCTACAAGGGCATCACCACCCCTGAAGGGAAGGCGCTCGTCAACGACAGCGCCGACCCGAAGGACAACGAGATCAAGGACCAGGCGGACCTGCCGGTCAAGTGACCTCATGACTCCCCGCGCGACCCTCACCCGGTCGCGCGGGGAGCACCACCCGCCCGGGTAGCTCAGGCCGTGGGTTCGACTCCCGCCCCGGGCTCCAGTTCCACACCACCGGCTGAGGAGGCCCATCATGCGCATCATCCACCCCCGCCCTGCCCTCGGCCGTCAGCGTGCCCTCGGCGTCGAGTTCACCGACGGAGTCGCGACCGTGGAATCGCTGCACCCTGAGCGCGAGCTCGCGCTCCTCCAGCACGGGTACACGATCGAGGCAGACCCCGAGGTCGAAGCGCCGTACCACGCTGGCCTCGGCGAAGCGATCGTCGATCTGACCTCGCTCACGGTCCCCCAGCTGCGCGAAATCGCTGAGGCGGACGGCGTCGATCTGCCCGTGAAGGCGCGGAAAGCCGAGATCATCGAGATCCTCTCTCGGACGTCTGAGCCGATCCCCGGCGCGACTCAGAACGACGACGGCAGCTGGACCATCGAGGGTGTCCCGGTCCCCGACGGTGACGAGTTGGTCGGGCCGTTCGGCACGTTCCAGCGTCCTGATGGCACGGTCGTCGGGGACGGCACCAGCATCGTCACGCTCGACGCGGCCGACGAGGCGTCGGAGTACGAGGACTGACATGCTCCTGCGCGTATATGCCACGAAGACGGACTACGACAAGTACGCCGAAGAGGCATGGACCGAAGGTGATGGCCTGCTCAAGAAGCGGCTCCGTTCCGCGTCCATCGAGATCGAGAAGCTCACTCGCACGTCGATCTACGACGTCGACGACGAGGGGTACCCGACGGACGCTGACACCGCCGAAGTCTTCGCTGAGGCGACGTGCGCGATCGTCGAGCACTGGCAGTTCACCGACGACCCGTACGGGGTCGATGCGGCGGCCGGCGCCGTGAAGATCGGTTCGGTGTCGCTCGGCACCACCTCTTCCGCGTCGGACACGCTCTCGGCGCGGGAGAAGCTCGAGCGCCGTATCGGCTCCCGCGCTCTCGACATCCTCACGAACGCCGGCCTCATCGGCTCGGCCGTCGCACACACATAGGAGGCGTCATGCCGCGTCTCCGAGAGAAGCACCTCCCCCACCGGGTCGCGATACAGCCACTCACCGGGGAAGGCGCAGAAGGCGACATCTGGGG
>Ga0196958_10000842_pt1 | contig 10009 bp, 8 predicted proteins | sample S1v_10metaG_FD_148654 | JGI IMG/M metagenome (GOLD analysis project Ga0196958, IMG submission 148654) | Soil microbial communities from Anza Borrego desert, Southern California, United States - S1+v_10 | ecosystem: Environmental > Terrestrial > Soil > Desert | place: USA: California | collected...
GGAGGGGGAGGGGGAGGGGGAGGGGGAGGGGTGGGTGGGGGGTTATAGGCGGGCTTGTAGGGCTTCGGCTGCGGCTAGTAGGTCTGCTGCCCAGCGGGCGCCCGGGCGGCGGCCCATGCGGTCGATGGGGCCCGAGACGGAGACCGCCGCGACCACCGAGCCGGTGCTGTCCCGCACGGGGGCGGAGACGCTGGCCACGCCCGGCTCGCGCTCGGCCACGCTCTGGGCCCACCCCCGGCGGCGGACCTCCAGGAGGGTGCGCTCGCCGTAGACCGCGTCGACGAGCACGGAGCGCTGGGTGCCCGGGTCGGCCCACGCCGCCAGGACCTTCGCGCCCGAGCCCGCGGTCATCGGCAGCCGCGCCCCCACCGGGACGGTGTCGCGCAGGCCGCTCGGCGGTTCCGCCGACGACACGCAGATCCGCTGCACCCCGTCCCGGCGGTAGAGCTGCACGCTCTCGCCGGTGATGTCGCGCAACCTCGGCAGCACCGAGGAGGCCGCGTCCAGCAGCGGGTCGGTGGCCCCGCCCGCCAATTCCGCCAGTGCCGCGCCCGGACGCCACCGGCCGTCGGAACCCCGTCGCAGCAACCTGTGCACCTCCAGGCCCACGGCCAACCGGTGCGCGGTCGCCCGGGGCAGGCCCGTCCGGTTGCACAACTCGGCGAGCCCACACGGATCCTTTGCGACGGCGTTCAAGACAGCCACTGCCTTGTCCAGCACGCCGATCCCGCTATGCTGTCCCACAAGCCGATACTAACTTCCCACTGTCTGGGAAGTCCAGATCTATCGACTGTCCAGATCCTGGGAGAAGCGATGAGCCGCACGCTCGCGGAGAAGGTGTGGGAAGCGCACGTGGTGCGCCACGGCAGTGGCGCGGAGCCCGATCTGCTCTACATCGACCTCCACCTGCTGCACGAAGTGACCAGCCCGCAGGCGTTCGACGGACTGCGCCTGGCGGGTCGACCGATCCGCCGCCCCGACCTGACCATCGCCACCGAGGACCACAACGTCCCGACGGTCGACATCGAACTGCCGATCGCCGACCCGGTGTCGCGCACCCAGGTCGAGACGCTGCGCAAGAACTGCGCCGAGTTCGGCGTGCGGCTGCACCCGATGGGCGACGCCGAGCAGGGCATCGTCCACGTGGTCGGCCCCCAGCTGGGCCTGACGCAGCCCGGCATGACCGTCGTCTGCGGCGACAGCCACACCTCCACGCACGGCGCGTTCGGCGCGCTGGCGTTCGGCATCGGCACCTCCGAGGTCGAGCACGTGATGGCGACCCAGACGCTGCCGCTCAAGCCGTTCAAGACGATGGCCATCACGGTCGACGGCGAGCTGCGGCCCGGCGTGACGGCGAAGGACGTCATCCTCGCCGTCATCGCCCGGATCGGCACCGGCGGCGGCCAGGGCTACGTGCTGGAGTACCGGGGCAGCGCGATCGAGGCGCTGTCCATGGAAGCCCGCATGACCATCTGCAACATGTCGATCGAGGCCGGCGCGCGCGCCGGGATGATCGCATCGGACCGGACCACGTTCGACTACCTCCGGGGCCGCCCGCACGCGCCGTCGGGGGCCGACTGGGACGCCGCGGTGGCGTACTGGGAGTCGCTGCGCACCGACGAGGGCGCCGAGTTCGACGCCGAGGTGCGCCTCGACGCCGCCGAGCTGACCCCGTTCGTCACCTGGGGCACCAACCCCGGCCAGGGCCTGCCGCTGGCCGACCGCGTGCCGGACCCGGAGGCCATCGCCGACGAGAACGAGCGCGTCGCCGCGGAGAAGGCGCTGGCGTACATGGGGCTGGAGCCGGGCACGCCGCTGCGCGACATCCACGTCGACACGGTGTTCCTCGGCTCCTGCACGAACGGGCGCATCGAGGACCTGCGCGCCGCGGCCGACGTCCTGCGCGGGCAGCGGGTCGCCGACGGCGTGCGGATGCTGGTGGTGCCCGGCTCCATGCGGGTGCGCGCCCAGGCCGAGTCCGAGGGGCTGCACGAGGTGTTCCTCGCGGCGGGCGCCGAGTGGCGGCAGGCCGGGTGCTCGATGTGCCTGGGCATGAACCCGGACCAGCTCAAGCCTGGCGAGCGCAGCGCGTCCACCTCCAACCGCAACTTCGAGGGCAGGCAGGGCAAGGGCGGTCGCACCCACCTGGTCTCGCCGCTCGTGGCCGCCGCCACCGCCGTGCGCGGCACCCTGTCGTCGCCCGCCGACCTGGTCTGAGGAGCTAGTCAGATGGAAGCGTTCACCACGCACACCGGGGTCGGCGTGCCGCTGCGGCGGTCCAACGTGGACACCGACCAGATCATCCCGGCCGTCTACCTCAAGCGCGTCACCCGCTCGGGTTTCGAGGACGGGCTGTTCGCCGCCTGGCGTGGCGACGAGCAGTTCGTGCTCAACCAGGAGCCGTTCCGGGCGGGCAGCGTGCTGGTCGCCGGGCCCGACTTCGGCACCGGCTCCTCCCGCGAGCACGCCGTCTGGGCGTTGATGGACTACGGCTTCCGGGTGGTCATCTCCTCCCGGTTCGCCGACATCTTCCGGGGCAACGCGGGCAAGCAGGGCCTCGTGGCCGCCCAGTGCGAGCAGTCCGATGTCGAATTGCTGTGGAAGGTGCTGGAGAACGACCCCGGCACCCCGGTGACCGTGGACCTCACCGACAACACCGTTGTGGCGAAGGACTTCACCGCCCCCTTCACCATCGACGAGTACACCCGCTGGCGGCTGCTGGAGGGTTTGGACGACATCGCGCTGACCCTGCGGCACGCCGACGACATCACCACGTTCGAGCGGAACCGCCCCGGTTGGTTGCCCACCACCGAACCGGTCCCCGCGCGGTAGTCCGAAGGGGCCGGATTCCCCCGCTGCCAGCGGGAATCCGGCCCCGTCCGGGCCCGTCAGGGCCGATCCGGTGTCCCTCGACAGGTCGTAATTGCCCACGCCACAACGAAAAATCTGGCGTGGCGATTGGTATTTCCTTGCATATGGGCTTACCGTGGCCATCAGTCGGCCCGACTAGGGCCGTGAGCGTCCTGGGAGGGACTGAAGGTGAACAAGGCCCAGCTCATCGAGGCGCTCGCCGAGCGCCTTGGCGACAAGAAGAACGCCGCTGCCGCTGTCGACGGCATCGTCGACGTCATCGTCCGCAGCGTCCACAAGGGCGAGAAGGTCAACATCACCGGCTTCGGTGTCTTCGAGAAGCGTGCCCGCGCGGCCCGCACCGCTCGCAACCCGCGCACCGGTGAGACCGTGAAGGTCAAGAAGACCAACGTTCCCGCGTTCCGCGCGGGTTCGACGTTCAAGGACGTCATCAGCGGCACGAAGAAGCTGCCGAAGGCCGCCGCCGCGAAGCCCGCCGCGAAGTCCGCCGCCGCCGCGAAGACCGCCGCCTCCACCAAGGCGCCGGCCACCCGCAGCACCACCGCGCGCACCACCACGACGCGCACCGCGCGCAGCACCACCGCGCGCACCGCCGCCGCCGCGACCAAGGCCCCGGCCACCCGCCGGACCGCCGCGGCCGCGAAGCCCGCCGCCGCCACCACCGCCGCCAAGGCCCCCGCCGCGAAGGCGACCACGGCCAAGGCGTCGACGGCGAAGGCGAGCACGGCCGCCCCGAAGGCGGCCGCGGCGAAGAAGCCGGCCGCCGCCAAGGCGACCACGGCGAAGGCCCCCGCGGCCAAGAAGCCGGCGGCGAGGAAGACCGCGGCGAAGAAGTGAACTCCGGCCGGGCGGTGGCCCGGCGGGAGAGGCGTTGACCCACGCTCGGGGCCCGGTGCGGACGCGCACCGGGCCCCGAGCGCGTCTTCGGGGCGAGGCCCTGCCCCCGCGGGGGGCCCGCGCGGGCGCGACTTGTCCTTCCCCGGCCCTGAGAGGGCTTCCGGCGGCCTGTCCCGCTCAGCGGGGTCGCTGCCACCCTCCACGTCGGACGTGCGTTCCCACGGCGCTACCGGTGGGCGGTTCCGGGCTCGCCGCCGTCACCCGAACAGCCGCAGGTCTCGCCGGAACAGTCCACGGCGAAGGTCGGGTGGTGTCACGGAAAGGCCGCCCGCGGCGGCACATCCACCGGACGCGTCCGGCGAACGGGGTTCCGGCGAATCGGAGAGCCGGCGCGGGAGCGGTCCGCCCGCGGGTCACCGGCCGGCCCGCGGGAAGCGGCGGGTGGAATGCGGCGGAATTCGGCGGGACGGCGCCCGCGGGGCCGCACGGGTGCGGGGACGGGGCGGTGATTCCCCGCCCCCGCGAAAACCGGTTCAGGGCTTGGGGCTGGCCAGCGGGCTCGGCAGGTAGTGCGCCGAGACCAGCCGGGGGCCGCCGGCCGGGTCCGATGTGGACCACCCCGGCTCCGGCCGGTGGAAGGCCAGCAGCCACGCGCTGCCCTTCTTGCACGGCACCTCGCCCACCGGCAGGCCCGCGCGGTCCGCCAGGGCCGAGACCAGGTCCGGGATCACGCCGCCCTGGCTGCACACCACCGGCACGCCGACGCCGTCCACGATCTCCAGCAGGCGGTCCAGGCCGGCCCGCGGGTCGGGCCAGTAGCCCTCCTCCGACAGCCCCGGCTCCAGCAGCACGCCCGCGCCGATGTCGTCCGCCACGCCCTGCACGGTCTCCACGCACCGCACCCGCGGCGCCGAGTGGACGCGGGCCGGCCCCCACAGGGGCAGCAGGGCGCGCAGGCCCTCCGCCTGCCGCCAGCCCGCCGCGCTCAGCGGGCGCAGGTCGTCGTCGCCCCGCCAGTTGTCGCGCTTGCCCGCCTTCGCGTGCCGCACCAGCAGCACGGTCGCCAGGTCGGCGGGCGCGGCGGTGAAGACCCCGAGCACCTCGCGGTCGGTGTCGCGGGTGACCAGCTCCGCCGCCGCGTCGACCGGCAGCCAGCGCAGCTCGTCGACCTCGTCGTTGGGCTCGAACGAGCCGCCCTCGGCGCGCGCGCTGAAGTAGTCGACCACCTTCTCCCCGCCGAAAGCCGCGTACCGCACGGTCTTCAGGTGCCGCCCGAGCACGGCCCGGTAGCCGGTCTCCTCCAGCACCTCCCGCACCGCCGCCGCGGGCACGGTCTCGCCCGGGTCGAGCTTGCCCTTGGGCAGCGACCAGTCGTCGTAGCGCGGCCGGTGGACGACGGCCACGGAGCCGTCGTGCCACAGGACGGCGCCCGCCGCCCGGATCACCCGAGCGCTCGGTGGGCGCGCAGCAGCTCGGTCTGGTGGTCGCGCACCCGGCTGCCGTCGGACGGGGAAGCCTCCCACTCGCCGTCGGGCCGCAGCACCCAGCACCGGGTGGTCGGCTCCAGCGCCGAGTCGAGCACCTCGTCCAGCTGCGCGACGAGCTTCGGGTCGGTCACCCGCACCTGCACCTCGACCCGGCGGTCCAGGTTGCGGTGCATCATGTCGGCGCTGCCGATCCACCGCTCGTCGCAGCCGACGAAGTGGAACACCCGCGAGTGCTCCAGGAAGCGGCCCAGGATGGAGCGCACGTGGATGTTCTCCGACAGGCCCTCGATGCCGGGCTTGAGCGCGCACACCCCGCGCACCACGATGTCCACCCGGACCCCGGCCTGCGAGGCGCGGTAGAGCGAGTCGATGACCTGCTCGTCCACCAGCGAGTTCACCTTGATCCGCACGCCCGCCGGCTCACCGGCCTGCGCGTGCTCGACCTCCCGCTCGATGCGCTCCACGATGCCCCGCCGCACGCCGTAGGGCGCGACCAGCAGGCTGCGGTAGTGGTCCTGCCGGGCGTAGCCGGTGAGGACGTTGAACAGGTCGGTCAGGTCCGCGCCGATGGTCGGCTCGGCGGTCAGCAGGCCGATGTCCTCGTACAGCCGCGCGGTCTTGGGGTTGTAGTTGCCGGTGCCGATGTGGCAGTACCGCTGGATGCGCGAGCCCTCCTGGCGCACCACCAGGGACGTCTTGCAGTGCGTCTTGAGCCCCATCAGGCCGTAGACGACGTGCACGCCCGCCTTCTCCAGCGCCCGCGCCCACTTGATGTTGGCCTGCTCGTCGAACCGGGCCTTGATCTCCACCAGCGCCACGACCTGCTTGCCCGCCTCGGCCGCGTCGATCAGCGCGTCCACGATCGGCGAGTCGCCGGAGGTGCGGTACAGCGTCTGCTTGATGGCCAGCACGCGGGGGTCGGCCGCGGCCTGCTCGATGAACCGCTGCACGGACGTGGAGAACGAGTCGTAGGGGTGGTGCACCAGCACGTCGCCCTCGCGCAGGGTGGCGAAGATGCTCTTGGGCGTCTCGCGCTCGCCGAACGCCGGGTGCGTGGCGGGCACGAACGGGGCGTCCTTGAGCTGCTTGCGGTCCACGCCGTAGAGCTGCCACAGCGACGACAGGTCCAGCAGGCCCGGCACCTGCACGACGTCGTGCGGGTCCACCTCCAGCTCGCGCAGCAGCCGTTCGAGCATGTGCTCGGTCATGTCGTCGGCGATCTCCAGCCGCACCGGGGGACCGAACCGGCGGCGCACCAGCTCCCGCTCCAGCGACTTGAGCAGGTCCTCGTCCTGGTCCTCCTCGACCTCCAGGTCGGCGTTGCGGGTGACCCGGAAGGCGTGGCACTCGATGACCTCCATGCCCGCGAACAGCTCGCCCAGGTGCGCGGCGATCAGCTCCTCCAGCGGCAGGAACGTCGCGGTCGGGCTGGTGCGGTCCTGCTCGACGCGGACCAGGCGCGGCACGTTGTCGGGCACCTTGATGCGGGCGAACCGCTCCGCGCCGCCCTCGGGGTCGCGCACCGTCACGGCCAGGTTCAGCGACAGGCCGGAGATGTAGGGGAACGGGTGCGCCGCGTCCACCGCGAGCGGCGTCAGCACCGGGAAGACCTGGTCGGTGAAGTAGTTGGACAGCCGCAGCTGCTCCAGCTCGGTCAGCTGCGCCCAGTTGACGATGCCGATGGCGTGCTTCTCCAGCTCCGGCCGCACGTGGTCGAGGAACGCGCGGGCGTGCTGCTCGACCAGTTCCTGGGTGCGCTTGAAGATCGAGGCCAGCTGCTCGCCCGGCGTGAGGCCGTCGGCGCTGCGCACCGACAGGCCGGTGTCCGCGCGGCGCTTCAGGCCGGCGACCCGCACCATGTAGAACTCGTCGAGGTTGGAGGCGAAGATCGCGAGGAACTTGGCCCGCTCCAGCAGCGGCTGGGAGGCGTCCTCGGCCAGGGCGAGCACCCGCGCGTTGAAGTCCAGCCAGGACAGCTCGCGGTTGAAGTAGCGGTCGTCGGGCAGGTCGGCCTGGGCCTCGACCGCGGTGACGGCGGGCGGTGAACTCGGGAACGAGCGCTGCGGCGCCTCGGGCTGCGGCGCGGCGCGGTCGTCGGCGCGGCGGACGGCCGCGCGCGGGCGGCGGCGGGGCGCGCTCGCGGCGGGTTGCGCCCGGGGCGTCCTCGTGCGTCGCTTGGGCGCCGGCTGCTCGGGAGTGTTGTCCGTGCTCACGGTAGGCATTGTTCCTCAACCGAGGCGGCCTCGCGCCGATCGCAGCCGACGCCGAGGTGAACTCCGCGTCACACGCGGGGCCCGGTCGCGGTGCCGGGGCTGGACGGGGGCCCACACCGCGTCGTTCGTCACACCGGGCGCGGGTGAACGGCCTCCGTCGGTCCGGGGTGGGGGAGCGCCGGCGCGGCGGAGCCGTCCCGATCACGGGGCCGGGTTGCGGCGCGCGCCGATCAGAAGGCGCGGTCGAGCTTGACGATCGCGCCGTTGGGGGCGCGGTGGATGGTGACCCGCTGGCCCGGCCGCAGGGTCCGCCAACCGCCTGCCGTCACGGCGTTGGCCGGCACCTCGATGGCCACGCCGTCGTTGCGGACTACCGTCACCGAACCGTTCGAGCGGTGCTCCTGCACGGTGGCCTGTTCCCCCATGGCGGCAAAGCTAGCCGATCGGGGGTGGTGAGCGCGATCGCAATAATGCCACGCTCCGCGATAGCGCCATCACGGAAAGGAGCGGCGGCATGAGGCTTACGGCGGGGGTGGTCGCGGCGGTGCTGCTCGGCTTCCTGGGCACGGGCAGTGCGACGGCGGCGCCGGACCGGGACGCGCCGCCGGCGCGGGACGGCGTGGCCGCGGCCGGCGCCGCGGAGGGCTCCGCGGGCGGTGGTCTCGCGCCGGCGGCCCGGAACGTCGAGCTGCGCAAGTCGATCCCGGACACCGCGGGCGCGATCTCCATCAACTTCGTGCAGTACCGGAACCGCGACGTCATGTTCGTCAGCGGCACGTTCGGCCTCAAGACCTACGACGTGACCGACCAGGACGACCCGAAGCTGCTCGACCACCTGACCAAGAAGGAGCTGGCGCTGCCCGGTGACGACCCGGAGCAGCGGTTCTGGGAGAACGAGGACGTCACCGTCGACCCCAAGCGCAAGCTGGTGTTCCTGGCCCGCGAGCGCAACGCCTTCGGCCGCCAGCCCGGCAACGAGCGGCCTACCGGCGTCTACGTCGTCTCGGCCGCCGACCCCGGGAAGCTGGAGCTGATGAGCTTCGCCCCGATGGGCACCGGCCACATCACCACGTGCGTCAACGACTGCACGTACTTGTGGACGACGGGCTACGACGGCACGCCTTCCGACGACCCGGACACCTACCGCCGCTCCGGCAAGGTGTTCGTCACCGACCTGCGCGACCCGCGCAACCCCAAGACCCTGACCACCTACGTGGACCAGAACCGCAACCAGGGCGAGACGCACATGACGCACGACGTCCAGGTGGACGGCGCGGGCGTCGCGTGGGTGGCGGGCACCGGCGGCACCCGCGGCTACTACACGCAGGGTTGGCACCGCGACCCGCTGACCGGCAAGGTGCGCCGGGCGACGCCGTACGACCCGGTGCCGTACGCGGGCGGCGCGGCCCCGAAGCTGGACATGCCGACGTCGTTCTCCCACAACTCGTTCCGCCCGATCGGCCGCACCCTGGCCGACGGCCCGCGCCCGACCCGCGAGCACCCGGCGGGCAGCCTGCTGCTGCACACCGAGGAGGCGTTCGGCTCGGCCACGTGCAAGGACCAGGGCCGGTTCGTGATCTCGTCGCTGGAGGGCTCGACCAACGGCGAGTCGTGGCGGGCCACCCCGGACAAGCCGTTCACGCTCGAAACGGTCGGCGTGTGGAGCCCGGACGACCAGGAGGGCACCCTGCCCGGCCCGGACGTGTTCTGCTCCGCGCACTACTTCGACGTGCAGAAGCGGATCGTCGCCTACTCCTGGTACGAGCAGGGGACGCGGTTCCTGGACATCACCGACCCGAAGAACCCGATCCAGGTGGCGTACTGGCGGCCCGAGGGCGCGGTGTCGTGGGCGCCGTACTTCCACCGCGACCGGGTTTTCGTGGCGGACATGGGACGCGGCGTCGAGGTCCTCAAGCTCACCAAGGCCGCTTACGACGCCCAGGAGACCCACACCAACGTGACGCTGAAGACCGAGCCCGTGGCGGAATCCGCCCGTTCGGCCGACAGCCCGCGCAAGCGCTTGCCGCTCGCTCCGGACCCGGATTACGGATACGCGTGCCCGATGTTGGTCGGCCGTGGCTGCGGTGACGGCGCGGCAGCCTGCTGCTGACCGGGTTGAGCCCTGGCTGACGTGTTGTTGCGCTGCGCGGCTCGACACAGGGCCGCGTCCCGCACGGCGGCGCTTCAGAGCAGCCGTGTGCCTCGTGTTCTCCCCGTACGGCCTGGGCGCAGCCCAATCATGCCGAGCTGGGGGTGTCAAGCACGCTTCACCGCTTGACACCCCCAGCTCGGCATGATTGCCTCCGGCAGGCCGTGCGGGGAGAACACGACGCACTTCCCTTCTCCTTGGGGGCCTCTCGGCCGCTTTTCTTACTAAAATCGCGCACCGATCCGGGAAATATTTGGTGCGGTACGGATCCAAGCTGAAAAGCTTTAAAGAGTCCTCGCCGGACAGGCAGGCCGCCAAGGAGAAGGAAAAGAAACAGCGGTCGTGTTCCCCCCGCATGACCTGTCAAAGACGACCATGCTTTCTTGGGGGGTGCAAGCGAAAAGCGTGCTTGCACCCCCCAAGAAAGCATGGTAGCCCTCCGGGCAGGCCAT
>Ga0196958_10000843_pt1 | contig 9999 bp, 6 predicted proteins | sample S1v_10metaG_FD_148654 | JGI IMG/M metagenome (GOLD analysis project Ga0196958, IMG submission 148654) | Soil microbial communities from Anza Borrego desert, Southern California, United States - S1+v_10 | ecosystem: Environmental > Terrestrial > Soil > Desert | place: USA: California | collected...
CGAGGAGTACCTCGCCGCGGGTGCGAAGATCCTCGCGACGGCGGAGGAGACCTGGTCCGAGGGCGAACTCGTGCTCAAGGTCAAGGAGCCGATCGCCGAGGAGTACCCGCGGCTGCGCGCCGACCAGGTGCTGTTCACCTACCTGCACATCGCCGCCGACCGTCCGCTGACCGACGCGCTGCTGGCCGCGGGCACCACCGCGATCGCCTACGAGACGGTGCAGACCCCGAACCGCGCGCTGCCGCTGCTGGCGCCGATGTCCGAGGTCGCCGGACGGCTGGCCCCGCAGGTGGGCGCGTTCTCGCTGATGAAGCCGAGCGGCGGCCGCGGCGTGCTGCCCGGCGGCATCCCCGGCGTCCACCCGGCGCGCGTGGTCGTGATCGGCGGCGGTGTCGCCGGCCTCAACGCGGCGCGGGTCGCGCTCGGCCTCGGCTCCGACGTCGAGATCCTCGACACCAACGTCGACCGGCTCCGCCAGATCGACAACGACTTCGGCGGCCGGATCCGCACGGTGACCTCGAACGCACTGTCGGTCGAGCAGTCCGTGCTGGAGGCCGACATGGTCATCGGCGCGGTGCTCGTGCCCGGCGCCAAGGCGCCGAAGCTGGTCTCGAACGAACTCGTCTCACGGATGCGCCCGGGCAGTGTGCTGGTGGACATCGCGATCGACCAGGGCGGTTGCTTCGCCGACTCGCGGCCGACCACGCACGACGAGCCGACCTACAAGGTTCACGAGTCGGTGTTCTACTGCGTCGCGAACATGCCGGGCGCGGTGCCCCGGACGTCGACCTACGGGCTGACCAACGTGACGCTGCCGTACGCCGTCCAGCTGGCGGAGCACGGCTGGCGCAAGGCGCTGCAGGCCGACGCTTCGCTGGCGAAGGGCCTCAACACGCACGCGGGCGCCCTGACCAACGCCCCGGTCGCGGCCGCGCACGGCCTGCCCGCCACGGAACTGGCCGACGTCCTGGCCTGACCCCCACGCCACTCTCCCACGCGGGGGACCTTTGCCACCTCGGTGCGCAAAGGTCCCTCGCTCCTTTCGCGTGCCGTGGGCTGAAGGCTCCCTTCACCGCGTGATGTGGCCAAGCGCTTTCCCCGCGCCACACGCGACGAAGGCCCCTTCACTCCAGACCGCACACCGCACCGTAGCCCTCTCACCAGGCCACGGCGCCCCGCGCCGAAGCCGTAAACCTCTCACCAGGCCACGGCGCCCCGCGCCGAAGCCCACTCACCAGGCCACGGCGCCCCGCGCCGTAGGCCACCACCCACCCGCCAACCGCAGCCGGACGCACCGTGGGGGTCCGGGGGGCTCGGCCCCCCGGGTGATACGACGAAGCCCCACCTTCGGGAAGACGCGCCAGCGTCGACCGAAGTGGGGTAAAGGGGCTGAGGGCGGCCCGCTCGACCAGCCTGGGGGTCACTGGGAGCGGGCCGCCTCCTTCATCGTAGGTAATAAGTCGCCGTCGCGCTGCATGGGGTCGCCATGTCTTCGGAATTATTTCTTCACGTGTCGCCGTCGTTGTCGGTGAATTTCCGCCCTTCGCGGCACATAACCGGTAGTCAGCGGCCATTCGGCCCAGTGTCGGCTGCGCTCGTGGACGGAGCAGACACCGTCCCGAACGTGACGAAGGTCGCCTTCGCTGGATTGCCCCCTTCCGCGCGTGCGGACCCACCCGGTGAGGCAGGATGTCGCGTGATCGGCCTTCGTCAACAAAAGGGGACGGTATGCACGACGGCAGTGGCCGCATCGCGGTGCAGAACCTGAGCAAGCAGTTCGGTGCGGTCAACGCGGTCCAGAATCTGAGCTTCACGGTGGAGCCCGGTTCGGTGACCGGCTTCCTCGGCCCGAACGGCGCCGGGAAGACGACGACGCTCCGGATGCTGCTCGGGCTGGTGACGCCCACGAACGGCACGGCGACCATCAACGGGCGCCCGCACGACCAGCTGGGGAATCCGGCACGGGTCGTCGGTTCGGTGCTGGAGAACGAGGGTTTCCACCCGGGGCGTACGGCGCGCAATCACCTGCGCGTGTACTCGGCGGCGATCGGGATGCCGGATCAGCGGGTGGACGAGGTGCTGGGGCTGGTCGGCCTTTCGTCGGCGGCGGACCGCAAGGCGGGCGGGTTCTCGCTCGGCATGCGGCAGCGGTTGGCGCTGGCGACGGCGTTGCTGGGGAACCCGCAGGTGCTGGTGCTGGACGAGCCGACGAACGGACTCGACCCCGAGGGCATCCTGTGGCTGCGGAACTTCCTGCGCGCGTATGCGCGTGAGGGGCGCACGGTGCTGGTCTCGAGCCACCTTCTGAACGAGGTGGAGCAGACGATCGACCAGGTCGTGATCATCAGCCAGGGCATGACCCGCTACAACGGCTCGCTGGACCAGTTGCGCAAGAGCAACCAGTCTCGGGTGCTGGTGCAGTCGGCCGACGCGAGCGGCCTCGTCGCGGCGTTGCAGGAGGCGGGTATCACGCAGGTCGCGCCGATGCCGGACGGCCGTGTCGCGGTGTCGGGTGCGACGGTGCAGCAGATCGGCGACATCTCGGCCAAGGCGAGCATCGCGGTCTACGGCATGCAGGAGGAGACCGCGGATCTGGAGCGGATGTTCTTCCAGCTGACGCAGGGCCAGTACGCCGCGCCGCCGCCCGGTTTCCAGCAGGGCCCGCCGCCGGGATACCAGGGTCCGCCGCCGGGTTATCAGGGCCCGCCGCCCGGTTACCAAGGTCCGCCTCCCGGCTACGCGCCGCAGAACACGCCGCCGCCCGGGTTCGCGCCGCCGCAGCAGTTCCAGCAGGGCCAGCCGCCGCAACCGCAGCAGTACCAGCAGGCGCCGCCTCAGCAGCAGGCGCAGCAGCAGGGCCAGAACGAGGGCTGGGGAGGCCAGGGCTGATGGGCAACCTGATCAAGGCGGAGTTCCGCAAGACGCTCACGCTCAAGGCGTGGTGGGCGCTGATGATCCCCGCGGTGGTCTTCGCTTTCGCGTTCGCCCTGTTCTGGGGCATGATCACCAACGACTTCAGTGACTTCCTCGGCCGTTCCGACACCCGTGAGCTGACCGAGGCGCTCGGCATCTCGACCGGCGAACTGCCCGTCGGCCTGCTCGCGCTCGGGCACGGCATCAACATCGGCACGATGATCCCGATCATCTTCGGTGTCTTCGCCCTCGCAGGCGAGTACACGAAGAAGACGATCACCACGACGTTCCTCACCGCACCGAACCGGGTTTCGGCGCTGAGCGCGAAGATGATCACCTATATCGCCTGGGGCGCGATCTACGGCGTGATCATCGTGGGCGCGGCGAGCCTCGGCACCGTGATCACGGTCGACAGCGCGCGCCTGCCGACGGCGGGCCAGTGGCTCGGCGTGCTCGGTGCGGGTGTCCTCGCGACCATCCTGGCGACCCTGTTCGGCATCGGGGTCGGCGCGGTCTGGCGCAGCGTCGTCGGCAGCATCATCACGCTGACCATCTGGATGCTGGTGGTCGAGAACGTCCTCGTGTTCGTCATGTTCGGCGTCGCCGACGTCACGTGGCTGGGCGGTGTCCTGCCGAACGGCACGGTCAACGGCATCGTGGGCGCCATCGGTGCCGAGGCGTTCGGCGCCGCCGGTGTGAAGGTCCCCGGCCTCCAGGACGAGACGGCGTGGGCACTGCAGTACGCGGCGGGCGCTCCCGGCGCGTTCTCGTGGTGGGCCTCGGCGCTCATCTTCTTCGGCTGGACGATGATCTTCTTCCTCGCCGGCTGGGCCGTGAACCAGAAGAAGGACATCACCTGAGTCACCGTCCACAAGCGCCAGGAAAGGCCCCTTCATCGCAAATTTTGCGATGAAGGGGCCTTTCCTGTCATTCGGCCCTGCGCGAACCGGCCGATCCTGTCGGTGAGGCCGCCTAGGCTTGCGGGGTGACCACTGCTCCACCTCGTCCGCGTCAAGCGAGCCCGGCCCGTGAGACGGCCCCGGTACCCACCGGAGGCTGGATCCGCCGCCTGGCCGCTTCGTGCTGGAAACATCCATGGCTCGTCGTGCTGTCGCTGGGTGCGGCCATCATCGGCGTCGGGTTGCAGGCCGCCGGTCCGCTGCTGATCCGCGAGGCGCTCGACGACGCCGTCGCCGGCGACACCTCCCGTCTCGGCCTGCTCGCCGCCGTGATGGCGGTACTGCAGGTGCTGACCTTCGGCAACGCCTTCGCCCGCCGGTACGTCGGCGGGCGGCTGGCCCTCGACGTCCAGCACGACCTGCGCCGCCAGGTGTTCAACGCGGTCTCCCGGCTCGACGGCGGCAAGCAGGACGCGCTGCGCACCGGGCAGGTCGCCTCCCGCGCGATCTCGGACCTGCAGCTGGTCACGTCGGTCCTGATGCAGGTGCCGCTTTCGGCGGGATCGGTGATCTTCGCGTTCCTGTCGCTCGGCGCGATGCTGTGGATGTCGCCGACGCTGACCCTGATCGCGATGGTCGTCGCCCCCGCGATCGCGATCATCATGGCGGTGAGCCGGAAACGGCTTTTCCCGGCGACGTGGGCGGCCCAGCAGCGCGCGGCCGACGTCGCGCAGCAAGTCGAGGAGACCGTCACCGGCGTACGCGTCGTGAAGGGCTTCGGCCAGGAAGCGCGCGAGGTCGCGAAGCTGGAAAAGACGGCGAAGAAGCTCTTCGCCGAACGCATGCGCGCGGCGCGGCTCTCGGCCTTGCCGACGGCGACGACGGCGGCGCTGCCCGCGGCCGGTCAGGTCGCGGTGCTGGCGGTCGGCGGCGTCCTCGCGCTGAAAGGCGAGATCAGCCTCGGCACCTTCTTGGCGTTCGCCACCTACCTGTCCATCCTGATCGGCCCGGCACGGATGATTTCGAGCCTCATCGTCCAGGCCCAGCTGACCAGGGCCGGGGCGGAACGGGTCAACGAACTGATCGACGCGCAGCCGGACGTCGTCGACAGCCCGGACGCGCGGCCACTGCCCGAAGGCCCGCTCGGCGTCCGGCTGGAGGACGTCTCCTTCGGCTACACGCGGTCGGATCCCGTGCTCGACGGTCTCACGCTGGGGGCCCGGCCGGGCGAAACCCTCGCGCTCGTCGGCACCGCCGGTTCGGGCAAGTCGACGATCTCCTTGCTGCTGCCCCGGTTCTACGACGTGCACAGCGGTTCGGTCCAGGTCGGCGACCTCGACGTCCGGGACGTCCGGCAGCACGACCTGCGCAGTGTGATCGGCGTGGTCTTCGAGGAGGCGTTCCTCTTCTCCTCGTCGGTGCGCGACAACATCGCCTACGGCAGGCCGGACGCCGGCGACGAGGAGATCCGCGCGGCCGCGCGGGCGGCGGAGGCGGACGAGTTCATCCAGCGCCTCCCCGAGGGATACGACACGCTCGTCGGCGAGCGCGGCCTCACGCTTTCGGGCGGTCAGCGGCAGCGGCTCGGCCTCGCCAGGGCGCTGATGACCGACCCGCGCGTCCTCGTCCTCGACGACGCGACGTCCGCCATCGACACGGTCACCGAGGCGGCGATCCACGACACGCTGCGTTCGGTCACCGCGAGCCGGACCACCCTGCTGATCGCGCACCGCCGCTCCACCCTCGCCCTCGCCGACCGGATCGCCGTGCTGGACAAGGGCCGCGTCGTCGACGTCGGCACCGAGGAAGAGCTGCTGGCGCGCTGCCCGCTGTTCCGCGAACTCGTCGCGGGGCCGGGTGACGACGTCGAGGAACCGCACCGCTGCGAAGGACTCGACTGCGGCCCCGCGGGGATCACCCCCGCTCTGTGGCCGGAGCAGGACAAGGCCGACGAACTGTCGGGCGAGCGCAAGGGCTCCGGCGGCGAATGGGACGTCGACCTGCCGCCGAGCGGGGAACTCCTCGAAGGCGTCCGGAAACTGCCGCCCGCCACGGACGTCCCGCACCTGCCGAACACCGACGTCACCGCGCCCGAACCGCAGTTCCGGCTCGGCCGCCTGCTGAAGCCGGTGCGCGGCCCGCTCGCGGTGGTGATCGGGCTGGTCGCGGCGGACGCGCTGGCCACCATCGCGATGCCCGCGCTGTACCAGTACGGCATCGACGGTGGGGTGCGCGCCGGAGCAGAGGCGGTGATCTGGCTGGCCGCCGGGATCGGCGCTCTGGTGATCCTCACGGACTGGCTGGTGGTCTACCTCCAGACCAGGATGACGGCACGGGTCGGGGAGACGGTGCTGTATTCGCTGCGCGTCCGCAGTTACGCCCACCTGCAACGGCTCGGGCTCGACTTCTACGAGCGCGAACTGTCCGGGAAGATCATGACCCGGATGACGACCGACGTCGACGCCCTCTCGACGTTCCTGCAGACCGGCGTCGCGCAGGCCGTGGTGAGCGCGCTGACCCTGGTCGGGATCGCGGCGGCGCTGATGATCACCGACATCGGGCTGGCGGCCTACGCGCTCGCGGTGCTGCCGATCCTCGTCGTGGCGACGGTGATCTTCCGCCGGGCGTCGTCCAAGGCGTACACCGAAGCCCGGGAGCGGGTGAGCGTCGTCAACGCGGACATGCAGGAGAACGTGAACGGTCTGCGGGTCGCGCAGGCGTACACCCGCGAGGAGCGGACGGCGGAGAAGTTCGCTTCCCGCAGCGACGACTACCGGCGTTCGCGGCTGCGCGCCCAACGCTATGTCGCGACGTACTTCCCTTTCGCGGCGATGCTTTCCGGATTGGCCGAGGTCGTCGTCCTGATCGTCGGCGCGAACCGGGTCGCGGCGGGCACGCTGTCGGCCGGTGTGCTGGTGGCGTTCCTGTTGTACCTCGGCCAGTTCTTCTCGCCGATCCAGCAACTGTCCTCGGTGTTCGACGGCTACCAGCAGGCGCGAGTCGGCCTGACCCGCATCGGCGACCTCCTGCGCACGCCGACTTCCGTTCCGGCGGCGGAAAACCCGGTCCCGGTCCCGGAGCGGCTACGGGGCGAGGTCTCCTTCAAGGACGTCGATTTCGCTTACACCGCGACGGATGACCCCGCTCTGAAAGAGCTGACGCTGGAGGTCGCCTCCGGGGAGACCGTCGCCTTGGTCGGCGCGACGGGCGCCGGCAAGTCGACGGCGGTGAAGCTCGTCGCGCGCTTCTACGACGCGACAGGCGGCGTGGTCCGGATCGACGGGACCGACATCCGCGAGTACGACCTGGCCGCCCTCCGCACGCGAATGGGCGTGGTACCACAGGAAGCGCATCTTTTCTCGGGGACCGTCGCGGACAATGTGCGCTACGGCAGGCCGTCCGCGACGGACGCGGAGGTCGAGGAAGCGGTGCGGTCCGTCGGCGCGCTCGACGGGGTCGCCGCGCTCCCGGCCGGTTTCCACCAGCCCGTCGGTGAACGCGGACGGTCGCTTTCGGCCGGGCAACGGCAACTCGTCGCCCTCGCCCGCGCCGAACTCGTCGATCCGGACGTCCTCCTGCTCGACGAAGCGACCGCGGCCCTCGACCCGTCCACCGAAGCCGCCGTGCTGCGCGCGACGGAACAACTCGCCCGCCGCCGCACGACGTTCGTGGTCGCGCACCGCCTCGCCACCGCCGCCAAAGCGGACCGGATCGTGGTGCTGGACCACGGCCGCATCATCGAACAGGGCACCCACACGGAACTGGTCGCCGCGGATGGCCACTACGCGCGCCTTTGGTCACTGGGCTGACCAAGCCTCGTGAGTGGCGATTCGGGTTCCATAAAAGAACCCGAATCGCCACTCACAACCCCGGTGTCCCAGGGCGCCTCGCTGTCGTGCTGGGTGGCGTGTGAGCGGGGAGGTTCCTGGCATCGACCGTCCGGGATCCTCCTGTTCGGGGGTGGTGGGTGCTTGATCGACGGAGGAGTCGGGACACTCAACGTCCCGATTCCTCCATCGTCGACACCCGGCACGCGCTGAGCAATCCACCCTCATACCGGCCGGGTGGTCGTGCGTGGCATTTCGGGTGCGAACCCGAAATGCCACGCACGACGCGGCGGTCACCCTGATCCCGCCGACAGATCCCGCTGGAATTGCGCCTCCGGAGCCGACGGCTCCTGCCCCCTGTCTGAAGGAAGTATTGCCTTCACCTGCGCCTGCAGGTAGTTCAGCGGGCGCACCTGATCGATCTGGACCACCAGCACGGCACCCCGCGCGTCGTCGAGTTCCATCCCGGCCAAAGGAGAATTCCGCGTTCCCGCTCATAGGTGGGCTTCCGTCGGACGGTCCACCGGTAAGCGATGTCGTCGACCACGATCGCTCCCTCCCCTGGCAAGGGAATTCCGGTCGCGCGTGAATCCTCATACCTGTCATCATCACGCCAAATGAAAGAAGAGATCCCGGCACGGCAGATCCGCGCCGTGCACACCGAAACCACGATCCGCGTCTATCAGGCGTACTCGCCGGACATCGCGGACGCCGCCGTGAAGGCGGGCACGTTCGTGCCGCCGTTCAAACGCGAACGCATGACCTGGATCAAGCCGTCCTTCCTCTGGATGGCGTATCGCTGCGGCTGGAGCGCGAAGCCCGGTCAAGAACGCGTACTCGCCCTCGACATCACTCGCGAGGGTTTCGCCTGGGCGCTCGAACACGCGGCGCTCAGCCACTACGACCCGGACGTCCACCCCGACCGGAAGACGTGGCAGGACGAGGTCAAGACCAGCCCTGTCCGCATCCAGTGGGATCCGGAACGCAGTATCCGGCTCGGCGCCTTGCAGCACCGTTCGCTCCAGATAGGGCTGAGCGGCGAGGCCGTCGATCGCTATGTCGACAAATGGATCACGGCCGTCACCGACGTCACCTCGACCATGCGCGAGATCGGTGCCCTGGTCGCGGCGAACCGCATCGAAGACGCCGAAGCGCTGCTACCCGCGGAGCGCCCGTACCCCGGTTAAGGCCGCCACTCGAGGCCGCTCATCCCGGCGGCCTCGAGATCCCGGGCGGAAGCCCACCGGAAGGTCCCGGGCCGGACGTGCACCCCGGCCGTCACCGCCCAGTCCGGCTCGTTGGGCTCGACGTGCTCCATCTCCTTGAAGTCGGCGAGCGTCGGCCACACCGCCGCGCACGAGTCGCACATCAGCACGACCTCGCCGGATTCGGTGACCAGCGGGCGCACGCGCCCCTCGTCCCAGAACGACGGGCACTCGTCGAGCCACATCGGCTGTCACCACCTCGCGGGTGATCGGCGGCCGGCACGACACCGGCCGCATCGTCCAGCCAGCGAAGCCCCCTCACGTGAACTCCAGGCTGTCCGGGGCCGACGAGACGACGAACCTTCACCGACGAAACAGTGAGCTGACCTGCACGGACGGTGAAAACGACAGCAAAGGTCCCCCGCTCCCCCGAACGGCCGAGAGCCGGGGCGACGGGGAAATATTTTCGGTCTCTTGATCGAGACAGTGACCCATCACCTAGTGCGCCACGCCTCACACAGGCCAGTTCCATCACACGGCCGCGACCGAGGGGGTTAGCCTGGTAGGCGCATCAGCGGTGTTCAAGATCTCGAGACGGATAGAGGCGAGTCCAAGCCGTGTCCAGCAGCAGCCCTGCGTCACAATTCGGCCCCAACGAGTGGGTCGTCGAGGAAATGTACGACCAGTTCCTCGCCGACCCCAGCTCAGTCGATGCCGCCTGGCACGACTTCTTCGCGGACTTCAAGCCAACGCAGGCCGCGCAGACCAAGGCTGACGACGCACGTCAGAACTCCGGAAACCCCGGTAATGAAGGTCCTGGCGCCAACGGCCAGGCCGCCGCCCAGCCGTCGCCGCAGACGGTCCGCAACGCCGAGTCCACCGCGAAGCAGACAGCCCCGAAGACCGAGGCGAAGCCCGCCCCCGCGAAGCCCGCCCCGAAGACCGAGGCGAAGGCGGCGGCCCCCAAGGCCGCGCCCAAGGCGCCCAAGGCGGCCGAGAAGGCCCCGGCCAAGCCCGCCGAGAAGGACGCCGAGCCGGAGTCGAAGCAGCTCCGTGGTGCCGCGGCCGCGATCGCGAAGAACATGGACGCCTCGCTGTCCGTGCCGACGGCCACGAGTGTGCGCGCGGTCCCGGCGAAGCTGATGGCCGACAACC
>Ga0196958_10000844_pt1 | contig 9977 bp, 8 predicted proteins | sample S1v_10metaG_FD_148654 | JGI IMG/M metagenome (GOLD analysis project Ga0196958, IMG submission 148654) | Soil microbial communities from Anza Borrego desert, Southern California, United States - S1+v_10 | ecosystem: Environmental > Terrestrial > Soil > Desert | place: USA: California | collected...
CGTTCTGCTCCCGCACCGGGTGGATCCGATATCTGTGGCCCGACGGGTCGCGCCGCTACCAGGCCGAGCACCCGTACCGCTTCTCCTCGTGGAACGCGATCTACCGGGAGCTGCTGCGCCTGTTCGACGCCGAGCGCTACCACCTCGGGCGCGAGATGACCTCCTTCCGGCAGCTCGACGACGGTGTGGAGATCACCTTCGCGGACGGGGCCCACAGCCACTGCGACCTGCTCGTCGCCGCCGACGGCATCAACTCACTGACCCGCGAGACGCTCTTCCCCGCCGCCCGGTCCCACTACGCCGGCTACGTCGCCTATCGCGGCACGGTGCCCGAGGGAGACCTCCGGCCGGAGACGTTCGACGAACTCCGCGACGCCATCACCTACCAGGTGATCCGTGACAGCCACATCCTCGTCTACCCGATCCCGGGCCCGGGGGGGACCGTGCAGCCGGGAACACGGCTGTCCAACTACGTCTGGTACCGCAACGTCGACGCCGGAGCGCCCTTCGACCGGCTGCTCGCCGGCCGGGACGGCCAACCCCGGAAGGTGTCCGTGCCGCCCGGGATGCTGAGTGACGAGGCGATCGAGGAGTTCCGCGCCACCGCGACCCGGGAGCTCGCACCGCCGATCGCGGAGGTCGTGAACGGCGCGCGCGAGCCGTTCGTCCAGGCCGTGTACGACATCGACGTCCCGGCGATGGCCGCCGGGCGGGTCGCGATCCTCGGGGACGCGGCGTTCGCGGTGCGCCCCCACGCGGCGGCCGGCACGGCGAAGGCCGCCGCCGACGCATGGGCCCTCGCCGACGCGCTCGACGAGGCCGGCGGCGACGTCCCGGCCGCTCTGAAGACCTGGGAGACGGCCCAGCTCGACCTCGGTCGCCGACTCCTCGAGCGATGCCGCGAGATCGGCCGTCGCTCGCAGATCGACAACCGCTGGGACCCGAGCGACCCCTACCTCATCTTCGGTCTCCACGAGCCCGGCCGATGATCGGTCGCGCGTCGTGGTCCCCGAACCACCGTCTCCCGTTCTCCCGGCCGAAGGAGTCCCCGTGAAGGGATTGGTCTACGACGGACCCGATCAGATCGCCTACGAGGATCAGCCCGATCCGCAGCTGCGCGACGACACCGACATCATCATGCGGATCTCGCTCTCGACGATCTGTGGTACCGACGCACACATCATCAAGGGCGGGGTCCCGACCGTCCGACCCGGCACCATCCTCGGTCACGAGGCCACCGGTGTCGTCGAGGAGGTCGGGGCTTCGGTGAAGAACGTCGAGGTCGGGGATCGCATCCTCGCGACCTGCGTGAGCGCGTGCGGCTACTGCCGGTTCTGCACCTCGGGGATGTACGGCCAGTGCCTGACCGGTGGGTGGATCCTCGGGAACACGATCAACGGCGTCCAGGCCGAGTACGCCCGCATCCCGTACGCCCGGAATTCGGTGTACGCGATCCCCGACTCCTTGACCGACGAGCAGGTCCTCTTCCTCACCGACATCCTCGCCACCGGGTACGAGGTCGGTGTCCTCGCCGGAAAGGTCTCGCCCGGCGACACCGTCGTGATCGTCGGGGCCGGCCCGGTGGGCTTGAGCGCCGCGCTGACCGCCCAGCTCTTCTCGCCGCGGAACATCGTGGTCGTCGAGCGCACGGCGGCGCGTCGCAGATTCGCCCTCGAGATGGGTGCGACCCACGCGGTCGCCGAGGACGAGGCACACGAGCTGGTCGAGAGCTTGACCGACGGGCTCGGGGCCGACGTGACCATCGAAGCGGTCGGGTTCCCGGACGCCTTCGAGCTGACCGCCGACCTGGTCCGCTCCGGCGGTCACATCGCCAACATCGGCGTCCACGAGGGCCCCGCAACGCTGCACCTCGAGAAGCTGTGGGCGAAGCAGATCACACTCACCACGGGGATCCCCTCGGGCCTGACCATCCCGCAGCTGATGCACTCGGTCTCCACCGGCGCGCTCGACGCCACTCCGATGATCACGCACCGCATGGCCCTCTCCGAGATGGAGAGTGGCTACGACACCTTCCTGCGCGCGGGCGAGACCGGGGCGGTCAAGGTGGTCCTGTCCGCGTGACCACGTGTGGTGCGCGGACGCCCCGTTGCGAGCCCGCCTGAGTCGGGGGTCCGTGGCGACGTCAACGGTCGGACGCGGCGCCGGAACGGGCCACGAGATCCTCGAGCCCCCGGTCGATGCCCGACGCGAGCACGTCGACGTCCGGCACGCCGTCGCGGTCGGCGTTGATGCCGAAGGTCATGCGGCCGGCGTAGGAGAAGATGCCGATCGCGAGCCGGCAGCCCATGGCGATCGGCACGTGGGCGTGGAGAGAGATCATCCGGCGGCCGAGCGCGTAGAGCGGCCGGGGTGGTCCGGGCACGTTGGTGGCCACGGCTTGGGCGATGGGCTGCGCCGACCTGGTCACGTGGGCGCCCAGGGAGAGCAGCGCCGGCGCCACGAGCTCTCCCGCCGAGAGCATCGTCCGGGCGTCGACCGCGAGGACCAGGCGCTTGTGGTCGTCCATCTGCCGTTGCACGGTGGCGTACCGGACGAGCGGATCGGTCTCACCGACGGGGAGGTCGACCAGGACCGTGGTGATCCGGTTCCCGACCTCACCGCGCTCCGAGCTCCGGCGCACCGAGACCGGCACCAGCGTGCGGACGACGAGGCGGTCGGTGAGTTCGTCGCGTCCCGCGAGCAGGTCGCGGAGGCCGGCCGTGATCGCACACAGGGCCACGTCGTTGGTCGAGCCACCGAGCTGACGGCGTATCCGGCGGACGGTCGAGAGGTCGGTGGCGGTCCACGCCCACCGGCGGTGTCGGCCGAGTGGGCCGTTCAGACCGCGCGCGGTCGTCGCGGTGGCCTGTCGGGCGAGGTCGAGGGTCGACGCCGTCACGGCCTCGGTCCGCCGGGCCCACTCCGCCGGAGAGGTGAGACCGCGGAGGGCGCCCAGCTGCTGCGCCGTGTGGTGCCCCGCGTCGGTGACCGTGTCGCGCACGCTCCGGGCGATCACGGCAACGGTGGAGGGCTCGGGGCTCGGCACCCAGGGCTCCGGCTCCTCGGCGGCGACTCCCGGCTCCCGATCGAAGATCAGCTGCAACAGGTCGGTGCCCGCGATCCCGTCGACCAGGCAGTGGTGGACCTTGGCGATGATCGCCCACCGGCCGTCCTGGAGCTCGTCGACCAGCCACACCTCCCAGAGCGGCCTCGCCATGTCCAGCGGTTGCCCGACGATCCTCGCGACGACCTCGCGCAGCTGCGCATCGTCACCCGGCTCGCCCACGGCGACGTGCCGGACGTGGTGACCGATCCGGAAGTCGTGGTCGTCCACCCACACCGGGCGGCCGAGGCCGAGAGGGACGGTGCGGACCCGCTGACGGTAGCGACGCACCAGGGGGAGCTTGGCGGCCAGCAGCGCCGTGAGCTCCTCGTGTCGAGGTGCCGGGCCCTCCATGACCGACACCGAACCCACGTGCATCGGGGTCGTCGGACTCTCGAGGTGGTAGAAGGTCGCGTCGATCGGGCCCAAGCGGTCCACTGGTCCAGCCTCCTCGCACCACACTCCGCGCACCCCGCGCGTCGCCATCATGCAGCCGCGCCCGTCCCGTGCTCTCGTGCCGCCACCACCGGGGCACCGCTGGCGGTCCTGCGGCGTGCTGAGCGCTCGATCGAGCTCCTCACGCCGAGGCCCGGTAGGTGAGGACCACGACCCCGTTCTCGAGGGTCGTGGCGTCGGCGAGCTCGAAGTGTCCGGAGGATCCGGGACGGTGGAGCAGGTCGCCCTCCGTGCCGGTGCCGAGGAAGAACGGGTGCACCCAGAGGCGCAGCTCGTCGAGGAGCCCGTTCGCCATCAGTGCGTGTGCCAAGGAACCGAACCCGTACTGCACGATGTCCCCACCGGGCTGCTCCCTGAGATCGCGGACCGCGCCGACGGGGTCGTGGGCGAGGACCGTCGTGTTCTGCCACTGCGGGTCGGTGAGCGTGGTCGAGACGACGTACTTGGGGAGCGCGTTCATCCGGTCGCCGGCGGGATCGCCGCTACGGGCGGACCACACCGGAGCGAAGATGTCGTAGGTGTACCTCCCCATGAGGACGGCATCGCAGCGCTCCAGCAGGGCGGTCTGGATCTCGTTGCCCAGGTCACCGGAGCTGCCCAACGACGGCCAGTCCTGCGGGCTCTGGATGACGCCGTCGAGCGTCACGTAGGTCGAATTGACGATGCGGGACATGCTCCCTCTCCGATCCGGCAGCCGAACGAGCCGACTCGCTCGGCGACGCGGAGGGGAAGGTAGCCACCGACCGCCGGCCCGTCTTGTACCGAAGCGCAGCGTCAGAGGGCCAGGAAGACACCGCCGCGCGCCACCTCGACCGGGGTGTGTCCGATCAGCGTCCGGAGCGACCGGGTCAGCTGCGGCTGGTCGTAGTACCCGGCGGTGGACACGACGTCGGCGATGGCCGCACCGTCGCGCAGCATCTCGGCGGCCCGCCGAGCCTGTTCGATGAGCCGCAGCTTCCGGCGGGAGAGGCCGACGGCCCGCAGGAAACGACTCTGCGCGGTGCGCTGCGGGATGCCGCCGGTCGCGCGCTCGTGCCGCAGCCGTTCGACCAGCGGGTCGATGACCAGCAGGCCGGCACGCGCCAGACGGTCGACGAAGACGTCGACGTTCTGCGGGGTCGGCATCTCCCAGGCACGACCGGCCAGGAGGAATCGACCATCAGGGAGCGCGGGCAGGACCGCGTCCCGGAGGTTCGCGAGCCGAGCGGGAGGAAGAGCCGGCAGATGAGCCCCGAGGCGGAGATCGACCCCGAAGTACTCGGCGTCCGACGGGCACGACAGGGTGGACGCCCTCGAGGCCGGGCCCCGGACGTGCACGGTCGTCGTGCCGGCCACGCGGACGAACCCGAATCCTCCCCTCGCCGAGGCGATGGAGCTGAAGTCGGTCGGACCGTCACACTCGGCCGTCCACACCCGCTCCAGTGCCCCGACGGGTCCACCGATCACGCGGCTCCGGAGGGACACGGGCCGACTGAACCAGACCCCGGCGGAAGTCGGTACCGGGGCGCTGCGCACCGTGCACGGTCGCGCGCCCCGGGTCGCGCCGAGGAGCTGCCTCGGCGGGCGGACATCGCGGCGTGGAGGCTCCGATGTGGTGGCCGAAGAGCGAGGGGTCCGACTGTTCAGCCGGGCAACCGTCGCCGGTCGTACGTGGGTCTACGCGGCGGCGCTGCCGACGTCGACGACCACGCGTACAGGGAGCGGCCACACCAGCGCGCCGCTCGAGCGGAGGCGCTCTCGGTGGACCCGGTGGTGATGGCCGCAGAACATCAGCTCGCCACCTCCCGGGACGTGGGCGAGGAACGCGGCGCGCGCCATGCAGCGATCACAGGTTCCCGGAGCGGTGTGCTGCTCTCCACCGTGGATGGCGGTCATGACGCTCGCCTCCTTCGTCTCGGCTGTCGGTGAGACTTCGAGGGTGCGTCGGATCCGCGGCCACGGGCAGGGTGCCGTCCCCCCGGGGTCGGGGGGCCAACCCCCGATTCCGCGGCAGCACCGGAGGCGCCCCATCGGGGTCGGTCAGGGAGGTGCTCCGGCGCGGGAGTCGCGGAGTGTGGCCCGGTGTGCCGTGGTCGAAGGCTCACGAGGCGCTACGACGAACGCCCTCCGGGCCGCGTGTCACAGGGCCGGCCACCATCGACGCCGAGCTCGACGCGCCCGTCACCAACGGGCGGTCCGCCGACGAGGGTCCCTTCTGTGTCGCCCGCTCGCTCTCGTCAGGGGCGGCGCAGCAGCACCTTGGCCGGCACCAGCAGGGTCTTGGTGATGTCGTTGGAGAGCTGGAGCCACCAGCGCAGCGGGCGGGGGACGACCAGGAAGTCTCCGCGGGCGGCGGAGCGGAGGACCCGGCTGAGGGTGCCGTCGTCGGTGGTCGGGTCGTCGTGTCCGGCGGTGGAGACGTGCAGGACGGCGGTGCCGTCGCCCTGGTCGGCGCGGTCGACGTCACCGACGTGCTCGACGAGGCGTCGGATGCCGTCGTTGTCGGTGAGCACCTCGGCGGCGAAGCGGTCGACGCCCTCGTCGACGGCGCGGCGCGCCAGGTCGTCGGCCAGCGCGGTGCCCAGGCCACGTTGCTGCCAGTCGTCGGCCACGGTGATGGCCATCTCGGCGAGGGTCGGATCGTCATCGTCCCGGACCCAGCGAGCCTCGCCGATCACCTTCTCGTCGCCGTCCCCGTCTCCACCGTCCTGACGGTCGGGCGTGATCGCGACGAGCGCTTCGTGGTCGCGGTGGTCGACGTCGACCAGCCGCCGCAGGGCACGGGTGGAGACGGTGGGCTTGCCGGCCAGGAAGCGCTGGTAGCGGGAGCTGTTGCTGAGCTCGTCGAACATCGCGCCGAGCCCGGCCTCGTCGTCGGGGCGCAGGCTGCGCACGACGACCCTGTCGCCCGAGCGCAGACGGACCCGATGGTGCACCGCTCGCTGGTCGCTGCTCCGGGGGGCCATGGCTCCAGGAAACCCGGCTCGCGCCGGTCCGCCAACCGTGGGACCCGTGCCGCCGGTGAGCGTCGCCGCGTGCGGGCCGAGCGGTTGGGCCGTGGGGCCGGGCGGCGGACCCGATGGTCGTCCCACGAGCCCGCTCACGGCCCTGGCCGTGGCGGCACGCCTCGCTGATGGCCGGGGGCGTGGGCGCGGCCCGGGCACCGCGCTGGTAGACCGGCAGGTGTGATCGACGAGGTCGACCTCGACCTGCCGGTGCGCGCGGCGCTGCCGGAGCTCACGGCGGCGCTGGGCGAGCGCGGGGCGGCCGTCCTCGTCGCCCCGCCCGGCACCGGCAAGACGACGTTGGTGCCGCTCGCGCTCGCCGGGTCGCTCGACGGACGGGTCCTCGTCGCCGAGCCGCGTCGCGTGGCCGTGCGCGCCGCGGCCCAGCGGATGGCGTGGCTGCTCGGCGAACCGGTGGGCGGGCGGATCGGCTACGCGATCCGCGGCGAGCGGCGCACCGGCCCGGGGACCCGGGTGGAGGTGGTCACGACGGGGCTGCTCGTGGCCCGGCTGCAGCGCGACCCGGAGCTCGCGGGGGTCGGCGCCGTCGTCCTCGACGAGTGCCACGAGCGCCACCTCGACACCGATCTCGCGCTGGCCTTCGCCGTCGACGCGCGCGCCGCCCTTCGCCCGGACCTGCGTCTGCTCGCGACGTCGGCCACGGCGTCCGCCGACGAGCTGTCGGTCGCCCTCGAGGGACCCGTCGTCACCGCCCCCGACCCGATGCACCCCGTCGACGTCGTCTGGAGCCCGCCTCCGCGTCCCGTCCCGCCGCCGCGTGGGATGCGGGTGGAGCCGGCCCTGCTCGACCACGTGGCCGCGGTCGTGCGGCGCGCCCTCCGCGGGGCGAGCGGAGCGACGGGGGAAGTCTCCGGGGCGAGCGGAGCGACGGGGGAGGACTCCGCGACCACCGGCGACGTGCTCGTGTTCCTGCCCGGCCGTGGGGAGATCGACGACGTCGCACGACGCCTCGGCCGGGTGGAGGACGGGCACGGCGTCGAGGCCGAGGTCCTCACGCTGCACGGCGGGCAGGACGCGGCGCACCAGGACACGGTGCTCGGCGGGGCGAGCGGAGCGACGGGGGACGGTGCCGGCCCGTCCGGCGGGCGTCGCGTCGTGCTGACGACCTCGATCGCCGAGACGAGCCTGACAGTGCCGGGGGTGCGGGTCGTCGTCGACGCGGGGCTCTCCCGGCGGCCGTGGACCGACCACGCCCGCGGCCTGGACGCCCTGGTCACGGTGCTCGCCTCGCAGGCCTCGGCGACGCAGCGCGCCGGGCGCGCCGGCCGGGAGGCGCCCGGGACGGTGTTCCGCTGCTGGTCGGAGGCCGAGCACGCGCATCGCGACCGCGACGACGCCCCCGAGGTGGCGCACGCCGACCTCGCCGGCTTCGCGTTGCAGCTCGCGAGGTGGGGCACGCCGGACGGCGCGGGACTGACCCTCCTCGACCCGCCGCCGGCCGCGGCGTTCGACGCCGCGCGGGGGGTGCTGCGGGGACTCGCGCTCATCGACGACGGCGGGCGCATCACCGAGCGGGGGCGGTCGGTGGCCACGGCCGGGGTCCACCCCCGGCTCGGGCGCGCGCTGCTCGACGGCGCGGAGGCCGTCGGGGCGGACGCCGCGACCGACGTCGTGGCGCTGCTCGCCGCCGACGTGCCGGGTCACTCCGACGACCTCGAGGAGGTCCTGCGTGCCGCCCGGACCACGAACGATCCGCGGTGGCGGGCGGAGGTCCGGAGGCTGCGTCAGGTGAGCCAGGTGACTGGTCCTCGTCGTCGGAGCGACGACGTGGCCGCACAGGGCGGCGCCCTCATCGTCGCCCTCGCCTATCCCGATCGGCTCGCGCGCGCCCGCGCCGACGACGCGCGCGAGTACCTGACGACCGGTGGCACCGGGGTCGAGCTCTCCGTGGGGTCGCGGCTGCGTGGGAGCCCGTGGATCGCCGTGGCCGACGCCGTGCGCGGTCCGGGCGACCGGGTGGCGCGGGTGCGGCTGGCCGTGCCCATCGACGAGGACCGCGCCCGCGAGGCCGCCGCGGGCTGGTGGCGCGACGACGCGGTGGTGGCCTGGGAGGACGGCGACGTCGTGGCGGAGCGCCGGGAGCGCCTCGGCGCGATCGTGCTGGCCCGACGGCCCCTGGCCCACCCGAACCCGGCGGCGGTCGCGGCCGCGGTGCGCGACGGCCTGGCCGCCGAGGGGCTCGGGCTGCTGCGCTGGGACGACGCGGCGACAGCGCTGCGGGCCCGGCTGGCGTTCCTGCACCGGGCGCGGGGCGACCCGTGGCCCGCCGTCGACGACGAGGCCCTGCTGTCCCGTCTCGACGAGTGGCTCGACCTCACGCGGGTGCGCCGCCGGGCCGACTTCGCGCGTGTGCAGGTCGCGCCCGCGCTGCGCCACCTCGTGCCGTGGTCGGAGGCCGGTCGGCTCGAGGAGCTCGCACCGACCGCGGTCACGACCCCGTCCGGACGCAGCGTCCGGGTCGACTACACCGACCCCGCGGCCCCCGTCGTGGCCCTCAAGGTCCAGGACGCGTTCGGGTGGGAGCGGGCGCCCGTCCTGGCCGGGGTCCCCGTCGTCGTCCACCTGCTCTCACCCGCGGGACGTCCGGCGGCGGTGACCGCCGACCTGGCGTCGTTCTGGGACTCCGGCTACCAGCAGGTGCGCGCGGAGCTGCGGGGCCGGTACCCCAAGCACGCGTGGCCGGAGGACCCGCGGCGCTGACGCCGCCCCGGTCGATCTCCGGCTCGGCCGGTGGCCATCGCCGGTCAGCGCTCCCGCTCGAGGTGCGCCTGGAGGGCGTCGCCGGCCTCGTTCAGCCAGCCCCGCTCCCGGGCCTTGGCGAGCATGCGCTCGAAGTCGACGTCCCATCCCTCGGGGACCCGCCCGGCGGCGAGGCGCCGCAGCGTCGCCACCGGGATCATGACGTGCTGGCGGTCGTCGGAGAGCTCGCCCGCGTCGTGCTCCGCCAGCACCGCGGCGATCTTGTCCGGTCCCAGTCGCTCCCAGTACGACGCGTAGAGGTCGGTCACGACCTCGGGCTGGCGGAGCTCGACTCCGTCACTGGCGATCGCGAGATACACGTGCTCCTCCGACGGTTTGCGGGATCGCGGGGCGCTCGGGTCCATGGGTACCCCGGGTGCTGATCGACCTACTGGCGTCGATCCTGTCGGGCGCGATCGTGAGCCATGACCGCCGGAACGGGGGAGACGGGCTCCGACTCATCCGGGGCCTCGTTCTCCGTGTCCCGCGGTCATCGGAGCTCCGACCGCACCCGTCGGTGGACGACGACGCCGGCGACGACGGCCCAGAGCATGGACAGCACCCGCCCGACCGGCAGCGCGGCGTTGGCGTAGTAGACCGCCACGGACAGCACCGACAGCACGGCGATCCCGCCGGCCACGACCCCGAACCAGCGGGTCGGTGCGCCGAACAGG
>Ga0196958_10000845_pt1 | contig 9972 bp, 11 predicted proteins | sample S1v_10metaG_FD_148654 | JGI IMG/M metagenome (GOLD analysis project Ga0196958, IMG submission 148654) | Soil microbial communities from Anza Borrego desert, Southern California, United States - S1+v_10 | ecosystem: Environmental > Terrestrial > Soil > Desert | place: USA: California | collected...
TTACTGCCGCTGACTATGATGGTGCGGCCCGTCGTGAAAAGGCCTCTGCTGCAGCCGCTGCAACTGAGTAATAAAGTCCTTTTCTGGAATTAACAAGGCGGGGAAGCTATTATTGCTTCCCTGCCTAATTCTGTTGGAGGACCTTAAGTTTTGAACTTAGCAAGCGCACTTATAAAAAGAGTATTAGAGTGTGAAGACTTTGATACTTGGACCAATGTGCGTAAGCATTATCTGCCTAGCGAGTATCATCAGCTTTTCGAAGTAATTACTAAACATGCTGATACCTATCATAAGCTTCCAACTGTAGAGGAGCTGAAATTAGGCATCCGCGACTCTGCTACGCTTGAAAAAGTTTATGCACTAGAAACAATGGATGAAGTTGAAACGGAACCGTTTCTTCTTCTAGACTATATAAAGAACGAATACGCTCAAAAGGAATTTCTTTTTCAGGTTGATCGGCTAATTGACAGTTCTTTAGCTTTTGAAACAGCTGAAGAAACTATTAAATCTATTCAAGAAATTGCTATAGATTTAGAGAGAAAGGTTGAAATAGGAGATCCTGCACAAAGCATGCAAAAGATTAATCTATTCGAGACAGAAGAAGAGGTTGCTGCAAGAGTTACGCTAGGACTTAATGCGGAATTTGATGCTAATTATCAGATAGTTACTACAGACTATGTAATGATGGGTGGCCCTAAGGGTTCAGGTAAATCTATTACCTGCAACAACATTGCTCGTCATATCATGAATGATAAGAAAAAAGTAGTTCTCTATTTCTCAATCGAAATGGAGGCGATAGAAGTTCTTCAACGAGATGCTTCTATTGCTACTGATATTCCATTCAATAAAATCAGAAATAGAAATCTGAGTGTTATTGAGTGGGAAAAAATAGTAAATTATTGGGCATCTAGGTTCAAGAATAGCGAAAAACATGTTGAAGCTTATAAGCATCATCGTGATTTTAATAGATTTCACACAGCTATATCTAAAGAAGACTTAGCCGATGTTTATCTAGACATTATTTATGATCCTAATCTTACTCTAGCCAAGATTAAGAACGAAGTACAGAAGAGACTATCTCAAGGTATTGAGATTGGTATGATCATTGTTGATTATATCAATCAGGTTCACCTGAAAGATAGTGGCAGAAGTGATCGTCAGTACGAATGGACTGAGCAAATCGCCATTAGTACTGGTTTAAGAAGATTGGCACAGGATTTGAGCATTCCAGTATTTACTCCTTATCAGATTGATGCGGGCGGTAATGCTAGATTTGCTAGAGGTATTCTAGATGCTCCTACAGTAGTTCTAAAGATCATTAAATTTCCTCAGTCCCAAAAGATAATTGGTTTTGAGGTCGAAAAGATGAGACATGCTCCAGATGAATTAAAGATTATCTCAGTTGTAAATTGGGATACTTTGAAAATTGGTCCAGAAAGTGGTGAGTTACCTCTAGAACTAGAGGAAGACGAAGAAGAAAAACCGAAAAAGTCTAAAAAGAAAGCATTTGGTACAAAACCAACTGGAGAAAGTATTTACGATGACCCCCCATTTTGATAAAGCCTATAGAAATGCATTGCATACAGCAGGAACGCGCTACGCGAAGTTAGCAGAGGGGGATCGTCATCTTAGTCTCATACTAGAAGAGTTCAGGGGCAAGATAGATACAGCTAATATTGAGAAACTAACTCAGTTTTTGAATCTAATACAACGCTACGTTGTATCAAAAGGACTATCTAGTGAATATGCCGAAAAGGCATTTACTACCAATCTAATTGGACCACTTATACAGGCCGAGGAGTCAGATGCAAGTAGAGGAATTACTACAGAAAAGGAAGATTCCTTACATACATAGTGGTAAAGACTTAAAGATACATTGCTTAAATCCAGAGCATGACGACTCAAATCCTAGCTTACGAGTAGATAAAATTACTGGTGCTATGAATTGCTTTTCATGCGGGTTTGGTGGAAGTATATTTAAGTTCTTTGAAGTTAAAGGTAACGCTCTTTTAATTAAGAAAGAGATACTTAAGAAGAAAATCGCAGAAAAACTAAGAGAAAATATTGGCCTAGAGGTACCAGTTAATGCAGTACCTTTTGCCAGAGAATGGAGAAACATCAGTGGAGAAACTTTCAGAAAATTTGAAGCGTTTGAACACAATGATCCAGAATTTATCGGACGAGTCGTCTTCCCAATCCGCAGTCTATCGGGAAAGATTGTCGGATTTAATGCAAGACACCTTACTCTTAATCATACCCCCCGTTATATCATCTCCCCAGGAGGTGCTAGATTACCTCTTTACCCAGTGGTCAAGCCTATTGAAGGACGTGTCATCCTCGTAGAAGGTATATTTGATATGTTAAACCTACATGATAAAGGTTTGACTAATGCTGTTTGTTGTTTTGGAACACAAAAAGTAACTAAAGAAAAGCTTAACTTATTGAAAGTACAAGGAGTCACTGGAGTAGACGTCTTTTTTGACGGAGACGAAGGAGGCGAAGAAGCAACTAAGAAAGTAAAAGACTTAGCAGAGCAAGTTGATCTAGCATCTAAAAGTGTTAGATTAGCTAATACAGACCCAGGTGAGTTGACAGCCTTACAAGTGATCAAATTAAAGGAGAAACTATATGGCTAAAATAGCCTTAGTTGAAACTAAGCCAAGTCGTACAGATTTTAATCAAGCTTTTGAAGGGCAGATTGAGTTTGATAGGTTCGCTCTCTGTTCTGATCCCACAATTAAAAAGGTTTTAAAAGGCAACGTTGATATTGATATTAACGTTGACGATTACGATTGGATCATTTTAGTTGGAGCAGATGCTTTTAAGCACTTCACTAAGAATTCAAAAGTATCTGATTATAGTGGTAAAGTAGTTAATGAAAAGTTTATTCCTATCATTAATCCAGCGATGCTTACATTTAAGCCAGAAGCTGAGAGACTATGGCAGGAATCAAAAGCTAGTCTAATTAAGTATGTAACTGGTAAGTCACAGGTTCTTAATTATAATAGTGCAGGTATAATCGGCATTAGAGATACCGAAGAAGCACTAAAGTTTATCCAAGAGGCTATTGATTCTCGTAATAAATGGATAGCTCTAGACTCTGAAACTAGTTCCTTATATACTCGCAACGGACATATTCTAGGAATTAGTATTAGCTTTAAGAAAGATCATGGTGCGTATATTGATGCAGATTGTATTGATGAGGAAGTAGAAGCTAAGTTACAAGAGCTGTTTAAAAAGAAGAAGGTAATTCTGCATAACGCCAAGTTCGATATTCCATTTTTCGAATATCATTTTGGTTGGCAGTTTGATGACTATGAAGATACTATGCTTCTTCATTATCTTCTAGATGAAAATCCTGGTAATCATGGTTTGAAGCAACTTGCACTTAAGCATACCATATATGGAGACTATGAAAAACCTCTAGAAGAGTTCATTGATGAATACCGTAAAAAGCACGGTATTTTAAAGGATAATTTCACATATGATCTTATTCCTTTCGATGTTATGGTTCCTTATGCTGCAATTGACGCTATAGTTACTTTCCTACTATTTATCAAGTTTAAGCCAGCCATTGAAAAGAACAAGAAGCTTCTTTGGGTATATGATAACATTCTAATACCTGGCAGCAGGATGCTGACTCATGTTCAGGAAAATGGAGTTCCATTTGATCCTGAAAGGCTGCAAAAAGCTGCTATCATGATGCAGACTGATATTGATAAGGCTGTTGCAAAGCTTTACGAAGATCCTATTATTAGTAAATTCGAAGAGTTTCAAGGTAAACCATTCAATCCGAATAGTACACAACAACTTAGAAAGTTATTGTTTGATTTTGTAGGTCTACAACCTACAGGAAAGAAAACAGGTACTGATCAAGACTCAACAGATGCTGAAGTTCTAGAAGAGTTAAGTGAAGAAAGTGATATTCCAAAGCTTATTCTTGATATTAGAAAAAAGAGTAAGATTAAGAACACTTATCTAGATAAGATCATACCTCAGTTAGACCGTGACCTGCGTCTTCGTACTAACTTTAATATTCATAGTACTACCTCTGGACGTCTAAGTTCTTCTGGTAAGCTAAATATGCAGCAGTTACCAAGAGACAATCCAGCCGTTAAAGGTTGTATCAAAGCTAGACCTGGATATAAGATTGTTTCTATGGACTTGACCACTGCTGAGGTTTATGTCGCAGCAGTGCTTTCAGGTGATAAGAAACTTCAAGACGTTTTTAAGTCAGGAAAAGACTTTCACTCTACTATTGCTAAAATGGTTTTCGGACTTGATTGTGAAGTAGAAGATGTTAAGAGACTTTATCCAGAATTAAGACAGGGTGCTAAGTCTACTACATTCGGTATTCTTTATCAGGCGGGTGCTATTACTGTAGCTGCTCAGATTAAGAAAGAGTCTGGTGTACATTGTACTGTTCAACAAGCTCAAAAGTACATTGATGATTATTTCAAGCAGTTTAAGCAACTGCACAAGTGGATCGAAGCCAACAAAGAGTTTATCTCTGCTAACGGCTTTATTTACAGCCACTTTGGTCGTAAACGTCGTCTTCCTAATGTTAATTCATCCGATAAGGGAACTAAGGCACATACCATTCGCTCAGGTATTAACTTCTTAGTTCAGTCTCCTTCTTCTGACATTAACTTACTTGGTGCTATTGATATGGTTAACTATATCAAAACGCATAAAATGAAAGCTCGCATATTTGCTCTAGTACACGACTCTATTCTTGCTGAAGTTCCAGAAGATGAGATTGATGTATACAAGCAAGTGTTGAGAGGATTTATTCAGATGGATAGAGGCTTATCAATTCCAGGTCATCCTATAGGTTGTGACTTTGAAGTTGGGCCAGATTACTCTTTCTACAAAGAAAAGGGTGATACAAAGACTAAGTACGAACTTTATGAAGAAAAGTGGGACTTAGAGCATGCTAACGACAATGAAGAATCAATTAAGTTGGTAGCTTAATATGTTATACAAGGAGTATAGAAATGAATTCCCAATCAATACTGTTAAAGCGTGGGGATCTGCAATCTTCGAAGGAACCAAATGGTCCTATTCAGGATGGTCAGGAGACGCCCGCGAACCTCTTCGCCACTGGACGGCCTTCTTGGATTTCCAAGCTGAAGGGCTTATTCGAGAAATCTGGGAAGCAATAAATGCCTCTCTCAAGGAAGACGGTTTTCGTCTTACACCACAGCGTGTTATTGCTAATCTCTATTCTCATGGGGATAGTTCTTGGCTTCATACTGACTCTAAGTCTAGGACTGACTGGACCGTTATAATCTATTTGAATGATTATTGGGATTTAAACTGGGGTGGGGAAACAGTAATAGTTTCAAACAATGAAATAGAACATTGTTGTGCACCTACTCCAGGCAAATTTTTCCTATTTAAAAGTGACCTACTTCATGGTCCAAGGCCTGTATCTAGAGAAGCTCCATATCCTAGATTAGGTTTAACGTATCAATGTGCTAGTCACGTTTAGAGATTTACCTAAAGTTACTTTCCCGGCATTTATACTACCATCCGATGATTGGTATATAACTGATGGAGTACTATTCTTTGATGGACGAGTAGTCGATGAAAAGAATATGCCGGGAAGTACTTTAGGAATCAGAAGAATTCAGTGTAGACGAAAGGATTTGTATCCTTTAAAGAAAGCTGTGTTTAATCTTCCACAGTTAATACAGTGTAAAACTAAGTGCTTTATAGACAATAAAGGTAAGGCTTTTGTATACATGAAGACTTACAGGAGTAAGTTAAAGTGCTATAGAATTAAGCGAATTGATAGAAAAGAAATCCACTCCCTAATGTGGTTGAAGGATGTGCCATTCCCAATTACAATAGAAAGACCTCCATTAGACAACTATGATTGGGTAAGAATGCTTCATTATGAGGGTGAACCCTGGTTAGTCTATGATTATGTACGTTCTCCTACAAAGGATACGTATAGAAGAGTATAACTCTTAAAGGACTTAATGGCTACTAAGCAAAAGAGAACTAATAATAGAGGATCTGGTTTAGAATTAAGAGACGATATCGTCCCCTTAACAAAGAATCAGAAGAAATTATTTGAATCAACCAAGAATGCGGTTGCAAGTGGTTGTGCCGGTACAGGAAAAACATTTGGTGCTACCTGGCTTGGTCTTCGAGATATAATGTATCGAGGAGAATACAGTAAATTAACTTATATTAGAAGTATCGTTCCCACTAGGGATATAGGCTTCCTGAAGGGAGACGATAAAGAAAAAGTTCAAGCATATGAAGATCCCTATATTGATATCGCCCAGAAATTATTTGGTAGAGGCGATGGATATGAGGTCGCCAAACACAGAGGTCTTATAGAATTTCTTCCAACTTCATTCCTGAGAGGTTCGACTTTAGACGATAGAGTTATTATAGTTGATGAATGTCAAAACATGAGTTATCATGAATTGGACACTATTATTACTAGAGTAGGTCTCAATTGCCGTATATTCTTCTGCGGAGACGAGAAATTTCAATCTGATCTTAAAGGTAATGGAGTAAGGGCATTCTGGAGAGTTCTAGAAGAAATGAGAGATGATTTCGATTTTGTAGAATTCGATACAGATGATATTGTCAGAAGTGATTTAGTAAAGAGGTATCTATTAGCACGCTATGCAGTACATGGTGATAAACAGCTTTCTAACTAAAAGTTGGCTTGACGCGGTCAGGGCTCAAATACGTGGGTACAATGGTACCCTCTCACGCGAGGGGTACGATAATCATAAGACACTAAGAGACCACTTAGACCCGCGAATGGCAGAGACGCGGCAGATTCATGAGCGTAATGTACTGACGCAGCTTTGGCAGAAATTTCTGTGGAATACAGAAATTGAAGGAGATATGCTTGACACACAAGATGGGGCATTCGTTCATGCGTGTCATACTAGGTTTGGTAAAACATTACTTTCCTCTTATGGCAATAATGATGGCTACGGTCAGCATGTGGACATTGACCTTAATTGCATTGTTACTGCTGTCTTAATGTTAAAGTTGACAGATTTCCCCACTTTCACCGGTGGGGATTTCTTACTAGAAGACAAAGTAATACCATTTGAAAACAATAAGTTAATTATGTTCCCATCATGTACAATGCATGGAGTTTCTCCTGTAGGTATGACGGAACCTGACGTGTACGAGAATAGAAGATTTAGTTTACAATACTTTATTTCTTCAGTCACGCCAAGTAAGAGATTTCCTGATGAAAGCAATGCTCAGCAATAGGATATATCTAGACGTCACTCCTGAATACGGAAAATTCCTTAAAGATGAGTTGACTTATAGAGTACCTAATTATTCAAATCCTGAAGAGCCTATTATACTGAAGACATGGGGTGTCATTAATGAAAGAGTAATGACTATTCCTATTGGAAGGATTGATTTAATACCTTCTGGCTATGAAATAGTAGATAAGAGAATATATAGTGAAACCGAATTCCCAGACTTCAACGGAACTCTTAGAGAGTCCCAGCAAAACATATGGGATGAAGTGGAAGACAATTGTATCATTAATGCGAAAGTATCGTGGGGTAAGACATTCACCGCATTGGCTATTGCGGGAAAATTGGGTCAAAAAGCATTAATAGTTACACATACGGTTCCATTAAGAAATCAATGGGCTAAACAAGTAGAAAAAGCTTATGGTATAAAACCAGGTATAATTGGTAGTAACCAGTTTAACACAAGTGGACCTATTGTTGTTGGTAATGTTCAAACATTGTACGGATGTATGGACAAGATTGGTAAAACATTCGGCACAGTTATTTTGGACGAGATGCATCATGTTTCTGCGCCGACCTTCACAAAAGTTGTTGACAAAAGTTACGCACGATATAAAGTGGGTTTGTCAGGAACTATTAAAAGAAAAGATGGTAAACATGTAGTTTTCACGGATTATTTTGGAAGAAAAATCTTTCAACCTCCTAGAGAGAACTCCATGACTCCAGAGGTACATGTTATAAACTCTGGTATCTATCTTCCTAGTGGTCCTTCAATGGGGTGGGCCGCTAGAGTAACAATGTTACAAGAATCAGAAGTTTATAGAAACCTTGTAAGAGCATTATCTTGGAAATATGCTGCTGAGGGCCATAAAGTATTAACAGTATCAGATAGAGTAGATTTTCTAGAGCATTGTGCTCAGCTTAATAAAGGTGTATGTGTAACAGGGCGCAATCCTGATGAGAGAGAGCGTCTGTTTAAAGACATTGAAGCTGGACATTACGATGAGATATTCGGAACTCAGTCTATTTGGTCAGAAGGCGTGTCCTATGATCCATTAAGTTGTTTAATTTTAGGAACACCAGTTAATAATGAACCGCTACTAGAGCAGCTTATCGGAAGAATACAGCGAGTAGTTCCCGGAAAGAGAACCCCTGTATTAGTAGATATTAGACTTAACGGACACACTCCGGAAAAGCAATTTCAAGCCCGTTTAGGCCATTACATGCGACAAGGTTATGAGGTAAAGTATCTATAAAATAGTTCTTGACAAATACCCCTCGAGGTGTTATAATGCTTTTCTATAGTTGGAAAAAGATATACAGATTTACAGGCGGAAGTTCCAAAAGGATCATTTTCGTTCTAAGAGCACTCGTACGTAGAGTTCCGCCAGATAACTGGATAGACCCTATATACGTCGCTTACTATACTGATTTTAGCGGTAAAAGCTTTTTGATCAACCCTTATACTTTGGTTGCAGAAAGACACCGTTGGAAGCCTAGAGAGATCGCTGAATATGTAGCGTTGGCGAGCTTTAGGAGTTACGCACATTATCGTGCAACACAAGACGCTAGCTTAGACCTCTCACACAGTCCTGTGGGTGAGGACACAATAAACAAAAACAGACTACTTGAGATACGAGAAGGTAGAATATACTTCAAGTATGAAGAAGTCATTAGGAGAAAATAGAATATGGCATTAGGTTTTGGTCAGTCAAAGGGTGAAGCACAGAAGAATCGTCCTGAGAGTTATACCTTTAAAGAGGGCGAAAATCGTCTAAGAATGGTCGGCGACCTTCTAGCACGATATGTTTACTGGATTCCCGGTGAAAATAAAAAGCAGATTCCCTTCGAATGTTTAGCTTTTGACAGACAAGCAGAGAAGTTCACTAACATAGAGAAAGATTATGTTAAGGAATTCTTCCCAGATCAGAAGTGTTCTTGGGCTTACGCAATTCAGGCAATTGATCTTACTACGGGTAAGTTAGTTATTCTTAACCTTAAGAAAAAGCTAATGGGTCAAATTGTCGATGTTATGAAGGACTTAGGTGATCCTACCGATCCTGAGACAGGTTGGGATATCATTTTTGATAAGAAGAAAACCGGCCCACTTCCTATCAACGTAGAATATAAGCTTCGTGAACGTGCTCTAAAGAACAGACCTCTTACGGAAGAAGAGAGGGAAGTTTTGAAGGAATTGAAGTCAATGGATGAAATCCTTCCACGTCCAACACCAGAGCAGCAAAAGCAGCTACTAGAAAAGATCAATTCAGGTTCAACTGAAAATATTGACGAAGAAGTTTCTAGCGAGTTCGACGTAGACTAACATTGGTAGGTGCCGTGACTTTGTTGCGGCACCTATTATTGTCGGAGAGATAATGAAAATATTGCTAACAGCAGATTGGCACATTAAATTAGGTCAAAAAGGAGTTCCGAAACACTGGGCTCGTAATCGTTACTACTCTTTCTTCGAACAAGTTCATGAAATTGAAGATAAGGTTGATCTTCACGTAGCTCCAGGAGACATATTCGACAAACTTCCTAGTATGGAAGAGTTAGAGTTATTTTTGGATTTTGTTGCGGGTGTTAAAGTTCGTACATTAATTAGTACTGGCAACCATGAAGCTACGAAAAAAGGAGAAAGTTTCTTATCCTTCCTTAAGAAGGGTGTTAACAGAATAAATCCTTTAGTTCATATAATTGATGAAATATATGAAGAAGA
>Ga0196958_10000846_pt1 | contig 9970 bp, 8 predicted proteins | sample S1v_10metaG_FD_148654 | JGI IMG/M metagenome (GOLD analysis project Ga0196958, IMG submission 148654) | Soil microbial communities from Anza Borrego desert, Southern California, United States - S1+v_10 | ecosystem: Environmental > Terrestrial > Soil > Desert | place: USA: California | collected...
AGCAAGAGCGGTCGTGTTCCCCCCGCATGGCCTGTCAAAGACGACCATGCTTTCTTGGGGGGTGCAAGCGAAAAGCGTGCTTGCACCCCCCAAGAAAGCATGGTAGCCCTCCGGGCAGGCCATACGGGGAGAACACGAAGGCACCGGTCTGCACGGGGTGTGCCGCGGACCTGGAGTTGCAAGCCGCCGCGGACCTGGAGCCATGAGCCAAGGCCGGAAGCCGGCAGTGGGGGGTGGAGGTGGGTGACGGGTCGGTGTTCAGAATCGGTATACGTGGACCTGGTACGGGCCGAAGTCGTCCACGATCCTGCCGTTCTCGATGGGCACGGTTCGGTTCTCGTCCACGACGGTCGCGGTGCCGGACTCCACCGGCACGGTGATCTCCACGCGTGCCGCGCCGCTGCGCGGATTGCGGGTGTCGCCGTCGGTCTGGGCGATCACCCACCTGGCGCCCGAGGTTTCCTTGTGCAGCACCGAGACCGGGATGTCGTTGCCGCTCCTGGCCGAAACGCCGGGCAGGTTCGCGGCGTTCAACACGGGCGCGAGCGACTTCAGCCGCGCGTTCACCGCCTTGACCCGCTCGGTGATCTCCGGGCGCGTGAGGACGCTGGAGTACTCGCCGCGCCCCTCGGTGTAGAAGCTGTGCGCGAAATAGTTGATGCCCGTGGCGCCGTGCAGGATCGTGTTCCACACGGCGGCTTCGAGTTGGTCGGGGGTGATGGTCTCGCCGTGCGTGTGCGGGTGCCCGGTCTCGACGAACCCGTAGATCGGCTTGTCCGGCCCGCACCACTTGCGCATGGTGTCGATGACCTCGCCGTAGCTGAACGCGCCGACCCGGTCACCGCGGTCCGGGTGCGTCCACCCGTAGTAGTCCGCCGAAGCGATGTCCGCCGCCGCGCAGTAGGTCCGCATGTCCTCCTCGTAGGACTTCTCGATGTAGCCGTAGCCGACACCACCGCCCGGCGTCCCCATCCACACGCCGAAGTTGAGGTAGGTCGGGCGCGACGGGTCCTTGGCGCGCGTCCGGTCGGCTTTCGCGAGGATGGCCGAGGGCTGCATGTCCGGGTGGAACACGTCGCCGTAGACCTTGTTCATGTCGGGCTCGTCGGCGATCAGGTACCCGACGTAGTTGCGCGCGTGCGCGGTGTCCGCGAGGACGTCGTCGACGCGCTTGGCGTCGGCGTAGGCGCGCCAGCCGGTCTCCAGCAGACCTTCCCGCCGGAGGTACCACCACTCGTCCTCCCACAGCCCGAGGCCGAAGTCGATGCCGATCTCCGGGAACACCGAGCCGATCTTGCGGCCGTTCTCCACCGAGGACGGGTCCTGCATCCACACGTTGACCGGGAAGACCGCCGGGTCGCCGGTCGGGTTCGGGCCGTTCGCCCACTTCTTGTAGTAGTCGACCGCGGGCGCGGGCGGCGGCGGTGGGGTGGTCGGCGGCGGGCCGGCCTCCGCGGTGCAGGCCGCGGCGGCGAGGACCGCGGCGGCGGCGGCGATCAGACGAGCGCGGGCGGTGTTCACCTCGGCGACTTCACCCGGCCGCGCGCGGCGATGACCTTCTTGGCCTTCTCGAAGCCGGCCGGCCCCAGCACCCGCATCGCCGTGGTCTTGGCCACCTGCCGCGCGCCGTCGCGGGCGGCCCGCAGCGGGCGCCCCACGAACCGGTCGCGGGCCAGCACGCGGGCGTCCGGCTCGGGCACGTCGTCCAGGGCCGCGCCGAACAGCGGGCGGTGCGGCGCGGGCGAGACCAGCCGGCCGCGCGTGCGGTTGCTCACGTTGCGGCCGTGGACGACCTGGAGCCAGCCCGGCGCGCCGCCCAGCGACACGACCTCGGCGTGCCGGTGCAGCCGGTTGTGCCAGTCGACCCAGCAGGTGACCGGCGCGTCCCAGCCCTCCCGCAGGGACGCGAAGGCGTTGTCCCGGTCGTGGTGGGCGAACAGCCCGCCGGGGCTCTTGACCAACCCGTTGGCCAGGTACAGGGCGGTGCGGCGGCCGGTCGGCGGCACGGCCTGCAGGCGCGCCACGAAGTCGGCGGCCAGGCCGTCGTCGTTGTCCAGGTTCGTGGTGATCAGCCCGTCGCCCCTGGTGGGGAACAGCTTCGCGATGTCCTCGACCAGCTCGGCGCGGCTGACCTGCTCGCGGAACACCGGCGTGTACGCGTCGCCGTGCTCGCGGATGCGGTCCTTGAGCCACTCCGGGCTCTCCGGGTCGAAGTAGATCAGCCACCGGAAGTCGGGGGAGGTCTGCGCGCGCACGGAGGGCAGGCAGTACCGCTCGAACAGCCCGACGCGCTCGGTCAACCACCCCTCCCGCGCCCGCACGATGCTCTCGGCACCGACGGACGGCAGGTTGAAGCGCGTCAGAATGACGTGGTCCATCACGACCCCTTCCCGTTGCCCGGTACATCGGGATAGCGGTCCCGCCGTTATCCGCGCGGTGACCACGATCTCGGCCGGCGCGGGGCGATCCGCGACCGCGGCTGCCGGCGGGCGGTTAACGATCCACCGCCCACGACGATGTCTAGGGCGTGACTCAAGCCCCGGCACGACCCACGGTCGACGTCGTCATCCCCTGCTACAACTACGCGCGGTTCCTCCGGGCATGTGTGCGCAGCGTGCTCGACCAGCCCGGTGTGGACGTGCGCGTGCTCATCATCGACGACACCTCGACCGATGACACCCCGCAGGTGATGGCGGAGCTCATGCGGGACCCGCGGGTCGAGGGCCGGCGGCACGAGGTGAACCAGGGGCACATCGCGACCTACAACGAAGGGCTCCTGGAGTGGGCCAAGGCCGACTACACCGTGTTGCTGTCCGCTGACGACCTGCTGGCGCCGGGCTCCCTCGCCCGTGCCGCCGAGGTCTTCGAGGCCAACCCCGGCGTCGGCATGGTCTACGGCCGGGTGGTCTACTACACCGTCGGCGAGGAGGACGGGGCCGCCGGCCGCACCGACCTGCCGAAGATCATCGCACCGCCCGCCGGGCGCACGGTGTGGTCCGGTGTGGACTGGATCGAGAACCGCTGCCGCACCGGGCAGAACGTGCTGTCCTCACCGGAGGCCGTGGTGCGCACGTCGGTGCAGCAGCAGGTCGGCGGCTACCGGCCCGACCTGCCGCACGCGGGGGACCTGGAGATGTGGATGCGGATCGCGGCGGTCTCCGACATCGGCTACGTGCGCGGCAAGCCCGCCGCGTACTACCGCGTGCACCAGCAGAGCATGTTCCGCACCCGGTTCTCGTCGGTCTTCGCCGACCTGGAGCAGCGGCAGGCCGTGTTCGACCGCTTCTTCACCGAGCACCCCGACCTGCCGCCGCGGCTGAAGCACCTCGCCAACCGCTCCATCGCCAAGGACGCCCTGTGGCGGGCGGTCCGGGCCTACGACCGCGACAAGCTCGCCGAGATCCCGGTCGAGGAGCTGGTCGAGTTCGCCCGCCGGGTCTACCCGCACGCCGAGCGACTGCCCGAGTACCGGGCGTTGCGGCGGCGCAGGGCGCTGGGGCCCGCGCTGTGCAGCCGCACGCAGTTGTTCGTCGGCGCGCACCTGGTCAAGCGCGGCCGGGGCCTGCTGGGCAAGCAGGTCTGGAAGTGGCGCGGGCAGTGACCACCCTGGAGGGCAAGGTCACCTCGGCGATCCGCTGGAGCGCCGTCAACAGCCTGGTGCAGCGGGTGTCCCAGGTCGGTGTCGGCGTGCTGCTGGCGCGGCTCATCGCGCCCGAGCAGTTCGGCGTGTTCGCCGTCGCCCTGGTCGTGCTCAACATCGTGCTCAGCGTCAGCGAGATGGGCGTGAGCGTGGCGCTGGTGCGCACCGACGAGCCCGTCGAGCGGCTCGCGCCGACGGTGACCACGCTGTCGATCCTGTCCGGGTGCCTGCTGTGCGGGATCTGCGTGGTGGGCGCGCCGTGGTTCGCGGAGGCCATGGGCACCCCGCAGGCCACCGGCGTCATCCAGCTGATGTCGGTGGCGCTGGTCATCGCCGGCGCGTCCGCCGTGCCGGGCGCGCTGCTGCAGCGGGAGTTCCGGCAGGACCACAAGTTCGCGGCCGACACGTCGGCGTTCGTCGTCGGCACGACCGTGGTGGTCGTGCTGGCGGTGCTGGGCTTCGGGGCGTGGAGCCTGGCGTGGTCGCGGATCGCGACCAACCTCACCGCCGCCGTCGTGATGTTCGCGTTCACCAAGCAGCGCTTCCGGCCCGGGTTCGACCCCGGGCGGGCCAAGGAGCTGCTCGGCTTCGGCCTCCCGCTGGCCGGCGCGTCGCTGCTGGTCTTCGGCGTGCTGAACGTGGACGGCATCATCGTCGGCAGCGTGCTCGGCACGGTGCCGCTGGGCTACTACCTGCTGGCGACGAACCTGGCGAACTGGCCGGTGGGCGCGTTCTCCCAGCCGGTGCGCAGCGTGTCGCTGGCGGCGTTCTCGAAGGTGCGGGACGACCCGGACCTGTTCCAGCGCACCTTCGCGCGCGCACTGGGGCTGCTGGCGCTGTTCACCGTCCCCGCGTGCGTGCTGCTGGCCGCGCTGGCCGACCCGCTGGTGCGCACCGTGTACGGCGAGCGGTGGGCGCCGACGGCCGCCGCGCTGGCCGCCCTGGTGCTGCTGGGCGCCCTGCGCGTCGCGCTGGAGCTGGGCTACGACTACCTGGCCAGCGCCGGGCGGTCGCGGGCCATCCTGGTCATCCACCTCGTGTGGCTGGTGGCCCTGGTGCCGCTGCTGGCGCTGGGCGCGCACCTGGACGGCATCCGGGGCGTGGCCCTGGCGCAGAGCGTCGTCGTGCTGGTGTTCATCGTGCCCGCGTACCTGATCGCGTTCCGGCCCTACGGGGTGCGCCCGCGGGCGCTGGGCGCGGCCGTGGCGCGGCCGGTGCTCGGCGGCGTGGTCATGGTCGCCGTCGCGGAAGCCGTCCAGTGGTTCGTGCCGGGCGCGCTGTGGCGCCTGGTCATCGGCGGCGCGCTGTCGCTGGCGGCCTACGCCGCCGTCGTCTTCCCGTTGCGCCACGAGGCGCTGGGTCTGCTCCGGAGGGGTAAGTCGTGAGGGCTGTCCAGGTGTTCCAGCGGCGCGCGCACCAGGTGTCGCGGATCGTGCGCGACGAGGGCGTGCGGCAGCTCGGCGCGCGGGTGCTGCGCACCGCGGCGAAGCGGCTCGGCGCGGACTCCGAGGTGTTCCCGGTGCGGTTGGAGGACGTGCGCGCGGCGGACATCGGCGAGCGCAGACCCGTCGTGGTGCCGCCGATCCCGACCGACGGCTCGCTGACCGTCAACTGGGTCAGCACGCCGCCCGCGCCCGGTTCCGGCGGCCACACCACGATGTTCCGGCTCATCGCGCACCTGGAGTCGCTGGGCCACACCTGCCGGCTGTACCTGTACGACGTCTACGGCAGCCGCGCGGTGGACCACGAGCCGGTGATCCGGTCGGCCTACCCCGGCTTCCGCGGCCCGGTGCTCGACGTCCTGGACGGCATGGCCGACGCGCACGCCGTGTTCGCCTCGGCGTGGATGACGGCCTACCCGGCGTTCAACGACCCGTGCGCGGGCAAGCGGTTCTACCTCGTGCAGGACTACGAGCCGTGGTTCTTCCCGGTGGGCGGGCTGTCCGCGCTGGCGGAGAACACCTACCGGATGGGCTTCCACGGGTTCACCGCCGGCCGGTTCCTGGCCGAGAAGCTGCGCGCCGAGATGGGGATGCCCGCCGACTGGTTCGACTTCGGCTGCGACACCGACCGCTACCACCTCAAGGAGAACACCGCCCGGGACGGCGTCGTGTTCTACGCCCGCCGCCTCGCGCCGCGGCGCGCCATCGAGATCGGGCTGCTGGCGCTGGAGCTGTTCGCCGAGCGCCACCCCGACATCACCGTGCACACCTACGGCGAGCGGATCGGCTCCCTGGGCCCGCGGCACGTCGACCACGGCCTGGTGACGCCCGACCGGCTCAACGACATCTACAACCGCTGCTACGCGGGCCTGTCGCTGTCCATGACCAACGTCTCCCTGGTGCCGCACGAGATGCTGGCCGCCGGCTGCCTGCCGGTGGTCAACGACGCGCCGCACAACCGCGTCGTGCTGGACAACGACCACGTCCGCTACGCGCCCGCCACGCCGCACGACCTGGCGCGCGCCCTGTCGGAGGCGGTCGCCACGCCGGACTTCGCCACCGTGGCCCAGAACGCCTCCGCCGGCGTGTCCGGCCGGTCCTGGGACGCGGCCGGGCACGAGCTGGAGAAGGTGCTCCGGCGGGAACTGCTCGCCTGAGCGCCGGGCCCCGCGGAGCCCGGCGCCCGGAGGGGCGTCAGAGGGGCTTCGGAAGGGCTTCAGAGGGGCGAGGGCGAGGTCGCGTCCGGGACCAGGAGCCGGGCGTCGGCCGAGCCGTCGGCCGGCACCACGTGGACCGCCGCGAGCTTCGTGCCCCTCGGCACCGCCGCGAAGGCCAGCCGCTCGTCGTCCAGCCAGGTCGCCTGGTCGTCGACGCCCGCGGTGCCGGGCAGCCGCCGCTCCTCGCCCGTCGCCAGGTCCAGCACCGCCAGGTCCCACGGGCCCAGGCGGCCGATGCGCTTCTTGTAGGCGATCTTCGTGCCGTCCGGCGACAGGGAGGGGCACTCCGCGTCGCGGCGCAGCGACGTGACCCGGCGCTCCACCAGGTCGCCCCGCACCAGCCAGGTGAAGCCGCCGGAGGCGAGGGTCGCGTAGAACGTCCGGTCGTCCGCGCCCACGGTCAGTCCCCAGTAGTTCACGTCCTGTGCCGTGTGGACGTTGCCCTCGACCACGGCCGTGAAGCCCTCCAACGACTCCACCGCCTCACCGGTGCGCAGGTCCAGGTACCCCGTCCGCGTGGAGAAGCCGCCGGGCACCGAGTACGAGTCGCCGGTCACGAACGACGTCCACGACACGACCTGCCCCGAGGCGGAGACCTTGGCCCGGCTGGGCACACCGGGCAGCGGGACCGTGCGCCCGGTCCCGTCGTCGCGCGTCACCTCCGCCGCGTACGTCGGGCCCGGTCCGGCCAGCCGCAGGCACACCGTGGTTCCACCGGCCCGGTACACCCGCTGGCAGGCCAGGTCCGTGCCGCTGCGGGCGCCCGGGTCGGCCAGCGCCACCTGCTCCACCCGGCTGCGGCCGTCGGCCAGTTCGACGAACATCAGGTCCGCGTCCACAGAGGCCGCCGGGACCGCGGGCTGCTGCCGGACGACGCTGGTCACGTACACGACACCCGCCGCCACGACCAGTACGATGGCGCCGACGGCGAGCACGACGCGTCGCGAGCCCATGTCCATCACCACCTGTAACGACAGGGCGCGAGTCGGCCGATTTCAGAGTAGCAACACCTTGCGGTCACGCACTCAGGGTAAACGTGGATCGGGGAGCGGATGGATTTCTGGGGCGCCGTGCGGACGCTGCGGCGGCGGTGGTACATCGCCGTGCCGTCGGCGGTGGTCGCCGTCGCGGTGGCGGCAGGCATCTTCCTGTCCATCCCCACCCGCTACCAGTCCTCGGGTGTGATGGTGCTGACCACGCCCGCGGCGGGCGGGACGTTCTCGGAGAAGGTCACGCCCGAGGAAGCGGTGAAGATCAACCCGCTGCTGGCGTTCGACGGCAGCCTGGCCACCACCTCGCAGATCCTGTCGCAGATCCTGGCCGACCCGAAGACCCGCGAGCGGCTGGGCATCACCAAGGACTCGACGCTGAACTACACGGTCACCGGCGGCGGGCAGAACGGCCCGTTCCTGTTCGTGGTGGGCGACGGCGACGACCCGGCGGCGGCCGAGAAGATGGTCACCACGGTGCTGGAGTTCGCCACCAGGGAGCTGGAGGACCAGCAGCGCAAGCTCAAGGCGCCGGAGTCGACGTTCATCACCTCGCAGGTGATCGTGAACCCGACCGAGGCCGAGGCGCAGATCGGCGGGAAGGTCCGGTACGCGGGCGCGGCGTTCGTGCTGCTCATGCTGCTCACCACGGCGGCCACCTTCGGCTCGGACAGCGTGCTCAACCACCTGCGCCGCCGACGCGAGCGGGAAGCCGCCGGCGCGGCGGCGGAACCGGACGAGCCGGACGAGGACGACACCCCGCCCGCCGCCGCGCCGGCCGAGGCCCCGCCGAAGGCCCCACCCACCAACCACCAGACCAAGCCACCGCTCAACGGCGCGCCGCGCCGGGCGCCGGGCCCGCCCGCCCGCCGCCCCCGGCCCACGGCGAGCGAGCAGACGGTCAAGGTGCAGGCCCCGCCGCCGCCCACTCACCAGAACCCGGGCCAGGGCGGGCAGCCGACCGGACCGCACAGCGGGCAACCGGCGGCCAAGCCGGCGGGGCAGCCGGGCGGGCAGCCGGCGGTGAAGCCGAACGCCCAGCCGACCGCCAGCGAGCGGACCGTGAAGATCGCCGTGCCACCGCCCGCACCGGGCCCGGCGTGGCCGAACGCCGAAGACAGACCTTGACCGAGCGGCTCCAGCGGGTGCGGCAACGGGCGGACGGCGCGACCCTGGTCTGCGTCTACCTCCTCGCCCTGCTGATCATCCCGGCGCGGCTGGTGCTGTCGTTCGTGCCCATGACGCTCCCGCCCGCCCTCGTCATCGCCCTGCTGCTGGGCGTGCTGTGGCTGGCCACGCAGATGGTCGACACGCTCGGCATGGGCAAGGGCCTCAACGTGGTGCGCACGGCCGTGGCGCTGTACCTGGCCGCGCACCTGGCGACCTACGGGGTGGCCACGCGGCGCTGGCTGCCCACCGACGAGCTGACCACGGCCGACTCCGGCATCGTCCGCATCGTGGCCACCATCAGCGTGGCCGTGTTCATCTGCGACGCGGTGCGCACCAGGGAGCGGTTGGACAAGGTCCTCAAGCTGATCCTGGGCTGCGCCGCGGTGATCGCGTTCGTCGGCTTGGTGCAGTTCGGCGCGGGCGTCGACCTCGCCGGGTACGTGAGCATCCCCGGCCTGCGGGCGCAGGAGAACGGCTACGCGGTGATGGAGTCGCGCTCCATCTTCCGCCGCCCCACCGGGACCACGAACCACCCGATCGAATACGGCCTGGTGTGCGCGATGGCCGTGCCGCTGGGCGCGCACTACGTGTTCAAGGCGCGCGACGAGGGCGCCCCGTACGTCCGGTGGCTGATCTGCCTGGCGCTGGTCGGCCTGGGCGCCATGACCGCGCTGTCCCGCACGGCGATCCTCGCCATGGTCGTCGCCGGCGTCGTGATGGTGCTCACCCTGCCGCGCAAGCGGAAGATCACCGCGATGGTCGTCGGCGGCGGCTTCTTCATCGGCGCCAGCCTGGTCGTGCCGGGGCTGTTCGGCACGCTGCGCGGCATGTTCTCCAACATCGAGGACGACCCCAGCGTGAAGGCGCGCACCGCGGACTACGCGGCGGCAGCCGAGCAGATCGACCTGAACCCGTTGCTGGGCCGCGGTTTCAGCACGTTCCTGCCGACCAAGTACACGATCCTGGACAACCAGTTCCTGCTGACCCTGATCGAGAACGGCTACCTGGGCCTGTTCGCGCTGATCGGCATGTTCCTCGCCGCCGGCTTCGCGGTGATCCGCGTGCGGATGCTGAGCGGGGACGAGCACCTGCGCGGCCTGGCCGCCTGTGGGTTGGCGGGGGTGCTCGCGGGCGGCATCGGCTCCTTCACCTTCGACCTGCTGGGCTTCGGCGTGGCGACCGGCCTCGTCTTCACCATGATCGGCTTGTGCGGCGCCATGCTGCGCATCGCCAAGGCGGAACGCGCAGCGCAGAGCACCCTTTCATAGCCTCGGGCTCGCGGCACGCCCCGTGCAGACCGGTGCCTTCGTGTTCTCCCCGTACTGAGCATGATTTGTTGGGTTTAGCTGGTGTCGGGTGTGTGGTGGGTGTGGGCGAGGAAGGCATCGAGCAGGTGGGGTCTGTTGCCGATCCGGCGTAGTCGTCGGTGCAGGATGGGGACGAGGTCGGTCAGGCCGAGCGGGGCGAGGTTGGCCAGGCCGCGTTTGAGGTGGGACCAGACGTCCTCGACGG
>Ga0196958_10000847_pt1 | contig 9967 bp, 17 predicted proteins | sample S1v_10metaG_FD_148654 | JGI IMG/M metagenome (GOLD analysis project Ga0196958, IMG submission 148654) | Soil microbial communities from Anza Borrego desert, Southern California, United States - S1+v_10 | ecosystem: Environmental > Terrestrial > Soil > Desert | place: USA: California | collected...
GCTTCACGTCATCGACGGCCAGGTGACCGTCCCCCCGAAGCTCAAGCTGGCCCTCGTCCGCGAGCGGAAGCTGGGCCGGGTGTGGCCGGACCCGGCGAACAACGCCGAGTCGGCGACGTGGTACGCAGTCCGCCACGACGACCCGGGCGTGACGTACACGTCGACGGTGACGATCGAACAGGCCCGGTCGATCAAGCTCACCTCGACGAAGAAGCTCACCGACAAGGACAACTGGCAGAACTACCCGGACCGGATGCTGTCGTGGCGGGCACTCGGCTACCTCCTCGACGACGCCTTCTCCGAGGTGGCGACGGGCCTCTACAGCCCCGACGAGATTGGCGCCATCACCGACGAGGAAGGCGTCCCCCTCGAAGTGGTCGACGTCGACCCGTTCCCCGGCATGAAGGGGGCGTCCCGCCGGGAGGAGGCCATCACGGCGCAGGAGGCGGGCGAGCTGCTCACCTTCATCGGGTCGCTACCCGAGGCCGGGCGGGACGTGCTGCGGAAGGCGTGGAAGGAGAAGGGCCTGCCGCCGCCGCAGTACCTGACTGCGTCCCGCATGGGCACGGTGAACGCCCTCGTCGAGTGGGTAGACAAGAGGGCGCGGGGTGGCGAGTGGGGGCCCTGGCCCCCGCAGCCCCAGTCGGACCCGGACGACCCTCCTGCCGCCCCGTCCAACGATGAGCCGGCGGCTGACGGCACCACAGCCGCCCCTGAGCAGCCCCCCGGCGACCCGCCCCGTCTACACCTGGCCGACCCGGCGATGTGCCTCCACCCGGACACGGTGGAGCTTGAGGACGGGACCGTGTGTGTGGCGTGCGGCGAGAGGCAGCCGTCGTGACGGACCACCTCGCGATGCAGCGCGCCGCCGCCGACGCCATCGTCCTGTTCGACACCATGTACGGCAACGGCAAGGGGTTCCAGGCCCACATGTCCGCCGTCCTCGACGACCCGGCGCGTGCCGGGCAGCTGATCGTCGCCCTCCTCACCCTCGTCGAGACGCTGTGTGGCGGGCAGGCCCGCGAGATGTTCCGCACCCGCTTCATTCAGGGGCTGGCCGATGGCAACTGACGAACCGACCCCCGAACAGATCGCCGACCTCGTCGCCGCCTGTCCTGCCGCCGAGGGCTACCCGGCCCGGTGGCACCGCGGCGAGCGCGTCGAACACATCAGCGGTCAGCGGGGCGTCGTCCTCGGCTGGAAGGGCGAGCGCGTCCTCGTCCTGTGGGGCACGATGAACGGCCAGGACTTCCGATCTTGGGAGGAGTCATCGGACGTGCGGCTCATCAGCGAGGCGGTGGTCGACCTGTGACTCCCGAACAGCAGGCCGACCTGGCCCGCCTCCGCGAGATCCGCCTCGACCTGGAGGCCTACGAGGCCCGCATGGAACGCCTCTACGCCGAGCGCCTCGACCTGTACGAGCGCCTCCGGGCAGGAGGCGTGTGGAACCGGATCATCGGCGAGGCGTCCGGCGTCAGTGACGTAGCCGTCGTCCAAGCGCTCCGCAAGGCGGGGCGCCTCGCCGCGCGGGAGGCCCCGGCGTGAACGCCGCCGAACGGGCTGCTGCCGTCCTCGCCGAGATGGAGTCCCTCAACGCCGTCGTCCGCAACGAGCTCGACGAGATGACCCTGGCCGACGCCCGCCGCGTCGCCCGCCTCGCCCGGGAGATCAAGGGGTGGGCACTCGGCATCGAAGACCTGGTGACCAGTGACTGAACGCGAAGAGTCCCCCGGCTCTGGAGGAGACCGAGGGACTCTCGCTTGCAGGGGTCTAGAACCCGCCGAACCCGTTCCCGAAGTTCCACATCGAGAACCCGTTCCAGCTCCCGTTGAGGGTAATCAGGCAGACGTTCTTCCTGTAGCTCGACCGGTAGCCACCACGGCGCCGCAGCTGGGCGGTGTCGGTGACGGACGGCAGCTGTACTACGTCGTCGGCGGGCAGGGACAGTTGGTGCATGGTGTTCATCTCCTAGCTAGAGAGGTGGTCACCGGTGTAGTTCGACACCGTTTGTCCGATTCCTGCCGGTTTGGGCGGAATTCTTGAAACCGTGCTGGGAGATCAACGAGCGGTGGCCGAAGTTCTGCGCCAGCCTGGCGAACGGCCGCGGCCGCTGCCGGAAGGGGAAGTGCTTCCTCGTTGACGGCCCGGCTGCGGACAAGACGTCCCGACGTACCCGCCCGCCCGCTAACGGGCCGGAGACGGCCACACAGCGGTCACTGCTGTGACGAGGGTGCGCCTTGAGGACCTACCGCCCCGGGTCCGGGCGCAGGTGGAGGCGAAAGCGAAGGCCGGGGAGGAGGGTGCTGCCGCTCGCCGCCGGGTAGGCGACAAGACCTCCGCCCCCGGCACGGGGCCACGCTACCGGTGTCACACCTGCGGCGTAGAGTTCCCTCGGTACGGCGCCGCCGCTGAACGGCACGCTGACGGCCATGGCGGCGCCCGCCTGGAGGCCATCCTTGGCGAAGTGTGAGGGCGGCGCATGGGTCGTGACGAAATTCCCCGGCGGAGTCGAGGTCCACGCCCACCCTCAACACGGCCCGGACGACGAGGTCCGCGCCGACGCCCTCGGGTACCCGCACGTCGGCGCCATGACGTTGGAACACGACCCGCTGCACACCGTCGTGTGCCACGTCCTGTTCAACGAACCGTCGATCGTCCTCCGTCACCTCCTCGGACTGGTCGACCCCGCCGACGAGGTGCTGGCAGCTGAGGAGCAGGTCGTCCTCGCCGTCCAGCGGTACCTCAACCTGGTCCGATCGCGTATACGCCAGGAGGGCTAACGTGGGTGCGATGGCACGCACCCTGGAGTACCTCCCGATCGACAAGCTGGTCGAGGCGGACAGGAACCCGAAGCGCCACGACCAGGCCACCCTCGGCGCCAGCATCACCCGGTTCGGCTACATCGAACCGATCGTCCTCGACGAGAGGACGGGGAAGCTCGTCGCCGGGCACGGCCGGCTCGCCCAGCTCCGCCAACGACGCACCGCCGGGGAAGCCCCGCCCGAAGGTGTCGAGGTCGACGCCGACGGCAACTGGCTCGCCCCCGTCGTCCGCGGGTGGGGGTCCCGCGACGACGCGGAGGCGGAGGCCTACCTGCTGGCGTCGAACCGGACGACGGAGCTGGGCGGCTGGGACCCCGACCTCCTCGCCGACGCCCTCGAAGCGGCGACGGACCTGACGGGCATCGGCTGGGACGACGACGACCTCCGCCAGCTCCTCGCCGAGACGGGCCGCCTCACGCGGGACACCACGTCGTTCCTCGACGAGATCGGCGACGTCGATGACGGCCCCCGCGACCGGACGGCCCCGGGCGAGTGGGCGACCCTCGCCGTGACCCTCCCGAAGGACGTCCGCCAGGAGATGGTCCGCATCCTGCAGAAGGCCAAGGCGAACCTCGGCTACGAGACGGTCGCCGACACCCTCGTCGAGATCATCCGCCGCTTCGATGCAGCCCCGTCGTAAGCAGCAAGCCACTCACGAGGAGTGGGTCCAGGCCCTCCGCACCGTGAAGGATCGGGTCCCCCAAGAGGAGGCGTACTACCTCGTCGAGTCCGCCGCCCACCGGGTCAGGAGCCTCCCCGGGCCGATCGCCTACGCCTGGTCCGGCGGGAAGGACTCCCAGGCCCTACGCGTCGTCGCCGAAGCAGCCGGGGTCACCGAGTGCCTCCTCGTCATCTGCGAACTGGAGTACCCGGCGTTCCTGGCGTGGGCGACGGACCACATGCCGCCCGGCCTCGAAGTGGTGAACACCGGCCAGGACCTCGACTGGCTCGCCGCCCACCAGCAGATGCTCTTCCCCTCGTCCGCCAACGTCGCCGCCCGCTGGTTCGCCGCCGTTCAGCACACCGGCCAGCGCCGCTACTTCAAGCACCGCCGGCTGGGGACGCTCCTCCTCGGCCGTCGCCGCCAGGACGGGAACTTCGTCGGCAGGGACGGCGACTGGTCGTACGTGAAGGACGGCGTTCTCCGCGCCAGCCCGATCCACAACTGGACGAACGACGAGCTCCTCGCCGTCCTCGCCTGGTACGACATGCCCCTCCCACCCTGCTACCGGTGGCCCCGCGGCTTCAGGGTCGGGACGGGGCCGTGGCCCGCCCGCCAGTGGTGCGGGTCGATCATGCGGGGGTGGCAGGAGGTCCACACCATCGACGCGTCTATCGTCCGTGCCGCCGCGGCGAAAATCCCGAGCGCCGCCGAATACCTCGAAAGGGTGGCCTGATGTGCGGCCTGGTGGCCTTCTCCGGGGCTGAACCGGACCCCGCCCTACTGGTAGCCCTCGCGGACGAAGCGGAACGGAGAGGCCCCCACGGCTGGGGAGCAGCGTGGATCGAGTGCGGCGAGGTGGTCCGCACCGGCGGTCCGCAGAAGATCGGCGCCGCCGTCCGAACCGTCCTCGACGTGCTGCCCGGACCCCTCGTCCTCCACGCCCGCCTCGCCACGTCCGGCATCGCCGCGGAGCAGTCCGACGTCGCCGAAGGCCAGCCCCTCCTCCTCGACGGGCGCCTCGCCCTCGCCCACAACGGGACCGTCTCGAACTACTCCGAGCTCGTCGAGGTCCTCCGCCTCGTTCCCCGCACGCCGATCGACTCGGAGGTGGTGTTGATGGTCGCCGACATGCTGGCGGGCAAAGGCGCCGCCCTCCCCGAGGCCCTATCCGGCGCGCTCGCTCACGCCCCCCTCTCACCGCACGCCGCCGTCCTCCTCTCGAACGCCGGGAGGATGGCCGTGGCCCGCCGGGCCGGGTCGTTCGGGCCGGGACATCCTCTCTGGTGGTGCCAGCGCCCCGAAGGGACGTATGTCTGTTCCCGCCGCCCCGGCCCCGGCTGGGCCGAGGTGCCCGACGACTCCGCCTGGCTCGTCCCCGCAGGAGCCGCCGCGTGAACTACGAGCCGCACTGCCTGTCGATGCTCCACACCTACAGCGAGGCGGGCGCCCGCGCTGTCCTCACCCGCGCCCATCTCCGCGGCGACGAGCGGTTCATGTGGTACTGCCCCTGGGCCGACCACTGGCACGTCACCAATCAGCCGGTCGGCGAGCTGGCCGAGGAGGCCTGATGCCCTCATCCGTCCGCTACCACCCGAAGCAGGAAGTCGAACAGTCCGTCCTCGACTTGGCCCGGGAGCGGACGGCGTGGTGCTTCGACGAGTTCGACCACGTCGCCGTCAGCTTCTCCGGCGGGAAGGACTCGACGGTCGTCCTCAACCTCGCCCTGGAGGAGTCTCGCCGCCGCGGGCTGCGGCTCCGGGTCATCCACTACGACGAGGAGGCGATCCCGCTACAGACGGAGGAGTACGTCCGACGCGTGGGACTCGAGGACGGCGTGGACCTTGAGTGGTACTGCCTCCCCGTCAAGCACCGCAACGCCTGCTCCCGTAAGGAGCCGTTCTGGTGGCCGTGGGCACCCGAGGTGCGCGACCGGTGGGTCCGGCCCCTCCCCCCGGAGGCCATCACGGAACTGGAGGGGTTCCCGATCGACCCGCCCGAGGCCCGCCCGACGATCCCGAACAACAACGGGAACCTCTTCCACCCCCGGCAGGGGAACTGCTGCCTCCTCATGGGCATCCGCGCCGACGAGTCCCTCACCCGCTACCGGGCCGTCGCCCGCGCCGACACGAAGCGGGCACAGCCGTACGTCACGCCCGACTACGCCACGACCTCGGGACGCTGGACGGGCCAGGCCCACGGCGGCGGGTTCATCTGGAAGGCGTACCCGATCTACGACTGGACGACTGAGGACGTGTGGACCGCCCCCGCCACTCTCGGCTGGGACTACAACCGGGCCTACGACGCCATGGAGATGGCGGGCGTCCCCCACCGGGCGCAACGGTGCGCCCCACCCTTCGGCGAGGAACCGATGCTCGGCCTCTGGGTGTTCGCCCACGCCTTCCCCGAGGTGTGGGACGGCATGAGCCGGCGAGTCCCGGGAGCCGCTACCGCCGCCCGCTACAGCCAGACGGAGCTGTACGGCACAGCCAAGGTCGCTGAGCCGCGGCCCGGACAGACGTGGGAGGAACGCATCCTTGAGGAGGTCGAGCGGTACCGCCCGTCCGAGGCGAAGATCGTGGCGCGCAGCCTGCGCTGGGCGATCGGCTCGCACTACAAGAACACGTCGGACCCGATCCTCCCCGACTCGCCCCACCCGATCACGGGTGTGTGCTGGCGCCGCCTCATGGGCTGGGCGATGAAGGGCAACCTGAAGGGCCGGAAGGTCATGCCGAACACGTCCGACCCGGAGACCCGGGCACGCCTCAAGGTCCGCTACGACGACGAGCTCGCCCGACTCCGGGCCGAGGGAGGCATCTGATGGAGGGCCAGCCGATCAGCACCGTCGAGTGGGTCCCCCGGGACGTCCTCCACGCGAATGGCTACAACCCGAACAAGGTGGCGCCACCCGAACTGGCGCTCCTCAAGCTGTCGATCCTTGAGGACGGGTGGACGCAGCCGATCGTCGCCCGGGAGGACGGCGAGATCGTCGACGGGTTCCACCGGTGGACGATCAGCGGCGACCCGGACATCGCCAAGATGACAGGCGGGCTGGTCCCCGTCGTCCGCCTCGCCAACGTCGACCCCGCACACCAGCGCATGTCGACGATCCGCCACAACCGGGCCCGCGGCACGCACCACGTCCTGCGGATGGCCGACATCGTCGCGGACCTGATGGAGGAGTACGGCCTGGACGTCGCCGAGCTGATGTTCCGCCTCGGCATGGAAGACGAGGAAGTGGAGCGCCTCGCCGACAGGGGCGCCATGGTCAAGCGCGGCAGGAACGACGACTTCGGGAAGGGGTGGGTGCCCGGTGAGCTTCGTCCACGATGACGGCACGCTGATCTTCGGACGGTGGGCGGCGCCCGCCGGGGAACTCGCCGGGTCACCGATCCTGGCCGTCGACACGGCTGAACGTTCCTCACCCATGTACGGCACGAAGGCGACGGGCGATCCCCTCGTCACGAACGGCCAGCTCGGCGTCGACCTGATCCGCGTCCCAGCCGGCGATGGGTTCGCCCCCCACACCCACCCGGGCGACCACCTCCTCATCGTCATCGCCGGGAAGGGCACCATCACCTACGAGGGCCGCATCTACCCGACCGGCCCCGGCCAGGTCTACATGATCGAAGGGGCCGTCCCCCACGCCGTCGGCGCGATCGAGGATCACCTGATCCTCGCCGTCGGCTCACCCCACCGGGCGATCGACGCCGCCGACCGCATGAGCCTCGTCGAGTACAAGGCCGTCGCCACCGCCTTCGGTGAGCTGATGTGCCTGGTGTGCGACCCGCCCGGCCGCGTCTCCCCGAAGGCGCCGTGCCAGCACTTCCCGATGGCGCCCGGCGACGGACGGCTCCTCGTCGTCGGCCGCGCCCCCGCCGCCGAGTGGCAGGCCGCGCCGTTCGTCGGTACCCGGTCCGGCGCCCGCCTTGCTGCCGCCCTTGACACCGACCCGGCGCTCCTCACCCAGGTCGTCGACACCGTGAACCTGTCACCCTCCTACCTGCCCGACTGGCAGGCTGTTCCCGACAGCCGCTGGCGGGAGCTCGGCCTCGACCTCCTGCCCACGGTGGGCGGGAGGGTCGTCGTCGCGTGTGGCCGGACGGTGGCGCGGGCGCTTGGGGTCGACCCCGGGCGTCCGTGGGGTTCGGCGCAGGTGGCGTGGGGCACGACTCCTCCCGCCCTCGTCGTCCTCATCCCCCACCCGGGCGCCGTTGACCCGAACGTCGCCCCGACCCGCCGGGCACTCGCCCTCGCCCGCACCCTCGCCCAGACCGGACCCCGTTCGTCGAAGTGGGATGAGGCCGACGCCGACTCGTTCAACGCTGCGATGTCCCAGTTTGCGTAGGTTTGCCCCCCTGGTATCCACGCAGGAAACGAGTATCTTCTAGCTAACACCGCTAAAGCCCACCGGGTGCAGCGCCGATACAACCAGTACAAGGGCAACACCGCCCAGCTCGATCCCAAGGAGAGCAGCCATGACCGAGACCACGACCGCCACCACGACCAAGCTCATCGGACTCTCGAAGGCGCAGGTCGCCCTCGCCAACACCCTCGGCGCCAGCGCCACGACCACCGCCTCCGCCACCTGGAACGAGGCCCCCGAGGCCGTCGCCCTTCGCTTCGAGGCCGCCGCCGAGTCCGCCGCCGAGGCCGTCGCCAACGCCGACAGCCCCGCCAAGGCGAAGCAGCTCCTCGCCTCCATCGCCACGATGCGCCGCTACATCGTCGAGGCCGACACCAAGCACCTCCGGGTCGAGGGCGGGCCGACGCTCGAAGACGCCGCCGACGCCATGAAGCCCGAGGCCCCCGAGGCGCCCGCCGCTGAGGCTCCTGCCCCGGCCAAGGCCACGAAGTCGACCAAGGCCGCGGCCAAGGCGCCCGCCAAGTCCGACGCCAAGCTGCACATGGCCTGCCCCGACTGCGGGTTCAAGTTCACCAAGCCCCAGGCGAAGTGCCGGGTCGCCAGCGCCTGCGCCTCCCGCCAGCAGTCGGGCGGCGCCTCGAAGGGCAAGGGTGCCAGCAAGGCCACGAAGTCCGCGGCCAAGTCGGCCCCGAAGGAGGCGCCAGCAGCCGAGGTCAAGGTGCCGACCGGCGCCACCATGGTCGAGCTGGACACGCCGCACCTGAAGGCGATCGGCGAGCAGCTCCTCAAGAGCGGCGCCCCGATCAAGATCATCTCGGACCGCCTCATCGTCCAGGGCGGCGCCGACTGGGAGCAGCTCCGGTCCGGCCTTCAGGCCGCGATCAAGATGACGACGGCGACCAAGCAGGTCGACGCCGCCGCCACCATGCAGCGCCTCCTCGACGCCATCGAGGCCGGTGGCCGTCAGTCCGTCAAGGCGGCGTCATGACTGAGGCGCAACGGCTCCTCGCCGAGGCGATCTGGCAGCAGGTCGTCGACGAGACGCACGATGGTCGCACGTCATAGATCCCTCCTGTGGGGATAGCGCCAGCGAGAGGTCCCGGCCTAGCCAGCCGGGGCCTCTCGCCTTGTTCGCGCCCGAATCCCGGGCAGCGGCGCCCGCTGTGTGCCCGTCTCCGGGCCTGCGACGGGGCGCCCGGTATCCCAGGACCTCCGAATCCGACCGCCGGCTCAGGGTGCCACACAGGTTCCCGCCTGCGAACCGGGCAAATCTAACGCCTCCGTCAACCCGGGGCTTTACTTCCTGTCACAGCGAGCCGATACTCTTGGTGTAAGGGCAGCACGCAGAGCAGCCCCGAGGCCGATCCCAAGGAGGCCCCCCATGTACACCATCGACGCCGCCACCGCTCACGCCAGCTCCCAGAGCCAGATCGAATCCCTCCGCCGGTTCCTGAAGCGCCACTACGCCAACAAGCAGGCCCTCGCCTTCGGCAAGCCGATCCGCCCCATCAGCAAGCAGGCGAAGCACAACGCCTACGGCGACGCCGACTACCTGATCCGCCACCTGCGGCTCGACGTGCCCCGGGCGCACAACGTCGAGGGCCTGGAGGCCGTCCTCACCGCCGCCGTCCGCTGGACGCCCGCCCAGTACGACGCCGCCGCCGAGCGTGAGTCGATCGCCGACGGCGCCAGCACCGTCAAGCACCTGCGCTTCACCGCTGAGCGCATCGCCGCCCTCGGGTTCGACCCCGCCGCCATCCTCGCCGCCGCCGACGAGCTCGCCGCTCAGGTCGAGGCCCGCCAGGAGGTGCAGGCGTGATGCTCCCCACCCAGGCACTCCTCGACGCCACCTTCGTCATCGACGGTCCCTTCGGCAAGGTCATCGGCCGCTTCACTGGCGTCCGGCAGGACGGCCGCCTCTGCTTCGAGGGGTGGGACGCCGAAGAAGGCGAGGACTGGATCTGGCACCCGTCGCCCGACGTCATCAAGTCGGCCCTCCTCGTGGCCCACGCCCGATGAGCGCCGGGCTGTGCGGCCACCCCGTCCGGGGCTACCCGGGCGAGGTGTGCGGACTCGACGCCGGGCACAGGGGCCACCACTCCTGCGTCACCGCCTACT
>Ga0196958_10000848_pt1 | contig 9966 bp, 11 predicted proteins | sample S1v_10metaG_FD_148654 | JGI IMG/M metagenome (GOLD analysis project Ga0196958, IMG submission 148654) | Soil microbial communities from Anza Borrego desert, Southern California, United States - S1+v_10 | ecosystem: Environmental > Terrestrial > Soil > Desert | place: USA: California | collected...
TCACCCTGATCGATCCCGCCACGATGACGCCGCTCGGCACGGTGTCGGTCGGCTTCGATCCGCACGAGATCGCGGTCACCCGCGATGGCAGCCGCGCCTATGTCACGAACTACGGCAATGGGCAGGGGACGACGCTCTCGGTGATCGACATCGCGGCGCGCACGAAGGTGAAGGACGTCTCCATCGCGCCGCTGAAGGGGCCGCACGGAATCGTCGAGCGCAACGGGAAGATCTGGTTCACGGCCGAGGCGTCGCAGTCGGTGGGGCGGTACGATCCGGTGGCGGATCGCGTCGACTGGGTCGGCCGCACGAATCAGCCGCAGACGCACATGCTGGCGGTGAATCGCGCCGGCGACACCGTGTACACGGCCAACATCTCCGCGCATTCGGCGTCCGTGATTCCTGTGACGGGCGCCGAGAGCGTCGCGCGCAGCACGATTCCGACGGTGGTGAGGAGCGAAGGCATCGCGCTGTCGCCGGACGAGCGCGAGCTGTGGATCGGCAGCGCGTCGACGGGCGGCATCGCGATCATCGACGTGGCGACCGAGACCGTCGACGCGTTCATCTCGCCGGGAGCCTTTGCGTATCGGCTGACGTTCACCAGCGATGGCCGATCGGTGCTCGTCCCGCGCCAGCAGACGGTGGTCGTCTACGATGCCGCCACGCGCACGCAGGTGCGCGCGATTCCCGCCGGCGGAACGGTGCTCTCCGTCATCGTCGCGCCGGGAGATCGCATCGCCTACGTGGCGATGGTGAACCCGTCACGGGTCATCAAGCTCGATCTCGAGACGCAGGAGATCCTCGGCTCGATTGCCGTCGCTGCGACTCCGGACGGACTCGCGCTCGCCGTTCCGGCGCCACCGGGTCCGTACAAGAAGCGCCGCGCCGTGCGGTCCTGAGAACGGGAAGATCGTGCGGGGCAGCGTTCCCAAAATCGGGGTTAACTTTCGGTTTCCTGTTGCCTCGAAAATCGTAAGCGCACGGACGAAGGCTCACTACGTGAAGGATTGGCCGCGCGATCCGAAAGACTGCACGCCGTGGGGACGAGCAGCTGACCGAGATCGTCACCGGGAACGCTTTCGGCGCCGATCCGTCAGGCTGACGATTATGCGCCGGTTCGATGTAGGGACTATTAGCGCACGGCCGGCTGCGTCCGGCGTTTGGCGGTGTCCGCCACGTTGTGATCTTCGTCCTCCGTGAGAGCGATGAGCTCTGAAGCGGATACGGCGTCGCAGCGGATTAGCTGCTTGAGCAGCGCAGCGCGCGGCGAGTCGACACCGATGTGGCACTTCGGACAGAACCGCTTCTCGACATCCTGCTTGCACCGCTCGCACCAGCGTGCCCGGTTCGCCCAATACGCGAATGCCATCCTAATAGCGCTTACGAACTCACTTGCGCATGCATGATCGAGCTCGACCAGCGCCTCGGCAGCACCGGTCGCGACATACGAGTTCTGGTGGGTCGTGGCAGCGATGATGTCCGCGGCGAGCTTCTGCCGCAAGGCCGCGTCCCCCACCTTGAGGCCCTCGAAAAGTCCCCGCAGTGCGCGAGGAGCGTCACTGCGAGACAAGGCCGCGCGCATGACGGCCGCAGCGACGTCCAGAGGGAGTATCGAAGGTGCCACCTGCGCAACCACGAAGCACGTGTAGCTCCAGCCCCTCGCCAGCGCGTCAGCGACAACCTGCTCCGCTGCCGGCCCTGCTGCTCCGTGTGCGAGGAGCTCCGCCGCGCTCCACACCACTCCCTCCGCGGAATGCAGAAGCGCACGCACGAGGCGGTCCGGTGGAATCGGCTCCGCCGCCGCCGCACGCCAGTCGACGTTTGTTGCGACCTTTCGGATGTGAGGGAAGATCCCTCTGCCGGTTAGCTGCTCTGCGATGCGGTAGCCGCTCGCGAGCTCACGGCGCAGGGCCTCTCGATCGATGCGCAGCCCTCGGACAATGCGCGCGAAAATCAATTCAACTGACTCCTGATCTTCGCGATCCGCGATCGTTCCGAATTCGACCTGCCAGAAGCGCGCGGCGGAAAGAACGCGAGACAAAAGGGGAAGCGTTGAGCGGGAGGCATCGACGGCCGTTCGGGGTGCGCCGACACAGGCTGCAATTGCGTCGAGGAACGCGAGCAACTCGTCATGGTGATCGAACCCGGCAAACAGCGGGTTGGAACCGTAGACCCGCATCTGTTGCTGCTGGACGAGCGCGGCGAGGTGCGACACACCGTGCTTTTCGAAGATTCGGTGCAGTGAGCTCAGGATGTACGTCGATGCGTGATGCTCGACGAAGTTCTTCGCAACGCGTTCGGCCTCAGCCGCGGGACATGTCCGGAACAGGGCGTCGATCGCCAGCGCTGCCGCGCGATGCTTCAACTCGTGCACACCTTCGGTGACGTTCCACGAATCGATCACCAATTTGCCGCCCTTGCTCTCCGGCCGGTCGAACAGATGCTCCAGAAAATTTTCAATGAATCCGGAGGGGAGCCCGGCTGGTACGCTCGCCAGGACGGCCGCCGTTGCAGCGAGTCGTGTCGATCGCGACTTGTGGTCGAGAAAAGGCGAGGCCGCGCCAGCGACACGTTTTTTGTCAGCATAGGAAAACCGCATCAACGCGTTCGCGACCTCGATGTCGTGTTTACCACCGAGCTGTCCCCCCAGCACGTCCAGAAGCAGCGATACAACCGTTACGCTCGGCGTCTCTGATTCCTCGAGACACGCGGCTGCGAGTAGCGCCCGGCCGATGTCACTGTCCGATGCCGAGGCAGGATTCTCGAGCAGAGCCATCGCGAACTCTTCGGCTAGGCCCGCCGCGGCAGCAATCAGAACAACTTCCCGCCAATGCGGCAGGCCGCTGACACGCAGCAACCACGATCCCCGCTCTTCCACGCTCATCGACTGCACGACGCGCGCGGCTGCATACTCGCCGAGATTGCGATGAACAAACGTCAGATACTCACGCGACCCGCTGCGCAGGCGCTCGAACAGCCGTCGCTCCTCCCAAAACACGAGTGCGCGGCCTGTGTCGCGGCTACATGTGAAGGCATCGCCATAGCCCTCTGTGCGCAAATGGCCGGCGATGTGGTTGATGAGGTCGTCGCGCGTGACCGCCGGCGTCTCGGCCAGCTCCCACCCGACGAGCTCCACGACACGCCATGCCAAATGGCGATCGAGATCATGCACCTGCGGCGTGCGTCCCACCGGAGGGGTGCGCCGCAGCAAATCGATCACCTCGTGAAAGAGATTCGCCCGGTTCGCAGGTAACGGCCGGCCGTCGAGCGCGAGCGCCACCATACAACTCAGCAGGAGCGGGGTGCGTGCGGCGACAGCAGCCGCACCGTTCAGCGCCAGCTCTCCCTCGAAGCCGTCTGCGGCTTCGTCCAGGCGTTCCGCCCGAAGTCCTGCCGCGGCAAAGATAGCCCGCGCTGCGCGCATCGCGGCACCGTTGTTCATTGGTGTCAGCTCGACGCTCGGGATTCCCGGAAGCAGCCCGGCCGCGTGTCCGACGGGGCGGGTGGTGACCGCCACGGCCGCCTTGGGATGTCCCTTGAGCCACGCTGTGAGCTGGCGTGCAACCTCGACTCGGTCTTCCGTCTCGTCCAAACCGTCCGCGATGAGCCAGTCGGCCCGCGCAAACAGCGCGTGCGCCTTTTCCTCTGGAATGCCGCTCCCGTCAAATGCCTGCTCGACCACGGCATCTTCGAACGATTTTCCGGTCCGCATGGCAGCGGACACCTGCCGCAGGCGGACACGCATTGCGAGCATCCCCCCTTCGCAGGCCTCACGAACGAGCCGGTGCGTCAGCGTACTTTTCCCGCTCCCGGCACCGCCGAGAATGATGCGGCTCTCCCGAGTCTCGAGCAGTTGCTGGCTGTCGTACGCGTCGCCGACGCGATACTTCGAGAGCTTCTCGTCCCACGCGTGATACGCGCGTATCGCCTCCGCGTCAGGGACCGTGAGCGTTGGCACCTCCGCCGGCGGGGTCATTTCGTCCCACGCGTCGAGGCTGTCGATCACGATGTCCGGAAGGGGTGCCACGAGGACCGTCGCGTTCGCTTCGATAGCCCAGTCGAGATAGGTGTCGCGATCAGGTTCTGCCGGTGCCGCCGGTAAAAAGTTTCGGAGCAGTTCGATGAGATCCGCCCGCGTTACCTCTCCACCCGCCTTAGCCTTCCGTAACCCTTCTTTTCCGAGACGAGCCCACGCATCCTGGATCATCGCTGGATCAGCCATCATCGGCGTGAGATGATGCATGGCCGTCTCCTCGGCCTCCATACCGACGCCCAAGTCGCGAACGATCAGCCGGAATCGCCGCAGTGCTGCCGGATCGAAAATGATTCCTCGGGCGTGCAGCTCTTTCAGCACCTTGTTCATTACGGTGTCCGGCGTAACTGCCACGCCCTCCGCGTACTTCGAGGCATCCGCTGCGAACTCGTTCTGGACTGTGCCGGTGCTCGTGCGATCGACGAGGATCACACCGCGAAGCTCGGGGTCAGTGTGGAGCCCGGCGATTAGTTTGGCCGCCGCTTCGATGAAGTCCGCATTACCTTTCGCGCCGTGCTTCGCTTGGACATCGATCGTGCCGCGATCGCGAAGTGTCACGAGCAAATCGTCACCTGCCGTTCCGCTTTGCGTCCGAACAGCAACCGGAACATCTCGCTCGTCACCAAACCAGTTCAGCGGCAGTTCGCGCAGGATGTGAACGGCGACGTACGCAAACGCGTCCGACTCGAAGTCTGTACCGCTGGCTGTTCCCTTTCCGCTCATGAGCGGAAGACACTACACCGTTCGACGAAAGTGCTCTTGCTGGATTGACGCTGCATGGTCAACCCTGAAAAGTAAAGCCTTCGCCACAGTTCCCACAGACCGCCTCCCACCCGAACGCCGATCGGAATGCGCGGCCGGGGGCGAGTTGATCTTCCGACGCGCAGCGCAGGTACTCCCGTAGGCTTGAGCACTGCGGACAAGTGAGACGCGGTCCGATACGGATGGCACTTGGTTCCGGGCCGGAACCGGTGAGCGCGGTAGAACGATGCATGCGTTGCCTCCTGCGGAAGCTTAAAAGAAACCACCCATGACATTGCAAGAGGCCTAGCGAGAATCGGCACGTTTCTTCGTGTCGTCATCAAGATTGCGCATCGCCGCTCCTGACGGCCGGAGGCTCTTCAACGAGTAAGTCATCTCAGCGGTAGAGCTGAGGTACCTGCGATAGAGCAGGTCTTCGTCGATCATCGCGCACGCTCGCGTGACTAACTCATCGAAAGCCGCGATCAGAAGTGGATCTTCGGTTCTTATCTCGTATCCGCTTCGAAGGTCGGCAAGCGTCACGTCAGCGAAGGAACCGGAGCTGCTCAAGAAGTCCCGGTTAGCATCACGATGCGCCGGATTGCCATGGATAAGGAACCATCGAGAAGCAAGTAAAAAGAGCGTTTGGCTGGCGAGCCATCCCGTCAGGGAGACTTGATCGCCGCCACTGCCGAGACGCCACTTGCCTCGATAGACGATGGAGTTCTCAGTCTCTTCTACGTTGTGTTCGATGATCAGTTGCATGCCAGACCTCCGCTAGAAGGATCAGCGGCGATGTGGCTGGCGGCACCCAATTGGATGCCGCACCTTTGCGAGCGCACACTGATTAATTCCGAACTCGTTCAAGCTCGCGCGGCTTATTTGCCGGTGCTTGTCCTACCGTCCGAGGGCGATGGTGCAGGAGTTGGCGCTGGGGCAGGAGCAGGAGGAGGCACAGGCGCGGTCGGGATCAGCGCGATCACGGGTTCTGCTCCATGCTTGATGTAGTCACCATAGTCAGTCGTCAGGAACCCGCCAATTTTTTCGTGTGCCATGGTCGCCTATCGTGTCGGCTTCTGCGCCGCCGCGGGCGGCGCACTTGATGGGGGTGGAGTAGGAGGGGCGGCCTGCACCGGCGGTTGCGGCATCGGACTCAGAAGGGCGGGCACCGGTGGTTCTGCGAATTCGCTGATCTCGTACGGCGGCGGCTGTTTCTCGTTTGGCATAGTGCGACCTACTTATTAGTCTTGGCTTGGGTAGTCGTCGGTGCGGGCGATGGAATAGTCTGCGTCGGTGGCTGCGGGACAGGAGCGAGCAGAGCAGGTGTGGGCATGTCGCCCTTCTGGATTTCGATGCTTGCTCCAGTCGTGGTGATGACGTTCGGAACGTTCTCTGGCATAGCGGTACCGGTGACCTCGATCTTGAAAGATGAGGGAGTTATTGTACTCGTCCGCTCTTCCTGTTTCGACGGCCAGTTCGTCGCTCCGAAGAGCACGAGAAACACGATCCCGGCCACGAACATCGATCCAGATGCCATATTCAAGCGCCTTGTTGCCGTAGTGTGCCGGTTCACAACTCGTTGAGGCATCTCACTTTCGCGCTTGTTCACAGCGTTCCAGACGGAATCGAGATAGCTGATCTCGTTTTGAAACGCCTGCTGGCTGAAGAGGAACGAGGCGATGACCGCGATCACGGCAAGTCCGAAGAAAATCCACGAAGCGTAGAGAAGCCAGGGATACAGCGGCGAAGGCGTGATCTTTTCAACGAAAGTCAGCGAGAGGGCGATCGCCCCTGACGAAAAGGTGAGGATGGTCTGATCGTAGCTCTTCGACTGCTCCGACTTCGACGCTATGAACCGGTTACGCTCGGCTTGTACCGACGCGAGGTAGGCGCGCTGTTTTTCGACGTAAAGGGCTTCCGCAACTTCCGCCTGTTGCGCTGATACTTTTTCTGCTTCCATCGTGGTACCGCTGCATCGAGTATACGGATCCAGACCGCCACTGCTCGCGCAATTTGGAATCGCTAACGCCGCTGTCTTCCGCCTGCGCGCTACTTGCGCTTCGGGATGAGCTTCCGTAGGTCCCGGCCGGCGAACACGTCAACCAGATCAGCAACCTCGCACTCCAGCGCCACTGCCAACCGAATGATCATCGTCAGAGTCGGGACCTTTACGCCACGCTCCATCTGGCTGATGTACGCGTGAGTCGACCCGGTCAACTCCGCGAGCGAGCGCTGGCTCTCGCCTCGCTGCTCCCGCAGCTCACGAAGCCGCGCGCCGAACAGTTCGCCGTCAGATTGCGGCATCGTCCGCGTGCAGCTCCTTCCACTTGCTTCTACGGGTCGCCGGCGGTATACTATGGGATACCGACAGGAGATCACGCATCATGCTCGACCCAGCCCTCATCCAACGCATCCGCGCCATCTTCCTACATCACAAGTCGCGCGTCACGATCGCCGACGCGGCGGGCCTCCTCGGGTGGTCGCGCGCCGAGATGAATGCGGCCATCCGCAACGGCGAGATCGAAGTCGTCGAAACGTGCAGCGGGAAGAGGATCGAGTTGCGGGAGCTGGCGGCGTATGCGCTTCAGCAGTGGCCGTTGACGGACATCGAGGAGGCTCTCGGGCCGGATGCGACGTTGATCCTGCCGCCAGCGTTGCGGACGCGGAAGCTGACGGTGCGGCTGCCGCGGTATCAGATCGGGGCGCTCGAGGTGCTGGCGGAGGACGGGCGGGAGTCGGTCGACGCGATGCTCACGCGGATGTTCGAAGAGCTGACGGACCTCAATCAGCAGCGCCTCGCGCGCGTCATTCCGGGTCTGGCGGAGGCGATGACCTGGCCTGAGGCGGGAGAGAGCGACCGCGCCTGCTGAAGCAACCGACCTGGAGGTGATGCGCAATGTCCTCACGACTGTCGGATGCCGTCCGCCGTCTTCCGGCGCTCAGCCGTCCGCGAGCTCGCCGCGTGCGGAACGCGGTCGAACGGCTGGCCGCCCCGGGTAGAGAACCGCGACCGCGGCCGGCGCGTACGCCGTACGCCCTCACGCTCTCCTCGCGACGCATCACCCGACGCACCCTCCCCGAGGCCGTCGTGCCGTACTTGAGAATGTCGGGACGGTGGCTCGAAGAGCATGGGTTCGCGATCGGCTCCGGCGTGCAGGTCGTGGTCGAGCATGGCCGCGTCACGCTGATCAGCGGCGGCGACGCGCGGCGTTGATTGCGCCTGCCCGAACACACCGGGCGTGTCGCCTGAAGCGGGTGCCGACCAGGGGAGCGCGACGATCTGCGCGGCGGAAAGTGTCACGGATCGCTTTTCAGTGATCGCGGATGGGATTCAAGCCATCGCAGGTCATTTAAAAGCGACCGATGGACACTTTCATCCCATCGCGTATCGCTTAAATCCGATCGCGGATGGCTTTTATCCGATCACGGATCGTTTCAATCCGATCGTGGATCGGAAAAAAGCGACCGTTCCTCGGATTAAAGCGACTTCGGGGCGCGTGCATGCGTGTGACAGCAGTTCCGCGTGCTTGTGCCCGCGCGCGTCTACGGCGCCGCGCACTGCGGCATCGGCGCGAGAGTGGCTTCGCGGCGAGGTGCCGCAGCGTGCATCCGCAGGGGATCCTTCGACCGTCCTCCGCCGCTGATGCGGCTCCGGCGGCTCAGGATGACAGGTCCGCCGGCGGCGGCGAACGGGAGCTCGCACGGCGATGGCCTCGATCGCGCGGAACATCCCTCTCGCCCGCTGCCCGGCGTGCACGCGATCCATCTCCTTCTCGCGTTACGCTTCTCCGATGCCGGTCAGCGATGATTTTCGTGAATACGTGATCGAGCAGTTGCGGCCCATTGGGCGCGTGACGTGGAAGAAGATGTTCGGAGCGGTGGGGCTGTACGCCGATTCCGTCTTCTTCGCCATCATCGACGACGACACGCTCTACTACAAAGCCGGCGACGTCTCGCGGCCGCGGTACATCCAAGCCGGCAGCAAGGCCTTCCAGCCGTATGGCGACGGCACTTCTTCCATGACGTACTTTGAGCTGCCGGCCGACGTGCTCGAGGACGAGGAGGCGTTGCGCGAGTGGACGCGCGAAGCCGTCGATGCGGCTCGCGCCGCGAAATCGAAGCGGAAGAAGTGAGCCGCCGGCTCGACGGCTTGGTAGCTCTGCACCGCATACCTCGTGAAGCTCTCCGCTTGGTTGTTCAGATGGGCCAAATGGCCCCGATTGCCCGGCGCAGTCCTTGCCAGTACGAGTCTGCATGAACAGCAAACTCGCAGCGGCCTGCTTCGTCGCGACGGCCGCTCTGCTCGGCTGCCGTGGCGACGGCGGCGGGAGCGCGGAGACCAGCACCACGGCCGGCGTTGCAGCTGCGCCACCAGCAACTGCAACGCAAGCTGCCGCGCCGCAAGCTGCCGCGCCGCAAGCCGCCGCGCCGTCGGATGCCGCGGTGGAGGCGCGTTCCCGAGCGGCGCTGGACCAGCGGCTGGCGAACATCGAGTCGGCCGTTCAGCGGCTGCCCGGATTGATCGCATCCATCCGGCAGGACATGCGACGGCACCTGAACGCGGCGCACGTCGCGGCAGCCCGCAGCAACGGCGTCGGCCCGGTGCGCGACAGCGCCCACCTGGCCACGCTCGTCGATCGTGGTGCACTCGTGCAGTTGCCGGAGTCCACGCAGTGGTGGGTTCTGCGGGATCTGAATGATTCGCTGCCGTACGTGACGCCCGGCACGCGGGCGGCCTTGGAGGAGGTCGGGCGACGATTCCACGCACGGCTGGAGGAGCATGGGCTGCCGCCGTTCCGTCTCGACATCACTTCCGCACTGCGCACCAGCGAGCAGCAGTCGGCCCTGCAACGTCGCAATTCCAATGCGGCGGACACGACCAGTTCCCACGAGTTCGGCACGACGGTCGACATCGCCTACCTCAGCTTCGCGGCGCCGCAGTCGCTCGACCATCGATCCCTGGCCGCGGCACCTGGTGACCAGCTCAGCCCAACACTGCGCGCGGAGATGACCACGCGCCTGGACAGCCTCGGGAAGCTCTACGCGCCGCATCTCGAGGGCGAGCTAGGCGCCGTGCTCCAGCAGCTCGAGCGCGATGGAATGCTGCTGCCACTGCGGGAGCGCGGCACAGCCGGTCTACCACGTCACCGTCGCCCGTGACCGCACAGCTCTCGCCGCTCGCGCGATGTGAA
>Ga0196958_10000849_pt1 | contig 9965 bp, 19 predicted proteins | sample S1v_10metaG_FD_148654 | JGI IMG/M metagenome (GOLD analysis project Ga0196958, IMG submission 148654) | Soil microbial communities from Anza Borrego desert, Southern California, United States - S1+v_10 | ecosystem: Environmental > Terrestrial > Soil > Desert | place: USA: California | collected...
AGACGGCGCCATGTATCTGTATCGCGAAATCTACAAGACGCAGACACTCGTTGAGGACCACGCCAGATGCATCAAAGCCCTCTCAGAAGGTGAGACGTACGAAGTAACCGTGGCAGACCACGACGCTGAGGATCGCGCTACGCTGGAGAAACACGGGGTGCCAACCAGAGCCGCCAACAAGGCCATAACGCCCGGTATTCAGGCCGTACAGGCGCGTATACGCCCCGCTGGCAACGGACGCCGCCGCCTCTTCATCGTCAGGGACGCGCTGGTTGACGCAGATAGTGCGCTGATTGAGTCGAAACGGCCCTACAGCACCGAGCAAGAGCTGGGGGAATACGTCTGGCCCAAGGATCAGATTGGCAAGGCTCAGAAGGAAATTCCAGCGGATGAGCACAATCACGGGATGGATGCGCTCCGCTACGCCGTCGCATACGTCGATCCGTTAACGCCTGTGTTCAGCCAACCCCGCAGGCGCTCTGTATCCTTCCGTACAGGATAAACTGGACGCCTTGCGGGATAGACGCCCAGCGTATATATTAGACGTTAGGCGTCTACCGAAATGGTCTGTGACGCGGGAAAACACTTCTGGACACAGGTGTAAATAATGACAAAGGTAGAGACAATGGGCGAGGCTGTTGCCCGCAGCCGTGCTTGGGGCACCGGGCGCCGCGACGAAGCGTTGTCGCGGCTGGAGAAGTGCGTGCACGTACACGCGCTGGAACGCATCCTCGCGGACTTGGCCCCGGGCGGTCCAGAGTACACAGAGCGGATGTGCTATCACCATGACCGCGACACCCTGATTGCAGACCTAGCCGCACTAAAAACGTTTGAAGAGATGTGTGCGTACGACGAAGACGAGGAAATTCCCGTGAAGCCCGGCGAGGTTGACGAGTTGATTGTGCGTGCACGTGAACTAGCAGGGTGGTGAGCATGGAGACTGTAAAGCAGGAACCCGGATGGTGGAAGGTGGTTGACCGTAAGGGTGTGACGGGATTCTATGAATTCAGGGCAGACGGTCGCGCACGCGGCCTACGCGTCCGTTTTTGGGACTGGTGTAAGATTCAAGGTGACTGGACGTGGATGGATGATGCTCAATGGTTGGAATGGGCCAACCTAGACTCTAAACCCGAAGCCGTGTGGGGAGAGCCGGACTTTCTGGAAAAGGCGCGCAACGACCCTTCACGGCATCAGGAAGTATGAGCGCCAATAACAACGCGAGCGGGTGGCCTTCCGTCTCTATCCAAACTGTGCAGTCTAGGCCCTGCGTTCGGTGCAAGTTGGCTCCCGGTAGTGAGCGTGTGACTCCTTGCACCGCTACGGGCACAGTTTTGCGCACCGTCGTTTGTGACGTCTGCTGGCGGCTGGCGAGCGTAGAGCCGCCCCCGCTATCTCGCTAAGGGGAGGGATACACAAGTGAACGACGATGCGCAGAGCCGCCTAGACACAATCGCACGAATGCTCGGCGGGGAACTTCGGTTCCCTGTAGTGGGGACGGATCGCAAGGTATCCACTGCGTTCCTTCAACGCGTGTATCTGATCGCCAAGGGTGAGGGGGGAGTGCACACCTACCGATGCGAGGAGGGCCACGAACACAGGTCTACGCAGAAGGTGGAGAAACAACAATGCCAAACGTGCTTCCGTCCCGCCTACAGAGAGCCATGCCGATGAACGAGCGCATGTTCAATGCGGACCAAGAGGATGATATACGCGAATCATCTAGTAGGTTGATCCGTCAAGCCGCTGTTGAGACGGCAGTGCTCCGTCTTGCAGAGGAGGGCGACGTGGACGCTCTCCGGCCCCACGCGGAAGCAGACGGCGTCAACCTAGAGCCGTCTGACAATGATCGGCCTACAACGTGGTGGGTAGTTGATGACCCGTTCGGCATGGGGATTATCGCCATTTGTGGGATGATGCCTGTGGAGAACAACGGACAGCGCATCAGGGGTTCATGGGTTGCGCCTCAGTGGCGCGGGCGCGGCTTGTGGTGGACGATGGTGCAGCACCGGTTACAGATTGCGCGTGATCGCGGCGCTACGTGGGCAGAGACCTACGCGGTATACCCCGGCCCCTTGCTGCGCAACGGTTGGGAGGTGGCGTCAACCAAACACCGCCACGGAGCCGTACACATTCGAACCATCATCGCGGGACGGCCCGAGGAAGCTCGCGGCTAACCGCCTAACCACACAGGAGTATCATGGCCACAGCAGTAGCCGTAGACATTAAGGAAAAGAGCAAGCTCACGAAGGAAGAATGGCGCGAGTACACGAAAACGGTCTGGCACATCGCGAATACGAGCCACGCCGTTCACCCCGCCGTTTTCCCCGTCGAGATACCCCATCGACTGGTGAAGCTCTTTTCGTTCTATGGTGAGACGGTCCTCGACCCGTTCGCGGGTACCGGTGTAACCGCGAAAGCTGCCATCCCGTTGGGGCGTGAAACAATTTGTGTCGAGCAGAACCGCGAGTTCGTCGGCGTGATTCACGCAGAATGCCAAGCACTCCGGAATGGCAAACCCAACCACAATATGCTTCACGTAATTCACGGAGATAGTCGAAATCTTACGGGAATCGATGATGACTCGGTTGGATTGGTCGTGACCAGCCCACCCTACTGGGACAAAGCCGACTACGGAGACACTCCGCAGAACCTCGGAAACGTGTCGAACTACCGGCAGTTCTTTCGCGAGATTAGACCTGTCTTTGAGGAGTGCTTTCGCGTCTTGAAGCCAGGCAGAAAGCTGTGTCTGGTAACTGCAAACGTGAATCAGCACACCGATCATGGCTTGCTTACGTTTCCGCTCGCGTCAGATTTCGCGGTGCTGTTGCGGGAGATCGGCTACGTCATGATCAACGAGATCATCTGGTCCAAGGATGGTACGGGCGGCCGCTGGGGATCCGCAGGCGCGCAGCGGCCTATTTTCGGGAGCTATCCTTACCCTCCGAACTTCCTGTTCAAGAACGTACACGAATACATCCTGATCTTCGCGAAACCTGCGACGACGAAGACCCGTGGGCCGAAAGTTCAGGAATACTCAAGGCTTATGCAGGATGCCGACGGTCCTGAGCCGGTGACCGAAGGGACCTGAAATGAGTGGCGGCCGGAGCATTGTTGCTCCGGCCGCACACAGCGTTTAGATCAATCGATACCAAGTTGCAACCTCTTGTTTCTTCCTGGTCAGCAGCGTTGTTGGATTCTTACCGGCAAGGCCGTTGCGCAGTTCATCCATAATGGCACGCCCTTGAGACGCGCCTGCGTCTGGATCACCCGCTTGTCGCGCTCGTGCGCTCGCGGGCGGTCTCGCCATGAACGAGCGTTACCCAGTACCCGCCGTATACACGGGGCCAGAGCAGGGCACGCTAGAGGGTAAGGCCGTGCGTATGCTCGAAGACGGCACCATTCAGGTCACGCACATCTACCGCAACCCTGTACCCGGCAAGCGTCCTGCGTGGATGGTGGTCAAGGTGGACGCTGGACAGGTTTCCGCTCGCCACCCAACCGCCGCCGATTTAGCTCACGCCCTAACCCTGAAAGACGTACGCTGATGCAAGAATTCAAGGACGGCTCATTCGGTGACATCCTCCCCGCATACGACCTGCTCGCACAGATGCAGGCGGAAGGGTTGCGCCACGACCTGAAAGCCGTGCACTTCGGAAGCGTTGAGGAGTTGAAAGAAGTCCAGAAAGACGCGCTGAGGATCAACGACGAACGTAGGCGACTGGATGAGGTAGAGCAGCGCCTTGCTTCTCTGGACGCGCGCCTTAACGCCGCCACTCAGAACCATCACACGCACGGAGTACGCGTCTATCCTGCCGATGCGCTAAGACCTCTAGTCCGCGAAACACCAGATTCCACGCATGTACGCGCCGGTTCACTCGTGTGGCCGCGCTCTGTCGAAGACGACTTACCCTTTTAACCGCCGATGCCTACAGCACTAGCAGAATGGACCACAGAGCGCCCAGACGTACCCGGCTTCTACTGGTGGCGCAAGGAGCCGAAAGCGGACGCGGAAGTGGTTGAGTTGTATCGCACCCTGATGCCCAACGACGCAGAGTGCTGGGACTGGTACCTGTGTGGTGACGACGTGGGTTACAACGACGCGCACACGCCGATAGACGCGCTCTGGTGGCCTGTACGCCTAGACCCTCCACCCATAGGCTGAACGATGATCGTCATGGACAGAGAGAATGCGATGGCTAAAGGATGGAGTCATGTGCATTCCGATGCGCAGACGCTTGAAGCGCAGACAGAGGAGTTGCAGCGGTTCAGGCGCAAGGTGGGTGCGCCGCCATCCGCGTTCCAAGCGAATGCCCCATCTTGGCTGCACCTCGACATCATGCGCGGTCCGCGTCAGAAGGCGCTTGCGGACCCCAGCGTGCGTGTGTTTGAAAACTCTCGTGACCTTGTGGTGTTCCTGATGGAGAACGTACCTCGCAACAAACCCCGTTCAAACGGATGAGCCGTCACGCCCAGTTAGCCCTACAAAGCGCACGGTCAGCGCTAGACAAGGCGCTTGAGTCCTTCGAAGACGGCTTGCTCCGCTCTCCGATCACGTTCACAGTTGATCCCGGTCCGCCACGTCACCCCCACGACGGACCGCTTGACGTACGCGTAGACAACGAAGGGATCAGACTCGGACCTACAGGGATGGACCTGAGCGGTTCTGACGCTGTACACATGACGTGGGACGACGTAGAGGCGTGGGGCAGAGAGCTTGCGCTGCACGCGAGGATCGCTGCTGAGTCCGAGGCCATGGACGCAGACCTGCGGTTTCTCCGGCGCCTCTACTTCCGCTACGGCGGATTGCTGCGCTACAAGCTGAGGGGTAACGAGCGCCGCCGAAAGCACTCCCGCATCCACGACATCCGCACCAAACTACACCCCGCCTGATGCGCCTCTACTTCGTAAAGTCCCCCTGTCGCAAGTGCGACCATAACCACTTGAGCTGGGTATCCGAGTCACAACGTAAGGTAGCCTTCACAAAGCCGCCTAACGAGTTGATGGGTGTGGAGACCTGCAAGCGCGCCACGTGTGGGGACGACGTGCCCATTCTAGCCCAGCACCTGAGGGAAGGCACGTACGACCACAAACGCACCCAAGCAGTCGCACAGAACCCCCGCCTGCGTAACCTTCGCCTATCCCCCTCTGTCGCACCCTCTATCCCTCCTCTAACAGAGAGACAGGCTAAGGTGTGTGCACTGATCTTAGATGGTAAAACGGACAGGGCGATTGCGAGGGAGATGCGGTTGTCTGTGGAGACGATCCGCCAGCACCTAGAATACGCGGCAAAGAAACTCTGTGCCGATGAACCGATAGCCTGTAGGGTAATGCCCCGGCAAACCGTGGTGGCATACTATACAACGCGGTTCGGTAGCGAGGCGCCGGAGAGTGCCTTCCAGATACCCGCCTAGATACTCACGAATACTACAAACAGGGGTATGCACGTCACCCTTGCGCGGTAGACGGAAAGGAGCTATTGTAGTGGCGAGGCCCGTTACTTCACCCCGTCAAAGCAGGAGCCATGCTTGTACCGCCTTCAGCCGCCCGCTACGTGCGCAGCATCTCGCGCACCCCTGTTCGCCAGTATGCACGCGCTTACATGGAATCGCTCATCCGTGGATGCAGAGCAGAAAGAGAGGATGAGTGTCTAGCGTAACGACGAACGACGTTGACCACCTGTTGCAGGTGGTGTATGACCGCATTGGGCGCGATGGCCTGACTATTTACGCGGACAAAGAGGGAGTAGCGATTGATTGGAGGCGGGAGTATGAATCTGGCGGGCTATCTGACCTGCGTAGCGTGTTCGCAACGACCTTGTTCGGTGCGCTGAGTAAAGTGCTTGAGTGGGAAGATAGTGCAGACGTGGCCGATGCCGCCGTGGTCCAATGACCAGAGACGTAACACTCCGCGAAATACAGAAGCGGATAGCAGAGGCTAAGGGATGGGGAGTCCCGTGGGGAAACGACTTCGGCAACCTGACCGGCTTTCTTGACGGAGAGGAACGCACTGTGCCGCAGTGGCCGCAACAGTGGCATCGAGCAGGTGAGCTGCTGGACGAAATGACGGCTGCTGACATCGCGTGGACGATCCGTCCGCAGTCGGGCAATATCGGCACCGTCCAGTCTACCGTATGCACCGAGGACGCCAAAGAGGCGACGGCCCGTTGCTGGTGCGCGTGGAAGGGCATAGACCTGAGCGACCTATGATGCACCCCAACTACTACCCTCCCTTAGGCATCACCAAAGAGGAAGCAGCCCGTGCCTATGTGGAGCAAGAGACCTTCATGTGACGAATGCACGGAAGCAGAAGGCGCCACCGACGAATGAATCGCGGTGGCGCTCCTTCATGGTACACGGTAGGCGAATCGAACCCCTCTCACGTCACGCCTTCCGTGAAGGCTTGCGGCGCTTAGGAACGACAGGTGCAGGCTCTGGAGCCACTGACGAGCGCAGTTCACCTGCAACCGCCTTGACTTCCTCCCCATGCTTGTCCAAACAATCAGCCATATCTAAGAGTGTCTGGTCGCGGGGTACTGCTGCATAGGACTTATCGTGGTCTGCACCCCAAGAGTTGAGGGTAGCTCGCGATACGCCCGCGATCCTTGCAAACCCTGCCTTAGTCGTCTGGAGCCTTTCGGCTAGATCATGGATATTCATGAGCCTAAATCTAGGTAGACGGAACCTGTTCGGTCAAGGCCCTTGCGCGGTAGACGGTGAACGTCTATTATAGAGGCAGAGGGTGAGCAGAGTCTGACGTTGGCAGGGATGTGCCACGATTGGTTAGACCAAACATGGCATGGTGCCCCAAGACGAGCAGGACAGGGTCAACGGCGCATGCGTCGGGCGGGTTCAAGCCCCGCCCCTCTACTTTACTTACGGGGTTGGCGAGCACATGGCTAGGTGTGTGGCGCTACGCCGCCGGCCGTTGGCCTGTCCCCTGCGGCTGCGGTGCCACCGCCACCGAACCGTGCGCGGCAACTTGCATCGTGAACAACATCATATCAGGGAGGCGGTCGTGAGCGATCCTCTGCTGGAAAAGGTACGCGAACGCATCTCTGCCCATGTGAGCAACGGAGACTTCCACTTCGGGAATGCGCACGCGGAGACCATGGACGCCATCGCGGCGGATGTGGAGACGGCACTGGTGCTGGCGCGACGTGAGGGGTATGTGACTGGCGCCGTCAAAGAGGCTCAGACTGGAACAGCAACGTTCGTTTCTTGCATGGAAAACGTAGCCGCTCCCAAGCAGTATCCTCTCCCCACGCGTACCCGTCAGGTACTCAGAGAAGAGCCGGTGCCGGGTCAGTATGACAGGATTTACCGCGTACGTGGGGGTAGGCTTGAATGCCGTGGCGTGGAATTGGGTGCTGAGTGGAGCGGGATTGAGTGGCACGCTGTACCTGTTCAGCCCGTTGACTTCCAGTTGATGCGTCACGCTATCGACCTCCACGACAACCCATACCGCACAGAAGAAGTGCCGGCGGACGAAAGCGATCCGTGGGGAGAGGGTGGAGGACGTGCAGAAGGAGAGGCTGAATGGCCGATCATGTGAGGGATGAGCGTCCAGAGTGGTTGGCCTGCATCGCACGCACGGTTGCAGGCAAGGAGCGCTTCAACTCCTTCAACTGGTGTGGACGGCGACATGATGGGGGGAGCCGGTTTGTAAGCATAGACCATGCGGCAGAGAACCTTGGTCGTTACGTTCCGTGTACCGACTGCGTACGTAACGTGATTGACGCACTGAAGTCGTGAGCGTAAACAGGTTCAGGCGGTACGTTGTGCGGGCACTGGAGCGTGGAGACATTAAGCCTCAGGCATGGGCCGTAACCGGCGCCTACTATCTGCGCCTCTACTGCCTTCACCCCAAGCACCAAGAGGACGAGAACGCGTCCAGAGAGGCACCGCAGACCTACGGTGACGTACCCGTATCACCCTCTGTCCTTGCTGCCGATACGCGCTCAGAAGCCCTACAGGACGCACGGAAGCAAGGGTGGTACATATCCAGAGATGAGCAACGGGTGCTCTGTCCTTACCATGCTATACGGGTGCCGAAATGAACGAATTCGAAGAGAAGTTGATCGGGTGGTGTTCCTCTCCCAAGGAGTGCGCCTCGGTGGTAGATGAAGACGAGATTGATTGGGATTTAGGCGGGCGAGTACACAACTGGCGGAACCACGTCCCGGATTCCGTTCAGATCATGTGGCCCGAACTGTCGAGAGAGGCAAGGATTGTCGCTTTCATCTGCGCTGACGCCTCCTCTGATGCAGAAATTTGGGATTGACTATGGCATACCACATCATAAAGACGAGTCGCAACCTGACGATGCAGCGCCTTACGAGGGTCCATCCTGTGACGTGGCGGGTGTACCCAAGGGACGTGTGTATGAGGATGAAGCGGAAGCGATGCAGACGGCGGCGACCCCATCCAAGAGTCGTTAGAGCGGTTCATGGAAACTGGGCCGCGCCGCGTGCGTGTGACCCTCACCATAGAGGATGTAGAAGATGAGTGAGACAAAACGACCTTGAAGACCAGATTGCCGTAGCAAAGGACGAAATGGAGGCGTGGTACAGGATACACGCTGGATACACTGGGCAATTGCGTGGATTCACGAAAGCGATTGATGAGTTGCGCCGCGTATCAGGAGTGGCGTACGCTGCCAGAGAAGACGAACGAGCGCGGGCGCTAAGGGTCGCAGCGGAGATACTCGAAAACTCTCCACCGCTGAAAGAGATTTCCCGAGAGATTGAAAGTGCGTGGGATTCATACGAAAAGATGAGGAATGAATACCAAACCCTCAGCGGGGAAGACGAGTAACCAGTCCCCAACGTTGACCACATCCGTCAAGAACGCTTAGATTGATCCTCTGAGCGCCACACCTAAAAGGCCCCGCCAAGCACCTTAGTGCTGGCGGGGCTCTGTTGTATCCTCTCCCTCTCGCCTTACACAGCCCGCATGGCATCTCCTGATACGTGGACCCTTGGTGACGCAACAGACCGCATCAAGGTACCAACTTGGCTCAAGTTGCACCGTGCGTTCTATGAAGGCGACCACCTGCACGGTGGGAGCACCGTAATCCATGCGGGTGAGTTCGCAAGCAGCAGCCTACCCGGGTGGATCGCGCCCATGCCTCACCCTAGTGATCCGCTCTATCAGCACAACTATGACGGCATCGTACGAGGTTTCGTATCCTCGAACAAGACCGCAGAAGTAGTAAACCGCCACAAGGCAGGCGTAGTAGGGCGACAGCCTTCAAGAGGGTTCGAAAGTAAAGAACCCATTCCTGAGGGCAAGGAGATGAGCCCCGAGAACCTGCGTCTGAAGCAGGTAGTAGACGCATGGATGGCGGAACGATGGGAAACGGAGGGCATGCACACCAGTCTACAGGGGGCCATTGCCGCGCTGCTGTACTCTGGACGCCAGCCTGCCCGACTGCACCTGCCACGCGGATTCCTCGTCAAGGGAGACAAGGAAGGGGAGTACACGATCCCCAAGGTGCCGCTACAGGACATGGTGAAGATGATCCGCCTCACCTATCCAGCGCCTGAGAACTGCACCGTATACGTCGATCCTGACACGTTCGAGGAGATCGGCATCTTTTCATACGAGCGTGACGGAGAAAAGCGGGCAGAGATCACGTGGGTGGACAGGGCCACGGGGTTCACGCACCTGCGCCAGATTGGGGAGAACGGCACGATCAACGAAGTGCGTTACGACTTCGGCGGGCACCTGCCCATGTTCGAGATGCGCCGCGCGCCACTGGTGACGCAGCAGATCATCCGCAACAACATGGCGCTGAATCTGGCGCTGTCCACTGTAGCGCGTAACGTGTGGTCTGCTCAGGCACGTGAACGCTACTTCCTCAACGCAGAAGCGCCCGGCAAGGACGCAATCGTTGATGGGGAAAAGGTGTTCAAGCCTGAGCCTATGCAGATTGGAGATGGCACCGCAAACTTCCTGAACGGCTCT
>Ga0196958_10000850_pt1 | contig 9963 bp, 10 predicted proteins | sample S1v_10metaG_FD_148654 | JGI IMG/M metagenome (GOLD analysis project Ga0196958, IMG submission 148654) | Soil microbial communities from Anza Borrego desert, Southern California, United States - S1+v_10 | ecosystem: Environmental > Terrestrial > Soil > Desert | place: USA: California | collected...
AAGCAGGTGACCACTTGCGTCAGTGGCAGCGGCCGGGAAGTCCCGGCGGCGTTCCGCACCCCCGATCGAGTGGCGGCGTGCGGTGGTGACGGGACGTCTCCACCCGATCACCCATAGGGTAGGTGGAATGCAGGCTTCCAAGATCGCGCGTGCCTGGTTCGGCGCGACGGCACTGGTGGTGCTCGCCGGGCTCGCCGCCCAGATCCCGGTGTCCGCGGGCACCACCGGCGGCGCCTTCCACACCCCGGCCGGACGGGTGGCCAACCTGCTGGCCTTCTTCACCATCGACTCGAACATCCTGGTCGGTGTCGGCAGCCTGCTGCTCGCGCTCGGGGTCGCTGGCCGGTCGGCGCTGTTCGGCGTGCTACGGCTCACCGGCCTCGTCGGTATCACCGTGACCGGGGTCGTCTTCCAGGTCGCGCTCGCCGATCTGTACGAACTGCACGGCTGGGCCGTCTTCGCCGACACGATGCTGCACAAGGTGTCGCCGCTGATGTGCGTCGCGGGCTGGCTGCTGTTCGGCCCGCGCGGCCAGTTGTCGTGGCGGGTGCTGTCGTGGTCGCTGCTGTACCCGCTGGGCTGGCTCGCGATCACGCTGGTGCGCGGCGCGATCATCGGGTTCTACCCGTACCCCTTCGTCGATCCTGGCATCAACAGCTACGGCGGGGTCGTGTTCAACTGCGTCCTGATCGGCGTGCTGTTCCTCGGCCTCGCGGCGGCCGCGGTCGGTTTCGACCGCACGTTCACCCGCAGGGACGAAGTGGACGAGGATTGGGACTGGGAGGACGGCTCCTCCGGTGAAGGCGGCGGTGGAGGCATGGCCGGCTCAGCCCCGGACCCGCCGGAAGGCGTTGAGCGGATCCGCGACGCCGGCACGTACTAGCGTCCGGACCGCGCCGAGCCGCCGGTCCACCGGTTTCCCGGCGGCCACCCGGTGCATCTGCCGGGTGTGCCACTGGATCTCGAGCAAGCTGTCGGCGAGCCGGATGCCGGTCTTCGGGGCCGTGCGCCGGGCGCGGACGTCCTCGCCACCGAGCAGGCGGCCGGGCAGTGCCGGGTCGACGATCAGCGGCCTGCCGAGGCCGATCACGTCCAGTGAGCCGGAGCGCAGCGCGTCCGCCATTCCGTGCGGACTGGTGAAGCCGCCGGTGACCATCAGCGCGACATCGGTGATCCGCCGCGCTTTCGCGGCGTAGTCGAGGAAGTAGGCCTCGCGGCTGACTGTGCCGGTCTTGCCGGTCTTGCTTGCCTTGGCGGCGCCCATCATGGCGGCCTTCTCGTAAGTGCCGCCGGAGACTTCCAGCAGGTCGATGCCCGCTTCACCCAGTTCGCGGACGACTTCGAGCGATTCCTCCTCGCTGAACCCGCCGCGCTGGAAGTCCGCGCTGTTGAGCTTGACCGCGATCGGCACGGCGTCGCCGACCTCGGCGCGCACCCGGGCGACCACTTCCAGCAGGAACCGGCGCCGCCGGAGGGCATCGCCGCCCCAGCCGTCGGTGCGCCGGTTGGTCAGCGGTGAGAGGAACTGTGAGACCAGGTAGCCGTGCGCGCCGTGGATCTGGACCCCGGCGAACCCGGCGTCGACGACGGTCCGCGCGGCCACGCCGAACCGGTCGATGATCGCCTCGATCTCCTCGCCGGTCAGCGCCCGCGGCGTCGCGAACACCGAGCGGATGCCGCGGTCACCGAAGGGCACCACCGACGGCGCGACCGGCTGACGGGACAGGAAACGCGGGCTCTGCCTGCCGGGATGGTTGAGCTGGACCCACAACCGGGTCTCGGTCCCGTCCGCCGACCGTGCCCACGGCTCGAACTCGGTCGCGTCCGGTTCCCGCGGTACCGCGACGTTGCGCGGTTCGCCGAGCGCGGTCGGATCGACCATGACGTTGCCGGTGATGAGTGTGCCGGCGCCACCACGCGACCATGTCCGGTAGAGCGCGGTCAGTTCGGCGGTCGGCCGGTTGCGGCGGTCGCCGAGTTGCTCGCTCAGCGCGGCCTTGGCCAGCCGGTTCGGCAGGATCGCGCCGCACCGTAGTTTCAGCGGCTCGGCCAGCAGTTCCCTGGGCTCGCTCATCGCGCTCTCTCCCGCCGCTACCTACTGGACAGTATTCCTACTCGAAGTAACTTACTCGCGGTATGTCGACTCCTCAAGGCACACCGACACCGAAGGGATTGTCGAGCACATAGCGCCACAGACCGTCCTCACCCCGTCGAGCGACGTCGGTGGCGGTCGTCGCGAGATGCCCGGCGGGGTCCGCGGTCAAAGGCACACTGGGGGAATGCGTCATGCGGACAGCGAGGCCGACCGCGAAGCAGGTCACCGAACGGAAACCTTCGACGGCGAACTCGTCCCGGACGCCCGCGGCCGCACCCGGCGGCCCGAGCCGGACTGCCCCGTCGAGGTCGCGGTCGCCGCGATCTCGGCCGTTGGACGACGCTGGTGCCGCGGAAGCTCATGGGCGGGGCGCGGTCCTTCAGCGACCTTCGCGCGGCGTTGCCCGGCCTGTCCGCGAAGGTGCTGACAGAACGTCTCGGCGACCTAATCGCGCGACGCCTCGCCGTCCGCGAGGAACCGCCGGGCTTCCCGAGCCGGACCAGCTATCGGCTCACCCCGGCGGGGCTGTCCCTGCGGCCGCTGCCGGTCGAGCTGTACCGCTCGGGCTCGGCGCTATCGACCCTTCAAGCGCGGCGCGATCGGCTCCACCCTCGCGCACACCTTCACCTCTTCCGCCATCTTCCGTGCCCAAAGCTGCAGGCCGGGGATGTCGATCCCGTGCGGACAGGCCGCGCGGAACGGCTCGAGGTTGTCCGCGCCACGCTCCAGCAGCGAGACGGCGCCGTTGCCGTTCCCCCTGGCCACGTGGGTCAGGCCCACGGCGAGCTGCGCGAGGCCACGCCACAGCTCCCGCCCCGGCCCGTCGGTGGATTTCCACGCGTCCTCGAACACCTCGTGGGCATGGAACGGGCGGCCCGCGTCGAGCAGGCGCTGTGCCTCGGAGAGGGTGTCCTCAGGGCTCCGTTCGATGCCCTCGGGCTGGCGCTCGACCCCGTCGGCGCCGTACGGGAGCGGCCTGCCGAGGCCGTCTCGCGGGCGGGCGTTACGGGCTCGTCCGGTTTCGTCACGGTCCCGGTCGGTCATGCCGACAGTGTCCCACGCGGGTATCCTGGCACCTCGTGCGCTTTCTCGACGGGCATCGGCCCGCTCACGACCTGACCTACGACGACGTGTTCCTCCTGCCGAACCGGTCGGACGTGGAGTCCCGCTTCGACGTCGACCTGTCCACTGTGGACGGCACCGGCGCCACGATCCCGATCGTGGTGGCCAACATGACCGCCGTCGCCGGTCGCCGGATGGCCGAAACGGTCGCCCGGCGCGGCGGGCTCGTCGTTCTGCCGCAGGACGTCGACGTGGCCGCGGTCGCCGAAATCGTCACCTGGGTCAAGAGCCGTCACACCGTGTGGGACACCCCGCTCGTGCTGACCGGCGGGGACGCGGTGGCCGACGCGCTGAACCTGGTCGGCAAACGCGCCCACGGCGCCGTGGTCGTCGTGGACGAAGACGGCAAGCCCGTCGGCGTCGTCGACGAAGCGGCCTGCGCCGGTGTCGACCGCTTCGCGCGGCTCGCCGATGTCGCGGAGCCCGCGATCGTCACGGTGCCCCTGAACACCCCGCCGCGTGAAGTGTTCCAGCGGCTGCACGATCACGGCGGCCGTCTCGCGCTCGGCATCGACGAGAACGGCAGGCTCGCCGGCGTCCTGACCGAGATCGCGGCGCTGCGCGCGGAGATCTACACCCCGGCCGTCGACGACGGCGGCAGCCTGCGCGTCGCCGCCGCGATCGGTGTGAACGGCGACGTCGCGGCGAAGGCGGAGGCCGTCCTCTCGGCGGGCGTCGACGTGCTGGTCGTCGACACCGCGCACGGCCACCAGGAGAAGATGATCTCCGCGCTCAAGGCCGTCCGGTCGGTGAACCCGCGGGTCCCGGTGGTCGCCGGGAACGTGGTCACCGCGGAAGGCACCCGTGACCTGATCCACGCGGGCGCGGACGTCGTCAAGGTCGGCGTCGGCCCCGGCGCCATGTGCACGACCCGGATGATGACCGGCGTCGGCCGCCCGCAGTTCTCCGCCGTCGCCGAATGCGCGGCCGCGGCCCGCGAGCTGGGCAAACACGTCTGGGCGGACGGCGGTGTGCGGCATCCGCGCGACGTCGCGCTCGCGCTGGCCGCCGGCGCGTCCGCGGCCATGGTCGGCTCGTGGTTCGCCGGCACCCACGAATCCCCCGGCGACCTGCGCCACGACGAACAGGGCAAGCCGTACAAGGAATCGTTCGGCATGGCGTCGAAGCGCGCCGTCGGCGCCCGCACGCGCACGGACAACATCTTCGAACGCGCCAAGAAGGGCCTGTTCGAAGAGGGCATCTCGGCGTCGCGGATGGCGCTGGACCCGGCCCGCCCCGGCGTCGAGGACCTGCTCGACTCCATCGGCTCCGGTGTCCGGTCGGCCTGCACGTACGCGGGCGCACGGACGCTGGAGGAGTTCCACGAGCGCGCGCTGCTGGGAATCCAGTCCGCCGCGGGCTTCGCGGAAGGACGGCCGCTGCCGTCGGGCTGGTGAACCGGCGCGCCGGAAGCACTAGGGTGCACCGGGTGAGACGCCTGAGACGGTTCGTGGCGGCGGCGATGGGCGACCGCCGCCACGCGGAAAACGGGGAAATCGCCGCACTGCGGTCCGCGGTCGCGGACCAGGCCGCGGAGATCGAGCGGTTGCGCGCGAGGCTGGAGCACCACACCGCGTGGCTCGAGGATCACGGCGGGGCGTTGCGGGACGGCGACGCGCGCACCGCCACCGTCGAGGCCAGGCAGGCCGCCCTCGACGCACGGCAGGAAGCACTCGACGGCTGGCTGGGAAGCCACGACACAGCCTTCGCGGGCCTGCACATCCGGATCGAAAACCTCGAAGCCGCGCGAGACGTCCGCACGTTCACGCACTGGCTCGATCAGCACGAACTCGTGGCCACGCCGAAGATTTCGATCGTCCTGCCGACACACGACCGGGCCTCGCTGCTGCCGCGCGCCGTCGCTTCGGTGCTGGCCCAGCGTTACGAGAACTGGGAACTGGTGATCGTCGACGACGCCAGTTCGGATCCCACGCCCAAGGTGATCGCCGGTTTCGCAGACCCGCGGATCCGGTCGATCCGGGTCGAGCACGGTGGTGTCTGTGCCGCCCGCAACGCCGGGCTGGCCGAGGTCACCGGGGACGTCGTCGCCTACCTCGACGACGACAACACCATGCATCCGTTGTGGCTCAAGGCGTTGGGCTGGGCGTTCGGCGGGCACCCGGAGATCACGGCGGCCTACGGCGGTTTCGTCATCGACGACATCGGCGGTCTGCCGACGCTGTTCTTGCGGCACTACGAGCGGGAAATCCTGGTACAGGAGAACCTCGCCGACATCGGCGCCGTCGCGCATCGGGCGGGTCTTCCCGAGGCCCGGTTCGACGAGTCGCTGGTCGAGATGGGCGACTGGGACCTGCTCCTGGCGTTGACCGCGGACCGTGACCCCTTGGTCGTCCCGGCGATCTCCTGCTACTACACGACGACTTCCGGGGACCGGCTTTCCCACGGGCCGACCTACGACGACGACTTCGCCGCCATCCGCCGCAAGCATGCGGGACCGGAGCACCTACCATGACCGGACCCGCCGAGATCCTCGCGCTCGACGCCCGCGACCCCGGCACGATCCGCGAGTGCGCCGCGGCGGATGAGGTGCCGAAGTCGGCGCGCCTGCTCGAAACCAGCGCTTCGGCGACACGCACAATCCCTCCTTCTCGCCGGTGGGCCCGGTTTCGAACCGGGTACGAAACTGCCTGACCTGACCGTCGTCGACCTCGGCGCGATGCTTTCGGCCATGCTCGGCGTCGAACCCACCGACGACGTGGACGGACGGCCGCTTCCCTGGGCGAAGCCGGTCACCGAAGCGCCCCAAGGCCGCGATGAAGGGGCCTTTCCTCGCAGAATTTGCGAGGAAAGGCCCCTTCATCGCACGCGCTATCCGTGGTCCTCCAGCATCTCGGTGACGAGCGCCGCGATCGGCGACCGCTCGGACCGGGTCAACGTGACATGCGCGAACAGCGGATGCCCCTTGAGCTTCTCGATCACCGCCGAAACGCCGTCGTGTCGTCCGACCCGCAGGTTGTCGCGCTGCGCGACGTCATGCGTGAGCACGACCCGCGAGGCCGTGCCGAGCCGCGAAAGCACGGTCAGCAGCACGTTGCGTTCCAAGGACTGCGCCTCGTCCACGATGACGAACGTGTCGTGCAGCGACCGGCCTCGGATGTGGGTCAGCGGGAGCACCTCGAGCATGCCGCGGTCGAAGATCTCGTCGAGCACGTCCTGGCTGACCAGGCCGCCGAGGGTGTCGAACACCGCCTGCGCCCACGGCTGCATCTTCTCGCTCTCGGAACCGGGCAGGTAGCCCAGATCCTGGCCTCCGACCGCGTACACCGGCCGGAACACCACGACCTTGCGGTGCTGGCGGCGTTCCATCACCGATTCCAGGCCCGCGCAGAGCGCGAGCGCCGACTTGCCGGTACCGGCGCGTCCGCCCAGCGAGACGATGCCGACATCGGAGTCCAGCAGGAGATCCAGCGCCACCCGCTGCTCGGCCGACCGTCCGTGCAGGCCGAAGGCCTCCTTGTCACCCCGCACGAGCCGGATCCGCTTGTCCGCGGTGACCCGGCCCAGCGCGCTCGAACTGCCCGCGAGCAGCCTCAACCCGGTGTGACAGGGCAGTGCACCGACCTCGGGCATCCCGAATTCCGCCGGATCCACCGAAGACCCGCCGAACAGCGCGTCGACCAGGGTCTGCGGGACGTCCACGTCCGCCATCCCCGTCCAGCCCGAGGGCGTCACCTCCTGCGCGCGGTACTCGTCGGCCTCGAGACCGACGGCGCCCGCCTTGACGCGCAGGGGGATGTCCTTGGTCACCAGCGTGACCGACGCGCGTTCCGCCGCCAGGTTGAGCGCACAGGCGAGGATGCGGTGGTCGTTGGAGTCGGTGCGGAAGCCGACCGGGAGCACCGTGGGATCGGAGTGGTTCAACTCCACCTGCAGGGTGCCGCCGTGCTCACCGATCGGGATCGGCGCGTCGAGCCTGCCGTGCTGACGACGCAGGTCGTCGAGCATGCGAAGCGCTTCGCGCGCGAACCACCCCAGTTCGGGATGGTGACGTTTCGCCTCCAGTTCACTGATGACGACCAGCGGAAGCACGACCGCGTGTTCGGCGAACCGAGTCACCGACCAGGGATCAGAGAGCAGGACCGACGTGTCGAGCACGTAAGTGGACCGCTGGGATTCGGGCGAGATCGAGGCTTTCTCCGGGCCAGAGGCACCGGTCGAAGAACGGCCAGAGGCCTTGCGGGGTGAACGCTGCGCAGTCACGACGGCATCTCCCTCGTGGGCGTGGCACCACGCCCGCACTCGCTGGGCCGGGCACTTCCCTGGCCAACCGTTCCTTCCGACGCTGTCCACGTCAGTCGGCGCGGCCACGAGGGCCGGGTGCCGGCCCCCTCGTGCATCCACCGGGCGGCTGTGCCGCCCTGTCGACTACCGCCACGACCAGGGCCTCCCGTGAGAGTCCGCATGGGACGCGAACCCTCACTTCCGGAAGGTACCGGCGTCCGGTCGATCGCGCAGGCAGCCACCACGGTGATTCGCCAAACCGTCATCTCACTGTCGGTCGCGTGACATCGACGCCTGGTCACCATCACGATGAGTAGTGATGATCTCCCTGCAAGGACGCTCGCCGGTTCCGGCCCGGATGGACCTGAAGGGATCGAAAGTCTTACCACTCGTGGTAGCGGCCCGCCCGTTTTGATCGGAACAGAGAACCGGACCGAGTGAACAGGACCCTGTTCGCCTCACACAATGGGCTGACGAGCCGGTCACGGCTTCCGGATATCCAGTACTTTCTCACCCGCAGGGCATCCCCACCGGATTCAGGTGCCCCGACAACTGAATATCTTTACCAAGGAGTGTGCGAAGTGCTGAAGAAGGCAGGTTTCGTTCCGCCGTCGCCGCGGGCATCGGACCCGACGTTCGGCGGGGCCGACCACACCCTCATCGGGGGTGGCGGTGCGCTGGGTCACCGAACGGCTTCGTTGGTCGCCGACGTCTGCACGGGCGTCGCCACCACGCCGGCCCTGGCCCTCCACTCGCTGGAGCACCACCACCCCTGATCTTCAGCGTGGAAGAAAGACGAAGGCCCCGGAGTGCACGCCGGGGCCTTCGTCCTGTCTCGGGTCAGGAACCGAAGCGCCGGTGCCGCCACGCGTAATCGCGCATGGCACGCAGGAAATCGACCCGGCGGAACGCGGGCCAATAAGCTTCGGTGAACCAGAATTCCGAATGCGCCGATTGCCAGAGCAGGAATCCGGAAAGCCGCTGTTCACCCGAGGTGCGGATGATCAGATCCGGATCCGGCTGACCGGAGGTGTACATGTGTTCGGAAATGTGATCGACGTCCAGGATCTTCGCGAGTTCCCGGATCGAGGTGCCCTCGTCGGCGTGCTGGAGCAGCAGTTTGCGGACCGCGTCGGCGATCTCCTGACGCCCTCCGTAACCGACCGCGACGTTGACCTCCATCCCGGAGCGCCCCTCGGTGCGCTCCGCGGCCGCGCTGAGCGCCTTCGCGACCTCCGGGGGAAGCAGGTCGAGGGCACCCACGATGCGGAGCCGCCAGGGCGTGTGCGGTGCGGCGAGTTCGTCGGTGACGTCGGTGATGATCTTCAGCAGGGGACTCAGTTCCTCGGCCGCGCGGCCGAGGTTGTCGGTCGAGAGCAGCCACATGGTGACGACCTCGACGTCGGCCTCGTTGCACCAGCTCAGGAAGTCGGCGATCTTCTTGGCGCCCGCGCGATGCCCGTCGGCGACGTCGGTGAAGCCCGCTTCGCGCGCCCAGCGGCGGTTGCCGTCCAGCATGATGGCGATGTGGCGTGGATGGCGCCCCTTGGCCTGCTGGATCAGGCGCCTGCCGTAGGCGCTGTACACGACGTCTGACAAGAAGGACCGAAGACTCACGCCACTGGAGAGTAGTCACCCCGCGGGCCTCAGTGGGACGCGCCACGGACACTGGCGAAAAACCTACGGTGCCGTAATCTGGGAGGAGTGAGCGTAGAGTCCGAACAGCAGCCGTCCGGCCCCGCGCCCGTGGTGGACACACGTCCTCGGTTGAGGGGGCACATCCACTTCTGGTCCTTCTTCGTCGCAGTCGCCGGCGCGGTGGTCCTGATCAGTCTCGCCGCGTCCACTGTGTCGCCTCTGGCCGCTTTGTCCACTTCGGTCTATGGGCTGACCGTGCTCGGCCTCTTCGGCGTCAGCGCGCTGTACCACCGTCGCTTGTGGAGCCCACGAGCGTACGAATGGATGAAGCGCGCCGACCATTCGATGATCTTCCTGTTCATCGCCGGCACCTACACACCGTTCGCCCTCCTGGCGATGTCCCAGCCGACCGGGTACATCGTGCTGGCGATCGTCTGGGGCGGTGCCATCGGCGGCGTCACCCTGAAGATGCTGTGGCCGAACGCGCCCCGCTGGCTGGGCGTGCCGATCTACATCGCACTGGGCTGGGTCGCCGTCTTCGTCCTGCCCGAGCTGGGCGCCCACGCCGGTGTCGCCGCACTCGTCCTCCTCTGCGTGGGCGGGCTGTTCTACACGCTGGGCGCGGTGTTCTACGCGGTCAAGTGGCCGAACCACTTCCCGGAAACCTTCGGCTACCACGAGTACTTCCACGCCTGCACGGTGCTTGCGGCTGTTTCGCACTACGTGGCGATCTGGCTGGCGATGTACTCCTAGCCGCGTGATACCACTGCTCGCCTGAGGTACATGAAGGCCCCCTTCCTTGCGCTTAGGTACAGGAAGGGGGCCTTCCTGTACTTGGGACCAGGACGGACACACGCGTGTGCCCT
>Ga0196958_10000851_pt1 | contig 9956 bp, 7 predicted proteins | sample S1v_10metaG_FD_148654 | JGI IMG/M metagenome (GOLD analysis project Ga0196958, IMG submission 148654) | Soil microbial communities from Anza Borrego desert, Southern California, United States - S1+v_10 | ecosystem: Environmental > Terrestrial > Soil > Desert | place: USA: California | collected...
GTCCACGGCGTTGCCGTCGGCGGTCATGGTCATCGACACGCCGAGGGTGGCCTGCCCGTCGGTGCGGGTGATCGCGGTCGGGGCGGCCAGGCCCTGCTCGACGGTGGCGATGTCGGCCAACCGCACGGGGCCCGCGCGGCCTGCGACGGTCAGCGCGCGCAGGTCGTCCACCGACCCCAGCGGGCCACCCACCTGCACCGACAGCGTGTTGTCGCCCTCGCTGAGGGTTCCCGCGGGCGTCGACCGGCCCGCGGCGGAGAGCGCGGCGGTCAACGCCGTCGGCTCCACCCCGGCTGCGGCCAGCCTCGCGTAGTCGAGGGTGACGGTGACCGTCTGCTCCCGGGCGCCGGTCAGCGACACCTCCCGCACACCGGGGATCTCCTCCAGGCCGGGCAGCACCTCCGCGCGCAGCCGGGCCGCCGTGGCGGCCTCGTCGGCGCCCACCGTGGCGGCCAGCGTGACGACCGGGATGTCGTCGGTGCTGCCCTGCGCGACGGTCGGCTCCACGTCCTGCGGCAGCTGCGGGCGCAGCCGGTTGACCGCCTGCTGGATCTGCGCGACCCCGCCGTCCAGGTCGGTGCCGTAGACGAACTGCACCTGCACCGTCGCCGAGCCCTCGGCGGAGCGGGTGGTGACCTGCTCGACGCCGGGGATGCCCCGGGCCGCCGCCGCGATCGGCTCGGCGATCTCGCTGTCGACCACGTCGGGCGAGGCACCCGGGTAGGGCGCGACGACCACCGCGGCGGGCAGCTGGATGGACGGGAAAAGCTGTTGGCGCAGCGACGGCAGGGCGATGACGCCGAACCCGATGACCAGCAGGCTGAGCAACCCCACCAGTCCCCGGTTGCTCAGGCTCAGTCTTGCCAGCACGGACATGGCTGTGTGTGTCCCCTCGGTGTGACCCCGGTGAAACCCCGGTGGCACCGCTGCCCGCGCGGGGTGGCGTCAGCCTGGCACACCGAACCTGAGAGCCGTTCCGGTCCACCGGGAACGCCGTCAGGGAGAGGTCTCACCCCGGGTGGGCGACGCCCGGCGCATCCCGTTCTCCGTGGTGCCCAACGGTTCCGGTCCGTCCACAGTGCTGGCGGGGGGAGGAAGGGTCGACCCGTCCACTGAGTCGGGTCCCCGGGTGCCGTTCCCGGCCGGGGCGTCCGGGTCGTCGTCGCGCCAGGCCCGGGCGCTCTCCCCGGAGCGGATCTGCTCGGCCGCCCGCTCCAGCTCCAGCCGCTGCCAGCGCCGCCGCTCCCGCCGGGTCATCTTCGCGGGCCACAGCTCCTGGATGGCGGAGTTGAAGTAGGCGCCGATCACCACCGCGAGCCCGATGAAGTAGGCGAACAGCAGGAACGCGATCGGGGTGGCCAGCGCGCCGTAGGTGTAGCCGGTGGAGGTGATGGCGCCGATGTAGAACCGCAGGCCGATGCTGGAGAAGATGAAGAACACCATCGCCAGCAGCGCGCCGGGGACCCCGCGGTGCCAGGGCAGCTTCCGCGGCAGGGCCAGCTTGTAGAGCGTGGCCAGCGCCAGCACGATCAGCAGCCCGATCGCCGGGTAGTAGGTGAACGACAGGTAAGCGACGATCGTCGGCCGCCAGGACACCGGGAACAGGTTCGGCAACAGGTCCGGTCCCAGCGCCAGCACCGGCAGCCCCACGATCAGCAGCACCAGGCTGGCCACGTAGATCAGCAGCGAGAAGATCCGCTGCCACACCTCGTTGCGCACCCCGTACTGGTCGTGCGCCACGGTGATCGCGTCGACGAACGACGACATCGCCGATGAGCCCGCCCACAGCGAGATGAGGAAGCCGATCGAGACGATCTCGCCGCGCCCGACGGTGAGGATGTCGTTGACCGTCGGCTCGATGATCTGCGTCACCACGTTGCCGCTGAACGCGGTGCGGGAGATGTCGATGATGCTGGCCTGCACCGATTGGATGACGTCGCGGCCGAACCACTCCGCCACGTAACCGAGGCTGCCCAGCAGACCCAGCAGCAGCGGCGGCAGCGACAGGACCTGCCAGAACGCCGACTCCGCCGCCTCGGAGAAGATGTTGCCGCCCCACGCCTTGCCCAGGGTGCGCTTGACCAGCCGCCACGGTCCCCGGCGCCGCGGGGGCGCGCCGTCGCGGCCGGACGGGTTTCCGGACAGCGGGTTCATCGCGCCCAGCATGGCTCATCAGTGGTGATCCGGCCGCACGGCCCGGGCGATCGTCACCCGCGTGTCGCGTCAGGCGGCGATCACCGACGGGGGCCGGGTAGTCTCACGGACGCCCTCACACCGGGACTGACCGCCGCGCACCGCCGCCCGGCGCGAGCCGACTGAGGGCGTTCGCATGTGCGCCGAGTGGCTGGAAGGAGCTGGGGCATCCCGTGACCCGGGCCGAGGTTGAACCGGACACCCAGGAACAGCGGACCCCGCCCGCCCGACCGCTGCGGGCCTGGCAGCGCCGCGCGCTGACGATGTACCTCACCCGCAGGCCCAAGGACTTCCTCGCGGTGGCGACGCCGGGCGCGGGCAAGACGGTCTTCGGGCTGCGGGTCGCCGCCGAGCTGCTCGCCGACCGCACGGTCGAGCGGATCACCGTCGTCGCCCCGACCGAGCACCTGAAGCACCAGTGGGCGGCCTCGGCCGCGGCGGCGGGCATCCCGATCGACCCGAACTTCACCAACTCGATGGGCCAGACCTCCAGCGACTACCTGGGCGTCGCGGTCACCTACGCGCAGGTCGCCGCGCACCCCGCGCTGCACCGGGTGCGCACCGAGCAGCGCAAGACGCTGGTGGTCCTCGACGAGATCCACCACGGCGGCGACGCCAAGAGCTGGGGCGACGCGGTCCGCGAGGCGTTCACCCCGGCGACCAGGCGGCTGGCGCTGACCGGGACCCCGTTCCGCTCCGACGACTCGCCGATCCCGTTCATCCAGTACGAGCCGGACGGCGCGGGCTTCCAGCGCTCCAAGGCCGACCACACCTACGGCTACTCCGACGCGCTGCGCGACGGCGTGGTCCGGCCGGTGATCTTCCTGGCCTACTCCGGCGAGGCCAGCTGGCGCACCAGCGCGGGCGAGGAGTTCTCCGCCCGCCTCGGCGAGCCGCTGACCGCCGAGCAGACCGCCCGGGCCTGGCGCACGGCGCTGGACCCGTCGGGGGAGTGGATTCCGTCGGTGCTGGGCGCGGCGAACGTGCGGCTGACCCAGTTGCGCGAGGGCGGCATCCCGGACGCGGGCGGGCTGGTCATCGCCTCCGACCACGTCACCGCCAAGGCCTACGCCAAGATCCTGCACACCATGACCGGCGAGGAACCGGCCCTGGTGCTCTCCGACGACCCGAAGGCGTCGGGCCGCATCCAGGAGTTCTCCGACGGCACCGCCCGCTGGCTGGTCGCGGTCCGGATGGTCAGCGAGGGCGTCGACGTGCCCCGGCTGGCCGTGGGGGTCTACGCCACCAGCGCCTCGACGCCGCTGTTCTTCGCCCAGGCCATCGGCCGCTACGTGCGCGCCCGGCGCCCGGGGGAGACCGCGAGCATCTTCCTGCCGTCGGTGCCGGTGCTGCTCGACCTGGCCAGCGAGCTGGAGGCCGAGCGCGACCACGTCCTGGGCAAGCCGCACCGGGAGGAGGAGGGCTGGGCCGACGGCCTGCTCGCCGACGCCAACCGCACCAAGGACGAACCGGGCGAGGAGGAGAAGGCGTTCACCTCCCTGGGCGCCTCGGCGGAGCTGGACCAGGTCATCTTCGACGGCTCCTCGTTCGGCACCTCGGCGTTCTCCGGCTCCGACGAGGAGCAGGAGTACCTCGGCCTGCCCGGTCTGCTCGAACCCGACCAGGTCCGCGCCCTGCTCAAGCAGCGCCAGGACGACCAGCTCCAGGCCCGCTCGCGCAAGGCGGCGGCGGAGGAGGCGGCCAAGCCCAGGGAGGTCCCGGTCGCCCGCCCGCAGTCGGTCCAGGAACGCCTGGCGACGCTGCGCAAGGAGCTCAACGCCCTGGTCGGCATGGCCCACCACCGCACCGGCAAGCCGCACGGCATGATCCACGGCGAGCTGCGCCGCACCTGCGGCGGCCCGCCCACCGCGATGGCCACCGTGGAGCAGCTGGAAGAGCGCATCGCCACCCTGCGCTCCTGGTAGTGGCCCCGCCCGGGCTTACGCGACAGGCACCGCCCGCGTCCGGACTCGGCTCGACGACCCGCGGGAGCGGTCCGATGAGCAGGTGACCGGCTCATCGCCTGCGTGATCGCCTACGGACGGCGCCCGATCGGACGCGGTCCGTACACCCGACCGGACGCATTGCGCGCAGATGTCCACTCCGTTGCCAAACCGTGTCCCACCGAAGAGGTCTGAATCGAGTCAGTCCGGTTTCCGACGCCGGTCGAACGGCATATGTTGTGGCCCACAACATTTGGAACGGACAGCTCGCCCCGGGCCCAGGCGGCACCGTCCAGCGGCATCGAAAGGGACATCGTGATGCGCAGCAAGACTCTGGCATTCCTGGCCGCGGGGCTGGGTACGGCCCTGACCCTGACGGCGTGCGGGGCCAACCAGGCCGCCCCGCCCGCTTCCGGCGGGGCCGGCGACACCGCGAGCAGCGGCTCGGGCATCCCGGTCGGCGTGATCCTGCCGGAAACCGCGACGTCCGCCCGCTGGGAGGGCTTCGACAAGCCCATGCTGGAAGCGGCGATGAAGGCCAAGGGCCTCGACCCCGACATCCAGAACGCCCAGGGCGACGTGCAGAAGTTCACCACCCTCGCGGACGGCATGATCAGCCAGGGCGTCAAGGTCCTGGTCATCGCCTCGATCAACTCCGAGGTCGGCACCGCGGTGGCGGCCAAGGCCAAGGCCCGCGGCATCCCCACCATCGACTACGACCGCCTCAACCTCGGCGGCAGCTCCGACTACTACGTGTCCTTCGACAACGTGAAGGTCGGCGAACTCCAGGGCCAGGGCCTGGCCGACGCGCTCAAGGACAAGCCGGGCGCGCAGGTCATCGAGATCGAGGGCGCCCCGACCGACAACAACGCGACCCTGTTCTACAACGGCCAGCAGAACGTCCTCAAGCCGCTGTACGAGGCGGGCACGCTCAAGCTGGTGCAGAAGCAGGCCATCGACGGGTGGGACAACCAGAAGGGCGGCACCACCTTCGAGCAGATCCTGACCGGCAACGGCGGCAAGGTCGACGGCGTCGTGGCCGCCAACGACGGCCTCGCCGGTGCGGTGATCACCGTGCTGCGCAAGAACGGCCTCAACGGCAAGGTCCCGGTGACCGGCCAGGACGCCACCGCGGACGGCCTGATGGCCATCCTGCGCGGCGACCAGTACATGACCGTGTTCAAGCCGATCAAGGAAGAGGCGGAGAACACCGCCTCCCTGGCCGCCCTGCTGGCCAAGGGCGACACCGCGGGCGCCGACGCGCTGGCCAAGCAGAGCAGCGACGACACCAAGGCCAACCGCAAGGTGAAGTCGGTGCTGCTGGAGCCGAAGCTGACCACCAAGGACACCGTCAAGGAGGTCGTGGCGCAGGGCTACGTGAAGGCGTCGGAGATCTGCGGCGGCGACCTCGCCCCGGTCTGCTCGCAGCTCGGCATCAGCTGACCGAAGTCCTCCGCCCCCGGCGCGGCGCGTCTCCCCCCACGCGCCGGGCCGGGGGCGGTCCTTCCCCGTAGGAGATCGCGCCATGAGCGAACCCATTCTGGAGATCACCGGGCTCAACAAGAGCTTCGGACCCGTCCACGTGCTGCACGACGTGGACTTCACCGTGCGCGCCGGTGAGGTCACCGCACTCGTCGGCGACAACGGCGCGGGCAAGTCGACCCTGGTCAAGTGCGTGGCGGGCATCCACCCGACCGACTCCGGGCAGGTGTCCTTCAACGGCAGGCCGGTGACGATCAACGGCCCGCGCGACGCCGCCGACCTGGGCATCGAGGTCGTCTACCAGGACCTCGCGCTGGCCGACAACCTCGACATCGTGCAGAACATGTTCCTCGGCCGCGAGCGCGGCAGCGCCTGGATGCTCGACGAGGCCAGCATGGAGAAGGCCGCCCGCGACACCCTGGCCTCGCTGTCGGTGCGCACGGTCAAGTCGGTGCGCACCCCGGTCTCCTCGCTCTCCGGCGGGCAGCGGCAGACCGTGGCCATCGCCAAGTCCGTGCTGTGGGAGAGCAAGGTCGTGCTGCTCGACGAGCCGACCGCCGCGCTCGGCGTCGCCCAGACCCGGCAGGTGCTCGACCTGGTGCGCAGGCTGGCCGAGCAGGGCCTGGGTGTGGTGCTGATCAGCCACAACATGGCCGACGTGTTCGAGGTGGCCGACCGGATCGCCACCCTCTACCTGGGTCGCATGGTCGCCCAGGTGCCGACCAGGGACGTCACGCACGGCCAGGTCGTCGAGCTGATCACCGCGGGCCGGTCCGGAGACCTCGGGCTGGCCCGCCCCGAGTCCGCGACAGTCTGACCACCGAGGCACACCAATGACTGAAACCCCAGCCACCGAGAAGACCGACACCGGCGGCGCCATCTCCGACTTCGGCATCGACACCACCACCCAGTCCAGCGGCGAGGCGCTGCGCGACTACTTCGCGCGGCTGCGCGGCGGCGAGTTGGGCTCGCTGCCCGCCGTGCTCGGCCTGGCCGTGATGGTGCTGGTGTTCTGGGTGCTGTCCGACAGCTTCCTCACCCTGGACAACACCGCGAACCTGCTCGCCCAGGGCGCGGGCAAGATGATCATCGCCATGGGGCTGGTGTTCGTCCTGCTGCTCGGCGAGATCGACCTGTCCGCGGGCACCGCCTCCGGTGTGGCCGCGGCGGTGATGGCCATGCACTACGTGCGCTCGGGCAACCTGCTCGGCGGCATGGGCTCCACCGTGTTCTACGTGTTCGTCGCGGGCCTGGTCGTCGCCGCGGGCCTGGCGCTGTTCATGCGCATCTGGGTGGGCGCGGTCATGGCCGGGATCGCCATCGTCATCGCCATGATCGGCGCGGCGCCCAACCCGTGGATCGAGATGCTGCTCGCGGTCTGCGTCGGCACCGCGATCGGCGTGGTCACCGGCTTCCTGGTCTCCAAGATCGGCATGCCGTCGTTCGTGGTGACCCTGGCGCTGTTCATCACCTGGCAGGGCGTCATCCTGCAGTTCATCGGCGACGGCGGCGTGTTCGGCATCGGCACCCAGCCGGTGCTGTTCTCCGTCGCCAACGGCAACCTGTCCGTGCTCGGGAGCTGGGTCCTGTTCGTCGTCGCGGCGGGCGGCTACGCCGCGGTCGTGCTCGGCGAGCACTTCAGCAGGCTCAAGCGCGGCCTGGTCACCATGCCCACGCCACTGGTCCTGGCCAAGGTCGGCGCGGTCGCGGTGATCTCCGCGGTGGCCACCTTCGCGCTGACGCTCAACCGCTCGTCCAACGACTTCGTCGTCATCGAGGGCGTCCCGTACGTGGTGCCGATCGTGCTCGTGGTGCTGGTCATCGGCACCTACGTGCTCAACCGCACCCGCTACGGCCGCCACATCTACGCCGTGGGCGGCAACGCCGAGGCGGCCCGGCGCGCGGGCATCAACGTGAGCAAGATCCGGGCCAGCGTGTTCGTCGTCACCTCCTCCCTGGCGGCCCTGGGTGCGATCGTGTACTCGTCGAAGGTCGGCTCGGTCGACCCGCAGGCCGGTGGCCTCAACACCCTGCTGTTCGCGGTCGGCGCGGCCGTCATCGGCGGCACGTCGCTGTTCGGCGGGCGGGGCAAGGTGTTCCACGCGGTGGTCGGCGGCCTGGTGCTGGCGGTCGTGGAGAACGGCCTCGGCCTGCTCAAGCAGCCCGCCGCCGTGGTCAACATCGTCACCGGCCTCGTACTGTTGCTGGCGGCCACCGTCGACGCCCTCTCGCGCAGGCGGGCAGCGGTCTCCACCAGGTAGGCAACCGGAAGGCAGGCACGTGACCAGCACGCCCACGGCGGGAGCCCGTCCCGACGAGGTGCGCAGGCACAACCGGACCGCGCTGCTGCGCAGGCTGCACGTGGCGGGCCCCACCACCCGGGCGTCCCTGGCGACGGAACTGGGGCTCAACCGCAGCACCATCAAGGCACTGGTCGACGGGCTGGCGGAGTCCGGGGTGGTCGAGGAACGACTGCCCCGGGCCCGCTCCGGCGCGGGCAGGCCGTCGCTGCTGGTCCTCCCGCAGGCGCACGCCGCGGTGGTCGTGGCGGTCGACATCCGGGTCGAGCAGGTGGCGATCGCCCTGGTCGGCCTGGGCGGGGAGATGCTCGGCCGCAACAGCTGGAACCTGCACGGCCGCGCCAGCGAACCGGACGAGGTCATCACCCACGTCATCGAGTCCACCCAGGTCCTCGCCGCCGAACTGGGCGTGCGGATGGTCGGGGCGGGCGTGTCGGTCCCGGGTGTCGTCCGCCGCTCCGACGGCTTCGTCCACGAGGCCCCGAACCTCCAGTGGACCAACGTCCCCCTCGGCGACCGCCTCGGCGGCGCCCTCTCGGTCCCCATCCGCATCGCCAACGACGCGGAGATCGCCGCCCTCGCCGAACACCTCCGCGGCGCCGCCCGCGGCTCCCTCGACGCCGTCTACGTCTCCGCCGACGTGGGCGTCGGCGGCGGCGTCATCTCCGACGGCTCGGCCCTGCGCGGCACCGCCGGGTACGTGGGCGAACTCGGCCACATGGTGGTCAACCCGCGCGGCCGCCCCTGCTACTGCGGCAGCCGGGGGTGCTGGGAGACCGAGGTGGGCGAACTGGCCCTGTGTCGCGCCCTCAAGCTCCCGGAGGGCACCCCGCGCGGCGCGGTCGTCGCCGAACTGCGCTCCCTGACCACCCCCGAGCAGATCACCTCCGCCCTGGGCGACTTCCGCGAGTTCCTGACCATCGGCCTGGTCAACATCGTCAACGTGTTCGGCCCCGAACTGGTCGTCCTGGGCGACCTGTTCACCGCCCTGCCCCCGACGCTGATCTCCGCCGTGGGCGCCGAGGTCAGCCGCCGTTCCCTGGTGAGCCGCGCGGTGGGCGGAACCCGCGTCCTCACCTCGGCGATGGGCTCGGACGTCAAGCTGATCGGCGCCGCCGAACTCGCCTTCGAACCGGTCCTCGACATGGTCTGAACCCCCGCGTCCGGGGCCCCAGCTCGCCCACACGCCTCCCGACAGCGCTTCGAGGCCCCCGGGGCACTGGTTCGTCGGTCGGACAACGAGAAGGGCCGGTAACCCGCAGCGGGATACCGGCCCTTCTCGTGATCAGGCGCGACTGTCAGCCCTTCTGGAGCTCAGCCGCCAGCTCGCGCAAACGGTCCTCGTGCGCCCGAGCGTGGTGGCCGCAGAACAGGAGCTCTCCTCCGGAGGAAAGTACGGCGCGAACCTGAGCGGCCGCGCCGCACCGGTCGCAGCGGTCGGCAGCGGTCAGCTCGGGGCGGGTGAGCGTCGTAGTCGTCGTCATGGGAGTTCTCCCTCCGTCCCGGCACCGGGTGGACCCGGTGCCCTCATCGGCTGCGGTCACGGAGGCGGAAACTCCGCCGTGGTCGCACTTCCTACTCTTACAGACGTTTGGGCCCCCGGCAGTGTTCCCGTTTCCGGAGTTGGAGCGGGCAACCCGGGTTTTACTCACAACCGTGGTCAAAAAAGGCCCTGGAGCTGGGCTTACGCCGGGCAAACGGAACCTGAATCCCCGATGATCTGAGATCCTGTTCACCACGGGCGAACGCACCCGACGACCACATCCTGGACTTGATCGGCCGAACGGGCGGATTTCGCCGAGGCGCCACCCCAGCGAAGCGATTCGCCGAACGGTGGCGGGATCACCCGAGGTGGTCGAGCGGCTACACAGGACCCCGCGGTGCTTCCGGGAGGACTCTCCCTCCCGAGAGCGTGGAGACGGCGATGTCTTCACGTCGGCGTGCGCGGGCACAGCAAAAGTCGAGGCGTGCCCCTCGGCAGGGGCACGCCTCGACCTGTGATCGGCTCTTTATTCCAGGTAGTCGCGCAGGACCTGCG
>Ga0196958_10000852_pt1 | contig 9946 bp, 8 predicted proteins | sample S1v_10metaG_FD_148654 | JGI IMG/M metagenome (GOLD analysis project Ga0196958, IMG submission 148654) | Soil microbial communities from Anza Borrego desert, Southern California, United States - S1+v_10 | ecosystem: Environmental > Terrestrial > Soil > Desert | place: USA: California | collected...
GCCGAGGGCGTCGCCCGCGTGCTCGGCGCCGGGTGTCGCCCGGTCCGCCCGCTCCAGCGGGTCGCGGCCGGCCGCGGCGACCGTGCGGTACTCCTCCTCGACCGGCTCGGCCGGCCCGGCGGGCTCGGCCGACCCGCCGGTCCGCTCGTCGGGCACGAGCGGCTCCGCCCACGCCGCCGACCCGGCCCACCGCGGCGACTCGGCCGGGGGAGCCGGCTCGGGGTCGGCCTCCACCACGGGACGCGAGGACGCGGCGGGACCCGGCACGCCGAACGGCGGGACCTCGTCGTCGCCCCGGCGCCGCGACGGCGCCGCGGGGTCGGATCGACCCGGCTCGAGGGGTCGGGCGTCAGCGCGGCCGGACGCCGCGGACCCGGGCGTCCCCGAGACCTCCGACGGCGCCCCCAGCGGGCGGGCCGCCCGGACGGCGGCGCGGTGGTAGGCGGGCAGCTCCGCGCCCGCGGCGAACACCTCGACCGACACGACGCCCAGCTCCCGCGCGGCGTGCGCGACGTGGTGGGCGACGTGCTCGCAGTCGTCGGCGGAGTGGGTCTCGACCAGCACGACGCGGTGCGGCACGGGGCCCGGCGCGGACCCGGCCGGCGTGGTGCGCCAGCACTGGCGCACCTGCTGCACCCCGGGGAGGCGGGCGGCGGCCCGCGCGACGGCCTCGCCCGCCCCGCCGGCCGCGGTGGCGCCGGACGGCGGGTCGGCCGAGAAGCGGTGCTCGTCGCGCCGGTCGGCCTCGGGGTCGCGCGGCAGGACGTCGACCAGCTCCGGATCGACGCGCGAGGAGGCGAACCACCGCCCCAGCACCGCGTGCTCGCGGGGCGTCACGCCGACGCCGGCGGCCAACAGCGAGCCGCCGAGCAGCTCGGCCGCGGCCGCGTCGTCCTCCACGGCGACGAGCTCGCGCACCGTGGACAGCGCGTCGTCGTCGATGCGGCCCGCCAGCGAGAGCAGGACGTCGTGGCGTCCGCCGGCGTCGGGGCGTGCCGGCGGCGGCGTGCCGGGACGGGCATCGCCCCCGCCCCGCGCGGGCGGTGGGCCCGCCGGGCGCTCGGACGGGACGCCCTGCGCCTCCCGCGCCACGGGTGCGGCGGGTGCGGCGGGTACGGCGGGCTCGGCGGGCCCCGCCGGGGCGTCGGGCGACGACCCGTCGGCAGCGGTGGACCGGTCCGGGCGCGGCGGGACGTCGTCCGCCGGCTCCTCGATGTCCGGCTCACCGACGGCCCCCGGCCGGTCGGCGTCGGCGGGGACCGCGGCGTCGACGACGCCCCGGTCCTCGGGGCCGCCCTCGCGCTCGACCGGGGCCTCGACCGGGGCCTCGACCGGGGCCTCGGCCGGTCCCGGCACCGTCACGTCCTCGTCGGCCGGACCCGGCGCCCCGGCCTCCCCGGTGGCGCGCAGACGCCGGCGCTCGGCGACGCGCCGCCATGCGGCCAACGCCACGGGGTCGCGGTCGGGCCGCCCGGAGACCTCGCGCACCGACCACGGCGGGAGGTTCGCGAGGTCGCCCCCGCCGCCCGCGAGGCCGCGCAGCTCGGGGTCGAGCTCGTCCAACCCCTCGAAGCCCAGCCGTCCGATGCGCGGGGACTGGCTCGCGCGGCGCCGGATCAGGCCGCGGTCCGTGGCGTGGTCGTCGTGGTCCGCGCCGGTCATGTCGCGCTCAGCCATGACCCACCAGCTCCCCCGTGCTCGCGCCGACACCGGCGCGGGTGGGCGAGGGCACGCGGCCCGCGTCGCGGCGCCAGAGCACCTCGGCCGCCGCCAGCGCGTCCCGGTGGTACGGCGTCGGGGCGGCCGACGGGCCCAGGACCTCGACGCACGGGTCGGCCTCGCCGCGGGCGCGCAGGGCGCGCTGCAGGGCGCCGGTGAGGGCCGCGTCGCGGGCACCCGTGCCCTCCGCCGCGACGAGCACCACGCGCACCGGTGGGCCCCCGGCGGGGCCGACGCGCCAGGCGCGCCGGATCGCGGCGACGCCCTCGGTGACCGGGGCGACGGCCCGCAGGACGAGGTCGGTGTCGTCCCAGCCGGGACCGGCGCCGGGCTCGGCGAACGCCACGGCCGGCGCGGGCGGCGCGTCCACGTGCAGGACGGCGTCCACCAGCCGGGCGGGCCCGCCCCACGCGAGCACGGCCGTGCTCAGTCGGGCGCGCTCGTCCTCGGTGACGCCGACGCGGTGCCGCAGCAGGGCCCGCGGCAACGCCGTGCGCAGGGCCACGTGGGCGCCGCAGGACAGCCAATCGCGCAGCCGCCAGAGCAGGCGGTCGGGCAGCCGGCCGGCCATCGCGAGCAGGACGTCGTGGCACGCCCGCTCGGCCTCGGTCCCGGATCCGGTCCTCGTGTCCACCTGCGCTCCGATCCACCTGCTGCTCACGGCACCCGCCCGCACACGGACGGGTGAGCCCAGCTCACGTGAGGTCGACGACGACCTCAAGCTCGACCGGGGCCCCCAGCGGCAGCGCCGCCACTCCGATCGCCGAGCGGGCGTGTTCACCCGCCGAACCGAACACCGCGCCCAGGAGCTCCGACGCACCGTTGATCACCTGGGGCTGACCGCCGAACCCGGGCGCCGACGCCACGTAGCCCGCGACCTTCACCACCGACGCGATCGCCTCGAGCCCGACGAGGCCGTCGATCGCGGCCAGCGCGTTGAGCGCGGCGATGCGGGCGTAGGCCGCGGCGTCGTCCGGGTCGACCTCCGCGCCGACCAGCCCGGTGGCCGGCAGCTCGCCGCCGACGAGCGGCAGCTGGCCCGAGGTCCAGACCTGGTTGCCCGTGCGCCGGGCGGGCACGTAGACGCCCTTGGGCGCGGGCACCGCCGGGAGCTCGTGGCCCAGCGCGGCCAGCCGCGCCCGGGGCCCGTCCCCGCCCGGTGCCGTCATGCGCGCGGCTTCTTCAGGTACGCCACGTGCTGCTCACCGGTCGGTCCGGGCAGGACGGTGACCAGCTCCCAGCCGTCCTCGCCCCACTGGTCGAGGATCTGCTTGGTCGCGTGGGTCAGCAACGGGACCGTCGCGTACTCCCACTTCACCGCGTCCGCACTCATGGCGGCGAGGGTAGAGAAGGCGTCCGACGGTGGTCCGACCCGGTGTGACCCGGGACCCCGGCGCACCGCCCACGGCGTCCGGTGGGCGGGCCTACCCTGGAGCACGTGAGCGATCAGCGCTGGCCCACCGCCCTCGCCGAGGCCCGGCTGCACGTGGTGACCGGCAAGGGCGGCACGGGCAAGACGACCCTCGCCGCCGCGCTGGCCCTCGCGCTGGCCGCCGGCGGCCGGCGGACCCTGCTCGTCGAGGTGGAGGGCCGCCAGGGCATCGCCCAGGTCTTCGACACCCCGCCGCTGCCCTACGCCGAGCAGCGCATCGCCGTCGCGCCCGACGGCGGCGAGGTCCGCGGGCTGTCCGTCGACGCCGAGGCGGCCCTGCTCGAGTACCTCGAGATGTTCTACAACCTGGGCCTCGCCGGCCGGACCCTGCGGCGGATGGGCGCGATCGAGTTCGCGACCACGCTCGCGCCGGGCCTACGCGACGTGCTGCTCTCCGGGAAGGTCAAGGAGTGCGTCGGGCGCACCGTCGGCGACGGGCGCGGCGGCCGCGGCCGCGTGCCGCTCTACGACGCCGTCGTGCTCGACGCGCCGCCCACCGGCCGGGTCGTGAAGTTCCTCGACGTCACGAAGGCGATGGGCTCGCTCGCGCGCACCGGCCCGATCCACGCGCAGAGCGAGGGCGTGGTACAGCTGCTGCACTCCCCGCAGACCGCGGTGCACCTGGTCACCCAGCTCGAGGACCTCCCCGTCCAGGAGACCCTCGACACCGTCGACGAGATCACCGCGGCCGGGCTCCCGACCGGCGCCGTGCTGGTCAACCGCATCCGGCCCTCGCGGCTGCCCGCGACGGCGCTGACGGCCGCCGCGACGGGCGCCGGGCTCGGCGCCGGCCTGCGCTCCGGCCTGGAGGCCGCGGGGCTGTTCCTCAAGGACGACGAGGTGGACGGGCTGGTCACCGAGACCGTCGAGCACGCCGAGCGGGTGCAGGTCGAGACCGCGGTGCGCTCGCGCCTCGACGCCGCCGGGCTGCCGCAGCTGGACCTGCCCGAGCTGACCGAGGGCGTCGACCTCGGCGGCATCTACGAGCTCGCCGAGCTGCTGCGCGAGCAGGGGGTGCGCTGATGGCCACCGACCGGACCGACGCGGCGGGGACGCGCAGCGGACGGCCCCGTCACCTCGACCTCGACGGGCTGCTCGCCGACCGCTCGACCCGGGTGCTCGTGTGCTGTGGCTCCGGCGGGGTCGGCAAGACGACCACCGCCGCGGCGCTGGCACTGCGCGCGGCCGAGATGGGCCGTCGCGTCGTGGTGCTGACCATCGACCCGGCCCGACGGCTCGCCCAGTCGCTGGGGCTCGAGGAGCTGGGCAACGAGCCACGCACCGTGCCCGGGGCGCTGCGCCGCGACGGCGACGGCGACGGCGGCGCCGCCGGCGGTGAGCTGCAGGCGATGATGCTGGACATGCGGCGGACCTTCGACGAGATGGTCGCCGGACACACCACGCCCGACCGGGCGCAGGCGATCTTCGACAACCCCTTCTACCAGACCATCTCCACGTCGTTCTCCGGGACGCAGGAGTACATGGCGATGGAGAAGCTGGGGCAGCTCACGGCCACCGGGGTCTGGGACCTCGTCGTCGTCGACACCCCACCGTCGCGCTCGGCCCTGGACTTCCTCGACGCGCCGCAGCGGCTGTCGTCGTTCCTCGACGGCCGCATGATCCGGCTGCTCTCCGCGCCCGCGCGGGCAGGCGGAAGCGCGCTGCGCAAGCTCGTCGGCTCGACGTTCAACCTGTTCGCCAAGGCCGTCTCGACGATCCTCGGCGGACAACTGCTCGCCGACGCCTCGGCGTTCGTGCAGGCCTTCGACACGCTCTTCGGCGGCTTCCAGGAGCGCGCCGACGCCACCTACCAGCTGCTGCGGGCGCCGGGTACCTCGTTCGTCGTGGTGGCCGCGCCGGAGCCCGACGCCCTGCGCGAGGCGAGCTACTTCGTCGAGCGCCTGAGCTCGGAGCGCATGCCGCTCGCCGGCCTGGTGCTCAACCGCACCCACCCGGTGCACGCGACCCTCTCGGGCGCCCGGGCACGGGAGGGCGCCGAGACCCTCGAGGCGTCGCGCGGCGACGAGCTGGCCGCGGCGGTGCTGCGCCTGCACGCCGACCGCGTCGAGACCGCCGAGCGCGAGCGCCGCGTGCTCGGGCGCTTCACGCGGGCGCACCCCGGCGTCCCGATCATCGACGTGCCCGCCCTGGCGACCGACGTGCACGACCTCGATGGTCTGCGCGAGATCGGCCGTCGCCTGGCGTCCTGATCGGACGCCCGGCGGGGCCCGACGGATCGGCGGTCAGCCGGCGTGCCGCCGGTCGCCCTCGGCCCGGCGTGTGCCGGCCGCGGGCTCGGCGGGACGGGCGGCGCGACGGGGACGTGCGGGCGCGGACGGGTTGGCCGCGGGGCTCGCGGCGGCCGCGCGGCGCGCCGACTCGAGCAGCGCCGCCCAGGAGATGACATCGGGACGACGCTTGAGCAGCGCCCGGCGCTCACGCTCCGTCATGCCGCCCCAGACGCCGAAGCGGATGCGGTTGTCCAGGGCGTGCGCCAGGCACTCCGTGCGCACGGGGCAGCCCTTGCACACCTCGCGGGCGTCGCGCTGCTGCGCGCCCTGGACGAACAGGGTCTCCGGATCCTCGTCGCGGCACCGTGCGGAGTGCCGCCAGTCCACCGAGGTCCCGGCCGCCGACGGCACTGACTCTCCTGTCACGTCGTGTCCCCACCCTCTGTTCCCCGTGCGGGCTCCCTCGTCCGCGACACACCTCCCCGAAGGTGCCGCCACGGAGCGCGCGCCGGATCGGTCCCCGGGCGCGTCCTGCCCGTCGTCGGGGTTCGACGCACTGTAAGAGCGCCCGGTTCCCCCCACAACGGAATCGAGTGGATCCGTGACGACCGTGCCCGGCCGTCGCACGGGGTCGCCACCGGTGGCTCCGTGTCCCGTCCACCGGCCAGCTCCGCTGCGCTCCGTGTCCCCGTCAGGGGCCAGCTCCGCTGCGCTCCGTGTCCCGGCCGACCGCGTACCCTCTCCCTCGTGGCGCGGGGCGAACGGACCATCGGGGCGACGGTGCGACCGATCACCAAGCTCCTGGCGATCTGCCTGGTGGCCGGGGTGATCGTCGCCGGGATGGCGTTCCCCTTCGTGGGCGGCCTCGGGCTGGTCTCCAACGACGCCAGCGACACGGTCAACGCGACGTCGTCGGACCTCGCGGCCGGCCAGCTGCCGACCGTCACCACCGTGGCCGACAACCAGGGCGCCCCGCTCGCGTACCTCTACGAGCAGAACCGCACGCCGGTGGACCTGCAGCAGATGTCGCCCGCGATGCGCGGCGCGATCGTCGCGATCGAGGACCGCCGCTTCTACGAGCACGACGGCGTCGACTGGACCGGCACGCTGCGCGCGCTGGTGACCAACCAGACCGCCGGCTCCACCCAGCAGGGAGCCTCGACGCTGACCCAGCAGTACATCAAGAACTACCAGCTCTACGTCACCGCGCAGACCGAGTCGGAGCGCCTGCGGGCCACCGAGCCGACCTACGCGCGCAAGCTGCGCGAGGTCCGCGTCGCGCTGCAGCTCGAGCGCGAGCTCGCCGCCGGCCGCACCAAGCGGGAGGCCAAGGACGAGATCCTCGAGCGCTACCTCAACATCGTCTTCCTGGGCAACAACTCCTACGGCGTCGCCGCCGCCGCGCGCACGTACTTCAACACCACGCCCGAGCGCCTGACGATCCCGCAGGCCGCGCTGCTGGCCGGCATGGTGCAGTCGACGACGCAGTTCGACCCGACCCGTCACCCGCAGGCCGCGACGGGCCGGCGCAACGAGGTCATCAACCAGATGCTCGGGCAGGGCATGATCACCCAGCAGCAGGCGCAGGAGGCCGTCGCGTCGCCGCTGGGGATCGTCGAGCCGCTGGCGACGCCGTCCAACGGCTGCATCGGCGCCGGCAACGCCGCGTTCTTCTGCAAGTACGTCGTCGACTACCTGGGCGAGGCCGGCATCTCCGCCGAGCAGCTCAACCGCGGCGGCTACACGATCCGCACCACGCTCGACCGCAACGCCATGAACCTCATGCACCAGGCCCTGACCGACGAAGTGCCGCCCGACCAGCGCAACGTCGCGGACACGATGGCCACGGTGCAGCCCGGACGCGACAAGCACCGGGTCGTGGCGATGGGCGCCAACCGCGTGTTCGGCGTGAACGGCGACGCGCTGGAGACGAGCTACGGCCTGCCGTGGGAGCCGGTCAACCTCGGCGCCGGGTCGGTCTACAAGGTGTTCACCGCCGCGGCGGCCCTCGAGAAGGGCCTCGGGATCAACTACCAGATGGACATCCCGCCGGACGGCTACGCCTCCCCGATCTACCGCGACGGGTCCGGGCGGCCGTTCCCGGTGCGCAACTCCGCCCCGATGCCGCCGCGGCTGAGCATGACCGACGCGCTCGCGCAGTCGCCCAACACCGGCTTCGTCAAGCTCATGGAGTACACCGGCGTCGCGCCGGTCGTCGACATGGCCGTCCGCCTCGGGATGCGCTCGCTCGCCGAGCCCGACCCGGACGGGGTCTCGATCGCCGACACCGTCCGCGAGCAGAACCAGGGCTCGTTCACCCTCGGCGTCACGCCGACCAGCGTGCTCGAGCTCGCCAACGTGGGCGCCACGATCGCCTCGAGCGGCATGTACTGCCCGCCGACGCCCATCGAGTCGATCACCGACGCCTCCGGCGCACCCGTGCCGCTGTCCGAGCAGCCGTGCGAGCAGGTCGTCGACCCGGCGCTCGCCGACACCCTCATGACCGGCCTGAGCAAGGACGACCAGCCCGGTGGCACCGCGGCCGCGGCGGCGAGCTCGCAGGGCTGGAACCGGCCGATGGCCGGCAAGACCGGGACCACCCAGCAGAACAAGTCGGCCGCGTTCCTCGGCTTCACGCAGCAGTACGCGGGCGCGGTGATCGTCTTCGACGACTCGTCGTCGCCGCGGCCGCTGTGCGACAGCGGCGGGGACAACCCGCCGTTCCCCTGCGGCGAAGGCAACATCTTCGGCGGCAAGACCCCGGCGCTGACCTGGTACAAGGCGATGAACCCGCTGCTCGCGCCGCTCCCGGTCGCGCCCCTGCCGCCGACGAGCCCGCGCTACCTGCAGGGTGGCGGCAACGAGCAGGTGCCCGAGGTCATCGGCGACCAGGTCGGCGAGGCGACCGAGGAGCTGCGCGACGCCGGCTTCCAGGTGCAGCAGGTCGAGGTGGGCAACCGCGCGCCCGCCGGGACCGTCGTGGGCCAGAACCCGCGCGGCTCGGTCCTGCCCGACCAGGTCGTGACGCTGCAGGTCTCCAACGGGCAGGTGCCGGCCCCGCCGACACCGCCCAGCGGGCCGCCGCCGCTGGCCGGCGCGGTGGGGACGGGCGGATGAGCGGCCCGGCGACGGCGTCGCTGGGCCGCCGGGCCCTGCGCGCGGGTGCCGGGCTGACCGCCACCGGCGCGCTGGGCCTGGGCTACGCCGTGGGCGTCGAGCGGCACTGGTTCGCGCTGCGCCGCGCACGGCTGGAGGTGCTCGACCCCGCGGCCGCCGGTCGCACCCTGCGGGTCCTGCACGTCTCCGACCTGCACCTGCGCCCCGGCCAGCGTCTGGAACGGCGGTTCGTCGAGGGCCTCGCGGCGCTGGAGCCGGACCTCGTGGTGGACACCGGCGACAACCTGTCGCACCCGCGCGCCGTGCCCGAGGTGCTGCGGGCGCTGGGGACCCTGCTCGACCGGCCCGGTGTCGTGGTGTGGGGCAGCAACGACTACCACGGCCCGAAGCCGAAGAACCCGACGCACTACCTGTTCCGCCCCCAGCACCGGGTGCTCGGACCCGAGCTGCCGTGGCGGGACCTGCGCGCCGCCTTCATCGAGCGTGGATGGCTCGACGCGACGCACACCCGGCACACCCTGACCGTCAACGGCGTCCGGGTCGCCGTCGCCGGTGTGGACGACCCCCACATCGGGCGCGACGACTACGACCGCATCGCCGGGCCCGCCGACGAGCCGTACGACCTGCGCCTCGGGCTCACCCACTCCCCCGAGCCCCGCGTGCTCGACGCGTTCGCCGCCGACGGCTACGACCTCGTGCTCGCCGGCCACACCCACGGCGGGCAGCTGCGCCTACCCGGGTACGGCGCGATCGTCACCAACTGCGGCCTCGACCGCTCCCGCGCGCGGGGCGCCTCGCGCTGGGGCGCGCACATGCACCTGCACGTCTCGGCCGGTCTGGGGACCTCACCGTTCGCGCCCGCCCGCTTCTCGTGCCGCCCCGAGGCCACGCTGCTCGAGCTCGTGCCCCGGCCCGCGGAGGCCGCCCGATCGACGCCGGCCGCGGGTGGTCGGGAGGGACGGCCCCCGTCCGCCCGCTCGGGGGCGAGCGGGTAGAGTCGGCACCGCGCGATCGCCTCCGGGGTGTGGCGCAGCTTGGTAGCGCGCCTCGTTCGGGACGAGGAGGCCGTGGGTTCGAATCCCGCCACCCCGACACCGCCGTGCGACGGCCCCCATCCCCCACGGATGGGGGCCGTCGTCGTCTCCGGGGCCGCTCCCCGCCACGCGATCGCAGACCTCACCGGCCCGTCCACCGGGAGCAACCTGGCGGTCTCCTTCCGGTAACGACACGATGTCGGCCGGCGATGCCTCCTTCGGGATCACCCAGCCGGATGGCGTCACGCGGATCGGGGACACCATGGGACACGGACGGGCAACGTTCCCGCCCGCCGGGCGCCATGGCGCGCCGGCCTCGGGCACCGGCCGCCACGCGCGCCCCGCCGGGGCCGGCGCCGGGCCCGGTGCACCGGTCCGCCGCTTGCGCGCCGTGCCCGACCCGCCCACCGCCC